>Ga0224555_1003739_pt1 | contig 15007 bp, 9 predicted proteins | sample 714S23034metaG_FD_180687 | JGI IMG/M metagenome (GOLD analysis project Ga0224555, IMG submission 180687) | Peat soil microbial communities from Stordalen Mire, Sweden - 717 S2 30-34 | ecosystem: Environmental > Terrestrial > Soil > Wetlands > Peat | place: Sweden: Norrbotten County, Stordalen...
GCTCACCCTTGCTCTGTCCGCTGTCTGTAGATCAGCCGTCGCCTTGGACCAGGGCAAATCGCCCCCTCAGCAACCCCCTCCGCTCACCCGCGCTGCTGAAGAATTCAAAGTTCTGACCCGCGATTTGGGGATGCGCCCCGGCAGCCCGGTGACCGCGCAAAAGCATCATGGCCGGAAAATGCTTTGGCACGGTCGTGTCTATGAAAACTTCCGAAACGACATTCTGGATGCCATCCCGCACGAAGTGAAGCAAAACGGTGAGAGTGTCTCCCCTCTGCGGCGCAATCAGTTCGGTTTCAATGTCACCGGCCCTGTGCTCATCCCGTACCTGTTCAAGAATCCCAAGAACACGTTCTTCGCGCTGTCCTATGAGGGCGTCCGCGAGCGCATCTCACGCGCCTCTCTGCACACCGTCCCCACCGCAGATCAACACAGCGGCGACTTCTCGCAAACCGTGGACCAAGCCGGCAACCTGCTGCCCATCTACGATCCGGCCACCACATCGCCCAATCCCGCTTACGATCCGACCCAGGCCGTCTCCACCAGCAATCTTCAGTACCTGCGCTCTACCTTTCCCGGAAACATCATCCCTGCGAACCGTCTGGCCCCGATAGTTCAACAGGCTCTGTCTCTTTACCCCCTGCCCAATACGAATATCGGCCCTTTCTTCCAGAACAATTACTTCGTCAACGCCCCGGAGGCCGACACCGCAGACGGAATTATTGCCAAGTTTGAACACCAATTCGGCGCGCGGCATCGGCTTACCTCCAACAGCACCATTTCCAGCGGGTTCCTTAGCTCCGCGAAATATTTCCCGAACATCGCCAGCCCGACCGCGCCGGACCAGCATTTCTCCACTCGGCGCACGGAGCTCGATTACGTTTTTACCGCCAACCCCAACACCGTCAACTCGGCCAGTTTGACCGCGGTTTCCGACACGGCACACTCCGGCGGTGCTTCTCAGTCCCCCTTCCCTAGCTATCAGATCCTCGGGAACTATCTCTCCATGGGCACCGCTTATCCCAACTCGCGCAACGCTGACAACACGTTTGAGGGCCGCGATTCAGTGTCGACTCGAAGGGCCAAACATTCTCTCGGGCTAACGTTTCAGATCGATGACTATCAGGTGAATTCGTATAATCCGGTTTATCCCGGAGGCGAATTCCAGTTTGACCCCGGTCTCACCAGCCTGCCGGGGATTATCGACACGGGCGATCCGTTCGCAAGCTTCCTTCTCGGCCTGCCGGAGTTCGCGGAACGCTCCATCGCCACTTCGCCATCCTATTTCCGCAACTCCTATCAATTCATCGCCGGGAGTGACAAGTACGAACTCTCGAAAGACTTGACCATCAGCCTCAACCTCAATCTCAGCCGCCGTACGCCGCGGGTGGAGAAGTACAATCGCCAGAGCACAGTCGATCCGTCCGTATTCAACGCCTCGGATGGCCTCCCCGGCGCGCTCGTGTTTGCCGGTCTCAACGGAATCTCTCGCGGCATGCGCCCCGCCAATATCGATCTCGACCCGAGCCTGGGCGTGGCCTGGAACCCGCGCGGCGACTCCAAAACCGTAGTCCGCGCTTCCTTTGGCCGCTCGCACGGCCAGATTCCGATTTACAATGGCCAATGGGGCACGCAGGGATTCAACGCCGTCCAGTCTTTCTTTTCACCGAATACACAACTGAGTCCAGCGCTCGACCTGACTGCCGGCATACCGCCTTATTCCACACCCTTGCCGGACTTCAGCCCATCGGCGGCCGATAATACGGTGGCGGATTTCGTCGATCTGAGTGGGCGGGAGCCCGTCTATCAATCGGCTTCGCTTTCCGTGGAGCGCGAGATACCATTTTCTATAGTGCTTTCCGTGGGCGCGAATTACAGCGGCGGCCGGGATATCCTGGTAGGCGACGGCACCGCCAATCCCAACGCCATCAACCCCAGCTTCATGAGTTATGGCGATGCGCTTTACAACCTGGCCTTTCGCAACACGCTGCAACCGTACCCGCAATTCCAGGGCTTCGAGCTTTACGGTCACTACCCGTGGGGCCGCTACCTGCGCAACTCCGGCTTCGTGCGAGTCGAGAAGCGCGCCTCGTATGGCCTTTCGTTTACTATCTACTACGAATTCTCCAAGCAACTCGACGATTACTCGGGCCCCTACGGGAACCAGGACTTCTTCAACTGGCGCAACGACTGGGCGCTCACGGCTTATAATACGCCGCAGTACGTGCAGCTCAGCTACCTCTATGAGCTGCCGTTCGGCTCCGGCGACCCCCCGTTCCATTTCTTGGTCTGGGGGAGGCGGGTGGTCAGTAACTGGTCGGTCAGCGGCACAGCCTACTGGAATGACGGGACGCCGCTGGCGATGCATCCCGAATATAACAACACCGGAGGCGTGATTTCCGCTCTCAACGTAAACGTAGTGCCCGGCGTGAACCCTCACGTGGCCCATCCGGGGCCGTCTCTCTGGTTCAACCCGGCCGCCTTCGATCAGCCGGCAGACTTCACCTTGGGGGACGGGCCCCGTACCGAGCCGGGCCTGTTGGGCCCAGGGTATAATACAATGGACATCAGCGTGAACAAGCGCATGCCCATGGGCGGCGACCGCGCCCTCGAGTTCAGCGCTACCGCGATAGATATGCTCAATCATGCGAACTGGAATTATCCCGATACGGGCATCGGCCCGGCGAGCGCACTCAATGTGGACGCTGGTCATATCATCGGCTCCCATGGCGGACGCGTAATCCAGATTGGGCTGAAGTTCAGCTTCTGATGTGGCGATTCCGCTCCGCACTCCCGGCCGTTCTTTTCGCCGTTTGCACCTTCACCACCCTTTATGCGCAAACGGCTAGCGTCTCGATTCCTGCCTGGATTGAGACGAATAACTGCGCGGCCGCTCCCAAGTTCGAAGCTGCGCTCAACGGCAAGACGGTGCCCGTCACCGCGCAATTGGGTCCAAGCAGCGACCAGGTCATCCTGATCGTGTTGGATCTAACTGGGGATCTGTCGCTCATCGATGCCGCCAAACAGGCGCTGATTGCCGAAATCTCCAAACTACCCCAGAACGCCTGGGTTGGACTTCTGCGCACCCAGGACGGTCTGCATGTATTGGCCGACCCCAGCGCAACCCGCCAGCCGCTGATCGACGCCATCCAGTCCTTGTCCAACAGCAACGAACCGGGATTGCTCGAAACCGTTGACTCGGCTCTTTCACTGGCGGACGCCATCATGCGCAAGTCCCCGGTCCGCGTCTCGGTCCTGTATATCACCGACGGCAGCATCTACAGTTACCGCGAGGACTACACGAACCCCGTCATTAACGGGAGTGATCCCCACGATCTCAGCCGGCGCTTTCCCGGGGCGCTGATTACGGACAAGATTTCCAAACTGGTGGAGGATGGAAGCTCGCTCGAGGCGCCCCTGTTTGTGGTTCATCTCAATTACCGGCGGGACCAGTTCAACATGGCGTATCAGAATGGCCTGGAGACCCTCGCCGACGCGACGGGCGGCAGGATTGATGTGTGCCGGTCGGTGGCGGAGATTCCGGATGCGATATCCGCTATGTTTACGCGAATTTCGAGCGCCTGGAGGCTTAGCCTGGCGCTCCCCGGCAAGATTCACAGCAACATCCAAATTCACTTAAGCGCTCCGTGCGGCGGTGGAGACCTGCGGATCTCCTGGCGCACGCACTTGCGCCCGAAGGAGGGATAAGATGACGCGGCTGGGACGTCTGGAATTCGCTCTCGTGCTGACTCTTGGCGTTGCCCTCATGACCTCGGTGGGTGTGATTCTTCGCCTGTCCTGGCGACTCGCGGCCCTCCAGCGGCAACGGACCGCAGACCTGCAATCTCTGCGCGGGCTGCAGGAGGCCCTCCGCCAACGCGATCTTCAGAAGGCTCCTGCCGAAGCCGAGAGCCCGGCTCCGCCCGGTGATAATCATGCCGCACTCGCCCATCGCGATGCGACCATCGAGCAGCTCAACCGTGAGCTGAGCGAAGCGCAGGCAAACGTCATGGGCCTCCAGGCGCAACTTTTGAATTCCAGCGAGGAACAGGAGAAGGCACTCGCCGGCGCCGAGGAGCGCCGTCAAAAAGAGCAAGCGGATTGGCAGAGCCAGCTTGACGCCTTGAAACAGGATCTCGAATCCGCTCAGGCCGAGTTGCAAGCTTCCCGCCAACGCGTCGCTAACTTGATAGCGGACAACGCCAAGTTGGGGAGCGATAACAGCGCGGCCTCCGCTCGTACCGCCGGACTCGCACGGGTGATAACCGACCTGCAAGACCTGGATCGCCGCCGCGACGCTCATTTGACTTCCCTCATGCGTCGCTACCGCGACGTTACGAGCCAATTCCGGGCTATGGGCGGCATGCTGGATTCCAGCCACGAGCCAAATTCCAGCGCCTTCAGCGACGCGGCGCTCACCCGTATCCAAAATACCGTCTCCCTCGCCGACGATGACCTCCGCCAGTTGAGCGAGCTGAACGCCCAGGCACGCGAACTGGAAAAGAAGCTGTTGAAAAAGTAGGCGGTCCAGCGGGCAGCGAGGGTCGATCCGATAGTGGCGCTGCGGTACGAATAGGTGTCAGGTTTCAGATGTCAGCCATGGGAAAGGTCGGCGGCGGCTTGCTGATAGCTGAAAGCTGACGGCTGACAGCCCGCGAATTATTGAGGTGAATGATGGGCGCACTTTTTCAGGATGTTCGCTACGGCAACCGTCAACTGACCACTGACCCGCCGCGGCGGGACTACTGACTACCGACAACTATGAGGACCACGCCATGATAACTTTGAGGAATCTCGATAAGTTCTATCCTGTGGGGCCGGGAAGATATTACGTCTTGCGGCGCATCACCATGGATGTCGCCGAAGGGGAATTCGTGACCATCATGGGGCCGTCCGGAGCAGGGAAAACCACGCTCCTGAGCATTCTTGGAATGTTGGATGGCGGCTGGGAAGGGGAGTACTACCTGATGGAGCACCCGGTTCATAAAATGAATTTGAAACAGCGGGCAGAACTCGGGAAGCAAACTGTGGGCTTCGTTTTCCAGCAATACCATCTCCTGGACGGCCTTACGGTAGCCGAGAACCTTGACATTCCTCTTTCCTATAGGAACATCAAGGCTTCGCAGCGCCAGGCCCTCGTAGCCGATGCGCTCGACCGGTTTCACATTGTGGGGAAGAAGGACCTCTTCCCCAGCCAGCTTTCCGGCGGCCAGCAGCAATTGGTGGCCGTGGCGCGGGCAGTGATTGCGAACCCGAAACTGATCCTGGCCGACGAGCCGACGGGCAACTTGCATTCGGACCAGGCGCGGGAAATCATGGAGCTTTTCAAGAAGCTCAACAACGAAGGCACAACCATCATCCAGGTGACGCACTCGGAAACCAATGCCGCTTACGGCCACCGGATCATTCGGCTGGCGGATGGGTGGATCACGGGGAATTGAGCCATTGAGTCACTGAATCATCGAACCATTGAAACGCACGTGCGGGCTCGTTCCGACGAAGGTCGATCCCATGGTGGCAATGCGGTATGAGTAAAGCTGTCAGCTATCAACTATCAGCTCTCAGCACCACTCCTGAGTCTCCTCCTTAGCTCAGGAGGGGAGCCCGCAGGGCGGCGTGGTTGGCGAAACGATGAATGCTGAGTGGTGAATGGTGAAATGAAGTAGGCTTTCCCTAACAGTGTCAATAACGGATGGCGGGAACCCCGCCCGTGCTTGCGCGGGTTATAGCCTGTCTTTACCCCTTCGGCACGAGGCAGGGGTCAAAGTCGACGGAACAACAAGGTCCCTTGTTCTGCGCCCCGCACACGTCCTGCAAAAATTGCCTTTTGGCCTATCCCGGGTATCGTGAGGATCAACACGTCGGGAGATCCCGGAACTTGGTGCAGGAGGTTGGGCTGCGCCACGCCGTCGAGCAGCAACTGCGGATTCTCAACTACCACTTCGCCCCCGCCCTGCGCCACCCAGCGCAAGCGGTACTGTCCGGCAGCGGTTATCTTGGGAGACAGGTCAACCTTGAAACTATGGTTCGTCCACTTGTCCACTGCGTCATCCGCCCAGATAGGCGGAGGGGCGTCCCAGGTCGAAGGTGGTGTTGCACCTGTATTGAACACGGCCAAGCGCCGGATCGCCGCTTGACCCACGCTCTGCGTGGTAATGAGCCTCACCGCATCCACGAAGGTCGGCATGACCGGTTGGATTCGCTGGTGTCCAATGGCTGTCCCCGTTCCAAGTGTCTGCCAATTCCCCTGCGTTCTCGCTTCCACCCTATAGGCGCGAACTCGCTGGCCGGCTGAGCAGTCTTCTTGCAGGATCACATGGTCGATGCGCGCGGGGGAAGGAAGGGACAGGGTCAGGGATTCACCCGGACCGTGAGTTTCCGCCACGCTCCGGCTAAAGCGGCGGCGGATTTCGTCGCCAAACTCCCGGGCGCGCGCGCTATCGGCATCGGGCAGAAGCCCGTGGCGGTCGGCAGGGATATTGATCAGCAATTGCGTGCCGTGGCCGACGGAGCGGTAGTAAATCTCGAGAAGTTGATCGAGAGAGAGCAGGTTTGGCTCGTTGTGCGTGCTCCAAAACCAGTTGGGCCGTCGGATGGAAACGTCGGCCTCGATGGGGAGCCACACGGATTCATTAGGGTCGCTATGCATCGCCGTGGCAACGCCACTCTCCGCATCGGATTTCGACACGGCGTTCCAAGCCGGATACGGTGCAAACCCATCCTCATTGCCCACCCAACGGATGGTTGCGAAGGCCCCCTGAAAGATCACGGCATGCGGTGCACGCGCTTTGAGAATGTCGCCCACAGGAGTCACCAAGGAGCCGTCAAACCAGATTTCGACCATCTCGCCGTAGCGCGTCAATAGTTCTGTGAGCTGGCGGCGATAGAGAGCGTTATAAGCCGTCTGCATCTCGGGAGTCTTGCATCGCCCGCCCGTGCCCGCACCGAACTTGTCATCGCGGGGTGAAAGATAGATTCCCAGCTTCAACCCGCGCTTACGACAGGACTGGGAAAGATCGGCCATGACATCGCCTTTCCCGTTTCGCCAGGGCGTGTTCCGGATGCCATAACTCGCCGTCTGGGTCTGCCACATGCAGAATCCACCCACGTGCTTGGCGACAAAGACAATGTACTTTGCCCCCAGCCCCAGGGCGCATTCCACCCATTGGTCGGTATCCAACTGCGCGGGATCAATTGCGGAAAGAGGGGTGGACAGGTCATCGTACTCGCGGCCCTGCCAGGTATTGGGCGCGAAATGTACGAACATGCCGATTTTGAGGTCTTGCCACGCGGTCTGCTCAGGGGTCGGCACGGCGAGTTTATGCTTCGGCCCGGAAGTGTGGATCGTGTGCGCCAGGGCGGGCCATTGGCAAAAAGGGAGAGTCGTACTCGCACCGATTGGTGAATTGATAAAATTACGCCGGTTCATAATGTGGGGCTTCCTTGTCTGCCTCAATCCCTCGAGACATTGATCGGGTACTTGCCGTAGCGTTGAACGGTTTCGTACATGCGGAGCGCGTTCTCGACCGGAACCAAGTCATGCACTTCGCTGGAAGATCCAATCAGAATCCCACCTTGGGGTCCAATCTTCTCGATAATCTCCAGGGTTTCCTGCTCCACCTCTTCCGGCGTGCCATAGGGCAGCGTAACCTCACAGCAGACGTTGCCAAAAAGCAGAGTCCGCGGGTAAAGCCGCCGGATCTCGAAAATGTCGTTGCAGCCGTTACGCTCGATGGGATTGAATCCGTCTGCGCCGAGTTCATTCACGATGATGGGCAAGATCTCGATGGCGCGACCATCAGTGTGATAGAGGAATTTATGCCCTTTGTCCTTGCCGGGCTTGGCGATGCGCTTCCAGATGGGTAATGCCTTTCTTCGAATGAAGTCAGGGCTGAAGATCGGTCCGTGTTTGCCGGCAACGTCCTCGCCCATGAAAAGCAATGGGGCCGAGGGATTCTCAGCGTACACTTCGGCGATATACTGCGAAAAGGCGCCGCACACTTCGATGAGGCGATCGACCAACTCCGGGGCCTCGTAGATGGCCTCGCAGAACATCGTCATGTCGCTGAAGGTGTAGGCGTCGGTGAGAGGGCCCTCGACTGCGCCGATGAAAACCACATCGTACGAGTCATAAATCTCCTTGATCTTCTTGATGGCCGGTTTGTACCACTCTTCGACCTCGCTCTTTTTGGGCATGCCGGGCATGTTCTTCTCCAGGCCGCGAAGGTCGCTGAAAGGCCGCTTGCCAATCCAGGCCGTCCCGCCTGTATTGACGACTTCCCATTGGCCGGGGTCGACGCCAAAGAAGCGAAACCAATTCTTGATCTTGGCGCCCAACCAGTGGTGTTCGGGGTCGTGAATGTGGCGGGTAGCGTCCAGACCAATCTGCTTGCACATGCGGGCGTTTCGCTCCACCAAATCTCCTTCGCCCCCGTACCTCTTGAGAACCTCGGTGTGATCGACCAGGTCATAGGTCATAATTCGGTCGGGAAGTTCCCAATTGATCGTTTTAACAAATCTCTCGTAGTTAGTCATATGAAGGTCCCGAAAATCTTCTGGACGGCCGCTGTCGCCAGCGTCTTGGCGTTCGAAGGAGTATAACCGAAATAAGACCTGACAGACCCGAATTCCTTGAGCTGGATTCCCGCTTTCGCGGGAATGACGTGACTTTCGACGGAGCGGAGCTTTGGAGTGCGGCAGCTTGCTGCCGCTTTAGATTGAGCCAGCTTGCTGGCGGCAAGTCGCGGGTGAAACCCGCAAGCCACGATTCGGGAGTCAAGAGTTAGGGAAAGAACAACCAAGACAACCACAGACCTTTCCAGAGTCCTGACTCCCGAATCCTGACTCCTGACCTTTTAAATCCTGCCTTTCTGCTCGTGCCATACCGTAGGACCGTCTATAGCCTAGTTACGTTGACTTATGAGGAACGGCGCGACAGGTCCGGTGAGAGAGATTTGAAAGCAGTCCCGCCGGGGGCGAGTAAAGAGGACAAAAAGCAGGTAAAGGACTTAGCTCATTCCCGAGGTCAGGAAAAGCATCCTTTTCAGGGCAAAAAGACGCCGCCAAAGCCAAAATATGGTGAAAAATCCACCACTGGTGGGGCATTTCCCTGTCTGCGCGGGCCCGGTTGAGCATGCACATTCTCGACGGCGGCGCCACATCGAGGTGCGGATTGGGCGCCAGGAGCCTGCAATCATTCCCAAAATGTCCGCTCAGTCAGCAGCGGCGCAGGTCGGGGTTGGGTTGGCATCACGCATGCTCTAGAGCAGAGCGCAGGAGAGCGTGTACAGCATGAGGCGGGGCACTAAGGGGCAAGAGCAGGCAGGACCTCACTTCTATGGCGCGCGTCCCTTGTGCAAATGTAGCTTGACCAAGCCGCTTGTAAAGGCATACAGTGTGCGGCTCGGTTGGCCTTTGGGCAAGAGGCATTTATTCGGAGCCTTTGACTAGGAGAGCGAATATGGCTCTTCACGACCGGATCGCGCTGCAAGCTGGTGCCATCGGCATCCGAACCGAGTTGAGCGCCGGGGAAGTCTATGCGGACAACGCCGGCGGGCTGCGCAAGCGTTTGTTACGACAGAAACGCGAGCTGCTTGCCAAAAGGAATTGCTGTCGAAGGACATCCCCCGAGGGAGTGTACCGGAAGCAGTTCCTCCCTGGTCCGCGAGTTGCTCTCCCACCTTTTAATTTCCCTCTCGAGACTTCGTGCAAAGTGGATCATAAGCGACCTTCCGTTAGCGGGGTTTTCTCTTGCGTCAATGAAGACGATTGTGCGGACCGCCAAGCTTAGGGGATAAAGGGAAAATGAAGATCATCGTGACGGATTTGAGAAAATGCTTGGGTTGCCACAGTTGCGAATTGGCCTGCGCCATCAGCCGGTCAACATCCAAGACCTTGCTGGGAGCGATTCTGGAAGACCCGAAGCCTGCTACGAGGGTGCGAGTGGTGGGGATTGGAACTCAGCCCGTGCCGCTACAGTGCCAGCAGTGCGAAGACGCGCCTTGCGCCGCGGTTTGTCCGACGGCGGCGCTTTACCGCTTGGGGAAGGACGAGACCGTTTTGTTCAAGCGCGTGCTTTGCATCGGCTGTTCGAGCTGCGTGTTGGTGTGCCCGTTCGGCGCCATCAGGAGGGCCGACGGGGGAGTGATGGCCAAGTGCAGTCTCTGTTGGGACCGGCTCGCCGAAGGCAAGCAGCCGGCCTGCGTTGAGGCGTGCCCGACGAAGGCGCGCCAACTGGTGGACGCCAATGTGGTGGCGGAGGATAAGCTGCACAACACGGCTTTGGCAATAACCAGCCTCGAGACAAAGAACGGTAGAAAAGAAGGGTGGATAGTCTAAGTAGCCCTTTCGCTCAAGTGGGTTTAGCCATGGAAGTGAGATGAATCGAGACGCGCTAGAACGCATCCTTGAACGTTATCGACGGAACCCCGAACAGATTATCGCCGTCCTTCACGCGCTCCAGGACCAGGAGAGATACCTCCCCGAAGAGGACCTGCGCTTCCTTGCCAAAGAACTGGAGATTCCCACCAGCCAGCTTTTTCATATCTCAACCTTTTACAAGGCCTTCAGCCTCAAGCCGCGCGGCAAACACGAATGCAAAGTTTGTATGGGCACAGCCTGCCATGTGCGCGGGGCGCCGCTTATTTTGGAAGAGGTGGAGCGCAAGCTGGGGATCAAATCCGGAGAGTCAACTCCAGACCTGGAATTCTCTTTAGACACGGTGAACTGCCTGGGAGCCTGCGCGCTTGCCCCCATCGTGACGGTGGACGGAGAGTATTACGGGAATATGAGCGCGCCCTCGGTGGGCAAGGTGCTCAGGCAAGCCCGAGCGGGCAAAGCGGAGAAGCCTGGAAAGCCGGCAAGACCGACAGGGGAGAGCCCGGAAGCAGAATTCAGCCAAGCCCGGCCAAAAGCCCCCTTTCTCTCCAACCCCGCCGAGCTGAGCCGATACTGGGCTGAGTTGACAGCCTCACAGAATCCCGACCTGCCTTATCTCGCGGTGTGCGGAGGCCCGGGATGTTTGGCCATGGGGAGCAAGGATTTATATCTCGCGTTCAAGGAGAGCATCGAGGGAAATAACCTGGGTGACAAGGTGCGGTTGAATTTCACCGGCTGCCACGGGTTCTGCGAAAAAGGGCCTTTGATGGTGGTCTTCCCGCAAGAGATTTTTTACACTTCCGTTCGTCCCCAGGATGCGGAAGAAATCCTGACCAAAGTTATCGAAAAGTCCGGGCCCGTCGAGCGGTTGCTTTATCGGGAGTCTAAAAACGGCGAGAAGATCGTGCTCGAGTCAATGGTGCCTTATTACCAGCGCCAAAACCGCCTTCTGATCGGGAACAACCGCTTTATCAACCCGGAAAGCATTGACGACTATTTGAGACTCGGAGGTTACTCCGCGCTTGCCAAGGCGATCTCTGAAATGACCCCCGAGCAGGTCATCGCGGAAGTCCAGAAAGCCGGTTTGCGGGGAAGAGGGGGTGGAGGTTTCTCGACCGGGTTTAAATGGGAGACCTGCCGGAACGCCCACGGCGAGATCCGCTATGTGATTATTAACGCCGACGAAGGAGACCCGGGGGCGTTCATGGACCGGGCCGTGCTGGAAGGAAATCCCCACTCAGTCCTCGAAGGGATGATCATCGCGGCTTACGCGATCACCTACGGGGTTAGTCCGGTTCAAGGTTACATTTATCTGCGTCATGAGTATCCCCTGGCGTTGAAGATCTTTTCCCGCGCGGTTGAGCAGGCGCGCGCCTGCGGGCTTCTGGGGAAGAAAATTCTGGGCAAGGCGGGATTTGATTTTGACGTGCAGATCAGCCAGGGCGGCGGTGCGTTTGTCTGCGGAGAGAGTTCCGCGTTAATGGCCAGCATCGAGGGCAAGCCCGGAGAGCCGCGGGCCAAATATATACACACGGTGCACAAAGGCATTCACAACCAGCCCAGCAATTTGAACAATGTGGAGACATACGCCAATGTCCCGCTGATCATCAACAGGGGCGCGGGTTGGTACAGTTCGATGGGCACGGAGAATTCCAAGGGCACCAAGATTTTCTCCCTGGTGGGAAAGATCAACCGCACCGGTCTGGTCGAAGTGCCGATGGGTATCACCCTGCGGGAAATCGTTTATGAGATCGGCGGGGGCATCCCCAATAACAAGAAATTCAAAGCGGTCCAAACCGGCGGGCCGAGCGGCGGATGCCTGCCTGAGTCCCTGCTCCATCTTCCGGTGGATTTCGACGAGCTTACCAAAGTCGGCTCCATGATGGGGTCGGGTGGCATGATCGTCATGGATGAAGACACCTGCATGGTGGATGTCGCAAGGTATTTCCTCAATTTCCTCCAGGACGAAAGCTGCGGCAAATGCACTCCCTGCCGGGAAGGCATCAAGCAAATAGTGCACATCCTCAACCGCGTGTGCGAGGGACTGGGCAGGGAAGGGGATTTGCGAAGGCTTGTGGATCTGGGAAATGCAGTCCAGGACAGCTCGCTTTGCGCCTTGGGCGGAAGCGCCGCCAATCCGCTGCTCACCACGATTAAGTATTTCGAGGACGAATATATTGCTCACATTCGGCACAAAAGATGCCCGGCCGGGGTCTGCAAGGCGCTGATCGAATACGCCATAGATAAAGAGAAGTGCACTGGCTGCATGGCTTGCGTCAAGCTCTGCCCGCGGGGAGGCATCACCGGAGAGTTGAAGAAGCCGCACTGGCTCGACCGGCAGCAATGCATCAAGTGCGGGATTTGTTTTGAAATCTGCAAATTTGACGCGGTGGTGAGAAGGTCGGTGGGAGTTTGATGGCAGACCCGGGCAAAATTTGTACGTTACAAATTGACGGTAAGCCGGTGTCCGTGCCGGAGGGGACCACTATCCTCGAGGCCGGTCGTAAACTGGGGATTGAAATCCCCACCCTCTGTCATCACCCTGCGCTTGAGCCCTACGGAGTCTGCCGGGTCTGCATCGTGGAGATCAAGAGGGGCAAGCGAGTTCTCGTGGTTACCGCCTGCAACTTTCCCATTGAAGAAGATGGCCTGGAGGTTTCAACCAACTCGGAGAGAATTCAGAAGGACCGCCGCGTGGTCATTGAGCTGTTGCTGGCGCGTTGCTTTAGTTCCCCCGTCATTCGCGATTTGGCCGCCCGGTTCGGGGTTTTCGACACCGATCTGGAAAAGACCGACGGAGAGGAGTGCATTCTCTGCGGTTTGTGTGTGAATGTCTGCCGGGACTTGATCGGCCAGGCTGCGATTGGTTTCGAGAGCCGAGGCGCAGATCGCAAAACCGCTACGCCCTTTGGCACGCCGAGCGAGGAATGCATTGGGTGCGGCGCCTGTGTTTATGTTTGCCCCACCGGTTGCATCAAGATGGAAGACCTTCCTGAAGAACGAATGATTGATCGCTGGATGAGTTTGATGCCGTCTTTGAAATGCCGCAGTTGCGGCACGGCTTTTGCACCGTTCCGCCAACTCGAGCTTCTGAAGAACCGTCAGCCGCTGGTCAAATCCTATTGGGAAACGTGCCCGCAATGTCGTGCGAAGGGGTTGGGAGAGGCGTTACTCGGGCAGCGGGTGGCCAAGAAAGAAGCGTACGCCGGGTGACGCAGTATGAAAATAGCTCCCCTGCTCGGGCCGATCATTACCCATTATCGTTGGCCGTACATTGGAGAGCAGAAGTCAAGAAACAGCCATCTCCCTTGGGGCGAGGGTGGCGAGCGTAGCGAGCCAGGTGAGGGGTTACTTAGGTTCGTTGGACCCTGTGAACAGTCCCGGCAAGTGACCCCTCACCCGGCCCGCGTCCCGATGAAGTGCATCGGGATCGCGGCCCATCCTCTCCCCTGGGGAGAGGGCGGAAACCTAATTTCCACTCCTCTTCTACAGAAGAGGACCAGAGGTGGGACGGGGTTGGTATGCCCGAAATACCTGAACCGGTTCCAAGATGAGGATATGAACAATGTCCAAGATCATTGCTACAGCCGCCATTCGTGGCGCGCACTATTACATGACGCAGGCGCAGCAGCAACTAAGTCTGGCCATTGAGGAGCGCGGCCCGGACGCACGCATCGCGTATCCCAATACGGGCTACTTTCTGCCCCTGATCCTGGCCATGCTGGGGAAAAAGGTCGAAAAGTTGAAAGACTGTCAGGAGGCACTGGAGGAGATGCAGATCCTGCTCCCCGAGGTGCCGAGCGAAAGCCTCTGGCTTCCTTATCTGGGATCGACTCTTGATGCGGGAATTGCCACCTTGGTCGCTGAAGAGATCATCGAGGCACTCAAGTATCTCGACCCTCAGTACCGTCCAACGCCCCCGTTCATCGGGTTTACGGATGACTCCATATTGCGTACCCAGGGCATCAAGCTGGTGGACGGCCGCATGCCGGGATTTGCCGCTTGTGTGGGCGCCCTGCCCACCAATCAGCAGGCGGTGGCACTGGCACGCGAGCTCCAGGAGAAGAGCATCCTGGTTTTCATGGCCGGAAGCAGCAATGGCAGATCGATGGCGGAGCAGTTGGCGGAAGAGGGCGTCGAGATGGGCTGGGACACTTACCTCGTGCCTTACGGGAAGGAGATGAGTGCCGCCGTGCATGCCCTTAACTTTGCTTCGCGCGCCGCCATGACTTTCGGCGGGGTCAAGCCGGGCGATATCGAGGGGGCGCGCCAGATCCTTCTCTACAACAAGGAGCGCGTCTTTGCCTTTGTACTGGCGCTGGGCACCGACCCGGAGGTGCCAGCGGACCAGTTGCTCACGGATCAGAAATACGCCACGGCGGCGGGCGCTATCAACTTTGGCTTCCCGGTGATTGCCGACTCTGCCATCCCGCAAATCCTGCCGCGCGGTATTTGCACTTACGAGCATGTGGTCTCCAACGTAGCGTTGGAGCGCATCGTGCCCAAAGCGGTCGAGGTGCGAGGACTCAAGCTCAAGATCTCCAAGATCCCCATCCCCATTGCCTATGGCGCCGCGTTTGAGGGCGAACGAGTCCGCAAGGAGAACCTCCAGATAGAATTCGGAGGTAAG
>Ga0224555_1003741_pt1 | contig 15005 bp, 11 predicted proteins | sample 714S23034metaG_FD_180687 | JGI IMG/M metagenome (GOLD analysis project Ga0224555, IMG submission 180687) | Peat soil microbial communities from Stordalen Mire, Sweden - 717 S2 30-34 | ecosystem: Environmental > Terrestrial > Soil > Wetlands > Peat | place: Sweden: Norrbotten County, Stordalen...
TGATCCTACCATACAGGAGGCGCTGCCCTTGTGGGAGGCCATCGATAAGGTCCTGTTTCCTCCAGCTCCTGGGATCGAATAAAGTCCAGACTTACCCCAAAAGCTGTATAATCAAGAGTGACCTTGCCAAAGCCGGCTTCATCAGTGATCTGGAAGGGAAAAGAACACCAGATCAAGTGGAGGCCTCGTCCTGACGGTGGAGTTTAGGTCGACAACTGGTTCTCCAACATGGGTCTTTGCTCGGAGCCAATCACCTGGAAGGAACGGCCAGTGCAACACGATTTGATCTGAAAAAAGCTGCGCTCAAAACCCAAAATCAGAACATGCCAAATCTCGAAGAACACCCTGTTTTTGAAGGCAAGCGCGATGGACGCATCCGCCGCGGCCACGACTTATGGGAAAGCAGGCACGGCAGAGATGACAGCAAGCTCCAATCTCGGCTGATTGATGGAATCCTAAAGAAAAATGTTGGCCAGCCCTGGGTCGTTGCGCTCAAAGAGCTTCATGCCAAGGTCAAGGGGCTCCGGGGGGAGCGCACCATGGATATCATCGGTCGGAGCGTGGAGTACGATACTTGGATGGAAAACGGGCAAGTGATGGCCATGGGATGGGGAGGACCTGAGCCTGTTCGAGCTGCCACCTTCTATGTTGACCCGATTACTCGAATCCTTTGCCATCGGCAGCCCAGGAAGAACATCGGCCCCTTTCAAGTACCAGAGGAGATGGAGGGCGAGGAGCCCGGCGAACGTTACATTCGCACCAGCGCTGGCTGGTACCGCGTCGGATTCACCCTTGAACAACGCAAGACGCTCAAAACCGGCAAAGTGAGCAAGCGCGAAAAGACCTGGCATGCTGGTGCTCGCCACGAGGGGGAGCAAAAGCTCATCCGTGGCCTTGACGTCATCAACCAGGAAAGCCGAACCGTTCATGTCACCCATCAAACCGACCACCGCGGGTTCCCGGCCAACTGGCAGTGGCGTCACTACGCTCATGAATGGAAGCAGGTGATGGACGCGAGCATCGGCTGCAACCAGGAAGCGGTCATGGCAAGGCTCTCGGTCCTCCCGGCCATCCCGGATACACGGAAAGCCCAGTCCCGCCCTCCCGCTTGCCCGTTGGAATACCTGGCCAGCTCCTGGATCCTCAATGTGGAAGGCTCGCGAAATGTCTCTGTCAAATGGGCCCCCTACCGATTCAATCGCCAGGGCTTGCTCGATGTCAATCCTGAACCCGACAACTTCGAGATGCAGATCACGGTCAAACCCTCCGTTCAACCTCTGGGTGGAAAGCCTTTGGCTCGTTTGAAGGCGAAGATTGAGAGGATGAGAGTTGAGCACGAGAAGAACCGACAGACGGCAATGACCACCGGTTGACACCGGTGGTTTGGAGAAGATAGATGAGACCCACAAAACAAACCAAAGCGGAGGCGAAAGCCGAAGGGAAGGTTTGTACGGCTTCATCGAAAGGCTCTCAAGCCTGCATTGACCAGACCCAGCCAGGGGATCAAAAAAAGCCCCAGCGGGTTGCGTCGGAAAAATGACATGCATGAAGCCCTGATTGCGGCCATTCACCAGTCCATGAAAGGTACTCTACGATAGGGATTTGAGTGGGAAGACGAATAAATAAAGTGCTCGGGTACGGCTTTCGGAAGGTCCGCTTTGACAAGGACCCGCGCCTCAGCCCGCACGCGCTGCACACCCTGGACCGGGCCGCCCACGAGGAGAGATTCGGCCGGGGGAAGGACTTGCGTCCCCAACTCGTAGCCTTCCTGGAGAAGAAAGCCCCGGAGCTTACCGAGGGGGAACAGTGGGAGCACCGGTTCGAGGTCGAATCCCTCCGCGTAAAGAAAGGACAAAATCCAGGCCCTCTCAACTACAACGATGTCGTGATTTACAACCCCCAGGACACAGCAGGAAAGCTTCCCATTGGCCCCCTGCTCTTCACGGTCCCTTACGCCAAGTGGTCCCACAACGACGACGCCATTGACTATTACGAGGAAACCCAGCGGACCGTGAGGGCGGACGGTGGAGTACCAGATCGGTGCGCCATCATCACCGACTGCGAGGGTCAGCCCTGCGGCATCTACCCCTACGACAGTTGCTACGTCCATCGAGCAAATGGGAAGCTTCCGAGGCCGCTATTCACGGCCGCCCGCTGGTCGCTTACGCGCGCCCTCCGCAGCCAAGGTTCCAAGCTCAAGCCCGGGAATGAGTTCGGCGTCCAAACCCTGGTCGACTGGCAGCGCCACATCGTTCCAGAGGCTCCCCTTTTCATCCGTGCATTCTGCGAGTGCTTCGAGATATTCAAGGCCCCCAAAACGATCTGGCGACTGCGCCCGATGCTTTACACCTACTGGTGTTAAAATCCATGAAGAGGATCACGAAATTCGCGAAACTGGCTGAGCAATTGGAGCAGGCCATAAGCGCCCATGTCACCGAGGGGAAAGGAGCCTTCCCCAAAGACAAGGCCATGAAGGCAGTCTACCGGAGGGATGCCCGAGACCTTCGTAATGTTCTGGAGCTCTTTCGGAAAAAGGATTTCGCCGCAGCTTACGCGCAGGCATGGAAGCTGGACTCCTTGCCGCGCGAACTTATCCCTCAAGCAGTTTGGCGGGTAATGGCAAGAGTCCGGAAACCCAAGAAACTCCGTTAAAAAAAGCCGCTGCAGACAGAGGAGAAATCGATTCGATATGAAGAAGATAGAATGGCTGCTCCGCGGGCCTGGACGCACGGAATGCCTCCAAGCGATATCCAGGACAGAAGGCGAAGATATGGATTGGGTCGCCTCCCAAGCAGGGATGTCGATCTTTGCGCTGCGGCACCACCTTCGGGAGCTTAAGGCCAGAGGGTATGTCTATACGACCCATTTCAACCATAAAGAAGTTTGGCTGACCAAGAAGGGATGGAACGCCATAAAGGCGCTACCCGCCGCATCGGCGAGGTCTGCATCGAGCAGATCAAGTTTTACGGAAACCTCTTGCCCCTCGCGGCTTACAGGCACTCCGCTCCAGAGAAGAAAGGCATCGTCCTCGCCTTCATGCCAGAATATGCCGCAATGCTGCGGGAGTCCAACCCCGGCAAGGACATCGGCAATCCGAAGAGCAAGCCAATCTGCGAACCCAAAGGGTTCAGCGAATAAAAAGTATGAAAAAAGCGACCCAGAGAATGCTGAAGCAAGCCATCCGGATCATCAACTCGCTGGACTACCCGATTCAGGCCACGAAGAGAATCGTCACGGTCTCCGACGGCGCCAAAGACTTGCCCGCCATAGAGCTCGTGGCCAAGCCGGGAGAAAACCGGGAGTTTCGGGCTTACCTCACTGCCGGTGGACGCATCCTGTTCGAGAACACGCGAGACCACCCCGGCGACGGAGCTGGGGGCATCCATGTGGTCCACTCCTTTGACGACATCCTCTGGCTGGGACGCATCATCTCGGTGATCCAGCCGCTGATCGAGATGCACAAGGAAAACCGCGCGCTTTCTTAAAGCACAAAAAATTATGATGACTTCGATGAAAGAAGTCGAATTCGAGAGCTTGCCGTATTCCGTTCAAGTGGAGATCGCCTCCATCCTTTTCGAACGCATTCCTGCTCTGGCTCACTACTGGTCGTGGGAATACGTGTTCCAGACGCTCGTAGACCTTCCGGACCCGATCATGTTGCAAAGAGGTTTAATCAACCTCAGCGAAATCAAAGGCATTGAATCCGGGGCAACCAGCCCCGTCGCCGTAAAGAAGTTCACCGCCATGGCCCAACAAGGGAGCGAGCCTCCTCCCATTCTCGTGGCGGGTCGAGAGCTGCTGGACGGCTGGCACAGATGCGCGGCGCTGGCGGCATGCGGCCGGCTTCAAGTCGATGCCGTGGACATCAAGCCACTGCTGGACATGGATTCCTACTGCTGCGCTACGGGCAGCCCTGTCGCGTGTTCCCCTCCGGAAACACCCTTCAAGAGGTGTTAAAGTCAATCACCGCACCTGAGATAACGTGGACCTATGTTCTCGAACACCTTTAAAACGGTCAAGAGTACGCTCCGCGCAATAAAGATCACCGGCATATGACAAACACCACAAATCCCAAAACAAACATCATCTCGCAATGGTTCGCGCTGTCGGTCCAGCCCGGTCTGGAGAAGACCGCGGCGCAGGCTTTGCAAAAGCGCGTTCCTGGTGTGGATGAGGTCGTCGTGCCTTCGGAAACGCTCAAGAAGAACAACCGGCTCGGTCAGAAGATCACGGTCGACAAGCTGATCTTCCCTGGCTATGCGTTCGCGAAGGCCCAGTTGCAGGACGAGGATGGCGCCATGAACACGGTGGTTTACGACCGGGTGCTTGCCGTGTACGGCGTCCGCGACTTCGTCGGATCCGTCCGGAGCACAACGGAGGGACAGGTCACCACGGTCACGCCGATGACTGAACAGGAGATCACCGATATCAAGGATTACATGGCCAAGAACCAGGAAGAAGGCGGGCGCATGGAGAATGCCTTCAGGCACGGCGATGCGATCCGCGTGACAGGCAGTTCCTTCATGGGATTGGAAGGCCGAGTGATCCGTGTCGATAACGAGCAGGGAAAGGCCAACGTGGTCCTGCAGGTCTTCGGCCGCGAGACGAGCGTGGAGCTCAACACGGCTGACATCGAGCGGGCTACAAACTAAGCTTTGTCATTCCTGCGTCAGGTTCCCACGCAGCCGTGCCTCGCGGATGCGCTGGGCAATAAACCGCAGCATTTGTTGGTCTGTCACGGCGCACACTGGAATAGATACGTTCCGCTGTTGACACCCCGCATACATTTCGTTAAGAATCGGCCCGGATTATGCCAAGTAAGATTTCGACCAGCCCGGCTCAGGATTCGCGTCGAAAAAATGCGAGGATTCGAGCGATTTTTGAAAGAACAGCCTACTTCGCAACGTATTAGTACTGGGGATGTGTGCCGACACGCCGATTTAGTTTGCGGCGGCATCGAGGCTTGGCGGAGTATGCGAACGCGCCCTTTGGCTGACACAAGAATGTAACTAGGGGGAGCTTGCGACGGGCAGTATAACGAATCGAAAGATAATCGTATGAAAACCCCTAACGGGATGAAACGACGCGGTGCGGAGACGCTCAAGGAAAAATACTTGCGCTGCTTTGGCGTCCGCACCGACAACGCAGCGGCGTTGCAGGAGATCGTCAAGGGGTTGATTGAGGGGGGCGTCTCGCGCAAGACGCTCGTGGGTTGGGCCGTCCAGGCGGGTTACACCAAAGGATATGTTTCCAGTTTGTTGAGCCGAATTTTGTGCTCCATCGGGCTGCGAGAACGCCGGGCCGGAGCAGGACGGAAGCCATCACCGGCCGCGTTGGAGCTTATGGCCTACGCCCAGGACAAATATGGCGAACAATTCCTGAAAGTCTTGCGGGCCGCATGGAGAGCCGGAAAAGCGCAAGAAACGCCGCAAAGATTGCGAGCCGTAGCGTCGCAGCGCACGGAGATGGGGCCAATAGTGGCACCACAATTGCAAAATCCCGGAGGCTATCTTGGTGCCACAATTAAGCGGGATAAAAAAGCAGCGATACAAAACGGCGTCGGCCTTCACCAAACCGGCAGAATCCTTTTTAAAAGAAATGTAACTATTCAGGTTTCAGGGGCCTGCCGGAGGGGCTGAGGGGATGAAAGGCCGGCCAATCACGGCCAGTTGGATCGCCTCCCAAACGTTGCGTCCTTGTTTGCGGCAGGTGCTCAGGTAACTGCGGATGCGACAAAATATCCGCGCTCCCCTCAAGGTGCGAAAACAGCCGGAGATTTTCTGGCGCACTTTGATCATGCGAATGTCCTGTTCGGCTTGGTTGTTGGTGAAGGGCACGCGCCCATCCCATAGGAAGGCCAGGATGCTCCACTCGAAATCCTCCAGCCGATCCAACAAATTGGCCGCCTTGCTTTGGGCGCGTCGTCCTTGGCCGGGAGCCAGGCGCGGGTGGCGGTAACGTCCGCGTCGCACCACGTTGCGGTAGCGTTGGCGGGCCCGCTTGAACTGGCGCTCGTTGAACTCGCCGCGCTGCTGCCGCCGCCGATGGAAGGACAAGAGCAAATCGCTCAGTTGACCGGCCCACACCTGGCCTTCTTCCTCCCACAGGAACTTGAGTTCCCGCAACAGATGCTCGTTGCACAGGGCGTGCTGGCATTGCTGATACGAAAAATAGGGTTTCCAGTGATCATGCACGACCCACTGGCGGCAAGCGCCCACGATGCCCAAAGCGTCCATCGCCTCGGCCCCGCGCTTGGAATGCACGCCGTAGGATGTCAGTTGCGCCGTCGAGGCAACGTGCAGCCAGTGCAACGCCCCCGCCACCCGCAGCCCGCTTTCGTCCAGATGAACCACCGGCGCTTGCGGCACTTGAGCTGCCACGGCCTGCGCGAAGGCTTCCAACTCTTGGTAGGCGCGCTCGTTGGCCGCCGCCACCGTCCCGGCGCTCAGAGGCTGGCCAAAGATGTCCGCACAAAATTTGGCCAGCCGGTCATAGGGAAGATACTGCTGCCCGTTCAAATACACCATCAGGCTTGCAAAGCGCGGCCCATATTGCGCCGGCGCTCTCACCCCCGCCGGAAAATCCGCCCGCCCTTCCTGCCCGCAACGGGGACAACATTTGATTTCGGCCTGATGCTCGGTCACCTCCAAAAGGCGCGCAGGCAACTCGAAGACCTGACGGCGTTCATGGTGGAGCGCCGGTTCCTGGCCCAAATCCCGCCCGCCACAGTGGGGGCAGGCTTCCAGCCGGTGAACCTGAATGTGATCGGGGGTTTTGACCCGCTGCAAGGTCTGGCCCGGATGACCGGGTTGGCCGCCGGGTTTGCGACCGCTGGGTTCGCGCAAACTCTTGGGGCTGGGTTTGCCCAGCCCGTCGCTGGAGGGCGGTTTGCCACTGTTGGAACTGTTGCGGGCCAGTTGGGCTTCCAACTCCTGGACCCGCTGTTCCAGTTGCGCCAAGCGTTCCTGCAAGGCCAGGAACATCTCCACCAACACTTCGGGCTGGCTGCGGGCCAGGGGCAACAGTTCTTCGCGCGTGAAGAGTTTCATTGACACAAGACCTCTCGAAAGCCGGCTTGCAGGGGATAGACCAAAACGTCCTTCACCGGCGCTTGCAGACTATGCCGGCGATCCTGCCGGGTGCGCCCCCGGGTCTGGCCCACACCAATCCAGTTGGCCGCCCGATAGCAACTGCCCCGGAACCGGCCCCGTTCCACAAACGTCTCCAACAGCGCCACCCGATGGCCGTAACGCCCCTGCCAGTCCGCCGCGATGCGCCGGGCCACCCGGCCCAAAATGTGGCTGGCCAGTTCCGGCACCCGCACCCAGGGCAAAATCAAAAACCGGCTGTTGTTGGCCACCTGATGCAGTTGCGCCTGGCGCTGGCCCGCCGTCCAGCCAATGAAGGCATCCCGCCCCCGCGTCTGCCACGCCGCCGCGCCAAACAAGACACAGGCCAAATCCCGTCCTTGCCTGTCCCGCACCAGATATTTGATATTTTGCCCGACGGCGCTGGTGTAGCCCAAATAATGATACTGATGCAGCAACGAGTCAAAGACAGGTCCCGCTTCGGGCTGCCGGCTCAACTCCTGGATTTGCAGCGGCTGCAGTTCGCTCAAAGAGCCCGTGATCGGATCGGTCGGGTGCTGGAGGGGCCGGATTTGTTTGTGGCGCATGCGGTTGGGCGAAGGGCATCGGCGCGCGGGCAGCGCCACCCACCCGCGCTCCTCCAGCTTGAGCAGCAGAGAGCGGGCGGCCATGTCCTTGATCTGGCCGGTGAGGCTGCGCCAGTTCCAGACCCGGCACAGTTGGCGGGAGAGCCGATACCGGCTCCAATCGGGATGGGCCGCCAGCAAGCCTCGCACCTGCTCCAACTCAGCCGGGCCAATTAGCCGCCCCTGAATGATCAGACTGTTATCCACGCCCTGACTCTGCACGGGCCGCCACGCAGAGTCCAGCCCAAAAATGAAACTATTTTCCGCTTTTTTTTCCTTGACTCCAAGCCGCCGCGCCCCTCATACTGCCTGCCAGTTAAAAACGAAAAGACCTGAACAGTTACAAAGAAACTTCAACACAACAATCAAAACGAGTCATCGAACTCGCGGCAAACTATGAAAATATACCCTCATCGGACCGACGATCCGCCCCGCCCGGCAACCTTGAACGGCTTTTCGTCACGGCAGAATGAACGCAGCGGTTGGATTGTCCTTCTGCTGGTGCTATTTTGCTCGTTAAGCCTTATGGCGGATGTTCCCGCACCGGGCGGCCCGTATTCAAATCCGTGGCTTGATTACTGGCCTTTCAATGACACCAACAATTGGACAAGCGTCTATGGATTTGCGGCCGTCTCATCCGCGAATCTCAGCGCGACCAATCTCGGCGTTGGCGGGGCCGTGGTCATTGACAGCACCGACCCGGCATGGCTGCAATACAATGTCACCGAAACGGATGGAACCAACAACCTGGACATCACCAATGGCAGCGTAATGTTCTGGTTTGCTCCGAATTGGGCCAGCACAAGTCTCGGAGGATCGGGGCCGGGCGGCCTGTACGGCCCTTTAATCGAAACCGGCATCTACACTTCCAACGCCAGCGTCGGATGGTGGAGCCTTTACTTCGATTCCAACGCGGCCAATATCTATTTTTCGGCGCAAACCAACAGCGGCCTCCAGACCAATTATCTTTCAGCACCGATTGCATGGACAAATGGCCAAGTCCATTTAATCGTCCTAAACTACACGCCCACCAACTCCCAACTTTTTCTCGATGGAACCAACGCTGCGAGCGGCCCCGGTGTGACAATTTATCCGAACGCCACAGTTCTCAACGGGGGGTTCTGGGTTGGAAGCGCCAGCAACGGAGTGGCCCAAACCCACGGCGCGATCAGCGACCTGTCCACCTACAACTACCCGCTCGATTCGAATACGATCAATGCGACTTACACCCTCAGTTCGATCTTTTATGGCGCGATTCCGAACATCGCACAAGCCCCTTCGGAGCCGGAAACGTCCCCGACGTTTGAGGCAATAACCGGCCCGGGCTACCTCACCCTCGTCAGCAGCAACAGCGGATGTGGCAACAACAGCAACGTGTGGATTACAAACACCACGGCCACAGTTGGAACCAATGGAGTCAATCTGACCTTCACTATCGCTGGAGGCTCAAACGGCTTGCCGTACGATGTGTTCGCCACCGCAGCTTTGACGCAGCCACTTACAAATGGAGTTTGGACCTGGATGGGCCAGGGCTATCAGTGCTGCACCTACACTATACCGGGTTTAACCAACGGCGCGGTTTTCCTGCTGCTTGGAACTCCTCTTGACAGTGACGGAGACGGTTTAACGGACGCATACGAACGGCTTGTCAGCCACACAAACCCTTATGTCGCCGACAGCAGCGGAGATGGAATGTTGGACGGTTGGAAAGTTTTATGGGGCATGAACCCGCTACTAAATAATCCGGCGCAGAGCGGAACGCGGGTCAATTATGTTTATGATGGAATCGGACGGTTGGAAAGCGCGACCGACACGACCGCATTCACCGAGATTTTCGGCTTTGATGCCGAAGGCAACATTACCAGCGACCAGCAATAAAGGAGAACCAACCAAATGAAAAAGCTACTTTCACTCATTTTCAGCCTGTTTTTCGCCGTGTACGCAGCCGAGGCGCAAACCGATCCCGGATTTGTTCAAAACACCAATGTCCTTGAAGCATCGCAGGACGGCGGCGGTGGTGGAGCGCAAGCGATGTTCCAGCCATTATTCACTCCCATTACACAAACGGCATCGGCCATCGCCGAACAGATCACCCCGGACATCCAAGCCCTAGCCGATTCGATGGGCGGCGACCCGACAAGGATTTTCAACTATGTGCATGATCAGATTCGCCATGTCTATTATTACGGTTCAAAGAAAGGCGCGGAATTGACCCTGCTGGAACGCAGCGGCAACGATTTCGACCAATGCGCCCTTCTGTCAGCCTTGCTCCAAGCGTCGGGTTACTCCCCCACGTATCAGTATGCGATGCTAAAAATGCCATACGACACTAACACCCTCCAAGACTTGCATCATTGGCTGGGATTAAATTTCAATAATACTAACTGGGTGACAACCTCGAATTATTTCGCATATTTGGTTGGAACCCGTGGCGCTCCGGTTTGGTACACATTCCCACCCGACACCAACACCATCGCTCTTCCAAGGGTATGGGTTGCTTTGACCATCGCCGGCACCAATTATTATTTGGACCCTGCCTTCAAAGTCAGCCTGCCGGTGACCGGCCAAAATTTGGCGACAGCCACGGGATTGACCAGCAGCGCATTATGGTCCGCCGCAGGCGGGACAGATACCGGCTATTCGGTCAGCGGATTGAACGAGGCCACCTTGCGAGGCTCGTTGCAAAGCGGCAACAGTAATTTGCTCGGATACATCTCAAACAACATTCCCGACGCCACCATCGCGCAAGTGATTGGCGGGGAGCAGATCGTTTCTTCCGTCGGGTTGCCATTACGAACAAATTTGCAATTTTCCATATACACGAACAGCAGCTATCTGCTTTTAAACTGGACGAATCAGCCGACCAACTTCATGGGACAATTTTCCATCACCTTTGCGGGGACAAACCAGACTTGGTTCACACCGCAACTGGAAGGTCAGAGACTCTCTTTGACATTTGACAGCAACGCGCTGGCACAGCTTTGGCTGGATGATTCTCTGGTGTTGCAAACCACCAATACAGGCCCGGCAAACACCAATACGCTGAACGTCATTTTCAGCGCCACGCATCCTTACGGAGGGAATGGTCATGGGGGATGGAATACCAGCCAACAGATTCCCACAGACGGCGGTGTTCTGGCGGGATTCGACCGCAGTTCGACCAACGCTTACCAGCGCACGAACTCAAGCTACGCAATCATGTACGGGTTTGACCCCGCTCCGCAGTGGTTGCAAAAGCGACAGCAAAAATTAGACGCCTACCGGGCGCAAGGACTGGCAGATACATCCCGCCAAGTGACCACGGAAACCCTAAACGTGATGGGCTTGGGCTGGATGGTGCAGACCGAACTCGCACACCAGTTGTTGTGCCAGGAATGGGGACAATCGCCAGAGAGCCAGCATCGCTTTGGCCGCATGGGGCAGGAACAAGGCCGGGGCTACTATGTGGACGTTTACTTGCAATTGGATGGAACGCTCCCCAGCACCGGCGAGGCGACGCAAGACCAAATTAAAAACAGCGAAGAATTTGACGTTGACAGCTACTTCGCCAGCGCGATGGAGCACGGTATCATTGAGCAATTGCAAAACAGCAATCTCATTGCGGCGTCCACCGTGAAAATGCTTGAAATTGCAAACACCAACTCGCAGACCGTGTACTTGGCATACAGTGGCGATTGGACAACCGGCCCGAATGTGCGTGGCAGCTTGGTCAATTACGACGCCAACACGATCAGCACGTTGAACGGCCTTATCAGCCAGAGTTTTGTCTTATTATTGCCGCAAAATGGCTCGAATCACATTGCGGGCGCTGGCACTTGGGCCGGAAATGGCTATGTAGAGTTAGGAACACAGGCCGGAGGCGGGCGGTCAATGGGCATGATTATCAATGGAGCCTACAACGGCGGTTACGTTTCAAATCCAAATTCCATCGTCAACCCGCCCTTCGTCGCCCAAACAGGCGATAATCAGCCGACCTTTTTCAATCCACAATCGCCATTCGTGCCCTTCTCAGGTCAAACAGGAGCCGACCCTGTCAATTTGGTTGATGGCAGCTTTGAGATTACATCGGGCGACCTAACTGTTGGACAAACCGAACCTCGCGGATTGAACTTAACCAGGTCTTATTCGTCAACGCGACTGAACTCAAATCCGGCTGGCATGGCCCCAGGCTGGTTGAATAGCTATTATTGCAACGCGCTGCCGATCAGCGACCCGGAAGGAGGTTTGGGCACCGCGACCATCCAACAGGCGGCCCCCATGATCGTGGCCGCGTATGCCGCCTTAAATTTATACACTAACAATGGAACTCTTGACCCGAAAAACTGGGCGACGACGGCGCTTATTGCTAAATGGGGAGTTGACCAGCTTATTAACAATGCGGTCTCGGTCAACTTGGGAAACCACACGATTCAATTCCTGAAACAGCCGGACAGCACTTATACTCCGCCTGCGAATTGCAATATGACGCTGACGCAAGCGAGCAGTGCATTTGTGCTTCAAGAGCGACATGGACGCACGTTTAAGTTCAATACAAACAGTGTTCTCACGAACATCGTTGACCAGTATGGCCGGTCAATGACGTTGAAATACAACTCAAACAACCTGGTCACAAACGTCACCGACTGGACAAACCGAACGCTTTCGTTCACCTATACAAATGGCTTTCTTGCCTCGGTTGCCGACAGCACAGGACGCTCCGTCTCTTACGGCTATTCCGGTGGAGAATTAACCTCGTACACTGACCCCGAACAAAAGACTACTACGTATGCGTACGATACCAGCAATGAACTCGTTGCCACCTTCGACGCTGCAAGCCATTTGGTCGAATCAAACTATTATGACGGAGCCGGGCATATCATGACCCAGCTTACTCAAGGGGATACTAACAAAATGTGGCAGGTTTACGCCTCCGGATATCAGACTGTAGAAATTGACCCGGCCGGCGACACGCTGATTTACACTTACGACAGCAAATCTCGGCTGATTAGCTTTCAGGACGGCATGGGAAATATCACGCAAACATCCTATGACGGCCAAGATCATGTCATTCAAACCGTTTCGTCACTCGGTGAAACCAATCAGTTCATCTATAACGGGAACAATAATATGGTCGAATCAATTGATCCGCTCGGTTTCAGCAACGTGTTCACTTTTGACGCCAACAACAATCTCATTGCGACCACGGATGGACGAGGAAACGCATGCCACTTCGGATACAATAGCCAATTTGATATTATTGGTTCGACTAACGGCAATGGTGATTATTTTACTCTCGTCTATAATTCTGATGGGACCCTCCATAGCCGCACTGATTCTGGTGGGGCTACTACTTACAGTTACGACACCTACGGCCTTCTCAATAACATCACGTATCCGAGCAGTCTTGGGAGCGAGAGTTTCGTCAATAGCGCACTTGGAGATTCGACGAGCCATACAGACGTTCGTGGGTTTACTACAACTTTTGCTTACAACAACCGACGCCAACTCACGAATACCGTCGCTCCGACGAATCTCACGATTAAAGTTACCTTTGACCCGGAAGGAAATGTCTCCACCACGACAGATGCGCGCGGCTATCTCACGAGCAATAATTGGAGCGTTACGAGAAAACTGCTTTCGACGACTCTCCCGCCAACACCTCAAGGAACGCCTGTAGTCACGAGCGCTTACGATAATCGCGACTGGCTCGGCAGCACGCAGAATCCTTTGGGCAAGACAGCGTATTACACGAACGATGCCGCTCAACGGCTCATCGCGACGACCGACCCTTTACAGCGAACGACTCGCCTTGGCTATGACAACGATGGACGCCAAACTACATCCACCGATGCCGCGTCAGAACAAACGACGCAGACCTTTGATGCGCGGGGCGAGATTGTAAAAATTGTTGATGGAGCAGGAGATGTTGTTAGCAAAGCCTATGATGGAGCAGGCAACCTCATTTATCTCACCAATCGCAATGGAAAAGTTTGGCAATTCCAATATGACGGAGCCAACCGACTAACAAACACCATCAGCCCATTGAGTCGTTCATCCAGCCAAATCTATAACAATCGAGGTTTGCTGCAATCCAGCACCGACCCGATGAGCCACACTACGTCTTTAGCGTATGACGCTCGCGGAAGAATGAGCACCAAAACCGATAGCATCGGTGTAAACACGTTCAACTATGATGGAAATAACAACGTGACCTCGCTAACAAGCACCACCAGCGCGGGAATTGGTTCGGCATACGATGCTTACAACCGAGTCACTAGCTTTACGAATGCTGCCGGTTATGTGATTCAGTATCGTTACGATGCCAGTGGAAACGTAACGAACTTGATTTATCCAGGGAACCTCACAGTCAAATATTTCTATGACAGCAATAATCGTTTGACAAATATCACAGACTGGAGCAGCCGCCAAACGGTCATCACGTACGATCTTGCTGGGCATGTCACGAGCATCGTCAGGCCCAACAACACTCTCCGCGCCATGAACTATGACGATGCTGGCGAGTTGACCAATATCGTCGAACAGACAACCACAAAATTCCCTATCGCATTCCACGTTTTGCATTACAATCTTGCAGCAAGGACGGATTGGGAGTTCAAAGGACCACTGCCGCACAGTAATTCGGTGCCGACGCGGACGATGACGTATGACAACGACAACCGTCTTTCCACATTCAACGGCAACAGCGTTACACTTGATTCGGACGGGAATTTGACGTATGGTCCGCTCACGAACAACACGTTTGGCACGTACGCTTACGACGCCCGCAACGAATTGACAAGTGCGGGAGGGGTTTCGTACGGCTACGATTTGGCCGGAAATCGGACGTCGCTCACGAACAGCTCCACAACGAATACATTTGTTATCAACCCAAAAGGCTCACAAGTGTTGATGAGGATCAAACCCGGCGTGACAAATTATTACATTTATGGTGCCGGGCTTCTTTATGAAATTGATGTCACGGCTTCCACTACAGCCACGGAGTTCTACCACTTTGATTGCCGAGGAAGCACAGTTGCTTTGACTGATGGAAATGGCAACCTGACGGACGAAATTGAATACAGTCCCTACGGGACAACCGCATACAGGGCTGGGGCAACTGACACCCCGTTTTGTTTTAATGGGCAATTCGGCGTACAGACCGACCCGAACGGACTGCTCTACATGCGCGCCAGATATTACAACCCCTATATCTGCCGGTTTGTGAACCCGGACCCGTCGGGCTTCTCTGGAGGACTAAATTTTTACCAGTTCGCCAATGGAAATCCCATCTCCATGATGGACCCGACCGGCT
>Ga0224555_1003745_pt1 | contig 14992 bp, 21 predicted proteins | sample 714S23034metaG_FD_180687 | JGI IMG/M metagenome (GOLD analysis project Ga0224555, IMG submission 180687) | Peat soil microbial communities from Stordalen Mire, Sweden - 717 S2 30-34 | ecosystem: Environmental > Terrestrial > Soil > Wetlands > Peat | place: Sweden: Norrbotten County, Stordalen...
TCCTGCCCGCGAGCGTTGCGCCAACCGGTCAGCAGTTGGCCACGGCTACGCAAAAACACTTGCCGCAAAGGAACTGTCCAATACTCGGTAGGCGTCATCTATGCCTGAATTCCTATACGGCATTGAGTCTAGCCGCGTGGGTGTTTTCGACGGTCAATCCTCCTCCAACAACATGACCGTTATGGCGGGCTGCGGGTCGTCAATGTCGAGCGGGCCACAAACGGCGGTCAACCTGACAAGTCGAGAGGCGCGGCTGCCCGACAACCTTAAAGCATCCATGTCGGATGCAACACAACATCCCTCGGTATCGAGCCTAAATCATTTTTGCGAATGTAAACGGCGGTGTCTCGCTGGCCGTGAATTGTTATTTGGTGTGCAAAAAATGTGGTGGAAAATTCCGAAATATTTCTTGCTTTTGGCTGGCAGCCGGTTCAAGCATGGGAGCAGTTCTTTTACAGTCAGAATTTGCGTAGCGTTGGCCGCTATTCAAACCACAGGAAAACCAGCCATTTTTCAAAGGTATATCGCAAAGACAGGCCAAGGCACGCCCAAGCGGGCGCCGCCTTGTGCTTTCTTTGCGAGGCGCCTTGGCTGGTTGCCTACTGTGGGAGCATGGGGTGTGCGCCTCTTTAGGCTTCTGTGGAAAACAACCGGGCATTGGGAATGAATCTTAACATGAACATATTTCAGACGGGAACTTCTTCTAAAACCAGTTGCAGTGTGTGCCGAATCGCTCGCGCCACATTGCGCACCATTGCGTCGATTAAACCGATATTGCGTCAATTCTCATACAAGGCGTTTTTGCACGGTGCCAGTGTATTCGTCGTAATTCTGATATTTTCCGGCTATCGCTCATTCGCCATCGAAGGGCTGACCATATCGGTACAAAACGGAACAAATATCGTTCTCGGCTGGCCGAGTGCTACAAATGAAACCTACCTCATCCAGACCATTCCTGCCTTCGGCTCGACCAATTCATGGCTAGTCCTGACCGATAATTACCCTGCTTTTGTCAATACCAACTGGACGACATACGTCATCACCAACGTGGTCCCTGCACCTTCTGGCGGTGAAGGCGGTTCCGGGAGCGGGAGCGGAAACGGTTCACCGCCGTTGCCAGACGACGAATCCCTGACTTCGTCCACAACTACGGACGACTCCACTGCGCTTGCTCCGGGCGATAGTCTCTTGCCGCCGTCGCCATGGATTCCTGCGACTTTGCCGAATGGTGGAATCTTGAAAACATCTGGCGATATTGTCCCCCTTCCGGCGTTTAGTTTTTCGTCAGAGGGCCATCCGGCCTCTCCGGACGGCGAAACGCCTTCGTCGCCGCCGGACCCCGGCTTTTACGAAGTTGTGCGTGACGGAGCGCATATTTTTGGTTTGACAAACGGCGCGGTCTTGAGCGGTGAAGTCCAATTCCCAATCGAATATGCTGTGGCGAATGCAGATCAAATTACGGGCGTTGCTTTTTATGACACAAACAATTCGCCCATCATAGGAGCGGCGGGGCTGGGAACAAACAACCAATGGACGTTGGATTGGAGTACGCCAATGTCTCCGAGCGGGACTTACACCATCTATGCCGAGATTGATTACGCATCCAATCAGCCCGCCATGAGCATCCCCGTCACCGTGACGGTCAGCAACGTTATTCAGTTTCCGAACTATTTAACGCAGCTTTATGGCAATCAGATGTGGATTTTCGCGCAGACGATTCCCAACGCAGCTTATGAGATAGACATGTATGACGAAAACAACATTTACCTTGGCTCCTTTGAAGATTATTCCGACTCCGACGGCTACATTTCGTTCCTCTGGAATCTGGTGGATGGGAGCGGCAACACGAATTACAGCACCAACTTCGCAGGCGTATTCACAGTGGATACATCGTCTCTTTCAGGGGATTCGACTATCAAGGGCAGCACTATTTCTGCAAACTCCACGCACTCGGTTTTAGCGCACAAAACCCTCGTTAAGGTTAAGTCTAACGGCATACACCCGGACGGTGGCTCCTCGACTGCAAGCGCCACGCAGTATTGGACACATGAACCCAAATGGACAGCCAAAAATACATGGGTGGTCGCGTATGGTGCAATTGCCCCCGGCGCAGCAGTACAGAACGCAGATATTTTTATGATAGCCGGAGGTGTTTATGAAGATGATCCTTATCATGGAGTGCTCGGCACTTTGGACCCCGAGGACCTTAACGGAAATTTGTCACCTGGCAATAACCCATCAGGTGGTCAAGTGTTTACCATGTCCGACCAAACCTCCCGAAGCAACCTGCTCTCTTACCTGGCCAGCGGAAATTACGACAATTTTTACTTTTTTGGACACGGCAGCGCGTCATCCATTGGCGCATACAACGGAGTTGGTCTGACTCAAGAGGATATTTCCCGGGCGTTGCTGAACGTTCCGCTTAGCTGGCCAATCATGCATGCCGCTCGAACCCCCTATCGGTTCGTATTCATTGATGGCTGCGACACCGGCAAGGGAAACTTCTGCGAAGCATTCGCTATTCCGGCAACGGCGGTGAGTACCAATTATTACGCCGCGGCCGGATTGGAGTCTCGCGCTTTTGTTGGATTCAAACATTGGACGCTCAATGTAAACTTCGTAGGTATCTGGCAAGGATATTCGTTGATGACACATTATTTTCTTCAGGATTGGGAGAGTGGAGTGCCCGTACAACAATGCGTAATCAATGCCACGCATGATGTGTACAACACCGGAGCATCCATGGATTCGTCCGCCGTGGCTTATGGCGCTATTGATCTCCAATATGGCACTCACACTGGACAATGAAACGAATTTTCGCTCTTTTCATTTACTGCATTTGCGCGCAAATGGTCTGCGCTGAAGCGAACTTAACCGTAGCGGAGAGGCGGGAAATGTATGATGGCATGATTCCTGAGACCGGTCGTTCCACGCTCGCTTACCGGGCGGCGGTGATCCAGAAGATGCTGGGTGAGGCAAACTATTTTGCCGACCGGCTAAGGTTGCCGCCGCCGCATCCAATACGAATGACTGACATCAAAATGGAATATACACGGGTTGCGTCCATGTGGGATGGTGTGATCCGTGCAACCAGTCCGCCATATGACCCGATCAGTGTTTTTGGAAGCAATATTTATAATTCAAATATCCCACGCGAGACGCGGTTACGCGCCCTCAAGATCGGAGCAGATGGGAGCATTGAAACCAGTAATTTTGTGTTTATTTTTCACGGCCCTGGAAGAATTCGGGAGGTGATGCGAATAACTGAGCACGGCCTGGAACGTTATGCCCGTAATCTCGACCAGTTGGTCGGCAAGCCGTCGCTTATTACTGAAGCGCAAGCGCACGAGTTGGCGACACAATGGTTGGCAGCAGTGGATGTGGACGTGGTGGCATTGGATAAACAAAAATGGGTAATTCATCAACTGCGTTACTTGGCAAAAGGAGCCTCCAACGCGGTCGCCCTGCCGCTTTACCATGTGGATTTCGGCTCAATACATTATCATTTTGGAACCAATGCTCCAAATATGCAGGATTTCGACGAGCCGATGGTTAGAGTGGAGATTCTTGGCACGACCAAAGAACTTCAGGATATTACAATCAATGACAGTACTTTTTCGCGGCGCCCCTTGCTGCTCATCACAAACGCGCTTGATCTAGTCCGCATGCACGACCCACCTTCGAAAAAATTAGAATCATTGCCTTCCGCGCCAACTACGTCGCTAACCGAATCGGGAAAGCAGGAGAGTAGGAAAATACTTCTCGAACTCAAGAAAGAGTTGGAATCCCTACCATCCGCGCGAACCAATCCGCCAAACGAACAGCAAAAGCAAGAGATGCTCAGCAGGATTTCCGAGCGCCTCAAAGAGTTGGAATCATCACCGCCCGCTCAAACCAATTCGCCAAATCAAAGCCTCTGGTAGGACGACTAGCCGAACCGAATGAATCTACCCGCAAATTATGCTACAGACCCATAATGAAGCATTTGCAGTGAGCCATCATTCAGGGGTACCAAACCGTAATGTGCCGCACGGACAGGCGCAAGCCCTCTCTGGTGGTGGCGGCATTGACCGCAGTGTTGTGGGGGCACCGGGGCGCAATCCTGTGGACAATGACGACACGACCAGGCACTTGTCGGGGCGGAGCGTTTGCGTGTTGGCATTCGGCTTGGCCTTCATTGCTCAGCAAGCCGGATGACGACACAGGAACGCGCAGCGGGGAAAGCCTTATGGTTCGGCCAAATCTGATATTGCAATCTGATACTGTTTGGTGTTTTTGAGGCGGATTCCTGATGATTCAGGCAGACGGAAAACGCTGCAAAGCCTTAATAATCAAGGTCGGGATGACGTGTGAGGACTCCTTCAAAATATAATTGTCAATTTCATTTAGCCGCAGAGCGTTCGGCGTGGCATTGGGAGTGCGCGGGTTTTGGCATTCCCGGTGCCACGCTGGCGCGGAGCTTAACAAGGCTGCTGGCCCTGGTCGGGGTGCGGGGCCGCGCTGTTCTGACTTCTGACGACCGGGTGAGACGCGGGCCGTCGCCGGGGTGTCTGGCGGGCGTAAGGGCTGCGTTTTGCCCGGATGGCAGAGGTCAGACTGATTTTGGGGGCGTCGTGAGGGCGAAAGCTTTCGCGCTCACGGCGCCGGGGCAGCCTGTCTTCGGCGATTTGAGACGGTGTAACGGAGTGCAATGGAAGCGCGGGCCAGTGGAGAGGTTCACTGGCTGGCGCTGGAATGGAGCGGAGTGGAACCGGCTTGAATTGGCGAAGTCAGGCCCTTCCCCAGCCGATGTGTCGTTGAAAGCTGCTTTCGGCGACTCATCGGCGGTCCAGGGTTCGCGGGGCCGCTCTGTCGCATTCTCACCTATTATAGAGATGGCAGCGGCGGTTTGTGCTGCGGCAGTTGCGGACGAACGGGGGGCCGAGAAATCCGCCGCTGGCGAATTTCGTGAATCAGGATTTGGGCAAGGAATTGTAAAGGGCAACGACAGAATCCAACTGCGCGGTCAACGGCTGCAATGACGCCGACAACATCTGCAACTGCCGCTGCAAGTCCTGCACCTGCCCGGTCAAGGTCGCCACCTGCTGTTCCCATTGCTGCCGCTGCTGCGCGAATAATTGCTGTTGTTGCCGCTGCTGCTGTTCGTGATCGCGCACCAAGGCTTCCAAGGTGCGCAATAATAACTGGGTCAATTCCGGTTCGCTGTTTTTCATGGGTCACTCTGTTTCTTCGAGTTCGATAAAGGTTCTGCCTTGGGCTTTGAACGGCTGGCCTTTTGGGGTGAACTGTGCCGCCCTCAACCGCGCCAGCCTGTCCTGGCTCTGCGCAATTTCGGTCTGCAACTGCTGAAGGCGTGATTCCGCGCGCGCCGTTTGCCATGTCGTCGCCAGCATCAAAGCTGACGCCAGAAGCGCCGCCAAGGCCGTCACCGTCACGGCCAACCGCATGAGCTTCCGGCATCGCGACTCGGTTTCGGCGATAAAGTTTTTGAAATGCTGCGACTCGGCGCGCAAATAATTTTGCCACTCGGTTTTCAGCTTCTCGGAGTTCATCCGGGCTGCCTGCTCCCGTTCCTGCTGTGCCTGTTTCAAGTCGCTGGTGATCGAAGCTGCGTTCATAAAATAATCCTTTCAATCGGGTCCGGTTGCCGTTCTTGTCGGCAATCGTAAGATAATTTTCGCCCTGGCGCGGCACACTGAATCCGGCCTGCTCAAGAAAACGAATGACATCGGCGCGGTCTTGAATCCGTCCGGCTTTCACTTCACCGCAAACCGCCGCGTCAACGGTGGCGAGCAACTGTTTCCGGCTCTGGCCGAGTTTTTTGGCAATCTGAATCGTGCGCCGACGTGCGGGGTCATCGGGGCGGCTCAAGCCATATTTGATATTGATCATCCGCTCCCAGGCGTAAAAAAGATCGTGGTCGCGGCGGTGGTGATAAATCGTGATTTTCCTGCCGGTGCGGAGATCGGTTTCGACGGCGGTAATGTGGTAGTCGGGGCGCATGGCCTTGGTCGTGGGATGAATTTTGTCCGCATGACCAACCGCCAGAATATCCAGCGCGTCCTCCTCCAGCCCGCCGCGCAGCAAAAGGCGGAAGTCGTCGAGGATGGCCGATTCGGTTTCGGCGGTGATATTTTCCTCAAAGCTCAAAACGATGCCGCAGTATTTTTGGGAAAAATTCGAGCCGTCAATCAACCGCTGTGTGACGGCTGGGTCGCCGTGCAAAATCCGCGCGGTGGGATTTTTCAACTGGTAGGCGATGGACGCCTTTTTTCCGCCAAGAAGTTTAATCACCATAGCTCCTCCATCGCGGCGCGGATCGCTGCCAGTTCCACCATTATTCTGACGGCTTCAATTTTCTCGCCGGTCAGAACGGCGCGATTGATGCCGCGCGCAACTTGATTCAGGTTGTTGCCGATGCGCGCCAGATGGCGCGTCAAATCGCGCCGAACATCAACCGCTTCGTTGCGCCGGGGAACCGGCTGGTCCATCGCCAGGGCGCGCAACGATGTGCCGACCGCCCGTTTTGGAAACACGTTTTGGAGATGCGCCCATTCCGATTCGGAAAGGCGGATTTTCAAAACGTGCTGACGGCGGGTTTTCACGGGCGGCGGATTTTTTAGGGTAGGTCAAGGAAGGGCAACCCTTCCTTGCGAGCGTCGTGGGCCACTTTGTGGCCACACGACTATGCTCGCCATACATAGACCACGAAGATGATTATGACAATAATGACGATGATGCCGGCAAACCAGGATGCGAGCTGGCTCAGAAATTCCGCGCGGTCGTGTTCCTGTTTCAGCTTGGTCTCGGCTGCGATCAACGTGGCAAAGGTTGCGTTGCGTTGGCATTCATCAAGACGGATGCGTTGGTCCAACTCGGCAATTCTCTGGTTCGCTTTCGCCAAAGGCTGTGCAATCGCCGCCCGGTCGGCTGCCAGCTTGGCGTTGGCATTGGCAAGCCACTGCTTCTGGAAGTAATTATCCACACAACTGCCAGGGTCGAAGGGCGGACCGTGTTTTATGTCGGTGTCCGTCCCGTCGGAAACGTATTGCCCAATCGGAAACGATAGAATCATCTTCCACGCGATGGCGCACACCAGCAGAATAGCGTCGGCGCGACTGTCGAGTTTGACGATGACAATTTGCAATTCGCCGTTTGTCCGGTCCTGGTAGCGGAATATAACGGCGGCGGCTCGGCCGTAAATCGTGGGCCGCAGCGAGTCAATTTGGTCAAAGCGGTAAAAGCGATGATCGCTTGAAAGCTCAAAGGATTCCTGTTGCGAGGTATTTTGAGCCAGCCCGCGCGCAATCATCCACTTTCTTACCTCCTCGGCGGCTTCCAAGCTCAACGGCTTTGGGCCAGGCATTTGGGCGAGGATGGCGGGATTGGTGATTTTGATCTCCGGCTTCGGCATGGGCTGCTCGAGTGGAGGTTGGTTATGCTTCGGGCCATCCGGCGGAAGCCCGTTCGGGTTTGGGATTTCTAGTTCCATAAATTTCAAAGGTGGTTGGTGAATCCGTGCTGCCGCAGCGCGGCATCGCAGGCGGGAACGTCGAAGCGCAATACACGGCGGATTTTGATCGAGACGAGCAAGCCCGCGCTCCTCCAGTTGTTGATGGTACGTTCGCTGACGGCGTAGCGCTGGGCCAGCGTTTTCTTGTCGGCGAAACGCCGCTCCGTCTGGTTGTTTTCAGTTGTTTGCATAAGAGTCCTTCTGATTCTTGAATTGGAGCAAGCGGCGGTCGCAATCGCCGACATCGAAGAGGATGCGTTTGCCATGACGGGTACCGAGGATGATTCCATCCCCCAGCCAGAATTCGATTGTACGAATGCCCACCAGGTAGCGCGCCGCCAAACCGCGTTTGTCGGTCGTTATCGGCAAAACATTCGCGCCGTCGCCATTGGTTGTTAGTGTCGTGCTCATAATTCTTGGGCGGACAATGATTCGTCCACCCAACTCATTCTAGGTAGTTGCAAATCAATTGTTGGGGGGAATTTTCCTGTTGGTGCGGGGTTGAATGAAAGTTTTCAGAGGGAGAACCATTCCTCGGCGGTGGCTCGCGAGATGGCGGCACGCGACTGGTAATTCTTTTTGATCATCTTCGGGCTGGTGCCGGTTTCCTCGGCCACTTTGGCAATGTCCTCGGTCAAAATTAACCGGTAGGTGATATAGCTGTTCCGAAACGCATTGCGCTTGTAGGGCACGCCCGCTTTTTCGATGACCCGCCGCCAGGCGCGCGTGAGCGAATTGGCGCTGGGCCAGTCCACCGACACCCGCCCCTGTTTGGCATCGGCGGAATAGGCCGCCAGGCGCGTTTGCAGGTTGGGCAATAGCGGCACGCGCCGGGCGCAAATCTTGCCAACGGCGTCAGGAACTTTCAGGCAGCCTTCCGGTTCGGCCACCATGACCCACCAAAGGCGGACAATTTCCTCGGTGCGGACGCCGGAGAAGGCTTTGATTTCCAGCGTCGGGCGGAGGAGCGGTTCGTCCTCCGCTGCCAGCATCTTGCGCAGTTCCTCCGGGGAATAAATGTCGTAGGGCAGGAGTAAAGCAAGTGCTTCCTGCTCGGAAGTGATCTGGCTGCGGGGATCGCGAAAGGCCGTCGTGGTGGCGGCGGCGTGGAGAATGCCATGCGGCAAAAATCCTTTTCCCTGCGCAAAATTGTAAAACGCAATGAGGCCCTTGCGGTGGTTGTTTTTGTTGCGGGCGCTGCCGCCGAGACCCGCCAAATACGCGTCCATCTCCGGCGTTTGAATGGCGCTGATCAAGCCGGGAAAAGTTTTGACGAAATTGCCCACATAGCGTTTCACGTCGCGCCGGTGGTAATGCCCCACCCCGCGTTTGGTGAGATGCTGAAGGTATTCGTCATACACGCTTGCAATCGCTGCGCCATGGCGGACGCGTTGGCCGTGGGCGTTGTAAAAATCCACCGCTTCCTCCAGTGTGCCGGTTTTGAGCCGTTGCTGAAGCTCGCCAAATTTCCGGCAAACCTCATCCACTTCCAAGCCGAATGACTGGCTTTTCACTTGGGCCAGGGTGTAAATGCGACGGTCTTTTTCGGTGAAGTATTGGGCGCGGGAGCCGTCGCGATGCAAACGCCCGGCAATTTCCCTGGCTAAAGCCTTCGCCTTTTCCAGGGTATTACGCCGCTGCAAAATCCGCCGCCTGCCTTCGTAGTGGGAAACCTGAAATGACTGGTAGGTTTTGAATTCCGGGGCGCTGGCCGCGCTGTTTGAATCGGCTGCCGCTGGCTTTGATCCTGTCCTGATGGTGACAGGCGCGGCGATAATGGAAATCGTCACCGAGCCGACTGTTACGGTCGCAAACGGTTTCTTCCTGGATGGAACACCAATCTCCATAGTTAGTTTTACAGGGGGTTGGTGTCGGCGCAACCAACACGGTTGATTTTTCCTTGGAAAAACTGTCCAAGTCCGCGTGTGCGGGAAAGAAAAGGCAGGGCTGGGAAAAGCCAACTGGCGTGGAGCATTTCAGGCGGCGGGAAGCACGCTGATACAAAACTGATGCAAAAACCGGCAAATGTGAGACACCCCCGGTAAAAGTTGGAGCGGGCGAAGGGAATCGAAGCCTCCGCACATAATCTACAAACTGCTGATAAACAACAGACTCCAAAGGATGGTGAAAGGGCCTATACACAAATACGCGCACAGATTCAGGGCCATGAAGGACGCGGCCTGTCGCAAGTAGTCGACGCGTGGCCCCGACTCTCCGCGCCCCTCAAAGCGGCAATTCTCGCCATTGTCTCTACCGTCACGGACAAGGAGGGCCAGTGAAAGGGGCCAGCCAGGGCAGCAAGTTAAATCGAGCAGAACCGATGCTTCGAGCCAACAGCTCGTCGGTTCTGCGGTCAAATTTGCGATGGGCTGGCGTGTCTGATCGGCCTTTAAACATTCTCCCGCTGACATTCTGCGCGACGGCGGGGGCCAATAAGCGCAACACACGACAACACTCGCCCGCAGTGTGCGTGTCAACTTTAGCGGGCAATCAACTGAAAGGATAGTATGACAATCAAAGCATTAGTAATGTCTGACCGCTCGGATGAATACACCGGGAAAAAGGGACTTGTTAAACAGCAGATCATCACGGTGATGGACCTTAGCGAAACAGGCGAACGATTGGCACAGCCGATTGAATACGCCATGAGCGACGACGAAAAACCGGGTCATGCCGGCAAGCTGCAAGACAAAGTGATCAACCTGGGAATACGGGAACTAATTCCGTTTGGCGGTCGTCTGCGGGCACGCGGCAAGATTGTCGGGCTTGTTGGCAAATAGGAGAGACAACACATGCACAACCCGGAACTTTACGCTTTGGCTGCGGTCAACTGGCAATATTTCTGCTCGTTCTCATTTAAGAGCGAGAAGCATTGCGCCAGATTTGGGCCGCAAATGTTCGTCGCATTGGTACGAACCCAGGCAAAGAGTTTCCATGTGCATTTTTCAGAAATACTATGGTGCCTGCGGCGCGAACGTGGCGAGGCCACTGGCCGCCTGCACCTTCATGCGGTAATCGCGGGGCTGCCTCTTTCTGCTGGCCCGCGCAATTCCCTTGCCCTGATGTCTCAATGGGAGCGTTTGGGCGGGGGAATGGCGCGGGTCAGCGTCTATAATTCTACACTCGATGGTTTGGATTATATTTTGAAGGGGAGCGGTTTGACCGAGTCAAAGGCCAAACGGTGGGCTGGCGACTATCACGAGCTGTCAAAGTTTGGCGGTTCGTGCGACGTGACGCTGTCCGAGAGTGTTTGCCGATACCTGGGCAACCGGAGTCGATCCGGCTGGCGCGGGATTGGCGGGCACGAGACGAGGGGGACAGACACGGCGTCGAGCACAGTGCAAAGCGGAGTCAGCAATGCGTCTCCTTTTGAAGGCGTCACTGGACCGGCGATAACGGCCCACACGCCTCTTAACCCTTGACCGGCTCAAGCCAGCCTCAAACGAGGCCGTAAACGTCAAGGGAAGGGCCATAGAACGCGCCAAGGCTGCGGCATATCTGCCACCTGTGAAAACTTATGCAACGTGGTGCCACCACACCCTGCCGCGCGCCAGCGCGGCTGGGTGCGGTGGCTCGCTTGAAGATGAACTCTGCCCGGATGAAATTGAGGCATGTCTCAAAACGTTTCCGCCTGGGTTTTACTGCACTTCGAAAGAAAGGTCTTGAACGTCTGCCTGAATTGATCGAGCCACAGCCGGAATTTGAGCGGCAGGTTGCGGCGGTGGCAAGCATGTTGCCTCGCCATGGGCCAGCCGTGCGGGAACCTGCCTGTTTTCAATTTGACGAAGTGCTTGCGGCGTTTTCGCCCGAAAGGTCAGTTTAGAACCCTCAAGCCGTCATGCTCAATTCATCAACGTGACCCTACAGTCGAAGATTTCCCCGTTGCGGACAATGGCGATCCCCGCACGGCCCGCCAGGTTCTGCCACGAAAGGTCTCCGCTGCCGAATTCCCAAAGTTCGTCCCCTTCCTGCATCAAAGCAACGAATTCACGCCATAGACGATTTCCAAACCCGAAAGGAATGGATTTGCCATCTTCCGCAATCTCCCATTTGCGGGCTAATCGTAACCATTCTGCGCGCTTGCGTCGGCCAACCTCAGTCGTGTCGTCGCCCGTAAATGAGAAGATCGGCGAACTGCCAAAAACAAAATCGGCTTTGTGTTCGCCCTTCAGAAAGACTCTTTGGCCTATGGTTGGATGTAATCCGGCGTAGTCGGCCGCCGACATGCAGGACATGATTTCGCCATTGTCGTCACGGTGCAGGGAAAAACAAATTCGCTCACTGCTGAGGTATGGTTCCGTTGCGATTGTTCCTTTGATGATTTGCATAGTCTTAGTTCGAGTCATTTATAAGTTTTCAACAGTTTCTCCCGTCGGTTTGCGTGTTTGATCGATCCATCTTGCAGCAATATATCAAGAGTCACCTCGCCAAAATTGCAGATGTCCAAGAGTCTCCTTGCTTTCGTAATTAGCACCTCCTGACTATCTCCAGCTTCGATGTATGAGCCGTCCATGAGTCGCTTCGGTACGGCAGAATTGGCGAACGCATCTTCCCGATGTTGGATAAAGTTTGGGATTTCCGGCAATTTCACGCCTTGTCGTATAATCCAGTCTGCTGTCTCGACAAGGATTTGGTAAGACAGCGTAATCGGGACACGATGAGTACCGATTCTAAGTTCTGTTGGGCGATTTGTGGCGTGTCGTAACGTAATGGACGGAGTGCTTGAGACTGGCGCGGATTTGTTCTGCGCAAGTGGGTTCATGGGACATGGTGTTTCTTCGCTTCTGGCTTCGGTGTAGGGTGGCTTCTGAGCCATTGGCTCCAGCTTCGGGGATTTCTCTGCTTCAATCCGTCGGAGCAGGCGCTGATTTTCATCGTGAATCTCTTGACGTGCTGCCATTGCACGAAAAGCGGTTACGGTGGCAGCCCAATTTCGTGAAGAAACCGCAGCGGAAAGGTCTTTCCAACCGCAGTCGATTAACTGATCAATTGCTTGTAGTGTATTCATACTTCAAGTAATGTTATGTAAATATATGCAAATGTCAACCGAAAAATAAAGAATGTGTCGCTTTTTTTGACATTAAAACAGAAAACTCTGGTCAGGCAGTGAACCTAAAAAATGTAAATAGTGTAATCTTTGCCATTGACATATTTAATGGGGAGATGTATTTTTCGTGCATTATGAGTGAATTTGCGAGAGAAATTGGTTTGGAACTGGTCGAGAATTCCCGACTTGCGGAAGAGTTTTCGGCACAACACGGATTGATAAATGAACTTTTCCCTTATGTTTACGAGGCATCGAAACGTATGAGCAGCCGCGCAATTAGCCGTTGGCTGGAGTCAAAGGGGACGAAGTTGAGCGCGGCAACTATTGCTAAAGCGCTTAGGAACCCAAAGCTATATTGGGAGGAATTAGCGGAGGAGATTGAACCTGCTGCAACGATTTTCTGTAATTCGTACGATCTTCTCGTCGAAGAACTCCTTTTGAAGCCCGAGTTGTTTTTGCACTTCAAAGATCAACCGCCCGGAATTGCAAGAGTTACGCAGCACGGGGTCATTGACTCGCACAATGAAATTCAAGGTGCTATAACTAAGCTAAACGATTGGTTTAAATTGCCTGAAACGGCGCGCGAGGAATGCCTGGCGCACGCTGGTCTTGACTTCCAAGCGGCCATCGAGCGGGCAAAGAAAAAAGGGGAGGAGAAGCATGAATAAGATTGAGCCAAAAGTGGTAGAATCCTCAGGTGCCGAAAGATTGCTTCGGAAAAAGGAAGTGGCTTCACTTCTCGCCTGTTCCATCAGGATGGTAGAAAGGCTGGTGGCGGCGGGGACATTGACGGCGGTTAAAATCCGCGGTGCGGTGCGGTTTCGGTTGAGTGACGTTGAGCAAATTATGAAAGGAGCAACATGATCTTTACGATTGAAAAACGACGGTTCCGCCGGGGTGGAAAACTTGAGGAAACACGGTCGTATTATTTGCGCTATCGCATTGGTGACATGCCGGTGGATAAGTGGAAATCACTAGGTGTGACAGATAAACAGGTGGCCGATAAGAAAGCCCATGAGTTCATCCAGGAGCGCGAGCGCGAGACGGCGGGCATCCTTGAACCGAAAGCCGTCCGTGACTCCGCCAAAAAGCCGCTGACGGCTCACCTGGACGATTACGTGGCTGATCTGGCGGCACGGGGCCGTAATGGTCGCGGCGGTCGCGGGGCGCGGTTGGTCGCCTCCCGCATCAAGGTTCTGCTGCAAGAATGCGATTGGCAGGTGCCGTGCAATGTCACCGCCGATTCGTTCATCGTCTGGCGCAACCGGCAAACCTGCTCGCCGCGCACACTCAACCATTACCTGCAAGGGATGATCTCGTTGCTGAACTGGATGGAGAGGGTCGGCAGAATCAAAATCAACCCGTTAAAGAACGTGTCCAGAGCCGATGAGCGGGGCAAACAGAAGCGGGTGCGCCGGGCCTTCACGGATGAGGAATTGCGCAAGTTGGTGGCTGGGTCGGAAGATCGGGGTATCATTTATTTCACTGCCGCGCGGACAGGATTGCGGCAAGAGGAATTGAAGCAAATGAAGTGGGGCGATTTGAACCTGGGCGCGGATGTTCCCTTTGTGGTGGTGCGGGACTATGCAGCCAAAAATAAGAAACAGGAATCCGTGCAACTGGTGCCGGAAATTGTCGAGGCATTGGCGGCTCACCGGCCAGCCGGATGCGCGGGGACTGATCTGGTCTTTCCGCATGGCATTCCGCGAGCGCGGCGTTTGACCCTAGACGCGGAAGCCAACGGCATTCCCTACCGGGATGAGTTGGGCCGGTATGGGGATTTCCACGCGCTACGCTACACCTGGGCGACGTTTCTGCAACGCAACGGAGTGGCACAACGGTTCGCCATGAAATTGATGCGGCACAGTGACATCCGGCTGACCGCGCAAGTTTATACCGATGAAATGCAATTGCCGATTTACGATGCCATCAAGAACCTGCCGCGCTTGGATGCGGTGTCGGGCTATACACAAATACGCGCACAGAATTTAGGCGGGAACGGTCAAACAGTGGCGCAACCTGACGCAAACGGTGGAGGGGCAAACACTCACGAAACCGTTGCAAACAAAGGCGATAGTTACTGTCTGGCGGAACCTGTCGCAAGCTGTCAAATGGAGCGGGTGAAGGGAATCGAATCCTGTCTGAAAATGTTCATAATTCGTTAAATTGCCCAATCATAGTGCATTGCAAACGGCATATCTTCCACCATCTCCGCATCAAAAGGCAGGGTGATGACCAAACGCTGATGCAAATTGATGCAAGTGCCAACGTCATTTCCCGACCTTGCGCATTGATGCGAAGGTAGCACAATCCGGCAAATTTGCGAGTTAAAACTGAAATCCTTTCCGCCCACCGGAAAGTTGTTCTCTGACTTGTAAATGACTTTTTCATATGGGTTATTAACCGGCTTTGGCCTCGGGTTTCATGAGGGC
>Ga0224555_1003746_pt1 | contig 14981 bp, 11 predicted proteins | sample 714S23034metaG_FD_180687 | JGI IMG/M metagenome (GOLD analysis project Ga0224555, IMG submission 180687) | Peat soil microbial communities from Stordalen Mire, Sweden - 717 S2 30-34 | ecosystem: Environmental > Terrestrial > Soil > Wetlands > Peat | place: Sweden: Norrbotten County, Stordalen...
ATCCAGAAAAACGGAGGAAGACTATGTCGGGTGATTGATCGACTCGATTGGCCCTACATCTCGCATTATCAAGTGATCGTCAGCACCCCGCAAAATCACTCGACATAGTCAGGAAGGGTAAATAGTGCCGAAGGCCATGCGGCCCCCAGCACGGCGGCGTGATCCCCAGTTGGAGAAATCGCTTGCGAACCTTTGTGCCAAACCCAGTTCCCGTGAGTGGCCGAAAGGGATGAACCAGCGTGAGAAAGACTTCGCGACGCTGACAACGTGGGCGCGCTTCGCGCAGGTAACGCAAAATCGCTTCTCCCACAGCAGGTACGAGAGGATATCGCTGGGTTGTATGCTGCTTGGTCCGGCGGATACGAACCGATTCCTGTTCCCAGTCGATGTCTTCCAGGCAAAGGCCTCGCACTTCGCCGCTTCGCAATCCGTAAACGGCGATGAGCAGAAGCATGGCGTGATCGCGAATGTCGGACGAGCTGTCCCCGGAAGTGCCGGTCAAAAGGTGTTGCACGTCGCTCCACTGCGGACCATGCGGCAAACCCTCCAGCTTATAGATGTGCGGCGCATCGATGGTATCAACCAAGCCCGATGCGCACCAATGCCTGGACTGGGCAAACCGGAAGAAGGTGCGCAGCGCCGAAACAACGGCCACTATCGTCGTTCGCTTCCAGCGGCGCTCGGCTGACATGGTTGCAATGTAATGCGAAATATCGTCAGGGACAATCTCGCTGAAGCCCTTGCGCTTGCCGGCTATCCAGTTGAGAAACACGCTCAAACAGCGGTTTATGCGATCTACGGTTACAGGCGCAAAGCCGCGCTCCTGTTCCTCGAAGGCAAGAAATGCGGCCAGTTCCAAAGCAAAGGCCTGCATCGGTAACGTCTCCTGCAATCGCCCCAGCAGGCGCATCCATTTGGTTGCATGGAAGATGAACCAAATCTCAGCCCAGTGCTTGCTCTTCCCGCTACGGTGAAGAGATCGAGACCACTGCTGCGCCGCAACTTCGATCTGTGTCGGCGTGATCGTGGAGTGCTCCAGCGGTAAATGTTCCGCAATGCCGTAGAGCAGCCCAGGAAGCGCCTTCAGTACTGACCGGCAACGCCCCTCCGAAGCAAGAAATGACAGATAGCGGTCACGCTCGACGGCATACGGCCCCCTGCTGTGGCGGTCGATATGGAAACGCATGGATAGTATCTGCTCGAACATGATGGATCTCCCTTCGTTGAAGTTGATCCGCCAAGTATCGAACAAAAGTTATGTTGTGCTCAAACAGCGTACTTCCCGGTAAACATGCGACTGTTTCAGTTCGACGCAACATAACCTCCGGCGCAACATAAGCGCCACAGTTCCTGGTGTTGCAGGTCAAAGCCACGGCTGTTGCGCCATCCGTAACGTCTCCAGCGGAAGACGCGGAAGCGCATTCCGTGGATCAACAGTTCCGAGTCCGAGCGCACTTCGAGGGGCTGAGACATACATACTGACGGAGGCAATTGACCTCTGTTGGCATGGGTAATGTCTTGAGCAGAGAGAAGCGGGAACAGGTGATCGCGCTGGGGCGTAGTCTATTTTGCTCCGCCGCGTACAGATCGGCCGCCGCTTTGATACCGTCTGCTCCGCAGAATCTGCCGATGCCAATGAGCCAGCCGTGTCATCGCGGGATCAAACCACTGATGCGGGCCCGTTTGCAACTGATCCCTCTCCTACTTTGTGTCGCGATGCGGGCCGGGAGACTTGCACATATCCATGAGGGCGAGTGACTGGGCGCAATTCAGTTTGTGGGCGATTCGCCAGCGGTTTATAACGAGGATTCGAGTTGCATCTTCGGAGTGGGTGCGTCGCTGCTTGTTACCGTGTCGATCAATGGATTATTGTACATATATCAACATTTTCAATGCAGCAGAAGCTGCTCTACACGCGTTTCTGAGGCCCATATGGTGACGCCTCCGATGGCGCGACGCGGGAGAGGACAGATTCATGGACATCCATCATCTTAAGGTCTTCAGAGCCGCCGCCAGGGCATCATCCTTCACCGTCGCTGGTCGGGAAGTTTTCCTTTCCCAGTCCACTGTCTCCCTTCACATCAAGCAGCTTGAGGAGGAGTTCGGGTGCGCTTTGTTCCTCCGATCACGAAAGCGTGTTTCGCTCTCGGACGCCGGGCGCGCGTTGCTTCCATACGTCGATCGCATCTTCGCAGAATTGAAAAATGGGGAATTGGCTGCGAGGGAGTTCTCCACGTCACGACGAGGGACAATCCGTCTCGGGACAGGAGCTACCCAGCTCATCTATCTGCTTCCGAAAGCCTTGACTGAGTTTCGACGTAAATTCCCCTTGATTGAAGTGCTCGTGACCACCGAAGTAACTGAGGTCGTTCTCCAGCAGCTTCTGGCACAGACAGTTGATCTCGGCATCATTATGAGTCCCGCGGAGGCCCTGAAATCAGTGGATGCGCTGCCCCTTTGTCAAGAAGAACTCGTTATCATTATGTCCGCAGAGCATCCTCTAGCTAATAGGTCCGTTCTAGCGGCGCAGGACCTGTCTGGCCTGCCCTTCATTTCCCACCTGCGCGGCATCGCATTGCACACTGTTCAGCAAAACTACTTCGATCAGCTTGGTGTGCAACCTCCGATCATCATGGAATTGGAAAACATTGAAGCAATCAAGAGCTTGGTTCGTGCCGGAATGGGCGTATCCATGGTGCCTGACTGCACCACGATGGGATACCACGGACACGGCATCGTCGCTAAGCGAATCCGCAACTTTCCCATGTCTCGACAATTGCTGATCGCGGCAAAGGACTGGAGATCGCACCCTCCGGCCACACTACGGCTTGCCCGCTCTATCATCCAAAAGCTAGGAGGCCGGGAAGCACTTCGGGCTGCCGCTGCCAAAATTGATGTGCTCAATGATCTTCATTAGTACTATGCAATTTACTATTCCATTCACCGTGCGTACACTGCTTGCATCCGAGGTAGGAGCTAACCTCCGCTGACAGGGTTGGGAGTGAAGATGAACCGCCGCTCAAAAATGGCCAAATCTCGATTCATTATTTCCGAGGTCGCAAGCGATTTGGGCAATACTCGATCAGGCCAGCGATATATGCTGTCGGCGAAATCCTGCGGAGACTCTTTTTGAAGTGGCAAACTGGCTGCTACGGTGTTCGCTGGCGGAGAACCTTCATGACCGGCTCCATTAAAAAGCCACGAATGCCTTTCAACGTTTCGGCGCGGGAGATCCACTGGGGCACGAAGTAGCGGGGAGATAACTTTCGAATGGGTTCCACTAAGATGTCCGACGCACTGGCCACGAGGAACGGGGCTGCGGATGCTTCAGGCGGGCATGTGCGGTGGAGCGTGTGTGCGATGCTCTTTATGGCCACGACGATCAACTACATGGACCGCCAGGTGATCGCGCTTCTCAAGCCAACCCTCGAGCACAGCATAGGCATGTCTGAGGTCAGCTACGGCTATGTCGTCGACGCATTTCAGATCGCCTATGCGCTGGGCCTTCTGGCTGCCGGCAGGTTTGTGGATAAGGTTGGTACACGCATCGGTTACATGGTCGTCATGACAGTATGGAGCCTCTCCGCGATGAGTCATGCATTGGCCAACTCTGTTCTTACATTTGGCATTGCACGATTTTCGCTCGGCATTGGCGAATCAGGCAATTTTCCGGCAGCGATCAAAACGGTAGCCGAGTGGTTCCCGCGGAGCGAGCAATCCCTGGCCGTAGGTATCTTCAATTCTGGAGCTACCGTGGGCGCCGTTCTGGCGCCGCTATTGGTTCCCTGGGTCGCATTTCACATGGGATGGCACGCGGCCTTTCTCATTACAGGATGTTTTAGCTTACTTTGGATCGTGTGGTGGTATCTCAACTATCGGGAGCCCACTGCGTATCGGAAGCTGGGAAACGCAGAGCTACGCTACATTTCTGAAGGATCAACTAAGGAAACAGAGTTATCCATCCCATGGCGCGCGTTGTTTGGATACCGTCAGACCTGGGCATTCGCTCTGGGCAAGTTTCTTACAGACCCGATTTGGTGGTTCTATCTGTTCTGGCTTCCGTCTTACTTCAGCGTAAGATTTCATCTGAGTCTCATGCATCTTGGGCTGCCGCTTATTCTCGTCTATGGTGGTTCGGCGGTCGGCAGCATTGGCGGAGGTTGGCTGCCGGCGCCTTTTCGCAAACTAGGACTGTCTCAGGGTAATGCGCGTCTCGCCGCCATGTTCTGTTGCGCTTGCCTGGTAGTTCCCATCTTTCTAGTTAACTATGTGGAATCCGAGTGGGCAGCGATCGCGCTGCTGGGCTTGGCTGCTGGTGCTCACTGCGGGTGGTCGGCAAACATTCTTACTATGCCTTCGGACATGTTTCCATACTGCGCTGTAGGCTCTGTTACTGGTATGGGTGGAATGGCTGGGTCAGTGGGAGGAATGGTCTTGGCCACTTCCACGGGGTTCATCCTGCAGCTTACACACAGTTATGCAAGTCTCTTTGTGGTTGCCGCATCTTCTTATTTGCTGTCATTCCTCGTGATTGTTTTGTTGGCCCCCGGACTTCGAAGAGTGGAGTTGGTTTCATGACGATTGGAAATTTCCTGGCATCCATCCGGCTGGCGTGAATTACATGAAAATGTGTTCTCAGGAGTTGTATGGATTCGTCGGGGGTCTCGAATAGAGATGTTGCCCACTTCATTGAACTCGAAGTACTGCTTTCGTGCTCCTGGAGCCAAGGCGCCTTCGCTCGGCTTCTCGGAATCGTTCTGGGCGTTGACCGGACGTGAGATTTCGATCGAACTGTCTTTGGAGAGGGCATGTAGCGCAGGTTTCGAATACTTTGAAGTGGGTCTCCGTGAAGATCGACTTGCGATGGCCGAGGCGTTGTTGAGGGACTTTCCTTTGAAGCTTATTGCGCAAGGATGGGCAACAACTTTCTTTGAGGCAGAGGTCTTTTTGGATCGCGCGAGGAAATTGGGAGCTGTGGCTCTCAACCTTCATCTTGGCCACGCTTACATGACGGCAGACGAGGCTATCAGCCTTGTCGGTCAGGTGCAACATCGGGCGGACTCTGTCGGTCTTCCGCTTCTTTTAGAAACGCATCGAGGTCGTTTGACCCAGGACCTTTTTTGCACCGCGGAAGTGCTTGCACGCTCGCCGGAGACAATTATTGCCCTGGATGTGTCGCACTACATTGTTGCGGGAGAGACACTGGGCGGTTCAGAGGAGCTTTTTCACAAGCATATCCTCCCCCTACTTACGCGTACGGCGCTCGTCCATGGTCGCATTTCTAACGGACAGTCTATTCAGGTGAGTCTCGACGATCCTTTTGCAAGCACCGCCGCGATTGGCTCGCTTTGGAGCCGTGCAATGAGGATCTGGTTGGCAAACGCACCACCTGATGCGGTGTTCGTCTTCGAGCCTGAGTTGGGTCCTACACCCTACGCTTACCTGGACAAAAGTGGAGCGGAAACCTTCAACCGATCCGCGGAAACGACGAAATTGATCGAACTTGCCCGCGCGGCCTGGAGCAAAGCGCAGAACGACGCGGTCATAGCGCTTTAGTTGAACAACAGTCGTACTAATGCCCCTTTCAGCGCAGCATTCAAACACAAGACAGGAATCAAACATGAGCCAAGCGGTCGTTTCCTCTAAGCCATCGATCGAGTTTGACTACAGTCTCACCGGCGTGAATTCCAAGTTCGCTGTAGAAAATGGGCTCGCCGAAGCGGATTGGTATCGGTGCCCGGTCCCGCGGGAAACCTTGCGCACTCTACTGGAACGCCGGGACGGGCCCGCGATTCGCGATACCATCCTCTGGTTTGCACTCATCCTTACGGCTGGCTACGCCACCTTTGTCCTCTGGGGATCGTGGTGGGCGGTCCTTCCTTATGCGATCTACAGCGTACTCTATGCGTCAACCTCCGACTCCCGTTGGCACGAGAGCGGCCACGGTACTGCCTTCCGAACAGATTGGATGAATACCGTCCTCTACGAGATTGCATCCTTCATGGTGATGCGCGAGTCGACGGTATGGCGTTGGAGCCATACGCGGCATCACAGCGACACCATCATCGTAGGCCGTGACCCGGAAATTGCGGTGCCCCTTCCGCCCGACCTCACAGCCATTGTCATGAAATTCTTCAACCTGCGCGTTTACCCAGAGTACTTTAAGGCTATCGTGATGCACTCCTTCGGGCGCATGTCCGCTGCTGAAAGGACCTTCCTTCCTTCTGCGGAGTTCCCGAAGATCTATGTCCAAGCACGAATCTATGTCGCAATCTATGTTTCGGTTGTCGGGCTGTCTGTCTACGAGCGAAGCATTCTGCCCCTGATGTTCGTCGGCCTCAGCAATTTCTTCGGCACATGGCTGCTACCCGTTTATAGCCTTACGCAGCACGCTGGCTTAGCCGAAAACGTGCTCGATCATCGCCTCAACTGTCGCACTGTTTATATGAATCTTATCCACCGCTATCTTTACTGGAACATGAACTATCATGTCGAGCACCACATGTTTCCTTTGGTCCCGTATCATGCGCTGCCGAAACTGCATGCCGCGGTGAAAGACGATTGTCCTCCCCCCTATTCGAGTCTATTGTCGGCGTGGCGGGAAATTGTACCAACAATTCTGCGTCAGGTGAAAGATCCGGCGTACTATGTCAAGCGCAAGCTTCCTACGCCCAAGCCACGTAGGAACTTAGACATCTTTACGTCAATGGCCACGCCGGACACGGAAGGTTGGGTCGCTGCGTGCGAGGCAATTCGGCTGCGGCCTGCCGACGTCGTTCGCTTCGATCACGGCAGAAAGACCTATGCGCTCTGCCGTGACGAAGAAGGCAATTTGTTCGCCATAGACGGGATATGCACGCACGGAAATACCCATCTCTCAGACGGCCTAATCAAAAAACGCATCATCGAGTGTCCCAAGCACAACGGGCGCTACAACCTAGTTGACGGGTCGCCAGCCCGAGCGCCCATCTGCCGCGGCATCGCGACTTATCCAATCAAGGAGATAGACGGTTTGCTCTGGATCAATCTGGCCAAGTCTGGAGGCGTCGGAATCCGACCGCAAAGAACCTACAAATTCCGCGTCATCAGCAATCGCAGTGTAGCCACCTTCATCAAGGAACTTCTTCTAGAGCCCGAAGATGGTAGCGAGATGCTCTCCTTTACCCCGGGTGATTATCTCCAGTTCGACATCCCGGCCTATCCAGCGATTCATTTCCGTCACTTCGATATTCCAGAGCCCTTCGCGGCAGTCTGGGAAAGGCAGCACATCTTCGACCTCGTTGCCCACAACCCTTCCGATGGCCGCCGCAACAACTACTCGCTGGCCAGCAATCCCAATCAGGAAAAACTACTGCGATTTAATGTGCGCATCGCCACGCCTCCTCCCGGCCAGGATTGCGCTCCCGGTATTGGCTCTAGCTATATCTTCAACCTCAAGCCTGGCGACGCGGTATCCGCGATAGGACCGTTCGGCGATTTCCATATCAAGCCTTCGCAACGCGAGATGATCTACATCGGTGGGGGGGCCGGTATGGCTCCGTTGCGCGCCCATCTTTCTCACCTTCTCGTAACCGAACGGGTCGCGCGCAAGGTGAGTTTGTGGTATGGTGCCCGCGCAAGGCAGGAGATTTTCTATGACGATTATTTCCGGAGTCTCGCTGAGATGTGCCGAAACTTCTCATTCCATCTTGCGCTTTCATCGCCGGTGCCAGAAGATGCCTGGACCGGAGATGTGGGTTTTATCCATGAGGTCGTGTTCGAGAAATACCTGACCCAACACCCGAGCCCTAACGATGCCGAGTATTATCTTTGCGGTCCGCCCATGATGATTAAAGCATGCAACAGAATGTTGGCTGACCTTGGCGTGTCCCCACGCCAGATTGCTTACGACGAATTTTGAGTACGATACGCAGCCACGCTGTGACCGCAGCCGAGCTACGGCGACTTTGTGTACCAAGCGTCTGTTTCTAGCCTCGCCCGCCATGCGGACAGAGGCTGGCGAAATCGAGGCTATCGCCTGGGCCTTCGTAACGGCGTCGGCACCCGGACTCTATTCTTCCGCGGCTCAATGGCTGGCCTGTGGACGCTTCGCCGTCATCCCTGCGAATGACAAAGCACGGTTCGGGGCCGGTGTTGCTCGCTATTCCTTCACCGTGTCTGACTTCCACCGGCTACTCCTTGCCGGTCTCCCAACGCACTGCGAGAAAGCTGGACACTACTCTCCTCCGGCTACTCCGGTTGCAATCGCAACTTTGACCTTCATAGACATCAGACATGGTCTCTTGACAAAATCCGATCGACGATCAACTGTCTGAATTTTGGTGACAACATCGCGAAATACGACGTGAACCCTGTAACTCGTACCACAAGATCGGGAAATCGCGACGGATCCTTGTGCGCTTCCAGGATTTGATCTCCATCAATCAGGTTAATGTTGAGCAAAGTGCATCCTTCGTCAAACATTGTTTGGATGAGCGCCTGAATCTTGGCGATCGCGTCGGGGCTGTTTGCGATTCCCGGGTCGAGTTCCAGTTGCACGGGAGCTGTGTTGCCGTACCCAGGCTGCACCGCAGCTATCGCATTCACCATGGCCGTGACTGCGCTGTCGCGCCGGAAACCGGGAAGCGGATTGGCGCCGTGGTTGATCGGCTCATAAGCTCGACGTCCGTTGGGCGTTGCGCCGACAGCCTGCCCAAACTGAATTGTGTTCGCCCAGGAGAAAAGGCCGGGAATGAAATTGTATTCAGGGTAGCGTTCATTTTGGCTTCTGACATGCCGGCTGAACTCCTGCGACACTCTTACGGCCCATCGTTCGCCCCGGTTGTCGGTGTTCTGCCCGTATCGCTCGCTGTTGGCGAGCGTCAGACGCACATACTCTCCTTCAACTCCCTGGAAGTTGTTCTTAAGACATCTGTCGGCTTCGTACCAGCTAAGCTTACGCTCTTCAACAACCCGCTGTTCGAGTGCTGCAAATGAGTCAGCCACTACGGCTAAACCTGCGCCATCAATGGCAAGGTTGTAATACTCTGCACCTCCGGCGGACATATCAAGTCCCTTTTCGATTGGACCGCAGCAGGAAAGATTGGTCACGAGCTCCGGCTCATTAAACACCTGATAACAAAGGTGAAAGTGATTCCCGTCGGCAGTTTTGTCCACTGCGACCAACAAGTGACGGGAGAAACGCGCCCACAAGTCATTAAGGCTCGGATCCTCAGATTCGCTCAGCATTTCGTCCCATGCAACGGAAAACACCTTGGCAAGATTGATCTTGACCAGATCGTTGAGCGTGTACTCGAGACCGGGAAGTGACATCCAGTTACAGCCGACTGCTATTCGCATCCTTGCCAAGGTGGCAGGATACCCTGCGCGAATGAATCCCTCAACTAGGGCCTTGTCACCACTGAATCTTGGCCAACCTTTCTTGTACTTGAACAGCAGTTCCACGCCCCGGCGAAAAATTGCAGGATCCAGACCATCGTGCACACGAATTGTAAGGTTGCATGGACCATCCATCAGTTCAGCAGCGTCGAGGATCAGGTGCGACACCTTGCTCGTCATGTCCTTGCCATCGACATCGGGGCCGGAGATCTGGTAGTACTGCGCATCGATGAGCAGTAGACAAGCGATATCAAATGCCGCCTCGGCATCGGTTATTCGCCCAGCAGCAAGGTCCCGTTCATAATAGGGCCTCAGCAGTTCGTCGAGTTGCCCGCCTGCTCCGCATCGGTTGTAAGTCCGCTTGGCGAGGACAAACCAGGCAAGCCACTGGCATGCCTCGCGGAGTGTGCGAGGAGGACCGTTAACCACCCACTCGTTCACCCCCTTCATCTTGCGCAGATTGGCCGCCAAATCTTCATTCGGTTCCGTCTCGAACTGACGGTCGATCTCAGCAATCGTCCGGGAAATCCACATCTGGATGGCCTTGACAGTGCGGATCTCGCATTCGTAGAAGAGTGTCTTGTCGCGGCCATGCTCATTTCTGTACCGCTCAAGCTTCTCCAGGATTCCATTCCAGCCAAGTTCCAGCCCCATCTTGAGATCACACGCGTAGTGTGCGTCATTGCCGATTCCGTGCGTGATGTTGTATTGATCGTGGAATGGCTTCAGATGGTCATAGTTGAAGTCGGGATTCCAGATGCAACTCGCAGCTCCGGGAACACGCGAGGCGACGGCATCGGCCTCCTGAGAATCAGCGGACGTTGAGCCTTTCATCTTCGAAAGGTAAAAGAATGTCTGCCCGGCAAGCGCATCGTACGGGTTTACATAGACCGGTTGCGACGCCAGCAAGCTTTCAAAATTCTTCACCCACCCGCTATAGCCATAAAAGGAGCCGTCAGCATGATTGGGAATGATCTTCCACTTAAAATCTGCCGGCGCAACGTGCCGTCCATAATCGCCCTCGTCCATTCCGCCCTCACGATCGATCTTCTCCTGCGTAACGGCTAGCTTCTTCTCCATGAGCCGGCGCATGCGACGGTCGTAACTGAAGGTGTTTGCGATCGGTATCGCAATAGTTGCCATTGAAATCCTCCTTGTCCGGCCGGACTACGCGATGCGGGTTTCAACTCCCTGTGATTCCGCAGTCTTTTGAAGCAATTGCATCGTTTCTTCCCGAATTACGGGCGCGTTTTCCATTCGATAAGGAATTCCGAGAGACTTATACTTGTCCGCTCCAAGAGGGTTGAAGGCGAGAAGCTCGTAGTAAATCAGATTCTTGAATTCGCGGATAAATGCGGCAATCGCCTGAATCGCTTCGGGTTCCGCGTTAAAGCCGGGGATCACAGGCGTTCGCACTGCGATTGGAGTCTTCCGCGCACCAATTCGCCTTGCATTGGCCAGAATCGTCCAGTTTGGGATGCCGGTCCACGTCTGATGAAGCGCATTATCCATGCACTTAATATCGAAGATCACCAGATCGATTACAGGCATTATGAGCTCGAATCGATCCCAATTTGCCGCGAGATTCGTTTCGATTGCTGTGTGAATTCCGTTGACTTTGAGCAGACTGAGCGTCTCAAGCGCAAATTCAATTTGTGTTGTGATTTCACCTCCGGAGAGAGTGACTCCTCCCCGCGAATTCTCATAAAACCGGCGATCCTGGATCGCTTCGTGCAAGACATCTTCCGAGCTGACCCAACGGCCTATTTTCACCAATGCACCAGACTGGCAGTTGCCGCGATAATGCCTGATTAGACCTGATGGATCGGTCACAAGCTCGTCTGGCTTCGCGCTGAGCGTGTCGGCACCAGGCCTGCAGCTCCCACATCCAATACACTTCGACCGCGTGAACTGCAATTGTGTCCTGCAGGAAATCGTTTCAGGATTGTGACACCAAGCACATCGCATATTACAGCTCTTGCAAAAAACGGTTGTACGAATCCCGGGACCGTCGTTAAGCGAAAACCGCTGAATGTCGGTGATCAATCCCAGCACGTCGTCATTTCTCCACGGGTATGTGGGTATCAACCAAATACTGCATATCGTCTGACTTTTGGAAGAAATCGATCCAAAGATACTGCACTGTGTCACCTGGTTTGGCATCGATGCCGTGATCGGATCCCAGAGGGATGTGCAAGAGACAGTTGCCGCCAAAATGAAACCTCGCACCGTTGATCAGCAACGTGCAGTCATTTTCTGAAAAGCTGAAGAAAAGCTGATCAAGAACGGGGTGCGCATGCGGCTCCACGCGGTCCGGTCCACAGGTCTCGACCGAACCCATGCTGAAGCGTGGAAGCGTAAAGGGAGGAACTAGGGTCCGGCTGATTGTCTTGTCGCTCTTGAAGTAGTCCCTGTAGTGCTCGCACGCTTCATAGCTCTTGGCGAATGGATAGAGATTTGCCGGCGGGTTCGCAATTTCTTCGGGATGAAGATCCATTTCAATCCGGAGCACAAAACTGTCTTTATCGGCATGAAATGTTGCCTGTTCGCCCGGTTGGGCAATGAACAAATCGCGCCGCTCGGCATGAAACGAGTCCCTGGACGAGGTGAATGTTCCTGCTCCCCCCACAACACAACTGACAGCTTGCCGCGCCCGCCCGGAGGTTATGTCGGCGGATTGGCCGGAAGGAATGGATATCAGATAAGAATAGACCCCGGCGATTTCGTTTGGAAGAATCTCGCGCGAATTAGGCTGCTCATGTTCCATGACCAAATCAACGCTTTTCTGGGCAGGAGACATTACACTAACTGACATAAAGTCTGACATAAAGTGATGGTAGCTCAACACGAAGATGGGTGAACGGCCGAAGAGAGCGCAATACAACTTCGTTGACTGGTAGTGCTATGCCTGAAGCTGAGTCAATTCGTCTTTATTTACCTGAGCGGGACCGCTCATTCTGGAAAAACGACGCGAAGAATGAGGTGCCCTTGCTCTACCTCGCATGGGGAACGCGCGACTTTGCCCGCCAGCCTATTCCCGCGAGCTGCCACGAGGGATGGGTTTGCGTCCTAGTTGAGGACGGCTGTCCGACTATGAACGTGAGAAATCAACAGATTAGGGTTCCGGCGGGAACCATGGCGCTTATAGGTCCAGAGTGCCCTTTCGGCTGGAAAGGCTCACCCTCTGGACCCGCGAAATTCCGATTATGGATGTGGCGAACGCTCGATCTTGGTAACTTGGGTAGTTTGGCATCCAATTATGTGGTTTCCAGGCTAGGCCGCAATGAAAGAGAATCGTTCCTGCTACTTCATGAGCTTTGCCGGCAGGAGGTAATCAATACCTCTGGTGCGGAGAATGCCTACTTTAAGGGCTGTCAGGCGATCTTTGAAGTAACGCTCCGAAGGGTCTTGGCAGATGATCCGCAGGGCAGAGAACAATCGAGGAAGATCGCAGATTTGGCCAAGAGGTGGATGCGCGAACATCTGGATAGCGCTGAGCCAGTTGCAAGACTATGCGACTACCTCAACCTCTCTCAATCGACCCTTTATCGACTGTTCAAAATCGAGATCGGAGTCAACCCTGCGGCGTATTTTCACCAACTCCGCATGGAAGCCGCAAAGGCGATGGTCAAAGCTGGAGAAATGTCCGTAAAAGAGATTGCGTTCCAGCTTGGATATAGCCACTTCAATGACCTGAGCCGCGCATACCGAAGGTACTTCGGCCGCAGCCCGTCCAGAGTTTAGCCATGTGTTGGTTTCTCGGTCACGGTCTCCGCGGAACAAGAACTTACCGCAACAACGCTGATACGGCCCACAAGATGGCGGCCTGGCCGCGGAAGTCGCCGGTTTTGCGGTGCCGGGCGAGGTAATAGTCAAGGCTATTCAGCTTGCTGGTGCCGTCGCAGACGTTGGTGGTATCGTTGTTCTGGTCGATGTAGCCGGTGACGGCGATCCATGCTTTGCGGGCGGCGGGGCCGTAGGTGGGGCCGTCGAGCCAGCCGTTCTTGACGCCGGTGATCATGGCGAAGGTGAACATGGCGGAGCTCGAAGTCTCGGGCCAGGACTCGTTATGGTCGATAAGCTGACGCCAACTGCCATCCTTGGATTGGTATTTCAGCAGAGCGGCCATCATGGCCTGGTAACCCTGCATGATGCGGGCGCGCCGGGGATGATCGGCGGGCAGATCGCGAAGTATCTCGGCCATGCCGGCGGCGATCCACCCATCTCCGCGGCCCCAGAAAAAGGGGACATCGGGCGCGTGATAGAAGAGACCATTGGGCTGCTGAAGCTTGTCGAGATAGGCAACCATTTCAAGGGCGTCGCGATCTAGATACTTGTGATCGCCGGTGGCGCGATAGGCCTGAAGCTGCAGGATGGTCAGCATATACATGTCGTCGATCCAATAGCGGGTTTCGGCCGAGAGGCCGTCTGGCTGCGGGCTCTCCCATTGACGATCGGCCCAGGACACACCGTTTGTGAGGTACTTGAGGTCCTTGGTCTGGATGCCGATTTCGAGGGGAACGATGCCGAAAATGGAGTCGTCGACGTGATGGCGGATGGGGATCTTGGCAGCCTCCGCGCCGCCGGGCATGAGCGGCGTAAACCTATCAATGAGCTTCTGGCGAAGGGCATCGTCGTGGGTGAGTTGCGCGATGGTGAGAGCGCCGTACCAAGCGGCGCACTCGCCGTAAGAGATGGTTCCGGTGCCCTGGTGAGGCGTGGTAATGAAATGCTCGGCGAGACGTTTGCCGACATCGTGCGGATCGGTGCCCACGGGCAAGTTAGCGAAGTACTCGGTTTGCGCGAGGGACGCGGCGGCCGGAATTAGAAGTGCGAAGGCTGTGATCTTTAACAGGGCATTCATCAACCGGAATCTCCTTTTTCGGCACCTGCTCGAGGGAAGTGTATCGCCGAAAGTGTGCAAAGTTGTGGGGTGGTCATGTGGTTTGGGCAAATTGATTCTGCTGCACGAGCGGTCGAAAGCCTTTTTGCCCATAACGAAATGCATCTTCCAAGGTGCCGTTGAGCACCTGAATGCGGGTATCAGGAAATCCCTGGACAGTATACCGGGTCCATCGCATCTGTTGCTTCTTCACCATTCGCTTCGCGACAATTTCATTGACCGCGGATTCGACTAACCCCGTTGAGATCCTTTGTCCTGCACGGAAGAGCTTGCCGCAATCGTGCATGGAATAGGCATTCAATTCTAAATAGTGAATCGTCTCCAATAGTGCGCCAGTTTTCGCAGGGATGGGAAAGTGTCGAAACGCTTCGCCCTTGCCCACGGGCCAAGATGCACCAACTCGACGATTCCTCGCCGGGCGAAGCCATTCCAAAGACGCCACTTCGCGCTGTCTATTTCAGTCAGCGCATGGCTGCGAATCGCAGGATCCACACCTGTGTTGATGCCCTTCGCGAGCTGTTGCAGAATCGTAAATCTCATGGCTATGTGAAACCAATCCAATAGATGGCCGGCTTGCTGCGTATTCCGGTGAAGTGGGCCACCGATTCCGGTGATGTGGGCCAGGGTCGGAGCGAAGCGACGCTGGTTGTTTTCTTACATTAGCTACGTGGCCCACATGAGTCAAGAAAAGGGTAAGTAA
>Ga0224555_1003747_pt1 | contig 14979 bp, 11 predicted proteins | sample 714S23034metaG_FD_180687 | JGI IMG/M metagenome (GOLD analysis project Ga0224555, IMG submission 180687) | Peat soil microbial communities from Stordalen Mire, Sweden - 717 S2 30-34 | ecosystem: Environmental > Terrestrial > Soil > Wetlands > Peat | place: Sweden: Norrbotten County, Stordalen...
TCAGCCGATTGGCATGCCCTCGCCGGTAAAACTGCAGGATCTGTTCACAAACCGCAAGATCCCGCGTGAGCAACGACATGATTTGGTGGTGGTTACGACGGGAGCGGGAGATTTGGTTTGGGTGGAGAAACTTCGAATTTCGGAACGATTCAAGCTGTCAAAATCGACCATTCGCCACTTGCAATGGCGGTGGAAGCGGCTTTAATGTCCGGCGGTTGCGTGCCGCGACGCCCCGTGTTAACTTGGCGCGCGGCTTTTTGTATCATGCCAGAAGACAATAAACTCAGCGACGACGACAAGAACTCGAAGAAGGGTGGGGATTTCAAGGTCCCACCGCGCACCTGGGTTGTATGGATAGCCATCATCGGCGGCATCCTCATGCTGGTGATGTTCAAGAACCGGATGGAATTGCAGCCCGGAACATTGCTGCCGGCAGAGTTCCAGCAAAAGCTCGAAGCACACCAGATCGCTTCGGTATCGCTCAATTTCAATCCCCAGTCCCAGCTTTCGGCGGACATCGTCGGGATGTACTACAAGACCGATGACAAGGGAAACAAGTTGAACGACAAGGTGCCGTTCCGGACCAAGACCCTGCTGACGCCCAGCCTCCAGGAGCAACTCATCCATCTTCCGCAGTTTGAGGTGCGTGAACCCAATCAACTCCTGCTGAACGTTGTCTGGAGCGTGCTGCCCATCGTCGTCATCGCGGCCTTCATCTGGTTCTTTTTCATCCGCCAGATCAAAATGGCCGGCAAGGGCGCGCTCAGCTTTGGCAAAAGCAAGGCGCGGCTCCTGGCCAAGGAACGCAACAAGACAACCTTCAAGGACGTGGCCGGAATCGACGAGGCCATCGAAGAGGTTTCCGAACTCGTCGAGTTTCTCAAGGATCCGAAAAAATTTCAACGCCTGGGCGGGCGCATCCCGAAGGGTGTCCTGATGGTGGGTCCTCCGGGCACGGGCAAAACCCTCCTCGCCAAGGCGATCGCCGGCGAAGCCGATGCCGCCTTCTTCAGCATCAGCGGCTCGGATTTTGTGGAAATGTTCGTCGGCGTGGGCGCCAGCCGCGTGCGCGATATGTTCGAACAGGCGCGCAAGAACACGCCGTGCCTCATTTTCATCGATGAAATCGACGCCGTGGGCCGGAGTCGCGGTCATGGACTGGGCGGCGGGAACGACGAACGCGAGCAGACCTTGAATGCGTTGCTCGTGGAGATGGACGGCTTCGATACGCAGGAAGGCATCATCATCATCGCGGCGACCAACCGGCCGGATGTTCTCGATCCCGCGCTGCTGCGTCCCGGCCGCTTCGACCGCCAGATCACGGTCAATCTGCCCGACGTCCGCGGTCGCGAAGCCATTTTGAAGGTGCACGCGAAGAACGTGAAACTGGCGCCTGCCGTCGATTTATCCGTAATCGCCCGCGGCACGCCGGGATACTCCGGGGCCGAGCTGGCAAACCTGCTGAACGAAGCGGCGCTGCTGGCGGCGAGCACGAACAAGAAGGCTGTCTCGATGGAGGAATTGGAGGAAGCGCGCGACAAGGTGCGCTGGGGCCGCGAACGGCGAAGCCTCGCCATGACGGACGAGGACAAGAAGTTTACCGCGTGGCACGAGGCTGGCCATGCGCTGGTCAATGTGATGTTGGAGCACACGCATCCGCTGCACAAGGTCACCATCATCCCACGCGGGCAATCGCTCGGGTCCACCATGTCGTTGCCGAAAACGGACATTCTCAACCGCCGGCGCAAGGAAATGCTGGACATGCTGGCGGTCATGATGGCCGGTCGGATCGCCGAGGAAATCGTCGCCGGGGATATTTCGACGGGCGCCGCCGGGGACATTCAACAGGCCACCGTCACGGCGCGCTCCATGGTGATGCAATGGGGCATGAGCGACAAACTCGGCATGGTGCAGTACGGCGATGACAACGAATATATTTTCCTTGGACGCGAAATGGCTCGCGCGAAGGTTTACAGCGAGTTCACGGCCCAGGAAATCGACGGCGAAGTCAAACGGATCATCGACGAAGAGTACAAGGTCGCGAAGGACATCATCATGTCCAATCTCGACAAGTTGGAGATGATCGCCAAGTCGCTTCTCGAGTACGAGACCCTCGACGGCGCGCAAGTGCTGGAGATTGTGCGCACGGGCAAATTCACGCCGCACGAGCCGATTCCGCAGGTCGATCCTCCGCATGGCGCCCCGGCGGGAACACCGCTGCCGGAAGTGCCGGGCAAACCCTCCACACCGAAACTGCCGGGACTGGGCACGCCCGCGCCCGCGGCCGTCTGAGCCGCGACCGGCGCCTCTCGAAACCTGCTGTGGAGCCGGGTCCACGCTGAGTCCTGCATTTCGGGGTTTTCCTTCCCCGCTGGGGCCGCTAAGCTGCGCGCATGATTATTGCCCCCTCGCTGCTGGCCGCCAATTTCGGATGTTTCGCAAAAGAGGCCGCGCGCGTGGACCGCTCGGGCGCCGATTGGCTCCACCTCGATATCATGGATGGGCATTTCGTGGAGAATATTTCCTTCGGCCCGAAGGTGGTCCAGACGCTTCGTCCGCTCGTAAAGATTTTCTTCGACGTCCACCTGATGTGTTCCCGGCCGGAAATCCTGCTGGAACCGTTCGCCCGCGCCGGCGCGGATCAAATCGACGTCCACGTGGAACTGGGCGAACAGGTCACTCCGTTGCTGTGGAAAATCAAGTCGCTCGGCAAAAGAGCGGGGCTGGCCATCAATCCGCCAACGGCCGTTTCCATGGTTCAACCGTTTCTCGATCAGATCGACTCGCTGCTCGTCATGACCGTGAATCCCGGTTTCGGCGGCCAGCAGTTCATTCACGAGGCCCTGCCGAAGATCCAGCAGGCGGTGGACTGGCGCCGGCAGAGGGGCCTCTCCTATAACATCGGCGTGGATGGCGGCATCGACTTCAAGACGGCTCCCGAATGCGCCCGGGTGGGCGCGGATGCGTTCATCAGCGGCACCACTCTTTTTGGACAGCGAAACATGAAGGCCGCGGTGTCAAAGCTGCGGAGGATCACCGCCGCCTACGACCCCAGCCTGTCCGACCCGGCGATCTGATCCGGCTTCCGACGGCCGACTTGGCAGCGGGCTTCTCCTCTGCCAGACTCTTCGAGTGATTCAAATCAAATTTGGCACGGACGGTTGGCGTGCGGTTATTGGAGAGGATTTTACCTTCACCAATGTCGCCCGTGTTGCCCAGGCCGCGGCTGATTATTGGAGCGCGCATCCGGCGGCCGGTACCGAGAAACGAGTCATCGTCGGCTATGACCGCCGCTTTCTCTCGGATCAATTCGGCCGGTGCGCCGCGGAGGTGCTTGCCGCAAATGATTTCAAGGTGGTGTTGACGCCCGTGCCGACACCCACACCCTCGGTCTCCTTTGCGGTGAAACACCAGCGCGCCGTCGGCGGCGTGATGATTACCGCCAGTCACAATCCCCCCATCTTTAACGGCTTCAAACTCAAATCGGATTACGGCGGATCCAGCGACCCGGCCACCTGCAAGGCCGTGGAGGGCTTTCTCGATCGCAGCGCGGTCAGAACAAGACCTCTTGCCGAGGCCCTGCGAGAGAAGCAGGTCGTTGTCGCTGACGTGCGCCCCGCGCATTACGCCGCGCTCAAACGGCTGGTGGATTTCAAACGGATCTCAAAATCCAGGTTGCGATTCGCCCACGACGCCCTGTTTGGCGTCGGCGCCGGATGTTTCGAACAACTTCTGGCCGGAACGACCTGCAAGGTTACAACCCTCAACGGCGGGCACGATCCCTTTTTCGGCGGCATCAACCCGGAACCCATCGAGCGCAACTACGCCCGCAGCCAGGCGTTCCTGCGCCGTCATCCGCACGATATCTGCCTGGTGACGGACGGCGATGCCGACCGTGTCGGGGGCATGGACGGGCGCGGAAGGTATATTTCCACGCACCAGTTGATCTGCCTGCTCCTTCGGCATTTTATTGTCAATCGGCAGGGCAGGGGACGGGTGGTGAAAGCGCTGACGGCGACGTCGATGGTGGACAAAATGTGCGCCGCGTATGGGCTGGTGTTGACGGAAACCGGCGTGGGCTTCAAGTACATCTGCGCGGAAATGCTCAAAGGGGATGTGTTGCTCGGCGCGGAAGAGAGCGGCGGCATCGGGTTCCGGGACCACATTCCCGAGCGTGATGGCATCGCCGCCGGTTTGCTGCTGCTCGAGATGCTGGCGGTCGAGCGCAAGCCCGTGGGAAAGTTGCTCGCCGCCCTGACGAGGCAGTTTGGCCCGCACGAATTCGGGCGCATCGACACGCATTATCCGCTGGAGAAACGCGCCGCGTTGATGGAGTTCCTCAAGAGCCGGCCGCCCTCCAAACTCCTGCGCTCACCCATGGCCGAGGTGAAGAGTTACGACGGGGTGAAGTTCGTGGCCCGGGACACGTCGTGGCTCATGCTGCGCGGTTCCGGCACGGAACCAATCCTCCGTATCTATGCCGAGGCCAGGTCGCAGGCCGACGTCCGCAAGCTCTTGAAACTTGGAGTCTCGCTCACAAGGGAAGTGTAGCCGCGACCTTCAGGCCGCGCTTCAGGCCGCCTCCACATCACGTTGAGGGCCGTTACGCAGCCGAGGCCGCATGTCATGCCTCCACCGGCGCCACGGCCAGTTCGCCCACCTTCCGAGCGTGCCGTCCATAGACCCATTCGAACATCGGTGACGCCATCAGCGTGGTGACCACGGCCATCAACACCATGATGGAAAACAGCGCCGGCTGGATGACGCCCTTCTGGAGGCCGATATTGATGATGATCAACTCCATCAGGCCGCGTGAATTCATCAGCGTCCCGACCGCCAGCGCGGTTCGATTGTCCTCTCCGTTCAACCGAGCGGCCGCCCAGCAGGCCACGCCTTTGCCCATGCAGGCGGCGGCGATGATGACCAGGGCAATGAGGAGCAGGTGTGCGTTGTTCACCATGTCGAGCCGGGTGTTAAGGCCCGAGAACGTGAAAAACATGGGCAGGAGGAAGGCGAGGGCAAAGGGCTGAAGCTGGCGCTGCAGTTCGCGCGCGAAAAGTCCGCGCGGCATCGCAACGCCCAGGATGAAACCACCGAACACGGCGTGGATCCCGATGCTGTCGGTGATCCAAAAGCCCAGCATCAGAAGCATGAGCGTGACCGCGAGCAGCGTGGGAGTGACCTTGCCCGCCCGTTCCGTCGCGGTGCCGAGACGCGCGAGCAGCTTCCTTCCCGAGGTGAGAACGAAAACGCCGTAGGCGATGCCGCCGCCGATCGCTTTAACCGCCACCATCGCCCCGCCGCCGAAACTGGCCAGCACAACGGCCAGAATTCCCCACGCCGCGGCATCGTTGATGGCGCCCGACACCAGCGCCAGCGCCCCCAACGAAGTGCCGGTCAAACCTCTCTCGTAAATGATCCGGGCCAGCATCGGAAATGCCGTGATGCACATCGAAGCCCCGAGGAAAAGCATCGCCTCAAACAACCGTGCCTGCTCTGAAAACAAGCCGGGAACCTTGAGCAAGGGAACCGCCAGAGCGGCCCCCAGCACAAACGGTGCGACCATGCCGGCGATGGATACCGCCGCCGCGCTCCGCACGCGGCTGTGAAGGAGTTCAATGTCGAACTCGACCCCGACCAGGAACATGTAAAGTCCGACCCCCAGTTGGGCGCCGATGTAGAGAACCTTCAGCGACTCTGGAGGAAACAGCGCGTGCTGCATCCCCGGCCACAACAGGCCCAGCAGGGAAGGGCCCATGAACACGCCCGCAATCATCTCGCCCACCACTTGCGGCTGCCCCAGTTTCCGCGACATCCAGCCCACTCCGCGGCACATCGCCAGAATGAAGCACATCTGGACAAAAAACGCCGACGATAGTTGTGGTCCTGTCATAGGTGCCGCTATTCTGCCATGGTGTGCCCCACCTTCCGCCACGCCCTTGCCTCGTGCAAGCCAAAAAGTGGGGAGTGCAGAAGGACAGCCGCATTACGGCCACGGACATCGGACTGGTTGCGTGCGGGGGGGCGGTATTGAAGGTCGGGCGCCGTGAAGGCTGCCTTCACATGAACCTTCACCTGGAGCGCGAACAGTCTTGTCCGCGCGAACCTACCCGGTTGACCTCGCGGACAAGGATGTCCGGGCTCCTTCGCCAAGAGGATTCATTGTCCCAATGCGCGATTTTGGAACCGTGGAGGCTCTCCCTCCATGACCCGTGCCTTCGTAGCCGCCGTTGTGAAAGGGCGGAGATTGGTGCTGCGGGACGGATCCGCCAATTCACATTGGCGGCTACGAGGATTCATGGTCCCAATGCGCGCGCCCAATTTTTGGATTCGGGGCTTCCCATGAGCCCTGTGAGGAAGAAACTCAGGCCACTGCGGGTGCTGCGACGTCGACGGGGGCAGGTTCGGCCGGTCCTTCGGATGCGGCGACCGCAGCACTCTCAGGCAGCTCCGTGACCGTTTCGGCGCCATTCTCGAGGACGATCTTCTGCGTCTCTTCGGCGGTGGCGTTGAGTTGTTCGATCTGCTGCGCGGGGTCTGACGACGGGGTCTGGGGGCTGTCCGTGGCCGGAAGGCTGAAAGCGTGCGTATCGGCGACGCGTGAAAGCTTGTCCATGCTCTGTTGGATCGCAAGAGTTTCGTTGAATGATTCGAGCTTCCGTTTGAGCGAATCAATCTTCCTCTGAAGCAGAATCTGTTCTGCGGAGATTTCGCGCGCAATCCAGGGCAGACTGTTCGTTACGGAAGAACGGTCGGGGGGCACGGCAACCGGGGCTTTGGCCTTCCCGTTTTTTCTATCCACGGATTTGGCTTTCACGGTCGTGCCATTTTTTCGATGGCCGCCCGAGATCGTGCGGGTGAGCTGAACCAGCGGGGCAATCCGGGATTTCGCGAGATGATCGGCAGTACGGCTGAGCGAGTTGATGCGGGTCAGCACGTCTTTGAGATGGAGGATCACGGGCGCGGTGGCGTCGGCTATTCCGGCCTGCCTGGCGGCGGCCAATTGGTCCTGGTGAATTCTTTCGGCCAGTTCCTGCACCCGATTCTGTTCCGAGCGTTCCGCTTGAAGCACCGTGAGGGTCTGTCGCAATTCCTCGTTCGCGGCGATCAACTCCTGCGCCTGAGCTTTTGATTCGAGGTAATTCTTTTCGAGCGCCGCCTTCGTTTGACTCGATTCGGCAAGTTGGGATTCCAAGCGCGCGACCTTCTGTTGAGCTTCGGCGGCGGCGGCAAGAGCCGATTTCATCGCTGGGGAGTCAGCCTGTGATTCCACCTCGAGCTGCGGCTGCGGTTTCACAAGTTTCACAGCGGGTCGTTGCAGGAGCTGCTTCAGCCTCCCGTCAAAATGCCTGACGCCGATGACGAGCAGAATGGAAGTCATGGCACAGAGCATATCCGCCTCGATCCGCCACTCGACTCCGCCAAGGAATGAGCTGAAGGGCAGCAACAAATACGCGAGGGCAAGAAGCGAAAGCCCGCTGAACAGCAACCCGGCGACGCGGCGGGTTTGGAGACGCCGTCCCAGGCTCAACGCGTAGAAGGCCACGCCGAGCTGGAGGAGCCCGGCCGTTATATGAATCAACGCTTCGTACTTCATAGGAACACCTGGTCCTGGAAACAGCAAGAATGAAGCCAACGAAACCCCAAGATTTCCAATGTTTAACGCGAACCCAACGACCTGTTTGAATGGCTCCAGAGGGAGGAAGTGTCCAGAATCGGAACTTGTGGAGGAGCCGTTCGAAATCAGTCTTTCCTGGCGGGTCTATTCCTTTTCCACCAATCGATAGCCGACGGCGGGTTCGGTGATGATCAATTCAGGTTGGGCCGGGTTGGCCTCCAGTTTGTCGCGCAGATGCGCGATGTAAACCCGCAGGTAATGCGTTTGCTCGAGGGAATTCGGACCCCAGACGTCGCGGAGAATCTGCCGGTGCGTGAGCACTTTGCCGGCATGCTGCACGAACAGGCGCAGGAGAGAATACTCCGTCGCCGTCAGCTTGACCTCCTTGCCGTTGACGGTCACCACGCGGGCCGACAAATCCACTTCCACCTGGCCGGAGCGGAACACGGCGAGGTCGCCCGACGGTTGGGCGTGGCGGTGCGCAACGCGCAGGCGGGCCAGCAATTCGCCGGTGTTGAAAGGCTTGGTGACGTAATCATCGGCGCCATTGTCCAGCGCCGCGATCTTGTCGCTCTCGCGGTCCCGGACGCTGAGAACGATCACGGGAACGCGGGTCCATTCGCGAAGGCGTTTGAGGACGGCAACGCCGTCCAGGTCCGGCAGGCCGAGGTCGAGCAGGATCACATCGGGCCGGCATTGCGCGGCCTGCACGATGCCTTCCTGGCCGTTGGGAGCATCGAAGACGCGATAGCCGTTTGCCTCGAGGGTCACGCGCAGCAGACGGCGGATTTGCGGCTCGTCGTCGATGACGAGGGCCGCGGCGGTCGGTTGATCGGCCTGATTATTCACGATGCGAACACCGCGAGGGGCGGCTTGGCCGTCTGCGGCACTCGAATGCTGAAGGTTGCACCACCGCCGGGTCCATTGGCAACAGAGATATGGCCGCCCTGTGCTTCGACGAAGCCCTTGACGATTGCCAGACCGAGGCCGCTTCCTCCCGCCGGCGCGTCCGGCGCCCGGACGAACTTGTCGAAGATTCTGGGCAACAATTCCGGCGGCAGCCCTGGCCCATGGTCCGCGACGTTCAATTCCAGCATTCCCTCTTCCTGCCGTGCTTGAATCAGGATCGGGGTGCCCGGCGGCGTGTGGACCGCCGCGTTCAGCAGGAGGTTTGAAAGCGCCTGCTGCATCAAGGTAAAGTCCAGCCTGGCCAGGGGCAGATCCTTCGCCACCGCCACTTTTACGTCCCGGCCCTGCAGCTCCCGCTCCAACACACGCACCGTGGATTGAACCAGGTCCCCGACGTCGCACCAGTCGAGTCTGGCCTGGACATGGCCGGATTCGAGGCGGGTCACGTCGAGCAGGTTTCCCACCAGCCGATTCAGGCGCGCCGACGCCTCCTGGATTTCGGCGATCATCGAGCGGCGGAGTTGTTCGGGCGCGTCCCTGGTTTCGACCAGGGTGCTCGTGGCGCTTGTAATGGCGGCGAGTGGGGTGCGCAACTCGTGGGAGATTGAATTGAGGAGGGCATTGCTCAGGCGTTCGGATTCCGCCAGCAACTTGGTCTGTTCGGCGGAAGCGCGCAATGCCACGCGGTCCAGCACCAGGGCGGCCTGCCGCCCGTAGGCTTCCAGCAAATCCCTCTGCGCAAGCGTCAGTGTCCGGTCGGGCAGCGCAACCGCGAGCACGCCCAGCACGGCCCGCTCCGTCACCATCGGCAGGTGCATGACTTCGGCCCCGGGCAGGTTGTCGGTAAACCGCCCGGCGGCCTGGCGATGGTGGAACGCCCATTCCGCCACGTTCAATTCCTTCTCCGTCAGGGTCAGCGAACTGTCGGGATGAACGGCAAGCTTCTGTCCGATGGGAAAGGCGACGGCGACCGAGGCGCGAAAAACGCGCGCGACTTCGGCCATAAGCTGCCAGACAACTTCATCGCGCGTCCCCGCCTGGGCCAGTTCGCGGGTCAGTTGGTAAAGCGCGATGGCGCGCTCTTCCCGGTATCGCTCGGCCTGCTCCCGGGCGCGAACGCGAGAAACCAATTGTCCGAGGACGATGGCCACGACAAAATAAAGTCCGAACAGGCAGGCGTCTTCGGTGCTGGTGATGATGAACGTGAAGCGCGGAGGCAGGAAGAAATAATTCCAGGCCAGCGCGCTGAGCGCTCCGGCCAGGAACACCGGTCCGCGGCCGAGAAACAGCGCGAGCAACACGACCGCGAGCAGGAAGACAAACCCCGGCACACGCGGTCCTGTAAACTGGGAGATCACCACGTTCAACAAACCCACGCCAGCCACGGCTACGACGGCTGCCGCATACTGGTTCCAACTGATTTGCACGGGCCATCGGCCGCGCGGTTCGGCTTTCGTCGCGTCGTTCTTCTCCGCCCGCACAACATGCAGATCGATATTGCCGGTTTCACGCGTCAGCCGCCGCAGCAATCTTCCCGCGCGGAGCCAATCCAGGAACCCGGCTGAAGACGGTTTACCGACGACGATCTGGGTGACGTTGTGTTGTTGTGCGATCCTCAACAAACCCCGCACGAGGTCTTCATCGGCGGTGGTGATGACCTCGGCGCCGAGGGTCCGCGCCAGCGCAAGGTTTTTCTCCAGCCGGCCCTGTCCCGCCTCGCTCAGCGGCTGCGAATTCTCGACGTGCACGGCCAGCCAGGGGCATTTCAAACTGTCGGCGGTGCGGCGTGTCCATCGGATGAGCGGCTCCGAAAGGGGGCTGGCGCTGACGGCCACCAGCAGCCGATGGCCCGTTTTCCAGGGGCCGGCGGTGGGTTGGGTGCGATGAAACTCCTGGGTTTCCTCCCCCACGTGGTCGGCCACGAGACGGAGCGCCAATTCCCGCAGAGCGGTGAGGTTGGCTTCGCTGAAAAAATTGGCCGCCGCCGCCGCGGCGCGATCGGCCATGTAAACCTTGCCCTGGCCCAGCCGTTGCAGCAATTCGGCGGGAGGCAGATCCACCAGCTCGATTTCGGCGGCGTCGAGCACGCTGTCCGGAACGGTTTCGCGAACCTCGGTTCCGGTAATTTGCCGCACCGTGTCGGCGCGACTTTCCAGGTGCTGAACGTTCAGCGTCGTGAACACGTCGATGCCTGCATCCAGCAGTTCCTGGACGTCCTGCCAGCGTTTGGGGTGGCGGGAGCCGGGCGCGTTTGAATGGGCCAGCTCATCGACCAGCGCCAGACGGGGATGACGTGCCAGCACCGCGTCGAGATCAATCTCGGCCAAGGTGATGCCGCGATGATCCACCGCTTTTCTCGGCACCAGCGGCAGGCCGTTCGTCAGGGCATCTGTTTCCTTGCGGCCGTGTGTTTCAACATATCCGATCACCACGTCCACGTCTGCGGCGAGCTCGCGTCGCGCGGCCTCGAGCATGGCGTAAGTTTTGCCAACGCCCGGGCACATGCCGAGGAACACTTTGAGGCTGCCGCGTTTTTCCCGGGCTGCCGCGCTCTGAATGGCAGCCAGCAACGCGTCGGGATTCGGGCGCTCACCTTCGTTCACAGGATTATTCTAACGATCCTTACGCTCAATTCAGCTTAAAACCGGCGCGGCTTCCACCCTCGGACTGGGATGGGCTTTGACCTGCGTGGGGTGATTTTACGGGATCGGCGTAGAGAAAGGCAATCGAGAACCGGATTGTCGAGGTCGGAAAAACAGAACTCGAACTGTTTCTGCAAGACTTTCGCGTGATTCATAACACATTTTCGCTCCGGCTGTTCTCTACCGCGCCAGGGCATGCCGGAGCACCAGAAAAAGGAAAACCTGAAACGTGAGAAATCCGATGCCGAGCAAAGAGCCGGCAATCACGGGAGTTTCACGCAGGCCCAGCTTCCATCGGGGCGCTTCCAGGTGGTTGCAATAGCCGGTCACCCTGACCTGTTCGGGAGAGTCCAGTTCCACTTTGAACGCCGCCGCGGTTTGGTAGCGAGCGGCCGGATCGCGTTGTAGCGCGTGCAGAACGATTTCCTCGGCCTCTGGAGAAATGGCCGGGTTCAATTGCCGCGGAGCCGGCGGATCGCCGGTCACCCGGTTGTTCATCGCCACCCACGGATTCTCGTTTTGAAACGGAATGGCTCCGGTGAGCATCTCGTATAAAATCACGCCGAGTCCGTAAACGTCGGTGCGCTCGTCCGTCTGCCGGTTGCTGACCTGTTCGGGCGCCATGTAGTCCGGCGTCCCCAACGTCGGCGTCAACCCGGTCAGAGTGATCCGGCGCGAGGCCGCCGCCGAGGCAATTCCAAAATCCATGAGCCGGAGGGTGCGGTCGCAGCAAATCATGACGTTCGAAGGTTTGAGATCGCGATGGACGACGCCGCGCCAGTGCATGTGCTGGAGCGCTTCGCAGACCAGACTCGCGATTTTCAACGCATCCTTTTCCGGGAACGGTCGCATGGCATTCATGAGATGCGCCAGCGTGCAGCCGCGCAAGTACTCGGTGACAATGTAAGGCCGGCTCTTTTCACCGTCCACCGGCAGGAACTTCAGGACGTAAGGATGATTCAATCTCCGGCCGATTTCCTCCTCGCGTTGGAAGCGCGAAAAGAAGCCGGGGTCGGACTCCAGTCTGAGGTGGGGCACCTTGACCGCGACCTGCTGGTTTTGATTGCGCTCGTCTTCAGCGCGGTAGATGACGGCCATGCCGCTGCGGCTGATCGGTTCGACCAGCCGGAACCGGCCGTCCAGCAAGTGGCCCGGGCGAAGTTCGGGTGCAAACGACTGCTGTACGGGCTCATGGTAGTCCGGCACCTCCCGGCAGCAGGCCACGTGTTCCAGCGGACAAAGCCCGTTCGTATTCACACTCGAAGCATGACACGGATGCCTTGCGCCGCTAAATCAATTTGGACGTCGCTCCCATTAAAAGAATATTAACAATCCGTTCCGAGGCCATTACCGCCTCGTCAAACCGGCTTCCAATTCTGGGTTCCGGCTGCGCCCGGGTTGGGCGCCTGGCTGCCGGGTGAATCCCGGCGTTCCGGGACTTGGGTTGCCGCTGTCGGCTGAAGCTGCTGTTCCGACGGCAATAGAAACGCCGCATTCATGCGGCAGCAGGTTGCGTCAGAAACCCCCGCTCTGATTTGCCAGTTTCCGACGCTGGGGTCAACCTGTCGTGGCGGCCGCCTCTTGCGCCCCCGCCCCGACCTCTTCCCTAACGACGGCCGAATTGGATGATCAGGCCGCCCGCCAGGATCAAGACCAGACCCCACCAGGTGGAGCGCGGCACGGTTTCGCGCAGAATCAACCGGCCAAACAGGACGCTGACCAGCGCGAAGAATCCGACGTAAGCACCGAGCAGCCGCGAGAGATCCCACTTGAGCGAATTCACGATCAGGCCGTAGCCGCCCAGCGCAAGACAGCCGGCGACAATGAACCAGAAGCCGCCCCCGCGCAGACCCCGGCGCACCGTGGCGTCGCCGGCCACTTCGAGTATCGCGGCAGCGACGAAGATGAACCAGGCGATGAAGTTCATATTCCCTCTTGGCGGATGTCAGTTGCTCTGCAGGACTGCCAAGGACGAGGTCAATGGACTTTGTCGCTTCGAATTTCTCCTCACGGAGTCCGGGACATCCTTTTCCGAGCCCCAGCGTTCTTCGCAATTGAAAGGGGTTTTCGCTCGCAAGGCGAATACGGGGCAAGGCGCGTCGGCGGCAAGCCTTTCGGCCACTCTGCGGGCCAGCGGCGCCAGGAGTCGTCTCCAGAACGAGGATGCGAAGGTGGGCACCAGGATGAATTGGACTTGCTGCTCCCGGGCTTCCCGCACAATTTCGTCGAAGGGATTTCCCACGCGCACGCGCAGGCGGACATCCACCAGGGGATTAACGTAGTTCTCCGCCAATCGCTCCAGAAGCCGCCTGGCCTCGCGCCAATGCTCCTGGTAGATCCGATTGTCCGGCGCCAGAATGTTCAGGTGGACGACGTGGAGCAGGATGACGGACGCATCAGAGCGTCCGGCCAGATTGTTGAGCAGGGGAAGAACGTCGAGCGGGCATTTTGCCAGATCGATCGGAAACAGTATCCTATCCGGTTTCATAGAGGTTAAATCCATTCTTGCTTGCTTCCGGCATCAATGTGGCTCCCGGGGGCCGTGGGTGGTAATCAAAAGACACTGGGAAGACGTTAAAAAGATATCAATGCGGATGCGAGTGGGCGGACTGCACACGCTGCGAGTTTTGCGGGAAGGCTCGAATCCCAAAAAATCGGGAGCGCATCAGCAGCATGAAATCTTGTAGCCGCCAATGTGAATTGGCAGACCTGTCCCGCAGTGGCGATCTCCGCCGTTTCACAACGGTGGTTACGGAGGCTCGGTGCATGGCGAGCCCCGGGTGTCGGATAGGAATGGCGGGGCCTCCGCAAGCCCTGCAGCGGCGGCCTGAGCACGCCGGCGCGCCGGGATGGCGGCGGCTAGAAACTGAGCGATTGCCCCGGCTGGGGAAGGTGCAGATGCTTTCCTGCGGCCGTGAATTTTTCCACGGCTTCACGGTGATCGATTTTGATCGGCGGGAAGGTGTCGTAATGCACACCCAATATCTCGTTGCAACGGACAAATTCCGCGGCCTTGATGGCATCCTCGACTCCCATCGTGAAATTGTCGCCGATGCACAGCGCGGCGAACGTCAGGCGGGTGGATTCGCCGATCAATTTCATGTCCATCGTCAGGGCGGTGTCGCCGGAGTAGTAGAAATTGCCGTCGGAAGTTTCCACGACAAATCCGCCCGGATTGCCGCCATACGATCCGTCGGGAAGGCTGCTGGAATGGATCGCGCTGACGAACTTGACGCGGCCGAAATCAAATCGGCATCCCCCGCCATGGTTCATCGGATGGCCCTTTTGAATTCCATGGCTGCCAAACCAGGAAACCACCTCGAAGCTGGAAACCAGCGTCGCGCCGGTGCGTCCGGCAATGGTGGCCGCATCGGCCAGGTGATCCTGATGGCCGTGCGAAATCAAAATGTAATCCGCCGTGACCTTGTTTACATCGACGGATTTGGCGAGGTCGTTCGGAGTGATGAACGGGTCGAAGAGGAGGGTGCGCCCGTTGACCTCCACCGAAAAGCAAGAGTGTCCGTAATAGGTGACTTTCATGTTTCTTCCGCTGGTGATTGATTGGATTTGGATGAAGTATCCACGCTTGCCAGCCGGAAATCAACTGCGGGAAATTGGCCATATTTCGCAATCTTGCTGCCGATACAGAGGAAAAATCAAAGCGGAAAAGTTGTCGAAACCCAGGACCGACCCCTGCTATGGGGTGATTGTCAAGCGCAGGAGTGTTTTTAGGTCTTCTTTTCTTTTTTCACATTCGAAGCGGTCTTTCTTTTCTGCTTTGTTTTCGTTTGGCTCGCCTTCTCTGGCAGT
>Ga0224555_1003748_pt1 | contig 14970 bp, 9 predicted proteins | sample 714S23034metaG_FD_180687 | JGI IMG/M metagenome (GOLD analysis project Ga0224555, IMG submission 180687) | Peat soil microbial communities from Stordalen Mire, Sweden - 717 S2 30-34 | ecosystem: Environmental > Terrestrial > Soil > Wetlands > Peat | place: Sweden: Norrbotten County, Stordalen...
TGGGCTTATCGCGGCGGGGTCGTTAGTCAGTGTGCTTTGGCCCGGGCGTGCTTGGGCCGGGCGCTCGGCAAAACCCCGTGAGTACCACTTATGCCTTAGTCCCGAGGCAGTGTTGAGCGATCCCGATTTGCCCGCGCTGGCGGCCCGGGCAGGAGTGTCGCGCGTATGGCTCGCCGGCTTTTTTTACGGACATTGGCCTTGGCCGATCGACACCCTGACCCGAGCTCGGGAGACGCTGCGCTTGGCTGGACTCGAAACCGAGGTCATCAACGTGCCCCTCGGGCATCCTGGGGATTCGCTCGGCGCCCAAGACGGCGACTTCCCGCTGACCCCTCCCTCTTCCTGGCGGCCGGGAACAAGCTGGGACGGGAAAACCTACGCGGGCACTTCGCTACACCCGCCGGCCACGGAGGAAAACGCGGGAGCATTACGCAGGTTGGGCGCCCTGGGGTTCTCGCAGTTCTTCCTCGACGACGATTTCCGTCTGGCCCGTGGGCCAGGCATGATTGGCGGGTGTTTTTGCGAAGAACATCGCAGCCGTTTCCTGCGGATTACGGGGCTGACCAAGGCGCGCTGGCCCGAGCTGTTAGATGACGTGCGCTCGCGGCGATTCACCAGGTTGCTCCGGCAGTGGGCGGAATTCACCTGCGATGAGCTGACTGGCTCGTTCCGCGCGCAGCACAAGGCGGCCCGTGGCAAGCTGGGGATTATGGTGATGTACTTCGGCGCGGAGAAAGCGGGGCTTCGCCTGGCGGATTATCGGGATGTGCCCTTTCGGGTGGGTGAATACATGTTCCAAGACTGGTCGTTCACCCCCGTGAAAGGGAAGACCGACGAGATCTTCAGCGTCTTGTTTCACCGCCGCTTTGCCGCGCCCGAGCGCGCCTGGAGCGAGACCACCAGCTATCCAGCCCACGCCCTGTCGGCTGCGAACATGGCCGCCAAGCTGGTGATTTCAACCCTGACCGATGTGCGGCATACGATGTTTATGAGCGGGCTTACGCCCTTTCCGAAGACCCACTGGACGACGCTCGCTCAGGAGATGCGGCGTCAGGCCCGGTTTCACGCCCAGTTGGCCGGCCACCGACCACGAGGGCCGTTCAAACACTTTTGGGGTGAGGCGAGCCGGTATGTCGGGGATGATCGCCCCTTCAGCCTATTCCTGGCTGCCGGCATTCCCTTCGAGGTCACAGACAGGCCCGCGCAAGAGGGTTGGACCTTCCTTTCAGATACGGATGCGAAGGCCGCCTCCGAAGGGAAATTGCTGTCAAGAGGCACTCGATTTGTAAGCCGCTTGACCGCCGGGACAACTGCCTGGGGGCTTGAGACTTGTGAAGAGACCTTGCCCGCCCTCTTCGCACTGAAACAGCGTGTCCGGTCCACCCTTGGCAAAGTCCCTTTTGTAGAGAACAACGAGCCGGCCGTGCTGGCTTGGTATCCGACGGCCCGCGCAGCGCTGCTGTGGAACGTCAGCCCGGAACCGAAAAGCTTCCGGGTCCGCTGCGTTGACCATGATCGGGAGGTTCACCTGGACGGCTTGGAAAGCGCAGTGTTGCCTGACCTGACGCTCTAACCACCGGGAAACACGCCGCAGCTCAGGAACGCTTGCGTTTTCCGGGCGCGCGCCCCAGTCTCTTTTCCATGAGTGCCTGCCGGTAGTGGCTGGGCGACAAGCCTTCGAGGCGTTTGAAGAGACGCGAAAGGAGGCCAACGCCCCTTGAACACCAACGGGTTAGCGTCACGATTTTTTCATTATGGGATGGCTGTGAACCAAAAACATTCTGTAATTTCAGGACATTCAATCGGAGGTTGTGACATTAACCTGAAGTTGCCAGTCCGGGCGCGGCTTGTTAAATTAAACTCAAGATATAAGTCCCTTTTTGGCCCGTAAAGTGCCAAGATGTTTACTATAGTGTGCGATTAATGCAATAAAACTTGAAATAATGCTAATTGGCCAGTGATTGTATCACTGGCCAGCCTTCAAAGCCTACCTATGTCAACTCCAAAGTCGTACCACCGGAAAAGCTCAGTGAACCCATTTTGCCGCGCCGACGCGTTTACCCTGATCGAACTACTGGTCGTCATCGCGATCATTGCCATCCTGGCGGCGATGCTGCTGCCCGCCCTGTCGCAAGCGAAACAGAGCGGAATGGCAACCAAGTGCATTAGTAATGAGCAGCAGATCTTGATCGCAAACGCCATGTACAGCGACGACAATGGCGGGAAGTGCGTCGTGACCTATATTTACCCGCCTTATTCGACTCTCCTGGTGACTTGGTTACAGTTGACTCAGCCCAACCTAAAGAGCACGAATGTTCTCATTTGCCCATCGCGCGTCGGTACGCCTTACATCGATAGCACTTGGGCGGGTGTAGTGGACAATGTTCCGACGGTGACGGATTATTGCATCAACGACGAAATATGCGGTGAGTTAAGTGATTACATAGACTACGAGTTTGTTCCGTTGAACAAGGTCATCCGGCCGGCCCAGGTTGTATTTCTCACCGATTCCGGGACCCAACCATATGCGGCCCCGGCCCATGTCTTGGTGACTCCTTCAACCCCGAAGAAGCTGGGGGGCTGGATTTTGGGCGATTCGGAGGTGGGACAATGCCCTTCATGCGTGACCGAAAGCAGCGATCCTAATTGGTGCGGTCCTATTTTTCGCCACAACCTGCGAAGCAACAACGGATTTGTGGACGGCCATGTGGAAAGCATGAACAACTCCTGGTACTACGGCAATACGCGCTGGCTCAATCCCAACGGAGGCGGACTTTAATCCGGCGCCTCTCAACTATCTGGAGGTTCAATTTACAGAGCAAGACCCGCCGTCGGACGTGCGGTATTTGTTGGAGCTTTCATTCCAACCGCCGTCCGTCAAAACCAGAAATCCAAGCACGCTCATCACGGTCGCCACAAACAGGTCGTGATCGAGAGCGGCGGCAACGCCAGGCGGAGTGACTTGCCGTTGAAGTTAATTCCGGCTTCGGTTTGATCATCGCGGCTGTTCATGAGTTGCACCACCAGCCCGCCATCGGGCGCTTTGAAGCCGAGGCAGCGAACGCCCATGGCCGAGCCCTCCGCCCCGATGCGCACCGCCCCGCGGCGCACGAATTTGCTGAAGTGCGCCAGATAATAGTAGCAACCCGTGTAGATAACCTGTTTCGTGTCGCGATGGACGATGACCACCGGGTGCTGGATGTTGCCGTCCGGGTCGCCGTGAATGGGCGAGACCAGCCAGGGGCCGCCGTTTTGGTCGAGAATCATGTTCCAGTAAATCCAGGCCGAGGCCCCCGCTTCGAGGTCGGAGAAAATCTGCTGCCCCCAAAAGTCGCCGTCCTCGAAATCCGGGCGCGGCGGTTTCACGTAGCACAGTTCGGTCATCCACAAGGGCAAGTCGGGATACCGGGAATGAAGATTGTTGATGGCGCCAAAATCCCGGAAGTCATAGCCATGATAGGCCAGGACGGCGACCGCTCGGCGCGCTTCAGGAACGTCCAGTACCGCCGGGTAACGCTCCCAAGCCTGGCCGCGATACGGCGCCTCGCTGAGCATCAGCCTGGTCCTAAGGCCCGAGCGAGCCAGCAGCGGGGCCACGTGTTGGGTCAATAACTCGCGGATCTCGTTGTAGGGGATCTTGGTATAGATACCCGGTTCGTTGAACAGGCTCAAGTAATCGATAACAATGCCTTGCCGCTCGTACTCTTGCAGGTAACGCAGATAATAACGCGCCAGCGTGTCGAAGTGCTTCGGGTCCACATCCTGGTTGCTCTTCACGTCAATGAGCATCCAGTCGGGTGGATAATCCATCGGGGCCTGCAGCAGGAACTGGCCGTACTTTTGAGCGCGTTTAATGTAAGTGACCATCCCATTCGGGCCGAGATCCCGCGCAATACTGAAGTGCTTCAGCTCCACATCTCCCGGAGTGTCGTCGTAAGTGTACCAGGGGCCAGCCGAGGTGAAGTCGGTGCCGGCCAGCGGCGTCTTCATCGCGCTGAATCCCGCTCCGGCAACGGGATCGAAAAGGGCCTGAAGCACCTTCTCCTGCGCCTCGGCTGGCAGGCTGTTCAGACAGACCATGCCCGCCTCCAGGAAAGACGCGCCGAAGCCGGCGATCGTCTGCAGCCTGACCGCCTCGTCGATGCGGAAAGTGTTGGTTTCGGGTCCGGGTCGGGTGTCGAACTGGAGCGCTGGCCGGGCGTTGAGCCGTTCACCCTGTTTGGAGGAAACAATGAGCTTTACCTCCTGGCCCAAGGTGACCAGAGCGAAGAAGTGGACCACCAGCACTGCCGCCAGCCAGGACCGGAAGCGACTCGCATGTGAATCCAGAAGCATTTTCAGGATTTCGAGTAATTATTGGCCTCCGGGCAAGTGATGGCGCGTCAGCATGCGGCCCCATCGGTATGAGGGACGAAAGGCTTCGGCCATCGGGCAACTGGCTTGCAACCCTCGAAAGCGAGAGGGAACCTCAAGGAACGCCTCCAGTGAGTAGCCAAAGACATCCGTCATCCACTTCCCCTGGCTGGCGTGCTGGCGAACCATCTCGACCTTTTTTTCAAAAGTGGAGGTGATGTCCACGTAAACTTCCGGCACAAAGTTTATGCCGACGGGAGTGTCCATGAAATAAACCGGCGGGATTTTTTTGTCCATCGCAGGGCTGTCCGTTTTGATAAGCGGGATTTTCGCCATGTGAATGCAATCGTCCACAATCCGGCCGGAGATGGAATGGTCCGGATTGTAATCGTCAATCCAGTGACAAAAGACCACGTCGGGTTGGGCGATGCGAAAAGCCTCGATGAACTTGAGCCGGGTCTCCCACGTGTCCAATAGAAACTCATCGTCAAAGTCAAGCCAGATCAACTTAGCGCCGATGAGCGCCGCTCCATTGCCCGCTTCGCGGTGTCGAATGGCCGCGATTTCCTCCCGGCTGTGAGTTGAGGAACCCACGTTGCCATTGGTGGCAACGCAAAAAAATAATTTGTGCCCCTCGGCAGCGTAACGTGCCGCCGTTCCCCCGCAATAAACCTCGATGTCATCTGGATGCGCGCCGACAAAAAGTATATTCATGATCACCTCGTTCAACTCAACTGTGCTCGCGCAAGTTGCCGCTTCCGCCTGTTCATCCCAGTGAAAGTTTTGCCATTTGCCATGGTGCCATTGCAAGCCGCCCAAAATCTCTTTGCCGCCTGCGCGATCTCCTCGTCGGTCGAGTTGATGGTGGCGCCAAAGGCCGCCCCCAGGCCAGGATCGACTACGCCCACGCTGATATTGATCGCACGACTAAGTACGTCGTCCGTGTGCGGGTAAGCCCCCTTTCCGTGGGGTTGGCCGATTTCTTCCAGGTATCGATCCACGTGCTCCATATTGGCATAAACATGCCAGCCGCTCTGATTGACTGTCCTGGTCCCCAGAGCGCGGGCGACTTTGGCGGCGTGGCACGGATCATCAAAAAGCACGGTGAGCAACGTGGCGCATTCGCCTTGTTCATCGTTAAGTTTCCGAAAACGGATTCCGGGGACGTTAGAAATCAATTCCTTCAGTTTGCGCTTCTTCTCGCGGAGGGTGGAGATAATGGCGTCAATTTTGCGCAGTTGGGCCAAGGCCACCGCTCCTGTCAGTTCGTTCATGCGGAAGGTCAGTCCCAGGATGGACCGGCGCCCCACCTCCACCCCGGCCCGGAGCGGAGTATGACCCTGGTCGTGAACGCCAAAGGCGCGCTTATAGTATTCTTCGGTGCTGGCGGCCACCAAGCCGCCATCCCCGGCCGTGATGGTTTTGAACACATTCAATGAAAACCCGGCCATATCCCCAAGGCTGCCGAGCTTGCGGCCCTTGTAGGAACCCCCCGCCGCCTGGCAAGCGTCCTCGATCACCAATAAATTGTGCTTGCGCGCGATCGCGAGGACCGAATCCATGTCGCAGGGATTGCCCAGCATGTGAACCGGCATGATGGCGCGCGTCCTGGGCGTGATCCGGCGCTCGACATCCGCCGGGTCAATGTTCAAACTGGAGTCGATCTCGGCAAGCACCGGCACCAGTCCGAGAAAAATCGCGGCACTATAGGTGGCGACGAACGTGTAAGCGGGCACGATTACTTCGTCTCCTGGCTTCAGTCCGACGGCCAGCAGACAGCACATCAGCGCGCCGGTGCCCGAACTGGTGGCCAGGGCATAAGGCGTGCCTACATAACGGGCAAACTCTTGCTCGAGCAAATAAACCTTCCGGGTGAAATTCGGATCTTTTAAATCGCCATAGCGGGACAAATGTCCGCTGGCAAGCACTTCCAACACTTCTTTTTGTTCTTCTTTACCGATCCAATATGAGCCAGGTCCTGGCATAACGAGTTTTCCTTTCCTGTGTTGCGGTCTTCAAGCGGCTTCGTAGAGTCCAAACCACCGGTTGCTGCCCTTCGCCGAGCCGAGCATGCGCAACTCAACAGGCTCGCCCGGCTTAAGCAGGGAGGCAGGCACCTTCAGTTCCATGATTCCGGAACTATCCTGCCCGTCGGAGGAATTGACGATATACTTCAGCGTCACCCGGCCATCGGTGCTCTGCCAAGTTGTGCTGCTCAGGGTCACATCCAGGTCGAGCAGCGGTCGGCCGTCAAGAAACAAAGTAAACTTGCCGGACGGTTCCGAGGCCCAACCCAGCCCCGCCACCCAGGCAAAGGTGTGCGGGTTGGCCGGGTTTAGGTCTTTGGGAGCCGGCCTGGTCTTCCAAACGACCTGGCTGGCGCCGTCGGTCTGGCGGGCAACGCACATGGGATACTGACCAAGGAAAGAGTTGTATTCATGACGTTCAGAAGTTTGGATCGTTGTGTCCCACCCATTGAGCCTTTCACCCAAAGCCAGCAACGCCTCCAATTGTTTGCCTGGATTATTCGGATCGATGATGCCCTGTGGCTGGAATTCCGCGGAACGCGCGTAATCGATGAACTGGTCCAACAAATAAGCCGCCTCTGGATATTCGGAGAGGAGCTTTAATCCGGAAGCGAGCAGCTTTCCAGGGCCGGCCTTGGCTTGGAAGACATCCAGCAGGTACCCACTGCTACCCCGGGTTATTATAAGCGGCTCGACCTGATGCACGGCTTCGTCGGCTGGACTGATGGTGCTGCCCAGCACGCGGAACAGCAACTCATTTAAATAGCCGTCGTGTGGAAAGTCCCCAAACGCGGGATGGCGGGCAATTGCGGTGCCAGCTTGTTCCCCCCTCCCCCACCAACCCAGTTCCACTCCTGGCGCGCCGCCTGGAAGCTGCAACAGGAGAATGTTCCTGCCCTGTTCAAGCGCATGAACCACGGTGAGATTGAAGCGATCGGCCAGCAATAGTGCAGGCATTTTCGTCAGCGGGCTATCTACTTCTTGCAGCGCCGGGTAACGCTGCTTCAGGAACCGACAGACCTGCGGCAAAGCGCCGATGCTTTCGCCCGCATCCTTTTGTGCGACTCGATGCGGAAAGACCCAAATGTCCCACGAATTCCCGACCCCGGTCCCAGGCAGTTCAGCTACCAGGCGGAGTTTGGCTGGTTTAGTGACATCCGGCGCTTTGATCCGTGTGGCGCCAATGCTCTTTACCTCTCCAGTTTCGACGTCCATCGGGGGCAACTCACCCGAAGCCAAGGCCTTGCCATCGACCTCGAGGCGCCAGCCAAGAGGCTGCCCATGCAGGGGCTTGGAATCAAAGGGAGAAATCCACCACTGCACGCTTAAGTCTTCGCCCGCTTCGAGGATCCGTTCTGGAGGTGAGAATGTGGCCAGCACGGCCGTCGGGCTATTGAACTGGCGGAAGTACTCCGCCGTGCTTGCTTTAGGCTCCCAGAACTGATTCAACAAGCCTTGAGCGGAGGCTGCACCTACATCCACGATGGTCCAGTAAATATAACCGCCGCATGCCGGGTCGAGCCGAGCCTGTTCAAGTCCTCGTTTTTGATAGATGCTCTGAAGCTGTTTGCCTGCGTCCAGGGTCGCAATACCCCATTCCCAAGACAAGCCGGCTTTGGCAAGCTCGGCCCGAAACTCCTCTGGTTTCACCAGCGGCAGCAGCCCGCCGACATATTTCCCAGCTAAACGAGGATCTTCGTCGGTCGCCAGATTCAAATATTCGTGGGCGTCATAAGGCCACGAGGCGTCCTGCGTCCCCGGCGCCCAGGGTGCTATCGGGCCCTGATGGAAGTCGGCATTGTCCTTGCGGTTCAATCCTCCATCTTGATGGATGGCCAGCCGTGTGGGGTCCAACTCCTTGGCCAGTTGATAGAGTTCGCGGTCAAGCGGAGGCTTTAGTTGACCTTCGTTGCCCATGCAATAGGTCGAAAGTGACACATAACGGCGATATTGGGTGATGAGTTCCGCGAGATCCCTTTTGAGGTCAAAGCAGCCTGGAGCCGGGTCGCAAGACGCGGCACCATAGTAAGGGAGTTCGGGTTGAATCATGATGCCCGCCTCGTCTGCCGCCTCGTAGAATTCTGGCAGTTCGCAATGGGTGTGATGACGCACGTAATTAAACCCGTACGATCTGGCTAGTTGAAGGTGCTGCTTATGCGCCTGGCGGGAAGCAGGTGACGCGATGGTCAGCGGATAAATGGAATCATCCCCATAACCACGGATAAAATGCTTCCGATTGTTAAAGTAGAAATTGCCGCCGCGCACCTCCCACTTCCGCGCGCCGAAGCGCTCCACCCAGCCATCGATGGGCTGACCATCCACCTTGAACACGATGTCCGCCCGGTAGAGATTGGGCTCTTCGGGCGACCAAGCGCGAAACGGGTGCAGGGAGGCGGGCAAAGTGACGTCCAAGGTCGAATCACCGCCGAAATTGGTGATCACCTGGGCGGAGCCTGCCGGAGTCCCGTCCAAGGTGGCCAAGCTGACGCCCACTTCGACCTGACGGGAGGGTGACGACGTTGGATCAGTCGAACGCAACTTGACGTGAACGACGCAACTCTGCTGATCAAACTCCCCGGCCACATAGGCATCATCGATGAGCAATGCTGGCGTGGCATCCAATTCCACGCTGCGATAGAGACCGCCGAATCTTTCATACCAGTTCGACGCTAGGCCCCTGCAACTTGCCACATCGTTTCGCACCTTGGCTGCGACGACGATTTTTTCTCCGGGCTTAACGAGGTCCGTAATATTGTATTTGTAGGTGCCGCAGTAACATTGGTTGTGGCCGACGTAGGTGCCATTGACCCAAAACCAGCCTTGGGCATTCACTCCGCCGATTTTCAGCCAAATCTGCTTATTCGCCCAATCCTTGGGGAGCACCAATTCCTTGCGATACCAGCCGGCTCCGTGGTATGAGCCGATCAGCGAACGGGGGGGGTACTTCTCGGGATAGACTGTTTTGCTGTCGCCGACGCCGCCCACCCCCTGTGCCTCCCAACAACCGGGGACCTGCAATGAGATTTTGCTCGGCAGAGCAGTCTCAAGCGCGAACCATTTCTGCTGATCGCCGACGCCGGCGGGATCGGTCGCAAAATCCCATTTGCCATCCAGGCTTAAAGTCTGGCGGATTGGCGACCGCAAGGCTGGGTTGACCACCGCTGGAGTCGCCTCGCGCTCTTGCGCCGGGCTGCTGGGCAGACTCAAACTCAGACACAAAACGGCTAAAGGCCGGACAACATTCCGCGAAATCCGTGATCTCCTGAGAGTGGACGTCCCCTCAGCATTCATGTTTGATTTTGAAACCCGGGGCCCCACATCTTTCAAATGTTCAGTAACTCCATGCATTTCACTTGGCGGGATTTTAAAGCTGCGTAACCAGACGAACAACCGGAAAATTCTCCGATTGCATATCTCAAAACCGCCCTGACGAACTTCACCAGAAACGCCAATAAATAATTATGTTGCCAACCAGAAGTAGTGTCCACCAAAACTTGATTTGTTGGTACCAGGGCCGGGGTTTGGCATCATCGTAGTGTCTGAGCATGTTGAAATTCCAAATCAGGCCCTTGATTTTCTCCGGATCAGGCGGAGGGGTCAGAAGGGTCACGATCACGATGCCGATGGCGATGAATATCTGGGCAATAAAGCCGACGTAGAAGAAGTGCAGCTTGGGCAGGCCGGCGACCTTCCCGCTGAACAGAATGGCGACGATGACTTGGATGACCAGCCCACCGGTCAGTCCAAAAACACCAGCCGCATAGTTGACCCGCTTCCAGAGAATACCCATCAGGATGGTGGCCATGAAGGGACAAGCAATGTAGGTCAGCGCCGTCTGGAAGAATTGAAAGATGCCGCCGAGCTTGCCAACGATGGGTGCCAAAGAAGCCGCTATCATCAGAGCGGTGAACGCGGAGATTTGGCCCACCCGCACCATGCGATGCTCGCTGGCGTCTTTGTTAATGAATTTTTTGTACAAATCGATTGTAAAGAGGGTGGCGACCGAATTGACCAGGCCGCTCATGGTAGCCATGACAGCCGCGATCAGGCCGGCTACAACGACACCCCGAACGCCCCATGTCGGCGCCATGTTCTTGAGCGCGAAGGTAAAGGCCAGATCTTTGTCGGCCAGCAGAGGGGCTTTATGCATCACTTGAATCCACTGATAAACGGCCAGGCCCAGGAAACAGGTGATCATTGGCCGGAGAAAACCCAGGAAACCAGCCATCACCAGCCCCATCAGGCCATCCCAGGTTGAACGCGCGGCGAGGATGCGCTGAATCATCGTCTGGTTGCCAACTTGGTAAAAGGTGAAGCTGCCGAAGACCGCGCAGACCATGCCGAGCAACGGCGCCACCGTGTCATTGGGTGGTCTATAGAGATGCATGCGCTCCGGAGAGGCCGCTTCCATCGTGTGCCAGGCGCCGAATACGCCCCCCGGCAACTTGCTCATCGCCACCCAAAAGAGCACCAGGCCGCCAATCGTTAGCAGTCCGCATTGGATCATGTCCGTCCACATGACGGAAACCAGCCCGCCTTTAATGCTATATCCCCCCACCAGGATCGCGACAAGGAAAACGACCACATGCAAGTTCCAACCCATTATTTGCGAGAACACCAGGCTCCCGCTGTAAAGCACCGTCACCAGATAAACGAAAGCATAGACAAACAGGAGAACACAGGTGTAAATCGTCCCCACAGCAGGGCCGAATCGGTTGGCAAGAAAGCCCGGCACAGTGGTCACGCGGTTTTTGAGATAAATTGGGATAAAAAGGAGAAGCGGCAGGGTGTAGGCCGGCCAGATGAACCATTCCCAATTGCCAATGCCCAAGCCGTACTGGTAAGTGGCGCCAACCGTGCCCACCATCTGCTCGCTGGAGATACCGCTGGCAATAAAAGCACTGCCAGCAACAAACCATGGCATTGAGCGGTTGGCCAGGAAATATCCCTGGGCCGTATCCGACCGGCGCCGGCCAATCCAAATCCCCACAAAGACGACCAATGCGATGGACCCAAAGATGATCGCCAAATCAATGGGGCTAAGAAACTTATTCATATTGCTGGCGCGGCAGGCCTCTTTGCCTCCGACGCACGCGCGGCGCATCATGCCTTTATCGTCATCACCCCTGCAACGGAGCACTCATGCCTGAATCTCTGAAGATATGCCCGCTTCTCTCTGCAAGAGTGGCCAGCGCGCTTGAGATCAATGGGCGGATTCGGGATAATGCCCATCGGCATGGGGTGATCTGTCAACGAGCGACAGTTGGTAGGCGCTGGGACGTACGCCTGTGGCGCGCCGGAAGGCGTTGCTGAAATGATAGGGATTATGAAAGCCCAGCCGGTAAGCCACCTCTTTAATCGAGCAGGAATGATCGGCCAGGTAGCTCTTGGCCTTTTCGATGCGCCGATTGGCAATAAACTGCCGGATGGTGATGCCGGTCTGAGCGTGAAACAGAGTGGACAAATAATTGGCCGAAACTCCCACCTTATTCGCCAGTTGTTTGACTGACGGATAGGCATCGTCGGCACGAAAAATTAATTCCTGGGCTTCAATCACCTTCTGGCTCGCCTTGGAAGGCTTCGTATTCAGGCTCTGATCCAGAAGTTCGATTACCCAGGTGACCCAGCGCAGCAGATGCATGCGAGCCTGGTTCTCTGGCGGCCACTCCTCACCGAAAAGCGCGGTCGCACTGGCCCGCAGATATGAAGGAAGAGGAGGCAAACCAAAAATCCCGAAAGATTCGTACCCATTCCCTAGCCGATACTCCGTGGCATGCAGATTGGGAAAGGGCCGGTCCATTTCAAACCATACCATCCGATAATAACTCCGGGCTAAATCACAACACTCCCCGTGCGGAATGTTCGGTTTGACCACGAACCAGTCCCCCCGTTCTGCCCGGTAGATATGATCGCCAATGGCAACATCCAAATGACCCTCGGCAACGGTGGCAATCTCCGGCCAACAGTGGTGGTGCCCCGGATGGCGTCCAGCGGATGGTTGCCCCTCGTAAAACTCGCGCACCGCAGGGAACCTCTGCCTGGACGAAATCCGGTCAGGCCTTGGCCGCCCATAAAAGATGCGCTCCCGACACAAGCCCGCGACGTTTTCCAAGACCTTTGTTCCCAACAAATTGTATAGGATTTCCTGCCTCTCTTGAGTGCCGGGAGGAGCATTGCTCTGCATGAGATTTATCTGACTACCAAGTTCCACCATTCTCGGAATTTAAGAGAGATTCGTGGAATTTTGTGGCCGACGCAAGCAAAACCGACAGGAAAATGTAATGCCTCAGAAGGTGTGAAAGAATTGGATTTTGGCAACGAAGAGCGATAAAGAAGCTCCTTCCATGCAGTCCGGCTCGGTTTTCAAGCCGCCGCAGCCGCTGGCGACCATGCCTTCTGCCGCCTAATTTGCGCCGCGCCCTCGGCGTTTCCGCTCTTTTTCTGGAGCGCCCGCCGATTTTCCGGCCTACGCCGCGCTGCCGGCCAACTTCATCCGCCAGCACAAGCCGATCCACTGCTGTATATTATAGGTCAAACAAGCCCACAGCACCTCCAGTCTTACTTTGGCCAGGGTTCGCACATGAAACTGCCGCAATCCCAGCTTGGCCTTGATCCAGGCATGGGGAAATTCGGCAACCGCACCCCGCTGCCGATAAATCCCCTTGGCTTCCTCCGTTTGCATCTTCTGGGCGAAAGCCTCCACTTCCGGTGCTTCCACGGCCCGGATAATCGAGCGGCCTTTGTTGCCGTTCTGAGGACAACACTGCGCCTGAAACGGACAGGCCATGCACACTTGCTCTTCGGCCCGATATTGATGCTGCACCACTCCCGGACGTTGCTCCTGGCCGGTGTGTTGCAAGGTCTGTCCCGCCGGACAACGATAGCAGTCTTGCTTCGCCTCATAGACAAAGGCGGACGGATAAAACGCATCCGCCACGCCACGCCGTTTCATCTGCCCCGCCGATTGCTTTTCCCCTTCCCCCAGGGATCCCACCAAATCGACTCCCTGAGCGGCCATGTTGACGATGTTCTCCCGGCAGGTAAAGCCGCCGTCCACCACCATCTGCTGAGGCTTGTGCCCGAGATTTTCTTTGACCCGTTCGACCGCCCCGCTCAACTCCCCGTAGTCACTGGCGCTTTGGCTGACCCCGGCCCCCACGATGATCTTGTGCGACGCCTCGGTGGACAACTGCACGTTATAGCTGGGCGCGTAGCCTCCGTCGGACTGCTTCATGATCCGGGCCTGCGGTTCCGTCAGGCTCACCCGCGCCGACTCCTGCTCTTGCCTCCCGCTTTTGTTTCCCCGAATCTTGCCCAACTCCTCCAACGCTTGTTCCAGCCGGCTTTGCCGTTCGCGCGCCGCCCGTTCCCGTGCTCCGCGCTGCCGCTCGGATTCATCGGCCTGCGGATCGCCCATCGCCTCGACTTGTTGGCGCGCCGCCGCCAAATGCGCCCGCACTTTCTCTTCCCGCCGAAAACTGTCCGCTCCCGCACAAGCCTTGATCTTGGTGCCATCGTGCATCACCCGCTCCAGACTCACCAAACCCTCCGCGCTCAACAAGCCCAACACTTGCACGAACAGATCGGGTAACCGGTCCCCATGCCCCACCCGGAAGTCCGACAGCGTGTGATAGTTGATCTCCTCCATCCCCGTCAGCCATTGGAAAGACGGATCATACGTGTAGCGCCGGGCGATTTCCCGCGCCGAACCGATCCCGCGGCTGTAAGCGTACACCCACAAGCAGACCAGCACGCGCGGGTCCCACGGCTGGCGGCCAGCCACCCCTTCCACCGCTGCAATGGGCGCGTAGAAGGGCTGCAAATCCAACCGGCCCACAAACGCCCAGATGGCCCGCGCCGGATGATCCTCCTCAATGAGGTGCTCCACCGCCACCACCCGCATCATCGTCTGCGTGCGATTGACCGCCTTGAGGCGCGGCGGGGCGGGGGGCGCGTCCGATTTGGGTGGCGGCGCCGTCGGCGTTATCTCCAGACCCGGCAAAACGGAACCGCTTTGGGCTGCCTCATTCATGGGAACTCCTTCGGGCATGCCGGGTGGACTTCTGACGCCGAATTTCCAAGGTGTGCCGGTCCAGGACCACCCAGTCGAGAATCTCTCCTTTTTCCAACTCCAAGGCGGCTGCCAGAGGGGCCGGACAGATCAGATAGTATTGGCGGTTTTTCTTGCCCCGCTGAATCACTTGCAATTTGGATTGATAAGCCATGTCGGCATATACTAGCCATATAGCTAGTTATGTCAAGCCCTAATTTTTTCGTAACTATTTAGGACCTATGGCCCACGAGTGGGCAGAGAAGGCATGAAGGGATTGCCGAGGATCGCATTTTCCAGTTCGTAGAGGATGTTGCGGCCTTGCTTGCGACAGGTGGAAATGTAACCGCGAACGCGGGCGAACACCTTGGCTCCGGGGAGCGTCCGAAAACAGCCTGAAATCTTCTGGCGCCCTTTCTCCATGCGAATGTCGCGCTCGCCTTGGTTATTGGTAAAGGGGACCTCTGGATGGACCAAGAAGGCCAGCACGCACAGGTCGTAGTCTTCCAAACGGTCCAGCAGATTGGCGGCCTTGCTTTG
>Ga0224555_1003749_pt1 | contig 14969 bp, 11 predicted proteins | sample 714S23034metaG_FD_180687 | JGI IMG/M metagenome (GOLD analysis project Ga0224555, IMG submission 180687) | Peat soil microbial communities from Stordalen Mire, Sweden - 717 S2 30-34 | ecosystem: Environmental > Terrestrial > Soil > Wetlands > Peat | place: Sweden: Norrbotten County, Stordalen...
GAAACTGCACAGAAAGCTTGCTATAAACTACCAACGGGATTACTGCCTGCGCGCCCCTGTTCGAACACCAGCCATGCAAACCGCTGAATTGGCCTTAGCAAAACGCTATGCCCGACAGACTCCTAGTAAAAGAGTAGCGAAATGCGGGAAATAATCGGCAAAGTTGGCGAAAGAATTTGGCCGAGTGTTTTCAAGGGGTTGGGTGGATCAGCGGCGTGCGAGATGGTTGACAGGAATGCGGCGGGGCCTAGCGGGGGGCGGGGCCGTCCCCCGGAATTGGCATGTGAGTGGGGTTCGCGGGTCCGCTCGGGGGGACCTTCGGTCTGGCACTGCCCTTCCCGTCGCCCAGCCTCTGAAGGACGCGGTCGAGGTTTTTTGTGGTCTTAGTGAATTGCAGGGAATCGTTCTCGGGCGTCAGGGCTCGCAGCGCTAGCCGATAGGACGCAGCCGCCTCCTCCAGATTTCCCATTAATTCGAACGCAGCGCCGAGATTGTTTTGCGCTATCGCCCATTGGAGCGGGACCTTTTCCAACGTCAGTTCTTTTAGGGCCTCACGATAAGCGTCAACCCCCGGCTGATACCGTTCTTTGCCGCCGGTGCGTTGGCTGATGGCTAATAGAGCGTTGCCAATGTTGATGAGTGTCTGAGCCCATTGGAGCGGAGCGTTCCCCTGCGCGAGTTCCTTTAGGGCCTCGCGGCTCGCTGTCACCGAGGCTTGCAATCGTTCTGTCCCGCCCTCACGTTTGCCTAGCTCAAAAAGCGAACTGCCGATGTTGGCCTGTGTTATTGCCCAGTCGAGGGGGACTTTCTCCCGGGGCCGTTCCCTCAGCGCCGCGCGGTGAGCGGCTAGCGCGGCTTCTAGTCGGTCCGTGCTTCCTTCACGCTCTCCGATCGCCTGGAGTGCGGTGCCGAGATTGTTTTTGGCCGTGGCCCACTGGAGCGGGACCTTCTCCTGCGTCCATTCCTTGAGTGCCTCACTGAAGGCCGCAACCGCTTCCTTTAGTCGTTCGGCTCCGCTCTCACGTTGACCGAGCATTTCGAGGGCGACGCCGAGATTGTTCTGCGCTCGTGCCCAATCGAGCGGAAGATTTGCCTGCGTGTGTAACTTTGTTGTCTCGCGAAGGGCTTTGATGGCCCTCTCAATCGCTCTTGGGTCACCGCTCTGTCCTCCAATTGCAAGCTCTGCATTTGCGTAGGATCGCAAAAGGGTGCCACGCTCAACTGGTCCCATTGATGCAGGGAAGTTTGCAACGATTCGACCGAGCTTCGCTGCCACGGGTATGAGAACGTCGGCGACATATGTGCCTGGATTCTTGGCGGGAAGGACAATTTCGGCGGCAATTGCGGCGAGGGCAGCGGCGAGTTCGGGGCCGAAGTCCGGTGCCAGGAGCATCTTGTCGGCGAAGGTGAAACGCTTTTGCTCTCCGGCGTCGTGGGCGGCTGATGTAAATCGGAGTTCTACGAGTTTCGACTCCTGGAGGACGTGGCCCCAAATTAGGAGATCGCCTTTATGCTTGCCGAGGCTCAGGTACGTCTGGCCCTTGCGGTTCGCAACGCGCGCGTCGTCTTCTGGGTTCCCCTTCTCTTCGGCAGTTAACGCGATTCCTGCGCGCAGAACCTGAACGCTGTCGCCCAACTGTTGCCTTAGAGTCAGCAGAATGTGACTCCTGTGGGAACCCTCGTGGTCATCGCCTTTGAGTTCCGCTACATAAATGGTCACCCTGCCCGGTGTGGGCTCACCATCTGGATGTTTGCGGCGCTCTTGCCAGCGAGACCAGATGGCAATTGCGATCGCGAAGGCTGCCCAGAGTAGAAATGTAAGGATTGCCGTGAGCGCTCCCGGGGTGGCTCCCTGTTTGATCCTGTCCGGAAGCTTCTCCGTGAGTTTAAATATGCCGATGATCGCCCCGAGTGCCGCGGCTAGAAGCGCCGCGATGGTCATCGGGTCGAGGAGGATTTCTTGCAGGCGCTTTCTTAATGGGTCGGACGGCACGGGCGCTCCTGAAGCAATGTGACGACGATGCTCTCCATGATGGCACGGGACGGGGCTGAACGTCCGTTTTTTGCGCCGCGGCTTCGCCGCGTGCTTTATTCCTCGGGAAAATGGGGGGGCGGGTTTGTGCGGGGGTTGAAACCCCCGCCTCCCTCCGTATAGCACAGGGGCTGAAGCCCAAGTTCTTTTTTGCGTTGCTTGCGGCATGAGTGAACTCATGCCCTGATACAAGGCCTGCTGATTTGGGTTCGTGCTATCCCATGTCCCAGGATTGGGACATGGGGCACCCGACCATAGTGAAGCTACACGAGAAACGTCCAAGTCGTGGTGGTTCCGTGCTTCGGTCCTGTCCTCTGAAGCAGCTCGATTTCGTATTCGTCCTGGAACTTCTTTGCGTCGAGCGCTCCACAGACCGCCGGTGTTCTGTCTTTGAGGCGCATTTCTTTTACGAGGTCGCCGGACACGATCTTTACGAGTGTGGAGTACGGAGCGCTCGTCTTCCGCGCTGGTTTGATGTGTTGGCTACTTGCGAATTCCCGGATCTGCTCTGCCAACGTCATACATCCTCCTTGCGGGTAACTTAGCGCCATCTGATGAAGAAGTCATCATGAGTGTGGGTGCGCACCCACAGTACCCTGTCTCCGCTTGGGTGGCGCTTTGTGGCCGTGCGATGTGACGGGTTCGGCACGCGGCGGGTTACGGAACTTTCATCGGCCCAGCGAGGCTGGCTCGCTGGGCCGTACTTTGTTTTCGAGATTTTTGTGGGCGGGTTTGTGCGGGGGTTGAAACCCCCGCCTCCTTCCGTTGGGCTCAGGGGCTAAAGCCCAGAGTTTTTTGGGGACGCTTTGCGGCATGGCTAAAGCCAAGGCCTGATACAAAGCCCCGAGAGTTGGATTCGTGCGATCCCAGGTCCCCAAATGCGAGGGACCTGGGGCACCCATTCCGTGGTGGATGAAGACGCAACAACCAAATGCAGGTCCTTCGACTCCCGTCGTCCGCCACGGCGGCCTCCGGTCGCTCAGGATGACCATCAAAAAACAGACGCTCGGGATGACGGATCGGAGGGAGTGCGATCCCACCCTAAAACTCCTCGCTGCGCGTGGAGTTTTAGAATGGGGCACCCATTTTCGTGGTGGCTTAAGGCGGGTGAGGTCTGGCTAGGCCGGGGAGCGCATGGATTCGAGGGCTTGGGTGAGGTCGTTGCCGAGGGTGGTCTGCGCTTCGGGGGAGAGTTTTTCGTCGTGGCTGGTGAGGTAGAAGACGTCGATGGCGGTTTCGCCTTCCGTGTCGATGAGCGCGACCTTGATGTTGCACTGGTGGGTCGAGAGGGTGAGAGCGATCTGGCGCAGGAGGCCGGGCATATCCTGCGCGACGACCTGCAGCAATGTGGAATGCGAGGAGGACTCGGAGTCGAACTCAAGCTTGGTGGGCACGGCGAGCTTGTAGTTGCCGGGGCGGTTCAAATGGCGGCGCGCCTTGAGCAACTGCTCGACGGAGACTTTCTGCGCGACGACCTCGTGGACGTTCGCCAGGAAGCGGTCTTTCTCGGTGGGGTTGAGCTCGAGGGTGCGGAAGATATCGGTGAACTGAAAGCTATCGACGATGACGCCGGCGTCGTTAGAGTAGGCGCCGGCGCGGACGATGTTCATGCCCCACGCGGCCAGGACGCCGGCCATGTCGGCAAAGAGGCGGGTGCGATCGCGGGTGATGACGGTGAGATCGTAGAGCTGGCGGCTGGGGCGCAGATCGAGCTGAACGTTGTCCTTGTCGAGGTTGAGCGCCATGAGGAAGTGATTGCGAATCTGCTCGGGCAGGCGGGTTTGCAGGTAGCGCTGCGGAAGGCCCTCGAGGAATTGACGGAGATCGTCGTGCTGCGCGGCGGGAACCATGGAGCGGATGCGGTTGAGCAGGGTGGGATCGATGGCGGCGTGATAGCGCGCCTCGTCGACCGAGCGGTCCATGAAGTTTGACGTGGACATGTAGAACTGCCAGAGATTCTCGGCCTTCCACGGGGTGAGCGCGTCGGGGTTGACGGCCTTGATGTCGGCGAAGGTCATGAGGGTGAGCATCTTGAGCAGTTGCGGGCTGCCGATTTTGTCGGCGAAGCCGCGGACGTTGTCGAGGTCGAAGATGTCGCGGCGCATGGCCGCCGACATTTCAAGATGCAGGCGAATGAGCTTGAGGATGGACTCGCGCTCCTCGGCGTCGAAGTCGAGGCGGGCGAGAAAGCTGTCGGCCAGCTCGACGCTCTGCTGCGCGTGCTCGCCGGCGCGGCGGCCTTTGCCGGTGTCGTGCAGGAGCAGGGCGAGGAAGAAGAGGTCGAGGCGGTCGATTTCCGGCAACAACTGGGCGAGGCGCTGCTCGTGTTCGCTGGAGGGCTGGCGCAGGCCGTGGACGTTGTCGATGACCAGGAAGGTGTGCTCGTCGACGGTGTAGCGATGGTAGCTGTCGCGGATGACGAGCGCGTCGATGCCGTGGAACTCGGGGATGAGCATTTCGAGGACGCCGAGCGCGTGCATGGTGCGGAGAGCGTGGGCGGCGTGGGGGCCGAGAAGCACTTCGCGCAGGGCGTTCCAGAGGTAGGGACCTTCGGGAATAGAGATGGCGAGGACGGGGAGCGCGTCGGTGATGCGGTCTTCGGCGGCCTGGGAAAGCGTGTAGCCGTGCGTTGCCATGAGCGAGAAGATGCGGAGGATGGCTGCGGTGTCATTGAATTGCGCGCCGGGCTGAATCTCGATGCGGCCCTGGTCGAGGAGGAAGTCGGTTCCGGCGATGGGCGAGCGACGGCGGCGGAACTGGCGGTAGAAGCTGACCGGGGCGGGGAGATGCTCCATGAGCAGGGCGGCGCGGCGATAGATGACGCGGGAGTGGCGATAGTAGGTGCGCATCCAGTAGGAGGGGTCGGCGGTGCCGCGGGTTTCAAGGCCGATGGAGCGGGCGGCGGCTTCGTCCTGCGATTGCCAGTCGAGGGTGTTGTCGTCGCGGCCGTGGCGGAAGTGGAGGAAGCAGCGGGCGGCGGCGAGGAAATCGAAGGCGGCTTCGGCGTCGCCGCGCGCGCTTTGGAAGACGCCGCCGCGCTGGCGAGGCCACTCCTTGGTCGCCTTCAAGTGAAAGAGGATCGCGAACCAGACGGCGAGCGAGTAGTCGCGCAGGCCGCCGGGACAATCCTTGAGGTTGGGCTCGAGATGGAAGATGGTGTTGCCGTATTTGGCGTGGCGGGTGCGGGCGATTTCGCCGAGCTTTTGCGCGATGGAATTCCACTCGCTGAGGAAGATGCCAGGAAAGGTGACCTGGTGGAGCTGCTGGTAGAGCGGAAACTGGCCGGCGAGGAAGCGGCGATCGAGAGTGGCGAGCGTGAATTCGAGATTGTCGGGGTCGAAGCGGCCGGATTCCTTGACGGTGCGCGAGCTCGGGCTGGCGCGCAGGCCGATGTCCCACATGCCCTGGATGATGGCGCGAACGGCTTCGCGGGACTGCTCTTCGGTTTTCTCGTCGGCGAAGGCGAAGAGGACGTCGATGTCGGAGTAGGGGAAGAGATCTTTGCGGCCGTAACCGCCGAGGGCGAGGAGGGCGGCGTTCTGCGGAGGCAGGTCGGCAAAGGCGCGGCGCCACATTTCAATGAGGATGCGGTCAACGACGGCGGAGCGGCGGCGGATGGCGCCAGTGCCGTCGCCGGTGCGCTCACAGGTCTGGCGGACAAGCGCCATCTCCTTGAGATACTGCTCCCGAAGATCGTCAACTGCTAAAACGACTGGGTTCATAGGATTTGTTTGCGTGGCCTGCCGAAGCAAGAAGGAATTGTTACAAGAATAAGCGATAAATGCCGGGGGGGGGGAGAATTGGTGGGAAGGCGAGGGCCGGAGAGGGCGCAGAAGCGGGCGGCTGCGTATTTTTTGGAGCGAGAGGGGCGCGGAGCTGCGGGGTTGAAGTGAGCGCGGCGGCGGACTGTTGACACGTCAGGGCGTGACCACTGTCACGAAGGGATCTCGCGGCCGGCCATAGACTGCGGGCAAGATGGCGGCACTTTCTCTTTCGGCCAGCGCCGGGGAGGCGCTTGTGCTGGGACTCGCTACGGGGCCGGTTTGCCTTGCAACGTGCGGGCCGGTGGTGGTGCCGTGGTTGATGGTTCAGCCGCGGGGAGTGCGGTTGCACAGCCGGCAATTGGGGCTGTTTCTGGCGGCGCGGCTGGCGGGGTACATGGTTTTCGCGACGGCGGTGTGGCTGGTGGGGTCGTCGATTCCGCGAGCGTGGACAGGCCGCACGTGGCTGATGGGCGGGATTGAGGTGCTGCTGGCGGCGGCGCTGGTGGTTTACGCAGTTGGCTGGCCGCACAGGCGATGCGCTGCGGCGAAAGAAGCGGGCGGGCTGGTGCGGATCGGCGAGGCTCCAAGCGGCCGACGGTCGGGTGCGCTGGCGCTGGGGTTTCTGACGGGGATCAATCTTTGCCCGCCGTTCCTTGTGGCCGGAGTGCGCGCGGCGCAGCTTGAGCATTTATCGGCGGCGCTGCTTTTCTTTGTGTGCTTCTTTGCCGGGACCGCGGTGTGGTTTCTGCCGTTTCTTTCCATGGGATTTGTGCAGCGAACGCCGGCGGTTGTCATGGTGGCCCGGATGGTGGCTGTTTTGCTGGCGTGCTGGTATGGGTTTTCCGGAGTTTCCATCCTGATCGAGAGGACATTTTATGGCTAGTCAATCCTCGTCTCTTCGGGCCTCTACTCTTCGGCGGCCGGTGGCGTTTCGCGGCGTCGGCCGGTCGATTTTGCTTACGCTGCCGATCGCGCTGTGGTCGCTGCTTATGTTCACGCCATCGTTTCAGAGGGCGGGCCGTGATGAGCACGTCGGCGCGTTGGCCGTGATCGTCTTCATGACTTCGTTGTTCTTCCTGATGATGCGGACGGGCGAGACATATCGCTGGCGGAGAATATTCTTTGTCGCGCTTGCCTTTCTGTTCCCATTCGGATTTATTGCTTCGTTGATCGCCGAGCGCGGCACGATGAGCATTCCGATCAGCCGCATGGTCTCGGGCGACACGCCCTTCTGCTTCATGGTGACGCCATCGATCATTCTGCCCGCGGCATTTGCGCGCACGATCATCTTTCCGGGGTCGATTTTGCCGACAGCGAGCAATCCCCACTCGATCGCCATCATGATCGGCCTTTGGTTTGCCGTGACGCTAGTGCTGGGCAAAGCGTGGTGCAGCTACGCGTGTTTCTTCGGCGGAATCGAGGAGGGCTTTGCCGCGATCGCGAAACGGAGCAGGCTGCACCGGTTCATCACCCGGTATGGCCACATTCTGCGGCTGGTGCCGTGGGCCATTCTGGTCTTTGTGGTGCTGGTTTCGGCGGCGATCTTCGAGCCGGTTTACTGCATGTGGTTGTGCCCGTTCAAAGCAGTCACCGAGTTTCCCGCGGTGCGCAACGTGGAGACGGCCATCCAGATGGGGATTTTCGTCGCGCTGTTCCTGGGGCTGGTGGTGGTGCTGCCGTATTTGACCAAGAAACGCACGCAATGCGGATTCTTCTGCCCGTTCGGCGCGTTTCAATCTATTTTCAACAAGATCAATCTGTTCGAGATTCGATTCGATCGGGAAAAATGCGTGGATTGCACGCTTTGCCAGACAAGCTGCCCGACGGTGGCGCTTTCGAAGGAGTCGATTCGCGAGGGAAAGACGCTGCTCAACTGCATGAAGTGCGGCGCGTGCGTCGATGCCTGCAAGAAAGACGCGGCGGTGTGGCACCTGAAAGGGACCCCGGTCGCCGTGAAACCCGAGCGCGCGCGGCTGCTGTTTCTCTACGGCGCGTGGGCGCTGGCCACGATGTTCGGCGGCAGCATTCTGGCCAATTCCGTCGCCACCATGATGCATTGGCTGCCGGTGAAGTGAAGGAGGAACCCATGCGAGCGCGCATTCTTTCGATTTCGGCCTACATGGGCGCGGGGCTCACGCTGCTCGTCGCCGTCTGTGTTCCATTTGTCCTGATGGGCGTTTTCAGCAACGTGGTGGCGCACGCCGGGCTGCACATTGATCCCTCATACAGCGGCGGGACGATTGCGCGGACGATCCAACGAAATGGCTACCGGATTGTGGTTTACCAGCCGGTGCAGCCGCGAATGCTCGAGCGCATCGAGCCTTTCGTGCAGATTGTGTTTGAGCCGGCGGATTCGCTTCCGGCGCGCGTGAGCGATGAGGTCGATCTCGACGGCGATGGGCGGCCCGATGTGCGCGTGAGCTTCACTGTGCCTGCCGATGCGAGCGCGAAGATGCGCGGCGACGTGACGGCCCTCAATGGAGGCTACGTCTCGCTCGCCAATGTGGCCGACGAGTCGTTTTCACGGATGGTCGTGCGGAGCGGGAATCAGATTGTGGTGCGCGTGCCGCTGAACAGGTCAGTGGCGGGGCGCTAAATCCGGCGCGACGCTATTGCGGAAAGGGCGCGCGCCGCCAGGCACCACTCCGAAGGCAACCACGAAGCCGCCGCGCACCATGCCCACCTGGCCCACGGCCACCCCATTCACGCAGCGGAGCACCCCGCCACGCACCACATCGAAGCCCGCGGCGAAAAGTAGCTGCACCCACCTGGCATTGGAGGATTCCCGGCCTGGCTGGCAACCAGGAAGGGAAAATGGGAATTCCCGCTTGGGTACAACTGAGAGACACGTACAATCAGAAGTCAGAACCAGAGGGTATTTGCACTACCATCCTCTGTGGCTGATAGTTTGTTGCCTCGTCGTCCCCGAATCTGAGGATCAAAAATGACTCGATCGATGAGCAGTTCGCTTTCTGTGCCATGAACAGTCATCTCGCTCTTTAAGCAATCGATTTCTCATAAACGATTGTCCTGAGGTTGTGAATGCGTTCCTGTGTTCTGCTCACCCTTGCCCTGATTTCCTGCGGTCCCGCTCTCGCCGCCCAGTCCGCCCCTCCGTTCCAGATCTATGGCGGCTACACACGCTTGTCCAACTCCTTCAACGGAATACCCGAATCGCAGAACGCACTGAACGGCTGGGACGCCGGCGTAGCATTGCCTGCGTGGCACGGCCTGCGCGCCAAAATCGACGTCTCCCGCTACTCCGGAACCAATCTAGGCGCACAGCAACATGCCCTTTCGATCATGGGAGGCGGGCAATACGAGCGCACGTTCCACCGCGAACGGTTCTTCGTTGAAGCTCTCTTCGGCTATTTGGGCATGAACCACGACTGGGGACCCAACGCGCAAGCGGGCGAATCGGCCTCGTTCACTACGCTGCTTGGTGGCGGCCTGGACACCCCGCTCAACAAGCACTTTGACCTTCGCATTCAGGGAGACTATCGCTACGAGAATCTCGCTCTTGTTCAAGCCGCCAGTTCGGTCCCCTACCGAGTACCGGGTTTGCCGCAGAATTTCGGCAGCATTTCGACCGGCCTGGTCTGGGCCCCCCGCCTCGGACGGTCTTCGTTCACAGAGGCAAGCGCGCATGAGCGAACCCCAGTCGCGAGTGAGCTGCAGTTTGAAGATCTCAATTCCTTCGGTCACTTCCACATCTTTGCGATCAGCTGGTGGAGTTATCTCCACGTCGCAGGAGTGGAGTATGACCGGCATTCATGGGGAAAGTTCATCGGCGCACGCATGGATTACGTGGCTGAGATTCTCCCGGTTGTCATTCTCAAGCAACCGAGCAAAACCGACGATTGGGGAAATCCGCTGAGTTCGACGTTCACAACGCTCTACGGCCTTGGCATATCACCGGCCGGCCTACGCATGCTGTGGAGAGACGGCAGAGCGTGGAAACCCTACTACGCCATTAAAGGAGGGTTGATCGGCTTCAACCGAAAAGCGATTTCGCAGTACGCCGCTTACATGAACTTCAGCCTTCAGCAGAGCATCGGCGTCCAATTCCGGCTAAATCATCGATGGGATTTTCGCGCAAGCATAGGCCACGTTCATTTTTCAGACGCATTCATCGTGCCGAGCAATCCAGGAATCGATGAGATGTTCTATAGCGGCTCTCTCTCTTTTCATCTTGAAAAACAGCCGACAGGAGAATGATTCCCAGCAAAGCCGGGCTTATGTGCCGATGACTTACGCCGTTGCTATTGCGGAAACGGCAAGAACTTGTCCGCGCAGGAGGCGGGGTTGCCTTCGGCGGGAGATCCCTTGATGGTGGAGTCTGTGCTGGTCGAACCAGGGTTCGCGGAACCGGGGCTCGTCGAATCAGGGCCCGCGGGCAGCTGGAGATTGGTTGGGCCGGGTCCCAGGGTCAGGTCTGCGTGATTCAACTCATAGGTGTAAGAGGACTGATCGACGATCTGGACGCCGTCAAGCGTGGCGGCGATGCGATGGGTTGGGTCGTAGCCGTTGAAGGTGATCTTGCCGCCGCCCAAGAGGCGAACATTGTGCAGCGTGATGCCGCGCATGGTGGGAAGCGAGTCGCCCTGCAAGGCGCCTGCGGCGGAATAGGCGGTGTCGAGGGTGATGGGATTGGGCGAGTTGCGGATGCAAACGTCATCATAGACCACGTCCTCGGTAAGGCCGCCGCGCGAGCCGTTGGACTTGATTCGGATGCCGTTGTCGGGGCCGTCGAGCGAGAGGTCGAAGACGCGAATCTTGCTGACGCCGCCATTGGTCTCGCTGCCGATGGACATGCCGTGGCCCCAGTAGAAATGGTCGTGGCTGATGGTCATATTGGTTGCGCCGCCCGGGCCGCCTTTGATGGCAACGTTGTCGTCGCCGGCGCGGATGTAGCTGTGGGTGATGGTGATGTTCCTGGCGCCATTGCCGGGGTCGACACCATCGGTGTTGCGGGCGAGGCGCTTCGGCGTGTCGATCTTGAGCCCCCAGACCGTGAAGCCGTCGGCATGATTGAAAACGACGTGGAAGTTGGGCGAATTTTTCAGGGTGATCCTATAAAGCGTGAAGTTGCCGGAGTCATTGGCGACGATGAGGCGCGGAACCTGCTGCCCGTCGCCTGGGCGCGCCTGTTCGGCCAGATCCCACCAGGAATAATCGGATCCAAGCATCTTTTCGCCGCCGCGGCCGTCGATGACGCCGTCGCCCATGATGGCCGAGTCGGACGCGTGGTCGACGGAGATGAGCGGCTTGCAGCCGCGCGGGCCTGGGCTGTGGCTTACGATGCCGCAACTGCCCGGAGAAACGGCGAAGAGAGCGGGATCGCGCGAGGCGAAGAGCGTGACGCCCACGCCGACGATGAGCGTGACGTCGGGGCGCAGGTCCAGCGGACCGCTGAGGAATGCGTTGTTGGCCTCGTCGACGTGGAGCAGCACGCCGCGGCCTTTGCCGCATTTATCGATGGCCTTTTGAATGCGGGCGGTGTCGAGCTTTTGCTCGTCGCCGGGAGCAAGGGAGCGGCCGCTGGTTTGCAATTGGGCGTCTAGCGTAGTGCAAAGTTGAGGGAAGAACGGCTCAATCACGTTACGCGTGTCCTGCGCGGGCAGAGAGGACGCTATGCCGACGCTTATGGCAAGGACAGAGAAGATACGGGGAATCATGACTGTGTTTCCTTTACGTTGTTGCGATGCAACAACACACTAAGACACTCGACTCCCCTGATACAAGAGCATGCCGGGCGAATGATGTGCGCAATGCGCGCAAGCTTACAGCGCGTTTTCGCCGCGTTCGTCGTTGCGGATGCGGACGGCCTCGTCGATGCGGCTGATAAAGATTTTGCCGTCGCCGATGCGGCCCGTACGCGCGGCGCCCTCAATGGCCTGGACCGCCTTATCCTTCATATCGTCGTGAATCACCAGCTCGATCTTCACCTTGGGCAGGAGGTCGACGGTATATTCGCGGCCGCGATAGAACTCGGTGTGGCCCTTCTGGCGGCCGTGGCCCCGGGCTTCAAGTATGGTCATGCCTTCAATGCCTGCTTCAAGCAGCGCGTCTTTTACGGCATCCAGTTTTGAGGGTTGGAGAACAGCTTCGATCTTCAGCATAAACAGAGAATCCTCGTTCGATAGCGTAACAGGCGGGGCGGCCTGAGCGTAACCAGAGTCACCGAGTCTTTTTGAGTTTTACACAAGGTCGCCGCTCCCTGGTGGTCGCGTCGACTTGAAATTAGTGGCTTCGGCATGCATCGACTCTGGTTCCGCTGGCGCCGCCGCCACCCCAAGAATTTTGCCTTGCGAACTGCCAAGGTCACCGACAAGACCCGATCAGGTATTGAAATCGTACCCTTCCTCGCCGTGTTGCGAAAGGTCGAGGCCGGCCATCTCGTGCTCGGGAGTGACGCGGAGGCCCAGAATCTTGTCCACTGCGAAGAGCAGGACCAGGGTGCCCACGATGGAGAGTCCCCAGGCGATGCCAACGCCGGCGAGTTGATTGAGGATCTGGCTCCAATGCCCGTCGATGCCGCCCGTGGGCACGCCCTTGCCGTAGATGGGATTGATGACGCTCGCGGCAAACACGCCCGTGAGGATCGCGCCCAAAGTGCCACCTGCGCCATGAACTCCAAAGGCGTCGAGGGAGTCGTCGTAGCCGAAGCGGGACTTGACCTGGAAGACCATGAAGGAGCAGAAGAAGCCGGCGGCGAGACCGATGAACAGCGCGGCCATGGGCTGAACAAAGCCGGAGGCGGGGGTGATGGCGACCAGACCCGCGACCGCGCCGGAGATTGCGCCCAGAGCCGTGGGCTTGCCGTTGTGAATCCACTCAAAAATCGTCCAGCCGAGAGCGGCGGTGGCAGTGGCGAAGTGGGTGTTGACGAAGGCGCTGGTGGCCAGCGGACCGGCTCCCAGGGCGCTGCCGGCGTTGAAGCCGAACCAGCCCACCCACAGCAGGCACGCACCAATGAAGCTGAGCACAAGGGAGTGGGGCGGCATGGCCGTTTGCGGGTATCCCAGCCGCTTGCCGAGATAAAGCGCGCAGACGAGTGCCGAGACGCCACTGGTGATGTGGACAACCGTTCCGCCGGCGAAGTCGAGCGATGGGATGCGACCGCCAGTTGCGTTCAACAGGCCGCCTACGCCCCACACCATGTGCGCCATGGGGCAGTAGACAAAGAGCGACCACAGCGAGAGGAAAAGAGCCATGCTGCTGAACTTCATGCGCTCAGCAAACGCGCCGGTGATGAGCGCCGGCGTGATGATGGCGAACATGAGCTGGTAGATCATGTAGGTCTGCTCGGGAATCGTGGCGGCGTAGTCGGGGTTGGGCTCCAGCGAAACGCCGCGCAGGAAGAGGTGCTCGAATCCTCCTACGAACAAACTGCCGTGGCCAAAGGCCAGCGAGTAGCCGACAATGGCCCAGAGAATCGTGACCAGGCCGATCATGGCGAAGCTTTGCATCATGGTGCCGAGGATGTTCTTGCGGCGCACCAGGCCGCCGTAGAAAAGGGCCAGGCCGGGGCCGGTCATGAGCAGTACCAGCGCGGCCGAGGTCAGCATCCAGGCGTTATCTCCAGCGGATTGAGCGCTCTGGACGGCTTGCTGCAAAGCGGCAATTTGCGCCTGCGTTACCGGAGCCTGCGCGGCTGCGTTGGAGTTGATCGCCGGGGCCACAGCCAGCGCGAGGTGCGCCGGGAGTGCGAACAGAAACAACAGCTTCAAGGAACGAAAGGGCATAAGGTCTTCCGGTTCAGGTTTGCACGCGCAAGGCGCGGTGAGAACTGCGAAAGTTGCACAACTGGCAATGGAAGGCCAGCTGCATGGCACGGGTTACAGGCGTCCAGGAGCCGACCCGAACGGCCGCCGGCAGAATCATATCGAAGATCACTTTTGACTTTCGTATCATTTTCATAAAGAAGAGGAAATAACGCAAGTTTTCGCGATAACTTGTTGCTTCTTCATGCGCCGGGTGCTGTGACGGGGTAGGAAGAACGAGCTCTGGGCGCTACTTTAGGCCCAGCGAGCAGGAGACATGCGCGATTCCGCTCAGGGGTATACTTGCTCTATGGCGGCTACGATAGAGCGCGACCGTTATCTGTTCGGGGCGCTTGATAGCAGCGCGAAGAATCGCATGAAGGTGGGCGAGGCGAACTACGGCTACGAAGAGCCGGAGGGGATCTTGCTCACTTCGATGGATTTTGCGGTGAATTGGGTGCGCAAGAACTCGGTGTGGCCCATGACGTTTGGGTTGGCCTGCTGCGCTATCGAAATGATGTCGATGGGCGCGGCGCGCTTCGACATTGCGCGCTTCGGCGCGGAGGTCTTCCGGCCGTCACCGCGGCAATCGGACCTGATGATTGTGGCGGGGCGCGTGTCGCAGAAGATGGCGCCCGTGCTACGCCGGCTCTACGACCAAATGCCTGAGCCCAAGTGGGTGATCTCGATGGGCGCGTGCGCCACTTCGGGCGGAGTGTTCAACAACTACGCGCTGTTGCAAGGCGTGAACCAGGTGGTTCCGGTGGATGTGTATGTTCCGGGGTGCCCGCCGCGTCCCGAGCAGTTGATCTACGCGATCTCGCTGCTGCAGGAGAAGATTCAGCGCGAGCCGCGCAGCCTGATGAAGACCTTGAACGCAGAGTGAGCCCCCTTAGAGGCCAGAATCCCGGAAAGTCACTGAGGTAGCCGCTCGTTGTCGGCAAGTCGTTGTCTGCTTTCAGGATATGAAAGTGGCGGCTTGCCGAAGGATAGCCTTGGCACAAAGCATGAAATATCTCTTTCGGGGCGAGAGTTACAGGGAGGCTTACGCCGGACCTGCGGGATTGTGCTCCGCCCGTTCGATTAAATGGCTGAATGAAAGGGCTAGGATCGTTGATTGGATGGCGTAGGGCAAATTGCGATCTAAATCTATAAGTGTTCCTTTTTGAACAGAAATGCTCTTTCCCAGTGCCGCAATATCAGTCTGAGGCGCTAAGCCCAATCAGTTCGAGCAGGAATCCTTGCTCGAAGCCGCCCTAACTATCTGTTCATTGAGTTTGATTGCGGAGGAATTACGTATGTATGCTCATGTTTCGAAATCTGTGAGCCGGATCCTGGTCCTGGCCGCTGCGGCGCTGGCTCCCACACTGCTCTCAGCCCAGGCCGCACCGGCGGCGAAGGGCGCTC
>Ga0224555_1003751_pt1 | contig 14962 bp, 7 predicted proteins | sample 714S23034metaG_FD_180687 | JGI IMG/M metagenome (GOLD analysis project Ga0224555, IMG submission 180687) | Peat soil microbial communities from Stordalen Mire, Sweden - 717 S2 30-34 | ecosystem: Environmental > Terrestrial > Soil > Wetlands > Peat | place: Sweden: Norrbotten County, Stordalen...
GTTAAATGGTTTTCCCTCTAAAAACATTTTGAAAAACCAACTTCACAGAAAAGGCGGTGCAAAGAGCACGAAAGAGCCGCAGGCGCTTCTATGCCATGCCCAGAGGGTATTGCGAAAATATTGTTCGAGCTTTTTAGAAGAATATTTTTGTAACGATAAAGATTTTCACCTAAGAAAAGAGAAAAAAATAAGAAAACAAACAACAAAATCTTTATTGCCGAAGGCATGGAATAGAACTTTCGTGTAGAAAACACCGCTAGTTGGTTTTGAAAAAGAGCAATAATAAAACATAGTGAGATCTTTTGAAGGGTGAGGGAAGAATTAACGGAAAATACAATCCCCTTGTAATCCAAAGTATAAAAAATATAGCCTCCTTGAAGATCTGAAAAAATTAATATTCAGATTGATTGGAAAATTTCTTTCTTCCTCAAGAGGTGATCGAAAACTCAAGATGATTGATGTAGATTTCATTTTAAAATCAATATAGCTGATCAAAATATATGTATGTATCTATTGCTTATTATAGGATATGAAAACTGAACCCATTTTTCACATTTGGTTTATGTTAAAGGAGCAAGGAAAAGATTGGGCACGATCACTTTGTTTGACAAATCATTCCTCCCGCGGATCTCGGTTGGTATCTGGTGACCTGGACCGTTTATACCGCAATTATGTGGATCGGGTCGATGAGGGTCAATGGGATGCTGGCTGTTACCTTCACCCTGCTGCTCATCGGCTTTATCCTGCTGGATCTCGCGCATTTCGGATTTCAGGCCCTGACCGTCGTTGCCGGCTATGAACTCATGCTCTGTGCACTTGCCGCATGGTACGTGATGGCGCACCTGATCTATCAGGATGTATTCGGGAGAGATGTGCTGCCTGTAGGAAAACCCTGGATTAAGTGACACCTCAGGAGCGGTTTCAGCCGTGAAAAGGAATTCGCGGCTGAAACCGCTTTAGCAGGTATTGGGAATCATTAGGATGAGGCAGACAGAGGCATATTTTCTCATTCTCATTTATGCTGATCGAAACCGAATTTTTTCATCTTCCGGAAAAACGTCCGTCGCGCCATACCGAGGCTGGCGGCGGCCTTCTCCCTGTGCCATTGATGCTGTTTCAGACTGTCTTCAATAAGCGTCTTTTCATAATGTTCAACGGCGGATCTATGGCCTTCCGTCTCCACACCGGTTAAACTCTTTGTCACCGGCGCTTCAGCATTTGTTCTTCCGTCCCCTGAGATTTCCAGCGTAAAAGAACGCAGGGTGAAATAGCGACGCAGAACATTCTGCAATTCGCGGACATTGCCGGGCCAGTCGTGGGTCAGGATCGCTTCCATGATCTTGCCGGTCAGGGGCGGGAATTTACCGCTTTTGCCGAATTCACTCATGAAATGTTCGACCAGAAGGGGAAGATCCTCTTTGCGATTGCGCAGCGGAGGAATTTGGGCGGGTAGAATGTGAATCCGGTAGAAAAAATCCTCCCGCATGTGTCCCTGTTTGACGCGCTCCTGCAGATTCCTGTTGGTGGCCGCGATAAAACGGATGTTAACATTGCGAATTTCATGCCCCCCGACGGGAATATATCCGCGCCCGTCGAGAACGCGCAGCAACTTGACCTGCATATTCAGGCTCAGTTCGCCCAACTCGTCCAGAAAAAGCGTTCCGCCGTCTGCAAGGTCGAGATACCCTTTCTTGTCCCGGTTCGCGCCCGTAAAGGCGCCTCTTTTATAACCGAAAAATTCACTCTCCATCAGATTTTCCGGAATAGCACCACAGTTGACGGGAATAAAGTTTTTATCTTTACGGTCCGAAAGGTCATGGATCGCCCTGGCCACAAGCTCCTTCCCCGTGCCGGACTCGCCGCTGATCATAACGTTGGCTTCTGTGGCGGCCGCTTTCAGAATGAATTCGTAAATATCCTGCATAGCGGGACTCTTACCGATAATATCTCTGAAACGGTAACGGTCTTTAATGTTTGCCCGCAGACGGATGTTTTCCTTGCGCAGCAATTCCTCACTTTCCCGCAAGGCTTCCGTGGCCTGCTTTCGACTCGTGACATCCGAAAAAATTCCTTCGATGTTCATGAGTTTTCCTTCCCGATTCTCCAGCAACCTTGCATGAAGGGACGCCCAGATGGCGCTTCCGTCTTTACGGAGGAACTGAACATCGAAGCCGGACACGGTTTTTTCCTTTCGGATCATGTTCATAAAATGCTCCCGGGCCTCCCGGGACACATAGAGTTGACTGCCGATGTCCGTGACGTGGGAGATCAGATCTTCCGGAGAATCGTAACCCAGGATTTTCGCCATGGCAGGATTGGCGCTGATGATTTGCCCTTCGATGGTCGTCTGGTAAATGCCTTCGATGGCATTCTCGAAGATGCGCCGATATTTCTCTTCCGCTCTTTTCAGCCACCCGTAGAGACGGGCATTGTCGATGGAAACGGCCATCTGGGAGGTTAGCATCCTGATGATTTCCAGGCGGACGGATGAGAAGACGCTCGGGATCAACCTGCTTTCCAGATACAAAATACTGACGAGTCGCTGCTTATGAATGATGGGACAGCAGAAGATAGCCCGGGGCTTCCAGTCTATAACATAGGGATCATTATTGAACAGGCCGTCCTTTGCGGCATCGTCCATGATGAGAAATTCCCGGGTGCGGGCAACATAGTGAACGATTGCGGGCGACACATCCTTCGCCTTTTCAATCAGCATGTTTGTCAGAAGACAGACTTCACCCGGTCCCGCCACGTACTGAGCGACAATCGTCAGGTCCCCTTCCGCGCATAGAATCAGAGAGCCCCTTTCCGCCCCGGAGTTTTCAACGACGAAATGCATAAGAGCGGCCAGGAGCTTATCCAGATCGATTTCTCCATAAATCGCCTGCGAGGTCTTCATCACCGTGGCCATATCCAGATCCGATGCGAATAAACCATGGAACGGCGCAGGCAACGTGTCTTTGCGCCGCTGCCATGGTTCTATTTCAAGTGTCCGGTTGCCCGGCAACTCTTCCAGTTTCTTTTCCACGAGCATCGCTTTGGCATAGCAGCCCCAAAGCGTGTAACAGGCATGCGCCCGGCGCAGGAAGGGTTCCGCAAAGGCCGGCCGCTCTTTGCGCTGCCAGTAACCGGCGGCAAGCTCATTGGCCAGGGCCTCGTCATGGATGAACTGCTGGGCCTGCGCCATCTCGATCGCCCGTTGATAATGCTCGATCGCTTTTTCATCATCCCCCAGAATCGAAAAGCGCTCAGCCTCCACAAGATGAAACTTGGGGCCATAATTTTCCGGCGCCTGCCTAGCCCAGATCGACATTTTTTTCTGGCTGGCCGCTACCCTCTTGAGAATTTGTTCCTGCTGGGTGGCCGTTGCCTTCCGGTAAAAGGCCAGACGGGCCAATGAACCATAAAAAAACGTCAGGGGAACCGCAAGGGGGCCTCCATATTGGCTGGCGTCTTCTCTTTCCGCCAGATTGGCATAATAGATTGCTTTTTCATGATTTTCGAAAAGGTAATTGAGCAGCAACTTGCAGAAATACAGATAAAAAATACCCAGATTGTTGTTGGCCTGCTGATAAAGCAGTAGCAAGGTTTCTTCACCATCGGAAAAGAGGCAGGGGTTTTGGGATCTTCCCAGCAGGTTCAATACCGTTTGATGGAAGGTCTTGAGGTAACGGAGCGATGTTTCCTGTCTGAGTTTCTTGAGGGTCTGGTTGTGTTCTTCCATCTCCTTCTCAACTGTTTCCAGGACTTTCCCGGAGAGGAAGGCATGCTTGCAATAGCAATAGATGTTGTAGGAGGCAAATTCGAAATCTCCGACATCGAGGGAGCTTTGATAACCTGTCAGGGCCAGATCCAGCGTTTCGCGCAGAGGTGTTTTCCAGTGATTGATGTACCCGCTTACGGCGTGAATGGCTTGACCTTTGTGTTCCAGGGTGTTTCGCTTCTCCGCCAGAGCAAGAGCAACCGCCCCGAACCGATAACCAGCTTCGATGTCATCACCCAATCGGCAAAGCAGTGTCCCGAAGGCCGCGTACAGGAATACCGACCCCGGCGCATTCCCATAGCGGATAGCTCCCTGGACCTGCTTGCAGAGCAGATGAGCAAAAAGGTCGGGACTGCCGATATAAATGACGCTGATCATGGTCACCAGGATCTTCATTACGGCAAGCTGGAAGGGGTCCGTCATCTCGGGGAGATCGACCAGCGTTTCGATTTCTTTCCCTGCCAGCGTTGACATGGTTTCCATCAGCACTCGCTTGCTTTCGCTTTTCTTGGCATGGTCGGGCATGTCAACACCAAGCAGGTTGAGGATTTCCCGCGCCGTGACCAGAGCTTCCCGCAGGCGGTCCTGAGCCATAAACCCCTTGATGCGGCTTTCATAGGCGCCAACCGTATCGAGGGGGACAAGGGCATATTTTTTTACCGCTTCGAAAAGCGGATCCATCTCATCCATGCAACCGGTGAGTCTCAGCGTTTCAAGACATTCCAGGTGTAGACGGAGCGTCAACTCATAGCATGTGTTCCAGCCATCCTCAGGCAACAGGGCCATACCGGTTTTGATATAATTAAGTGCCGGTTCAAACGCGACGGAGGACTTGGCCTTTTTCCCGGCCAACCAATTCAGGTTGGCCAGATTTAGCCGCTCCTGCGGATCAGTGATAAGTTCGGTGGCAAAATTCAGATGCATCAGGATATCGAAAAGTTCCTCGCCTTTTTTAACCTCATCGAAGTTCTCCAGAAGGGCCCGTCCGATCCGAATGTGAATCAACTTCCGCTGGTCCGGGGGAATAAGGGTATAGGCGGCCTGCTGCACACGGTCGTGTTGGAAGCGATAAGCCTCCGGCTCTTCCTTGTCATTGGCCCTGCTTTCACGGATGCGCACCCCCTTGATCGGAATCAACAGATCCTGCTCGATGGCGGGAATGAGATCGCGGCGGATGGCCTCGGCGGATAATCCGGTGATCAGGCACAGCATCTGCAAGTCGAAACGACTCCCGATACAGGCCGCCATCTGAAGGACTGACCTTGTCCCGGCAGACAAGTGGTGGAACCGTTGAATCAGAAGATCAATGACGTTATCCGTAATGGCGAGCGTCCGGATCATGGGCAAATCCCAGTTCCAAGATTTGGATTCGGCATCGAATGTCAAAAGACGTTCCTGATGAAGTGTTGTCAGGAAGTGGGAAACGAAAAAGGGATTGCCTCCTGTTTTAAACGTGATCAACTCCGCCAGATCCTTAACGTCTTCATTTTTTTTGTGTAGCATGTCGGCAATCATATTCGTTACGGAATCCGGAGATAGCGGGGAAACGTCAATATACCGGAGGAAACTTCCGTTTTTTACAACGGTATCCAAAGTGGTCATGAGCGGATGCGATCCATCCACCTCATTTTTCCTGTATGCTCCAATCAACAGAAGATGATGGAGTTCGCCCATCCCCATAATCAGTTCGATCAACTTGAGAGTGGCCCGGTCTACCCATTGCAAGTCATCCAGAAAAATAACAAGCGGATGCTCCCTCTGGCAGAACACGCGCATAAACTCCAGAAAAACGCGGTTGAAGCGGTTTTGAGCTTCGTCTGCCCCGAGTTCAATGAGCGGCAGCTGCGGTCCCGTTACCAGCTCCATATCGGGAATGACATCGATGATCGCGCGGATGTTTGGCCCCAGCGCAGACAGGAGCCTTTCTTTCCACAGGCGCAACCGCGGTTCGCTTTCGCTCAGGATTTGATCGACGAGGTCCTGAAATGCCTGCACAAAGCCGCTGTAGGGGATATCACCATGCAATCTGTCGAACTTTCCGCGAATGTAATAGCCCGTGCGGGCAATGAGCGGCTTGTGGATTTCCTGGACAAGAGATGTCTTTCCAATTCCCGAATAACCGGACACCATAATCATGCGGGCTGCATCATCGCCGATGCTCTCGAAGTATTTCAGAAGCAGTTCTTTCTCCTGCTCGCGGCCATAAAGTTTCTGAGAGATATTGAGCCGGTCAGAGACATCCTGACTTCCCAGCGGGAAATAGGTGATCTCTCCCTTCATGTCCAGTTGCCGCAAACATTCGTCGAAATCGTTTTTCAGCCCCCAGCCGCTTTGATAGCGGTCTTCCGGGGACTTGGCCAGCAGCTTCATCACGATGGCCGATACCATTTCCGGAATGAGTGTGTTGACCTCGTACGGGGGAACAGGCAGCCGGGCAAGATGACTGTGGACGATTTCGAGGGGATCAGACCCCGCGAAGGGAAGCGATCCGGTCAAGAGTTCATAGAGGGTTGCGCCGAGAGAATAGAAATCCGCGCGAAAATCGACGGATCGGTTCAGCCGTCCCGTTTGTTCGGGTGACATATAGGGAAGCGTCCCTATTGACATTCCCGGCTGGTGGATCTTGTGTTTGAGATGATTCGGAAAGGAAGCGCTGTCAAAATCGCTAAGCCATACATCACCGGACTCAGGCTCATAAAATATCGCCTCCGGTTTGATATCCTGATGAACCACGTTGCCCCCATGCAGACCGCCCAGAATTCCCGCCATCTTCGCACCAATTGTCAGGGCATCCTGGAGAGGGAGGCCTTTCATGCCGTCTCTTTCGGCAACGCACAAACCCGGCAGAGCCTCCAGAATGAGTGCGTAACTGCCCCGATATTTCTCGACACCGTAACACAGGGGGATACCGGAAATGTGAAGACAACTCAGCACGTCCCGTTCATGGGTGAATCTCCGGAGATCCTTTTCTCCAAAGGTTGTATCAGCGGCCACCTTGATCGTCACAGGCCGTCCGTCTTTCTTTCTTTGCCCCAGATAATAGGCGTTTTTTGAGCCCTGGTAGATCAGCTTTTGGATCTTGTATCCCGACAAATAAATCATCGAACCCCCTCCTCAGATCTCCTTCTGTCCTTCCAGAGACATTTTCTCTGCCCATGCCAAACGTCATTAATATGCTGAAGATGAGCTGCTGTCGACTGGTTCAGACGAAGACCCGAAACTCAATTCGCCCGGTGCAGTTATGTGCCTGGTCTGATAGGAATAAGTTTGTAACGATAGAACTATAAAAAAGACGGCCGAGCAAGTCAATAAAAAAAACGGCCGGTGACAGAAAAAGATGTTACGGTAAACGTCTGCCGGAGCGCTTTGGTCGGCCAAGTTTAAAACTCCATTAATTCTCCATCAGCCGGAATCATCACTTTGTCGGATAGCCCTTCTTTTAAAACAGCATTTTTCAGTATGTCACGGCTTGTCAAGCAATGATTGAAGGCATCCAGATGCACTGCAATGACCTTACCAGGTGCGGTTCTTATGAAATCCAGCAGCTCATTGAGAGGCATAAGAATAGGTCTGCCAAAATCGAGGATTGCGGTTCCTGCATTCAATATTGAAATATCTGGTCGAAGATCGTTAAGCACGTGCTTGACAGTTTGAGTCATAACTGTATCGCCACTGATATAAATAGATTTGTCCCCCGGCAGTTCAATAAAATATCCTACTCCAGGTCTCATGAGCATACCGGCTAAACCATGCCCGTGTTGTGTGGGAAAGGGGGTAATACTCCCTGTCAGAAATGCATTTTTTTGATTAATTATAAGGGGCATTGTATTGATGCGGCGCCGTCTCAGAAACGGCTCATCAAGGGAGTTACAGTATACGGGAACCTGTTTCTGCGCCAGAAGGCGGACTCCTGATCTGTCAAGATGATCAAAATGTCCATAACGACAATGGGTAATGAGACCGGATGTTATTTGACTTAATGCTGATTCCACGTTCGGGGGTAAATCAACAATAGGGTTAAGCCGAGGCCTCTTGCGAAAAAGGGTATATGGCGGCAGGCTTCCTTTAGGGTTCAGGCAGGGATCTACTAAAATTCTGTGCTCATTGTAATGAATGATCATGCATGCATTCCGGATATGATGTATCTTCATCATTCAACCTCCTTGAGTTTGGCCCAATGCAAAATAAGCGACCGTAAGTGTTATATCCTCTCCTTTTTCGTCCTGGTCCGAACGGTGCCGCAGTTGAACTTCTGACCGCCGGAGGATGAATAGCAACTATAAGATGCGGCGCCGTTCGGTCGAGGTATCTATATTCACGGGGGAATTAACGAATTAAGTACGGACACCCCTCTTCTGATTCGTAATGAATGAAATCATTTGTCATTATTATCGGTTGTAGCCCATGGCAATACCCTCCAGTTCTTTTACGGTCAATCTTTCATTTTGTACTGACCCTTCATCGCATACACGTGGTTTTCCCACACCCGGTTGAAACGCGCCTCGTCGGTGACGGGGTGCTTGATGATCGCCAAAGCCAGTTCACGCTGTTTGACCGTATTGCTGGGTTTGGAATAGATGTTGAGGGCGTACTTCGAGAAGTCCCGCACCATAAAATCGAATATTTCATCGACGAGATCATCTTCCACATCAAAGAACTTGCGGCTTTCCAGAATAAGATGGCCATAAGCCACCAGCGTCAGGATTTCTCCCAGGGCGAGGAGGTAATCGATATCCTTGGACTGTTCTTTGCTGGGGCCTGCTTTTGTCAACAGATTCTTGAACAGCTTGATCTGCTCCTTGAAAATCTCGACGTTCGGCAGGGTACAGGCATCGTACGCAATGTTGTAATCGTGAAACTGGATCTTTCCCAAGCCCTTTGTCGGCCCCTGATGGAACATATAATCATCGTTGGTCGGATCGTCCCGGCGCGGCACCTCGGGATAGGTTTTCGGGTTGAAGAAATAGTTGGCCATGAATTTTACAATCAGGGCCATGTTCACATGAACGGTCCCTTCGAGCTTGGGAAGCATGGGGATGTCATTTTTGGCGCACTCAAAGAAGGGTTCGCTTTCAAATCCTTTCGCGGCAATGACGTCATGGAGAATGTTCATGACATCTTCTCCCTCGCGGGTTGCCTTCATCTTCATCATCGGGTTATACAGCAGGTAACGGCGATCGTTTTCATTGGCCGAACGCATGTAGTCGCCTGCCCGTTCGCAAAAGAGTTTCATGGAAACCAGCCGGCAATAAGCGTCGGTCATCAGTTTTCGCACATGGGGAAAGTCCGTGACGAATTTACCGTAGACATTGCGGTTGGCGGCATGATCGATTGCCTCATAAAAAGCATGGGTGCACAATCCGATAGCGCACCAGCCGAGGTTGACCTTGCAGAGATTGATTGTGTTGAGCATATCGTCCCAGGCTTCGGGTCCCTTTTGAATAATGTCGTTTTCCGTGATGGGATAATCGTGCAGTGCATATTCGGCCACATAACTTTGCTGTTCAACAACGCTTCGAACACATTCGTAGTTGGGATGTTGCGAATCGACGACAAAAAACACATAGTCGTTCGTGTCCGACATTTTGGCGAACGTGGCAACCAGGGCTGCTTCATTGCCGTTACCAATGTAATATTTATCTCCATCCGCTTTATAGGTTCCATCTTTTTGGGGAATAAGCTTCATGTCGCTAGAATAAATGTCGGCGCCATGTTCTTTTTCCGAAAGCCCGAAAGCGAAAACGCCACCCTCCTGCAGGAGTTTCGCCGTTTTTTTCTTCACCTCCTCATTGGTTCCCATCCAGATGGGACCCAGGCCGAGCTTTGTCACCTGCCAGGTATACCAGTAGGGAAAACCGTAAAATCCGGTAATCTCCGAAAACTCATTGTTGCGGTAAGTGTCCCAGCGGGAATCGGGCGCACCGTAACCCTTGGGGGTCAACAGGGTGGCAAAGATTTGATTGTCCTTTAGAAATCTGACAAAATCGTGGTTCCACTCTCTCTTGTGCCAGTCTGCCTTGATCTTCTTGAGTCCCTTTCTTTCAAAGAACTCGATCGTTTTAATCATGATCTGACGAGATTTCTCGTCAGGGTACTTCCTGGAATGTTTGTTAGGGTTGAAAAGAATCATTGTTTGCTCCTTCTGCAAGATATTTATTAATGTCATAAGTCATTTATGCTTGTTGTTTTCTCTCCAGATACCCTGGTTCTGGGCAGCCTTGATCAGGTCCTCGCGCATATCGGGGTGGGCAATGCTGATAAGCAATTCCGCCCGTTCCCAGGTGGATTTACCCTTCAGGTCCACCATGCCGTATTCCGTAACGACATATTGCACGATCGTTCGGGGAATCGTCACAATGGCACCGGGTGTCAGAATCGGTACAATGCGCGACTTGACCTCGCCTTTTTTGTTTTTCTTCGTCGCCGTAAGACAGACGAATCCCTTTCCCCCCTGGGAATGGTAGGCGCCGTAAATATAATCGAATTGTCCACCCGTGCCGGAAATCTGTCTGATGCCAGACGATTCCGAGCAAACCTGACCGTATAAATCGATCTCCACAGCATTATTAATGGCGACCATGTTATCGTTCATGGCAATGCGCTCCGGCTTGTTCACATAATCTGCGGAATAGGTGGCGCAACAGGGATTGTGATCAAGGAAATCATAGAGTTTCTGAGTACCCAGGGCAAACGTGTAAACCATCTTTCCCGTATCGACTTTTTTCTTTGCATTGGTCACGCATCCCGCCTGATACATATCCACAAAGGCATCACAGAGCATCTCTGTATGCACGCCCAGATCTTTCAAGTCGGACTGGGCAATCATCATCCCGACGGTATTCGGCATGGCGCCGATGCCGAGCTGTATGACCGATCCGTCGTGAATTTCATTCATAATCAGTTTGGCGATATTCGTTTCTTCCTCACTGATCGGGAGCGTCGGAACGCTGATCAGCGGTTTGTTGTCCGACTCGACGATATAATCGACCTCGGAGACGTGCATGGATTCATTGAATCCACCATAGCAGTAGGGCACGCTCGAGTTTACCTCAACGACAACTTTTTTGGCGCGGTTAGCAATGGCCTTGGATATGGAGCAGGACGGTCCAAAATTGAAATAACCATTTGAGTTCATCGGGGTCACTTTGACCATGTACACATCGGTATCAATGTCATCATAGTAATCCGCCATCTCATGGTAGAGCAGGGGGATATAACTGCAAAGTCCCTTATCGTGAAGCAGGCGGTCGCCGCCGCTAAAATGCCAGTTGTTATAACAAAACGATTCCCGGGTGGAATCCGCCTGGGCAACGGCCGCAAGTCCCGGATACGTCGCGGCGCGCACTTTGACGTCATGCAGATCACTAACCCTCTGGGCCAGTATAGGATCCAGAAATGTCGGCGCACAGGCAAAATGACCGTAATCCACCCAGTCACTGGATTTGACAACGCCTACGGCCTCCTCTGCGGAAACCAGCTTTTTGTCGTACTCTTTTTTAAAACTCATGATACATTCCCTCCATATCTTCTAAGTTTTTAGGATATTCAGTTTGTCGTGTTTCCACTCGGAAGGTAGTCACAGCCGGATGTTGCAGGCTCCAAATCCTGCCCATTCGTTCAATGGTTTATCCGAGACAAGGATAAATTCATTCTTCTTAGGATCATCAACGCATAATATGGAAACTTCACCGACCAGTGCATAAAGGGCCGGACGCATTAATATCGTCAAGCCGTCTATTTCCATGATCAGGTCGGATGCTTCAGCCTTATCCGCAATCATGCCGAGCGATGCATCACAACACCCCGTTGATCGAATTTCAATACGAACAGAACACGGCAGTCCTTTCTCCGACAGTGTTGCTTTGATGGCGGCACCAGCACGATTGGCAAGTTTAATCATTGATCATCACCACCTCTTCTTTTTAAAAGTCAATTTTCGTAATGTCATGGAGGACAGAGCATGACAGGCCCTGTCCTCCATCGTGCTTCAATTAAAAAACCTGTTTAAATAAGCTCTTTATAGAGTGCCAGAATTTCCTCCGGGCCTCCTACCGGACGTGCATTGTAAAGAGAAACCGGGTCGCAAAGGGCATGTATGCTGCAAGCCAGGAGAGCTTCATCGGTTTCGGGAACACCGACATCACGCAGTCTCATGGGATGGCCGCATTTCTTCATGAGCTTTTCGATTTCATCGGCGGCCGCAAGCGCTGCTTTGCGCTTGTCCATACCGAAGGTATTGACCCCCAGTTGCAGGGCGATTAAAGCCAGCTTATCCGTGGCATGGTCGACATTGAAGTGCATGACCTTGGGGAGCACCATGCCGCAGGCATAACCGTGGGGCACACCGTGGAGCATGCCGAGCGTATGGGCCATGGCATGAGCCAAGGCAACGAAGGAAATGGTAAAAGCCTGCCCAGCCATAGTGGCGGCCGCCGCTAGATTCAAGCGCGCGGCTTCGTTTTTACCATCCTTGACGGCGATGGGGAGGTTTTCCTTAATCAAACGGATGGCGTGTAGTGCTGCCCCATCGGAAATGGGGTTCGTTGTTATGGTGGTCAACGCCTCAACGGCATGGCACATTGCGTCCATGGCCGTGCCAGCCGTCATTTTGGGAGGCAGGGTCATGGTCATACGTGGATCGAGAATGGCGACATTCGGCGCGAGCCTCTGTTCGATGATGTATGACTTGCGTCCGGCAGCCTTGTTTTTAATGACCGCTGCCCATGTCACTTCACTGCCTGTTCCCGCTGTCGTCGGAATGACGATATGGGGCACTGGGTTTTCAGTAAGTCTTCCCCATGAGATATTATCATTACAGCAACCACCGTTCTTCAGGGTTGTACAAACCGCTTTAGCCGTATCGATAACGCTTCCGCCGCCGCAACTCACAATTAAGTCAACTTTCAATTGACGGGCCATTTCCGTCGCGGCATCCACTGTTTCCAGATCCGTGTCCTGGGGAATTTTATCAAAAACGCCAACGCAGAAGTCGGACAGGCAATCTTGGGCCAGCTTTGCAAGACCGGCCTTGACGATGCCAGCATCAGTCATGAGAAGCACCCGCGTGCCGCCCAGGTCAACAACTTCCTTGGCCACGGAGGCCAGAGCACCGTGTCCGGCGTTGATTTTTGTGGGCAAGTTGATGATATACTTCGAAAGGGACTTGTCGTCCGACATAGTAGCGGTCATGGTGTAATTCGAACTAGCGTCGGCAAAGCTCGCGACATGGATTCGCTTGGTCTGTGTATATTCTTCCAACCCGATATGGCTCAGTTCACGACCGACACCGGACTGCTTGTAACCACCGAAGGGACAGAAAGAGCCGAAGTAATGGTAGTTGTTGATCCACATGGTTCCCGTACGGACATTCCGTGCAATCTTTTCCGCCCGGGCGGTGTTGCTGGAAAGGACACCGCCGCCCAAACCGTAGATGGAATCGTTGGCAATGGCCACGGCTTCTTCGTCACTGTCAAACGGCAAAATGGCCACGACCGGTCCGAAGATCTCTTCCTGGGCAATGCGCATGCTGTTTTTCACGCCCGCAAATACGGTGGGCGCATAATAGCAGCCGCCCTTGATCCCCTCAACTTCCACGGGCTTGCCGCCGGTGATGAGCTGGGCGCCTTCTTTCTTGCCAATCTGGACATACCCGTCAACTGCGGCCACCTGCTCATGGCTGACGAGAGGCCCCATGTGCGTGGTCGGTAGAAGCTGATAGCCTATGCGAATGGCCTCCGCATGCTTTTTGAACTTGTCGACGAATTCATTGTAGATCTTCTTCTGAACCAGTATGCGGGTGCCCGATTCACAAACCTGGCCCGCGTGGAAATACGTGCCGAAAGCCGAACAGGCTATCGCATGTTCCATGTCGGCGTCGTCCAGGACGATGTTGGCTGATTTGCCGCCCAGTTCCAGGGTCACCTTCTTGACCGTCCCGGAGGCCATGCTCATGATTTCACGACCAACTTCGGTGCTTCCGGTAAAGGAAATCTTGTCCACTTCCTTGTGCGTGCAAAGAACCTTTCCCAGCACCCCGCCCGGTCCGGGGATCACATTGATGACGCCCTTGGGAATGCCTACGATCTTTGCGCATTCCGCGATGATCAGGGCCGAAAGCGGCGTTACGGAAGCCGGCTTCAAGACGACCGAATTGCCCATAATGAGGGCCTGGCCGATCTTCCAGAAGGCCATAACCATGGGGAAATTCCAAGGGATAATGCCGACGCAAACGCCGATGGGTTCACGGCGAATATAGTCCCGGCCGTAATCAAAGGGATTGCCCTGCGCTTTGATCTCTTCTTCCCAGGGAAATTTGAAGGAAGCATAGTTGGAGAGATCTTTGAACATGTTGGCGCCAAAGCCCAGGGGAGTCACTTTGGAGAAGTTGATGGTCTGGCCGGCATCCATCGATTCGGTAACGGCCAAACGCAAGCCCTGTGTATTGATCTGATCGGCAAAATCATACATCTTTTGCGCGCGCGCGGCCGGTGTCAAACGGCTCCATACCCCGCTGTCAAAAGAGCGGCGGGCAGCCATAATGGCCGCTTCCGCATCGGCTATACCAGCCTGCGCTACCGTAGCAATTGGTTGATCATTTCCCGGGTCAAGGGTTGTGAAAGTTTTTCCATCCTTCGCATCGACGAATTCCCCGTCGATAAACAACTTGTAATGATCCATCTAATACCCTCCTCGTTTCATGGTTATTTTTTTATCGCCGCACCAGGCAGCGCCTCCGAACCGTCTGAGATCCGTCCATCACATTAAAAGATGATCTCGAGGAGGTATGAGCAATATCAGGGCCAACAAAAAAACAAACCATCATGATGATGTGTAAGCAATTGATTAATGTGAAATAATTTACTCCATTGTGCTGAAGGGTATCAAAAAGCAAATCGCCAACCGTGCCACTAATGGCACGGTTGGCGATTGATAATTACAAAGTGACTGTATTAATTAAGAAATCAGGAATGCCAGAATTGGCACTCTCCGTGCCACACAAGACTGAAATTTTTTTGTCCTTTTCATGAGCCTTGCAGAACAGGGTGGGAATATGAATGGGATAGGCGTGAAATAGCTGTTTATGTTGAGTATATTGTTATGTGGAGTCCGCTCTTCACGGACCCCACCAACCGGTCATCTTGACCACTTTTTACTCCGCATAACAATACCGGTCCGTAATTCGGCGATCAGTTTGTCGGT
>Ga0224555_1003753_pt1 | contig 14961 bp, 12 predicted proteins | sample 714S23034metaG_FD_180687 | JGI IMG/M metagenome (GOLD analysis project Ga0224555, IMG submission 180687) | Peat soil microbial communities from Stordalen Mire, Sweden - 717 S2 30-34 | ecosystem: Environmental > Terrestrial > Soil > Wetlands > Peat | place: Sweden: Norrbotten County, Stordalen...
GATGCTCCCGCACAAACTGAGAATTATTCTCCGCTACTACAGGGAGCCCCGCAACGCCACACAGATCAACAAATCCAGCATGGAGACCGCCGCGTAGAGCGATCAGAGAACCTGGCACTGTCCAGAACAATTGTTGAGAAGATCAAAAGGCGCTTCAACATATGTTCCTCCTCTTTCGCCGTAAAGATTGAGTTTGAGATGGTCTGTGAATCTTGATTACCAGCACTCCCCGGAGGGATTGCCGAATTGGTTTTAGTGCTCATGTCCAGTGGAATTGCATCCAGAAGAGAATAACGTGGAGTCCAACGGATCGCGAGCACCTTGACCTTGCCCCCGCAAAACGTATCCCTTAGCAAGCTGTTCTAATGCGAAGGGGTAGCGAAGATGACGAAGTCGAAGCGGGGACGTTACACGCTTGAGTTCAAGCAAGAGGCGGCGCGGCTTGTTGAGTCGGGCCAGAGTCAGGCGGCAACTGCACGCAGCCTGGGAGTGGTTGAACAGACCTTGGGCAACTGGGTCAGGGAGCATCGCGCTGGAACCCTGAAGGGCGCCAGCAGCAAGCCGCAGGTGACTGCCGAGCAGATGGAAAACAGCCGTCTGCGGGCTGAGTTAGCGCGTGTGACGATGGAGCGCGACATATTGGGAAAAGCGACGGCGTACTTCGCGAAGAGCCAGCGATGAAGTACGCCTTTATTCAACGCCACAAGCTGGTCTGGCCGATCTGTGTGCAGTGCCGGGTGCTGCTGGTGAGCGTCTCCGGCTACCATGAACATCTGGCGCGGCGCGTGTATATCGCCCAGCGCCGCCATCTGAGCGATCAAGCACTCCTGGTCCACATCAGCGCCGTCTATGCGGAGAATCGCGGAGCATACGGCTGGCCGCGCATCTGGCGGCAACTGCGCGCGCAGGGCATTCGCGCAGGCAAGCAGCGTGTGCAGCGGCTGATGCAGAAGCACGGCATTCAGGCTCGCGGCAAGCGCAAGTTCCGCGTCACGACCACCGACAGCCGGCACGATCTTCCGATTGCGCCCAACGTGCTTGATCGCAAGTTCATCGTGGCCGCGCCCAACCAGGCGTGGGTGGGCGATTTCACTTACATTGCGACCGAGGAGGGCTGGTGGTTTCTGGCTGTAGTCATCGACTTATTCAGCCGCAAAGTAATTGGCTGGTCGATGCGGCCTGATATGCATCGCGATCTGGTCATCGACGCGCTGGAGATGGCCTGGTATCAACGCTGCCCGGGCAAGCAGGCGGGACTGATCTTCCACAGCGATCGCGGCAGCCAGTATGCCAGCGAGGACTTCGGCAAGGTGCTTGAACACTGCGCAATCACGCCATCGATGAGCCGCAAGGGCAACTGCTGGGACAACGCCTGCTCGGAGACTCTGTTTGGCTCGTTGAAAATGGAACGGCTGCATGGCCAGCGCTTTCAAACGATCCGCGAGGCCAAGGATGAAATCATCGCATGGCTGCTCTGGTATAACCAAACACGGATGCACTCGACACTGAAGTACGTCAGCCCGATGCAGTTCGAGCAAAGCTGGACGGATGGCAGGACGAAGATCGCCGCCTGAGAGTTTGGGGTGATCGAGGCAGGCCGTGGAAATGACGGTTTATGGAAATCGATGAAGCCGATTCCCACATTCCCACCGCCACGACGACGACGAGGATGAATTCAATCCTAAAAACCCGGCCGGTTAAGAGATACGCATTCTGGGGGCAAGGTCACCTTACTCGCTGGTCAGTAGTCACGAAACAAGGCCGTCATGATCCATAACCGACCACCTTACGCTTGAATTTTAGACAACGAGCCCGAACCCAACTGTTCAAAATTGACCGGACTCTTCGTCGCCCAATCTCGGATAGTACTTGTGCAGATTGCGCATCGGCAGGCCGTGCCCGAATCGATCAGCCGATCCCGGCTTGGCGGAGGGAAAGACCATGCATGCAACAGCCGTTGAGAGAATCCCACCCGAATCAAAAGAGCCCCTCGAAACTCGACGCAGGATTCTGCCACCCGCTATCAGCTTTCTGCTGAGGTGGGGTTTCTTTGCCCTGATTGCAATTGGCGTGGTTCTGTCGCTCGTTCTAAGCTTGGTTCAAAAGTGGCTCTGGATGCGGCAACTTGACTACGTGGGCATATTCTGGACGCTTTTGTCTGTAAAGTGGGGAATCTTTGGCCTGACTCTCTTCATTTCAGTACTTTATCTGTGGATCAATCTCCGCTTTGCGGCGAGGAACATCGACGTGTTGAAGGGAGCCAGCTTTTTCAGCAAGGAGATTACTCACCCCACCGACGCCAGCAAAACAATCAACATTGATGTCAGCCCCAAACTGCTGGTATTTGCTATCGATGCGGGCATTGTGATCCTTTCCTTGCTGTTTGCGCTTAGTGCTTCAGGTCAATGGGACACGTATCTCCGCTTTCGCTACGGCGGGCAGTTCGGAATTGTCGACCCTCTTTTTGGCGTCGACCTTGGGTTTTACGTTTTCCGCCTCCCATTCTATGAACTGCTGCAGGGAGGCCTTACTGTTCTAACGTTGTCGGCCCTTGCGATTCTCACCTTTTGTGCGGTGTTTGGAATGCGGCAGTCCAAGACCACCGGGATGCTCGCGCTGCGCACTGGCACCGCGCAGCACTTTATCGTGCTTCTCTTCATTCTGGCGGCGAGTTTCGCTTGGGGCTTCATTCTGGATCACTACGAGCTGGTCTATTCGACCCTCGGCGTTGTGCACGGAGCCGGGTATGCGGCGGCGCACGTCACAAGAGTCGCCCTCTGGGTGATGACCGGCGCCTCGGTGCTTGCGTGCGTGCTTTTGGCGTTCGGGTTCTTCCGCCCGCGTGCAAAGCAGGTAGTCGCCGGCATCGTGATTTACGTAGGGCTGTATGTGGTTGGAGTGCTGGCGTTGCCCTACCTCTTCCAGGCGCTCGTAGTTCGGCCGAACGAGCTAAGCCTTGAGACGCCCTATCTGAACCATTACATCGACTTCACGCGCAAGGCTTATAAGCTGGACGGCATCCAGGAAACCGCTTATCCAGCTCTCACCGATCTGACTCCCGAAGTGATCGCGAGGAATCAGGATACGATCCAGAACATACGTCTGTGGGATTCGCGGCCATTGCTTCAGACTTATCAGCAGACCCAGGCGATTCGTCTTTACTACGAGTTTTATAACGTGGATGTCGATCGATACCATCTCGCCGATGGCTACCATCAGGTGATGCTTGCATCCCGCGAACTCGCGTCGCAGCTGCCCGCTCAGGCGCAGACATGGGTGAACGAGAACCTTGAGTTCACGCACGGCGAAGGGCTGGTGATGAACTCCGTTTCGAAGACGACAGGCGGAGGCCTTCCGCAATACCTTGTTGGGAATATCCCTGCTGAATCACAATATGGCTTGAATATAACCCAGCCGGCGATTTACTTCGGAGAGGTTGCACCTGGGTACAAGATTGTTGCCACCGGAATCAAAGAGTTTGATTATCCAAAGGGCAATGAGAACGTCTATGCGAGTTACCAGGGAAAGGGCGGAATACCACTCGACAGCATTTGGAAGAGGCTCCTGTTTGCATGGACGCAGGGGGACATCAATATTCTGCTTACCTCCTATTTGACACCGCAAAGCAGAATGCAGATATGGAGAGGTGTTCAAGAGCGCATCTCACAAGTCGCTCCCTTCCTGCTGCTTGACAAGGATCCGTATGCGGTATTGAGTGAAGGGAAGCAGTATTGGATCCAGGACGCATATACAGTATCGGATGGCTTCCCTTATTCAAGCCCGCAAGCAAGCGATTCGGCCCAGGAAATAGACTACATTCGCAACTCCGTAAAGGCCGTGGTGGACATGTATGACGGAACGGTCTCGCTTTATGTGATGGATCCAAAAGATCCCGTTCTCAGCATGTACCAGCGCGCATTTCCGGGTGTGTTTAAAGATCTGAGTGAGCTTCCAGCAGACTTGGAGACCCACCTACGCTACCCGGAGGATCTCTTCGCCATCCAGGCAACTCAGTACCAGAGCTTCCATATGACCGACCCACAGGTGTTCTACAACCGGGAAGATCTGTGGGTCCCTCCGCAGGAAAAGTACGATGGAGCGGTCAACCCCATGGAGCCTTACTACATGCTGATGAAGCTTCCTGGAAGCGGACAGCTAGAGTACCTCATCATGACTCCTTTCACGCCGCAGAAAAGGGATAACATGATCGCCTGGCTGGCCGCTCGGTGCGATCTCCCAGACTATGGCAAGATGCTGTTCTACGAACTCCCTAAAGACAAGCTGATCTTCGGACCCAATCAGATCAGCGCCATGATCGACCAGAGCACAACTATCTCTCAGCAACTCACGCTATGGGATCAAAAAGGGTCGGGGGTCATTCGCGGAAAGCTCATTGTGATCCCGATTGAGAACTCCTTCCTTTATGTCGTTCCCCTCTACTTGAAGGCGGAGGGCACGAATTTCCCTCAACTAAAGCGCGTGATCGTTGCAACCGGGGATAAAGTCGTAATGGAGCCGACACTCGATGAGGCACTCAGCTCCTTGTTTGGAACAGCGCCGCCGCAGTCGGGAGCCTTGCCGGCCCAACAGACCGGAGTGCCGGCGCTCTTGCCGAAAGCGACACGGGATCAAGCCATCGCTCAACTTGCTGAAGCTCAAAAAGCAATCGACTCGCTCAAGCACCTGCTGGCCGCGCCGGCTCAATAGAACGGCTCGGTGTAGTCATCTTAAGGCGCTTGAATCGAAGATGGGAGCTAAGCAGGGAGTCAACTCGTGACTGGCCGTCATTAGGTTGGAACTGCTGCTGCGTTCCGGTGATGCCGGATGAGCCACCGAAGTTTACACAAGGTAGATTCAGTTCTTGAGGGCCGGCACAGGAAGCGGAGTGGGTACAAATGAAATCGCAAGCGCTTAGAGACATTGCAACCAAGATCTTCGCCGACAGCAAAGGACTGCTCGCGATGGACGAGAGCACTCCAACCTGCAACAAGCGATTCTCTAGCGTGGGAATTCCCCAAACAGAGGAAGCTCGGCGAGCCTATCGAGGGTTGATTGTGACCACCCAAGGGCTCGGAGAGTGCATCGGCGGGGCTATCCTTTACGACGAGACGATCCGTCAGCATAAGAAAGATGGCACTCCCTTTGTCAAGGTCCTCACCGAGGCGGGGATTGTTCCCGGGATCAAGGTCGACAGGGGCGCCAAGGATCTGGCGGGGCATCCCGGTGAAAAAGTGACCGAAGGTCTAGACGGATTGCGCGACCGCCTCGCTGAATACTTTCAAATGGGCACCCGTTTTGCTAAATGGCGCGCTGTGATTGCGATTGGCGATGGACTTCCAAGCTGGGGTTCGATCGAAGCCAATGCACATGCCCTAGCTCGTTATGCGGCGCTGTGCCAGGAAGCAGGTCTCGTCCCTGTTGTTGAACCTGAAGTACTCGTGGATGGCGAGCATACGCTGGAGCAGTGTTACGACGTGACGGACGAGGTGCTGCGAACGGTATTCAGCGAACTGTTTGCGCAACGGGTAATGTTGGATGGAATGATCCTGAAGCCCAATATGGTTCTTCCGGGTTTGTCCTGCCCCAATCAAAAAGCTGTGGAAGAAGTAGCCGATGCGACGGTGAAGTGTCTTTTGCGGGCCGTTCCCGCTGCCGTTCCGGCGATTGCGTTCTTGTCAGGCGGCCAAACCCCAGAGCTGGCCTCGGCCCGTTTAAATGAGATGAATGTGAGATTTAAATCGCAGCTGCCCTGGGCGTTGGCATTTTCGTTTGCCCGCGCCATACAACAGCCGGCCCTGGAGCTTTGGAAGGGCCGGGATGAGAATGTATTGGCGGCACAGCAGGCTTTGTATCACCGCGCACGCTGCAACCAGGCTGCGCGCCGCGGCGAATACTCTCAAGAGATGGAGAAGGGATGACGGGAAGCAAGCACAACCGGGAAGGAAATAGTGGCGACGGCGGTGAACCCAGCCCTGGCCCTTACTGGAAGCGTATGCATCGCGACTGGCGCTTCTGGATAGGCGCATTGTTTATGGCGGCGGCGCTCGCTATCTACGTGTTGAGTGGAGACCTGGCGTGGGTTCCACACGGTCATCGGCAACCGGCAATGCCTGCAAGTACGGCGAATTGAATCTACACTTCCAACTGCCTCAGCGACTGGACCCTCCCAGCCGGAACGCTGGTGTTAACACTCGTTGCAATCACTGCTGAACCTCATCGAATGGAAGCTTTCGATGATGAAGGTCGGGTAACGAAGAGTGAGTCAAATGCCTTTATATCCCTTGCGCTTCGAGCCGATCTATCAGTATCGGTTGTGGGGTGGCAGACGCTTGTCCGGTCTGCTGTCCGCGCCACTGCCGGATGACGGGCCTATTGGCGAAGCGTGGCTACTCAGCGACCGCGACGATCATCAAAGCCAGGTTGCCAACGGGCCGCTGAAAGGGCAAACCATCGGTGAATTGATGGGGGAATTCCGTGGCCAACTGATGGGTAAGCTGGCTCCGCGCTTCCGCCGCTTTCCGCTGCTCCTCAAATTTCTCGATGCACACGAATTGCTCTCCGTGCAGGTACATCCCAGCGATGCGCACCCAGAGCTGATTCCCGCGGGCGATACGGCAAAGACCGAAGCGTGGGTCGTAATCGATGCTGAGAAAGGAAGCCATATCTATGCTGGCCTGAGATCAGGCACAACTTCCGGCAGTCTGCGGCAGTCTCTTGACGACGGCACCATTACGGACCACCTCGTGTGTATCGCCCCGAAGGCCGGCGATGCCGTATTTATCCCTGCGGGAACGGTTCACACTTTGGGCGATGATGTTGTTGTCTTCGAGGTCCAGCAGAACAGCGATGTAACATTCCGCCTTTACGATTGGGGTCACATTGACGCAAAGACCGAACAGCCACGGCCACTCCAGGTCGATCAGGCGCTTGCAAGCATTGATTTTGCAGACAGCGACGGCGGCCTCGTGACTCCCTTTGTAGTGACCACCACGCCCGTGGAGCGCGAAAGACTCTTTGATTGTGAACATTTCCTGCTGTGGCGCCTGCGCGGAGACTCACCGTTTAACGTAGGCGCCGCGGAAATGCCGCGCGTGCTCGTTTGCATTGAGGGCTCGGGGTGGTTCGAAGGCGGCGGCTCCGCATATGGCGTCGATAAGGGCCAAGTATGGCTCTTGCCCGCGGTGGTCGGCGCATGTGAATTTCACCCCAACAACGCAGTGACCTTGTTGGAGATCGCGCTGCCCGAATCGTCTTAAACCGGTCAATAACGAGAGAGTCAGAGTGGCCGGAAACTCCAATTGAGACTGCATGAAGTTTGAGGTGGATGAATGGTGAAAAAGCTGATTGTCTTTGATCTCGACGGAACGCTCGCCGCAAGCAAATCGTCTCTCGATGCCGAAATGTCGTCCCTCCTGCATGACCTGCTCGGTGTCGTTAAGGTTGCTGTCATTTCCGGAGGCGCTTGGCTGCAGTTTGAAAAACAGGTGCTCTCCAATCTTCCCCAGGATGAACGCCTGGCAAGGCTATCCATTCTCCCTACCTGTGGAACACAATTCTTCCAATACACCGGCGAGTGGAAGAGGCTCTATGCAGAGGATTTCACCGCGGACGAAAAAGAGAAGATTGTCAGTTCTCTGAACAAAGCCGTCGGAACCGCGGGCTTCCCGGTCGAAAAGACCTGGGGAGAGACAATTGAAGACCGGGGAAGCCAGCTAACGTATTCCGCATTAGGCCAGCAAGCCCCCTTGAAGGAGAAGGAGAAATGGGATTCGGATTTCGCAAAGCGGAAGAAGATCAAAGCAATTCTTGACACTCTGATTCCCGAGTTTTCGGTGCGACTCGGTGGCGCGACATCCATTGATGTCACCAAGCCGGGCATTGACAAAGCCTACGGGATCAAAAAGCTGCAAGAAACACTTGGCATTTCTGTGAAAGAAATGATTTACGTAGGAGATGCCTTGTTTGTGGAAGGGAACGACTACCCGGCTGAACAGGCAGGTGTCATCTCCATTCCAGTTCGAGGCCCCGCTGAGACTAAGCGGGTGATCGAAGCGATCATCGCTTGTTTGGACGACGGTCAACAGGCGCGAACCTTTGAGGTGGGAAGTGCGATTCTTTGAGGAGTACAAATGAGCGAATTCAAGTTGCGCCGCCTGGGGATGTTGATGGAGCCGGAGCCCGGCAATCCCCAAGAAGTCGAAGGCGTCCTGAATCCGGCTGCCGTTCGCGGCCCTGATGGGGAGCTGTACCTGTTCCCTCGGCTGGTCGCGCGGGGGAATTATTCGCGCATTGGCATTTCACGAGTGCTATTCAATGACGCCGGAGATCCGGCAGGCGTCGAGAGGCTTGGCATCGCGCTGGAGCCGGAAGCCGATTATGAACGGCGGCCCAACGGCAGCGGCGGCTGTGAGGATCCCCGCGTTACCTACGTGGAACCGCTTCGACGCTACATCATGTCCTACACAGCATTTTCGACCGAAGGTCCAAGGATCGCCCTGGCTCTATCGGAGGACGTCTTCCACTGGGAGCGTCTCGGGCTCGCAACCTATGCTCATTGGCACGGCATCGAATTGGGCAACGTGGACGACAAAGATGCGAGCCTCTTCCCTGTTGCTATCCCTAATTCCTCTGGGCAGCTGGAACTGGGTATGCTCCACCGTCCGCTCTTTCCCGGCACTCGTCCAGAGGAGACCGCTCGCCATCGTGAGTCCCGTAAGGTGGACCTCGATCGGGAGAGCATCTGGATTTCCTATTGCCCCCCGGCGTTGAAAGGCCGTAAACCAGGTCACCTGGGCCAGTTCACCTCTCATCATCGGTTGGCAACTCCGGTGTCGCCATGGGAGCGGCTGAAAATCGGCTGCGGCACTCCGCCCATCCTCACCAAGCACGGCTGGTTGATCATTTACCACGGTGTTAGCGAAGCGGCGGCTGCTAGCGGCGACGGACATCACCTGTGCTACTCGGCCGGGGTGATGGTGCTCTCAGAGCAACATCCGCGCGTGATCCGCTATCGCTCGGTAGAGCCGGTGTTGACCCCGGTGCTGCCGCAAGAACGTGACGGGATCGTCGCCAATGTTGTGTTCCCCACCGGCATCGACCGGCGCGACGATCTTGGTACACCCGATCGCTTCGACGTCTATTATGGGATGGCTGACAATCGCATTGGTGCGGCGCGCCTTGACTTGCCCGATCACCTGCCAACAGGGGCAGATGCCGACTCACCTGAAGCAAAAGTGTAAAGACCCTGGATGAACATGAAGATCTGAAGCTTGCCCAAAACCTGCGTTGAGGAGGAATCGATTTCACTTAACCCAGCGGCCGTTCAACGATTCCAGTCATGCAGCGGCTCATGTCACACGAGATCGTCGAAAACTCCCTGTTTCTCGTGTTCCATCCACTGATAGGCAGCATATCCGGTGAGGATCAGAGCAGTCAGTAAGAGAGCTGCGCAGGCTGCGCCACCAACGATTTCCCAAATTGAGGTCCGCGCCGCATCCGGTTTTGGTTCACAGTGCATGGAGTAATCATTCCGGATGGCTGTTTGCGTCCTCTCGAAATCCCATGTCCTCGCCAAGATTGAGGCGATATCCTTCGTGTTGAAGGCAAGCTTATTTGGGGCGAGAAGCCTGGAGGCATGAGTGGCGGAATTGGGCGGCGAATTCTGCGCCGGAAGAACAGGAGTGTCACACACGGCAAAAGGCGCGTTACGCCACTCCACCTTCGGATGGAGGCATGGGAGGGGCGATCACGGTAGTCTGAAGAATATGGGTGAGGATTCCCCCGTGAACAGCTTCCTCAAACGAAGTTGGAGCAAACCGGCCAAAATTCTATTGGCATCCGATGTTCCCGCGGATGAAAAGACCTTTGCCTTTGCTCTGGCCCAGTCCGCTGAGTTTGGCGCGGAACTCATTATTTTTCACGCTATCGACACAGTGGCCGTGGCCACTTTCGACACCTCGGCGCTTCGCGATCCCGACTGCGCCAGCGCTGCCAGTGCCAAGAAGCATTGTCTTGAATCTCTTGGCCAGCGCGCCAAGAGCATCGGCATCCGCTGCAAGATTGTGGTCCGGCCCGGAATGGCCGCCGACCAAATCCTCGCCTTCCTGCGTGAGCAGAAGATTGATCGTGTCGTCATGGGCGCTCACTCTCCTGGCCCCATTGGCAAGCTGCTGGTTGGCTCGGTTGCCGAGGCCGTCATCCGCAACGCAAACGTGCCGGTTTGCATCGTTGGCCCCGATGTGGTCGCCAGCACCTACCGCAACACTGAAAGCCGCAACATCCTGTGTGACGTCAGCACGGAGCAGGGCCGCCGCGTGGTGGCAAGCTTTGGCGCGGAACTGGCCGCCGAGCAACACGCGAGGCTGATCCTGCAAGATATTATCCGTCCCCAGGAGAAGGACAAGATCTTGGCCGATCGTACCATCGGCCAGATTGAGGCCGAATTGCCATCCCTGGTTCCAGTTGAGCTACAGGACAACATTAAAGTGCGAACAAAGGTGGCCCTCGGCGATCCCACGGAGGAGCTGCTCTATGGGGGCCGGGCCCAGAATGCCAGCTTCATCGTACTGGGTGCGCAAGGCGCGTCACATTTTGCCGCCATTACCCGCGCGGGCATTATGTATAAGGTGCTGGCCTTCGCGCGCTGTCCGGTCATCACGCTGTCGCCAGTGGTTCTGAACGCGTGCGAGACGAAGAAAGAGAGATTTTGCTCCTCTGAAGTTAGCTCTATTGCGGGTGTGATTTAAGCCAGTATCTCTCTGAATGGCGCGCCGGGCAGTATAAAGTGCGATGTTCAACCTACTTAAATGAACAAGCTCAAACTCCGAGAGTCGCTGTAATCTTAAAAAACCGCAGGACGGGAGATGCCATCCCATTCCTGCGGCCGTTTTGCCGCGCCCACAGGCGCGATCAGTGCGCGTTTTTGACGGAAATGCCTTCCAGGCATTTCGCGTTGGCCTTATACGTGTCTTGGGACATATTGATCTCCCATACTTTATCATCCGATCCCAGGGGGCTATCCGTCGTCGCGACCGGAACGCTGTCCTTTGAATCGATGATGATCGTTACGTTCGCAAGTACCGGGGTATTGCTCGCCGTTATCCCGGCCTTGTCGACGTAATTAAAGCTTATCCTCTGCTCGGGAGTGAAATCCTTTGTCCAAAGGAAAAAAGGACAAGCGAGTTCCCCCGGCATGAGCGAAGCAGGTTTCGGGAACGGTGTCAGCGGGAACTGCATTTGGAGCACCACCTTCGGTGTGGCTTGCCCGTGGGCAAGAATTACCGGAAGGGTGCCCGCATGGATCGCGAGAACCAGGGCAAAAGCGAATAACAACCGGGGCTTCATTTTCTCTCTCTCCTCCCACTTTCCACAATCCGGAATTTCCTTTTTGCTTTCTCGGCAACCTACCAATATACTCCCAGTTGCTTCCGTTCGGCATCTTTTTGCATTCGTTCCAACGCCAGAGACCCTGGCGTGCCCGGCTGGGCCGCCTTCAGGACCAAAGAGCCATCATTTGCCCCATTTCGAAGCACTCTTTCGGACACCTCCCCGTCAACTCCCCTCCATCGTCCAGATTGGATTCGCCTGGCTGCCGCCCCTACCGGGCTGGCAGCGGCAAGGCCTCCATCCGGCGCAGCATGCTTCCAAGCAGGTACAGTGTGAGATGGCTCTTCGCCATCAGTAGCCAGTAGTAACGGTCATGCTTTACCAGCCGCCCGCCGGTCTTCACCAACCGCTGCCGACGAATTCAAGAAGAGTGGCGCGCGCGTGATTGTCTACTATTATGGCGTTGGCACCGTGCGGACGGTTGTTGCATTGAGGAGCCTCGGGCCAGGGCCTCTCACAAAGAGCCGCGGAACCGTCGTCAAGTTCGACAAAGGGGACCATCCACTCTCGATCAAAAACCAATCGGGAGCCATCTAATCCTTCAAGATCAGTCCGAGCACAGTCGCTGATTCTGCAGCAGGAGCCGTGGAAGGGCTCAAGTTTGAGCCCAGGAAGGGCGATCAGGTGCAAGTGAGTTTGCGTTGATGATGAAAGAGGAGAATTAACCCTGTGAATCTGTTTCGAGGCTTACGACCGTTCGAACGCGCAGGCGCCGTGCGCGACGCGCTGGCTGGAGTCGTCCTTGCGGCGATGGATATTCCGCAGGTGCTGGGCTATAGCAAGATCGCCGGAATGCCAGTGGTAACGGGGCTCTATTCACTCATGCTGCCGCTGGTGGCGTTTGCGGCTTTCGGCTCGTCGCGATATCTGGTGGTGGCGGCGGACTCGGCAACGGCTGCGATCTTTGCGGGTGGCGTGTCGGGCATGGCGACGCCGGCGGGGGCGCAGTATGTGGCTCTGGCGGGGATCGTGGCGCTGCTCACCGCGGTGATTTTGCTCCTGGCGCGGCTGCTCCGGCTGGGGTTCATCGCGGATTTTTTTTCCCGGACAGTGCTGGTAGGCTTTCTTGCCGGAGTTGGTTTTCAGGTGGGAATCTCGGTGCTGAGCGAAATGCTGGGAGTGCACGTGGATTCGCGCAGGCCGATGGTGCAGCTTTGGGAGGTGCTTCGTGGACTGCCGCGGGCGCATTTGCCGACTGTGGCGTTGTCAGTCTCGGTGCTGGGGTTTGTGCTGGTGCTGCGGCGGTTCGCTCCGAAACTGCCGGGCGCGCTGGTCGCCGTCGTGGCGGCGATTGCTTCGAGTGCCGCGTTGGATTTTGCGGGTCATGGGATTGCGACGATTGGTCCGGTTTCCGCGGGTTTGCCGCACCTGGGATTCATGGGCCTGCTCAGCCTTCGCTCAATGAGCTGGCAGGAGGCACAGCAACTGATCACGGTGTCGGTTTCGTGCGCCGTGATGATCCTTACGCAGAGTGCGGCGACCTCGCGCATCTATGCGGCCAAACACAATCGGGAGGTCAATGAGAATAATGATCTGTTCGGGCTTTCGGCTGCGAATGCCGCCGCGGCGCTGAGCGGAGGGTTTGTGGTAAATGGAAGCCCCACCCAGACGGCGATGATGGAGGATGCCGGCGGACAGAGTCAGTTCGCGCAGGTCGCTACTGCCGGAGTGGTGGCGTTGGTGTTGCTGTTTCTCACCAGGCCGCTCCAGTATCTTCCCACCTGCGTGCTGGGCGTCCTGGTATTCATGGTCGCTCTTCGGCTCATCGATTTGAAGGCTCTCAGCGACATCCGGGCCGAGAGCCCGCAGGAGTATGCGCTAGCCGTAACGACGGCGGCGGTAGTGCTGCTGGTGGGGGTGGAGCAGGGCATCGTGCTGGCGATGGTTGTGTCGCTGCTGCGCGTGGTCCAGCATAGTTATCACCCGCATAGCGGCGTGCTGCTTGCGGATGAAAGCGGGACCTGGAAGCTGGTCCCGGTTGCGCCGAGGGCGGTGACGGAGCCTGGGCTGGTTCTGTACCGGTTTGGAGCGGCGCTCTTTTACGCCAATGCCGGACGGTTTCTTGAGGAGGTCTCTCTGGTGGTGCAGCCGATGCCTTCAGCGATCCGCTGGGTGGTGGTGGACGCCGAGGCGATGACGCATGTGGACTACTCGGCTGCTCGGGTAGTGATGGCGCTGAAGAAGAACCTTACAGAGGCCGGCATCGAGCTGGCGTTTGCGCGGCTGCCGTGGGATTTGCGCGCCGAATTCGATCGGCATCATCTGACAGAGGCGATAGGGCCGGCGCACATCTTCAATCGGCTGCATGATGCGATCGCTGCGTTCGAGGCGTCGGCGAACCCGTCGGAGGGGAAACCCAGTGAGACGATCTCGGATGATCGGTTGCGGGACTCAGGGGGCTCGCTGGGCGAGCAGTAGCGCGATGAGGAGCATCGTGACTGACACGCGGATCCTGCCGATGGAATCTCTCATTCACTGCGGCACGTCGATGTGCCATTCCATCGCACGATGCCACGTTTCGAGGTCATCCATTTCAGTACTATGTTCATAATATTGGACATTGCAATTAAATCCGTTCGTAAGCATGAACGTAACGAATGACTAACCCATGAATTCTCTGTCGTTCCCCGTCAAAAGCGCCCTGCGCGAACTGGGAAGCGATATGCGCAATGCACGCCTGCGGCGACGCATTCCAGTAGCGGTTATGTTCCAGCGCGCTTTCATCTCCCGCACAACCCTGATGAAGCCTGAAAAGGGGGATCGGGGCATTGCCATGGGAGCCTATGTTGTCGTCCTGTTTGCGCTGGGTATGATCGATAGGTTGCGCGAGCTTGCGAGCGCCAAATCAGATCAGATCGGCCTTGGGCTGGAAGAGGAACGTCTCCCCAAGCGAATTGATATCCATCTCAGGCGCACAACCAAGGGCCTGCCTGACGGTAACCAACGAGGCTTTTGCCAAGGGCGAAGTAAAAGTAGTCCACCGCAAAGCACCGCTCACGCGGCACTCTGTGGCCTATTTTTTTGTTCCGGAACTCATACACCGGCTGTGCGTGGCGAAGGCCTGCCGGGTCAACACTTTCACCATTGATCATGCCGCTCGGTCCGGTCGTTGGCGGATTGCTGATAGGGCACATTGGGCATTAAGGCTCCGATAAGATTCGCGGAATTAGCCGGTGGCGGGCTAACGGTTTACCCAACGTGATGCCAGCGGCGGCATTCCGTTGTATCCGGCAACTTCGTGACTATTAAGCGAAAACGATGCTATCTGTCCTGAAATGAGCTTAATGCTCGAATGCAGCGCCACTGATTCAGGGCAAGCGCGGCGATTTTGGCCTGGCTGTGATGGGCAACCAAGTCCAATTCGCTTTACTCCATGCTATGTAACGTAACACCCTGTTTCAGGGTGATTCGCTATCCAACAGCTATTCAAGGAGAGCGATTTAAGTTATTATCTGGACAGTGCCAGGTTCTCTGATCGCTCTACGCGGCGGTCTCCATGCTGGATTTGTTGATCTGTGTGGCGTTGCGGGGCTCCCTGTAGTAGCGGAGAATAATTCTCAGTTTGTGCGGGAGCAT
>Ga0224555_1003754_pt1 | contig 14961 bp, 15 predicted proteins | sample 714S23034metaG_FD_180687 | JGI IMG/M metagenome (GOLD analysis project Ga0224555, IMG submission 180687) | Peat soil microbial communities from Stordalen Mire, Sweden - 717 S2 30-34 | ecosystem: Environmental > Terrestrial > Soil > Wetlands > Peat | place: Sweden: Norrbotten County, Stordalen...
CGGCGCGCGCGGAGCTCGCCACGGGCGATCTGCGCTTGCTGTATCTGGCATGGCTGCTGTCGGTCGAATCTGGAGAGCTTGCCGACGACGATGCCGAGCCGCCGATCCCGCCGGGGATGGCGGCGCTGAACGCGCCGCTGCGCAGCCTGGCCGACTTTCTCCGCCTCGACGAGGACCTGATTGCGGTCGCGGCCGAAGCTAGCGAAGAGCAGAAGGATTCCAGCCCGTCGCCCCAGGAGTTGAAGCGGTGGGTCGCGGTGCGTCGGGGCGACCACGCCAACCCGCGAGCTGCGCTTCGGTATCAGCACGCAACCGAGGACCGTGACTAAGCCATTGCGGATGCTCTCGCTGGGTTAGCGAAGGTTGGCGCATCGGGGCCGCGCGAAAGGCGCGCGATGAAGGTGGGTTGGCAAGAAAACAGCCGGGGCGCACACCCCGGCTGAACTGGACTTTGTTTGGAGCGGACAACGGGATTCGAACCCGCGACCCTCACCTTGGCAAACAATAGAGGCCAGGCCTTCCTACCTGGCTAAACATAAATGAATGCAGCATATCGGCCATTTTCTACTGTCAATGATTAACCGTAACTGACCGTGTTTGTCAATGGCTTGTGGTATTTTCGTGGTGCAGATACCACGGCGATCCTGTACCACGTGCACCACAGCTAGACGGGATTTCTGCATCTCTGCCTGCGCTTTTAGCGCGCTAATCGGCATCCGACGCTGCCCGACGAGGGCAGGCCCCGCCGCCCGCTCTCCGACGGCCGCCGCTGCCGTCTACCCGATGCTGTGCGCTCATTGCCCGCCATTCTATCCATCTCGTGTGACGGTGCGCTCGAGCACTCATGGATAGGTTGAACGGGTGCCTCTTGCGAAGTTCATAGCTGCTCTGCCGGCTGTTCAGTTATGTCTGTCCATCCGCGTCACCATCTCAACCAGCAGTTTCGTGGACACCGGACCGGCTACGCCCGCGTCAGCCCTCACCTTGGAAAGTGATGCCACGGTACAAAAACAAGCGAGGTTGGCCTTACCCAAGCGCTCGCGTAACCGTCGTTCGGCGCTCAGCCCCGGCCCGCGCGACACCCGGCAGCTGGCCACCTCGATGCATGAAGCAGGCGTCGGTCTGAACGGCTCAGTACGCGGGAGGGTCGCTCGCCGGGAACGACTCTTCGCCAGCTTCGTCAACCTTCGCGCTTTCGCTCGCTCGTTGCTGCACGAACTCGGCGAACCGTTCGAGCTCGTCGGCGTAGAGCTTCTGCATCACCTTCGGGGCGAAGCGCCGTTCGAAGAACCCGCCGATGCCGCCGGCGCCCTGCCATGTCGTCGCGATCTTCACCAGGGCCTCCTCGCCGCGCGTGGTGACCGTGAAGGTGGTGACGAGGGTGGAGTTCGCATCGGTCTCGACGAGCGTCCCAGGCGAGGGCTCGGACACCGTCATCCGGTACGGACGGCTCCGCCCTCCGGCGGTGACCGTGAAGGTAACCACGCTCCCTACACCGACGCCGCCGTGCTCGACGGCGAAGTTGGAGAACGCCGGAGGGAGGAAGCGCTCGTGCTCGTGCATGTCGGCGAGGTAGCGGTAGGCGGTGGTGGGCGACGTCGGGATCACCCGTTCCGCAGCGACGTGGATCGTTCCCATCCCGCGTTGCTACCACTCGCGCGGGTCCGCGCGACAGCTGCCGAAGACGGGTCTGATTCGAAGCAAGATCTTGAGTTCGTGACGGAGAGCCACGGCGCTTGAATCACTCAAGCGTTCCGGTGCTGGTCAAGCCCCAATTCGAGTAAGCGCACCCGACAGGCTTGAGCGAGGGGATCGCTCGACATCCCATCTGTGATGAGTCGCGACATTCATGATCGCGGTCTGATGGCAGTTATCGGGGCGCCCGCGAGGTGCTCGAGTGGGTCGGTTTGAACGGCATGGCGTTCTCCACCACGGTTTAATCGGTATAACCCCGCCAGGTGTACGGTGGCCTCCTATCGGGAAGAGGCGCGGTCATTGTGAGTAGTGCGGCCCGACCCGACCAGTCCCCAGGATGGACGATCCTGGCCGCATCACCCCGTCGGCGCCACGGAAATCTCGCTGATTCCGTACCGCCATCGATCCGAGCATCAGTCGGTCGATATCACCGGACTCCAGCTCCGGGACACACAGCGCGGTGACCGCAGCGGCGACCATGAGCATCTCGCGCCAGGACGGGTGGTCAGGCAACTCTCACAGCGGTCGAGCGTGGCAGGTGCTGATCGACGGCAGCGTCGCCACGTCAATCTCCAACAATGAGACGGTCGATCTACCGGTTGCCGCGGGACATCACGCCGCCCAGGTGACATCGATGCGGTTCCTCCGCAGCCCGAAGGTGTCCCTCGAAGTAGCGGAGGGCCAAGTCATCAGGCTCTCGTGTCGGAAGCGAGCCCGTCACCCGTTCATCGTCCAGCGATCAATCATCTATTTGCTGGCCAGCCTGTTCAAGCACGACCTCTGGATCAGTCTCACACCTGACGACACCGTCGAGACTGACCTTGAAGCTGGCGGCGACGATAGCGGACTGCGAGCAGGAGCCCCGGCCGCGTCAAGGTCACCCGCCAGCATCAGGACGATCACCAGCGTCAGGGAGATCACCAGTGCGCCGACGCTCGATGGCAAACGAGGCGCTGCCGCCCTCGCCGTGCATCAGCTGACCAAGCGCTTCGGTCAGCGAACTGCCTTTTCCGAGGTGTCCTTCGAAGTCGCGTACGGGGAGGTGTTCGGCTTCCTGGGGCCCAACGGCGCTGGCAAGACCACCACCGTCCGCACCCTCGGCACGCTGATCGCGCCGACCTCGGGTTCGGCCACAGTCGCCGGGATTCCGCTCAGCCCTGAGAACGAAGTGGAGATTCGCCAGCGCATTGCGATCATGCCGGAGGCGCCTGGTCTCTACCTGCGCCTGACCGTGACCGAGAACCTGGAGTACTTCGCCGGTCTCTACGGCCTGCACAATCCCGGACCGAGGATCGAAAAAGCCCTCGAGGCGGTCAGCCTCGCAAACCGCGCTGGAGATTTGTGCGGCGGGCTCTCCAAGGGGCTCCGCCAGCGGGTTGGCCTGGCCCGAACACTGCTGAGCGATCCAGCAGTCATGTTCCTTGATGAACCGACTTCGGGCCTCGACCCGGTGGCCGCACTCGAAGTTCACGACCTCATCATCGGGCTCCGCCAGCAAGGCGTGACGATCTTCCTCACAACCCACCGACTCGACGAGGCGGAGAAGCTCTGTGACCGGGTGGCGATCATGAACACCACGCTGCGAACCGTTGGCACTCCGGCAGGGCTGCGAGAACAGCTCTTCAAGAAGTCGCTCATCCTCACTACCGTCGAGCCAGTCAAGGGCCCCGAGCAGCTCTTCACCAGCGTCAAAGGTGTGGAGAGCTGGCGCGCCGAAGGTCTCGATTCCTATGTGCTCTCGGTGTCAGAGCCAAGGGTGGCCGCGCCTGAGGTCGTACGGGCGCTCGTTAATGCCGGAGCAGATGTCCTCAGTATCGGCGAGACGCAGCACTCGCTCGAGGACGTGTATCTCGAGCTGATTGCCGACGACGTCGAGGCTCACAAGCCATGATGGGCCTCGACGCCACACGGGTTCGCGCCGTTGTCCACAAGGAGTTGCGGGACTTCCGGCGTAAACGGTCCATCGTCGTGACGATGTGCGTCCTTCCGCTCCTCTTCCTCGTCGAGCCGGTGATCACCATCTTCTTGGTCACGCCGAGCACCTCGGGTGCGGCATTGCAGAAGAGTCTCATCCTTCCGATCCTCTATCTCCTGTTGATGCCGACCATCATGCCGAGCACACTCGCCGCGTACAGCGTGGTCGGCGAACGCGAGCAGGGAACACTCGAACCGCTCCTCACGACGCCTATCCGCCAGCAGGAGTTCCTGCTGGGCAAAGCGACGTCGGTCATGATCCCCACGCTGGCGCTTTCCTACGCCGCGTTCACCCTCTTTTTTGCCGCCGTCCGGCTGGTCGCCAACCCGGTCGTCGCCTCGGCCGTTTTCCACGACAGTCCTACAATTTTCGCACTGTTCCTCTTGGCGCCCTTGATGGCCGGCTGGGGCATCGTGGTTGGCATGGCCGTCTCGGTCAGGGCAACCGAGGTGCGGGTCGCCCAACAGCTAGGTGTGCTGGCCAGCTTTCCCCCTGTGGTTGGGATCATTCTGTTGGCGGTCGGTGTGGTCAGCCCGACGGTCCTTGTGGCGCTCGCATTTGCCGTCGGCTTGCTGGTGGTCGATGTGCTGCTTTTGCGATTCGTTTCCGGGATGTTCGATCGGGAGCGTCTGGTCACGGGAGCCAAGGCCGTCTAGGCTAGGGATAGCAAGTAGTTGGGATGGCTCGCTCCAAAAGTGGTGCCTCTGGGACCGATGGTCCCGACACACCACGCCGACCCAGGCCCGGTCGAGACAGCACCCTCTACCAGCTGACCAACCTCAGCGGGTCACTCGATGAGCACCTCGTTGCTCTCGATTGTGGGTCGATCGCACACTGCTCTCATCCGCGCGCAGACCACGGTGTCCGAGGGTCGCCCACTTCGCCGGCTCGCGGGTAAGAACAGAACGAGTCTCGGCCAGACGACGGCGAAGAGCGCCCATTCGGCGATCTGCCCCGTCGCCCTCACCTTGGAGAGGTGATGCCGCCAGCCCGAGCCGCTTCGCGCGGACGGCGAGCCGCCTATGACTCAGTTGGCCGTGAATGCAACTTCGACATCCAGACCACCGCCGGAACGAGGGCGGGCGGTGATCGTGGCTCCGTGGGCTGCAGAAATCGCACGGACGATTGCGAGGCCGAGCCCATGCCCGGCGCCTTGGCGCACACGTTCGGCGCCGATCTGTTGGAACGGTTGGAACAGTCGGTCAACATCCTCGGGTCGAATCACCGGTCCGGTATTGCTGATGGAGAAACTCGCACGTCCTCCGACGGACCGGGTCGCAACTTCGATGCTGCCCCCGGAGAGGCTGTGGCGCAGCGCGTTGTCTACGAGGTTTGCCACCAGGCTCTCGACCAGTCGCGGGTCACCGACCACTTGCACTTTCACAAGGTTGGCTTCAATATGAAGGCCTCGGCGCTCAGCTTCTTCTAATCGCGAGTTGAGCGCGTTTTCGGTGATCTCCTTCAGATCGAGCACCTCCTGCTCCTCGAGACCGCGTTCACTTGTCGCGAGCGTGAGGAGCGCGTCGATGAGTCGCTCTTGCTGATCACCGAGCTGCAGTGCCTCTTCGCAAGCCGCCCGCAATTCTGTCGAACTGGCGTCGGGGTCGGCGAGTGCGACTTGCAACAGCGTGCGCTGGCCTGCGAGAGGGGTCCGCAGTTCGTGCGAGGCATTCGCCACGAAGTGGCGCTGGGATTCGAAGGAGGCTTCGAGTCGCCCGAAGAGATCGTCGAGCGTCCTTCCAAGCTCGCTGAGCTCGTCATCGGGGCCGTCAACTCCTAAGCGCCGGTGCAGGTTGGTTGCGGAAATCTCCTTAGCCGTCGCGTTCATGTCGCGAAGCGGCCGTAGAAACCGCCCAGCGATCAACCATGCGAGCCAGAGCGCGACCAGCCCGGCGATCAGTCCGACGATGGCCGGACCGACGTTGAAGTGGTGAACGGCAAAGAACCCTTGGACGACCGGAGAGGCCTTCGATCCGCGTGGAGCAACTTGCACGCTGTGGCCGACCAACAGGCCGGACACTCCAAGCACTGCGGCAACCACGACAACAAAAAGTCCGGCGTACAGGACAGTGAGCTGCACGCGAAGCGGTGGCCGCCGAATGCGGTCTTTCGTCAGGACTTTGCGGATGTTCACTGCGATGCTCCGATCCGGTAGCCGCCCTCGCGGACAGTCTCGATCAACGGTGGGTCGCCGAGCTTGATCCGTAGCCGGCGCATCGTCGTTTTGACTGCAGTGGTGAATGGGTCCGCAAACTCGTCCCAGACACGTTCGAGGAGTTCCTCGGCGGAGACCACTCGGTCGCCCGAAGCGAGAAGGCATTCGAGGATCGCGAACTCCTTCGGGCTGAGTTCCAGGCGTCGTCCGGCACGGAACGCAACCCGGCGGTTCGGGTCGAGTACTAAGTCCCCTACTTCGAGCGTCGGCGGCGTCGCAGGCGTGGCGCGTCGCCCAAGCGCGCGGATGCGAGCCACGAGCTCGGAGAAGTCGAACGGCTTCGGTAGATAGTCGTCGGCGCCCAACCCGAGGCCGTCGACTCGGTCTTTGACCGTGCTTGCTGCCGTCAGCATCAGCACGCGGCTGTCCGACCGGTCCGCCGCGATCTTTCGACAGACCTCGTCGCCGGGGATTCCGGGAAGATCCCTGTCCAACACCACGACGTCGTAGTGGGTGGTCGCTAGATGATTGAGTGCATCGTTCCCGTCGAGGACGACGTCAACCGCCATGCCCTCTCGGCGAAGCCCGGTCCCGATCGATCGGGCCAAGACCTCGAAGTCCTCGACAACGAGCACTCTCACGACCATTGTCCTTTCCGCTTCGCACGGGTTGTGGCGACGTTCAGTTTGTCGATGGGGCGGGATGACATCGGTCCAACGATGACAGGACCCAGGTGTCAGCACGGTGTCAACCGCTGACACCGTGCTGACACCGTGCCAGTCGTACAACGACCTTTCGAAAACCGCTCCGCCCGTTGCGAAGGAGATTTCCGTGAACGACGTCGTCCATGAACTGATCGTCATCGACCGGAGCGCGACGTGAGCGCGACCCTCGAAGCAAGGGAACTCGGAAAGCGCTATCGGCGTCGCTGGGCGCTGTCGGACTGCACCTTGGTGATCCCCAAAGGAAAGGTCGTCGGCCTCGTCGGCCCGAACGGGGCAGGCAAGACGACACTCCTCCACCTGGCAGTCGGGCTGCTCACGCCCTCCACCGGCGCGGTCGAGGTGCTCGGTGGACGTCCGGCCGATGGTCCCGAACAGCTCGGGCGAGTGGGATTCGTCGCTCAGGACACGCCGACGTACGCGGCGCTCTCGGTCGCTGAGCACCTTCGTCTCGGTGAATGGCTGAACCCGCGGTGGGACAAGGACGTCGCGGCGCGGCGGATCGAACGACTGGGCCTCGACCCGGGCCAACGGGCCGGTTCGCTCTCGGGCGGTCAGCAAGCGCAGCTCGCGCTCACCCTCGCGATCGCGAAGCGCCCGCAGCTGTTGATCCTCGACGAGCCGGTCGCCAGTCTCGATCCGCTCGCTCGGAGCGAGTTCCTCCGGAGCCTCACCGAGGTCGTCGCCGAGCGCGGCGTGAGCGTCGTCCTCTCCTCGCACCTCGTGGCTGACCTCGAGCGGGTCTGTGACTACCTCGTCGTGCTCGTCGCCTCCCGCGTGCAGGTGGCTGGCGAGATCGACACATTGCGGGCCTCACACCGCCGCGTCACAGGACGCGGGCTGGACACCGAGAAGTTGCCTGCGACTGTGCAGGTCATCGAGGCGAGTGGCAGTGATGAACAGCGCTCGCTTCTGGTCCGCTCGGACAACGCGCTCAAAGACTCCGGGTGGAGCGTGCAACCGGTGAACCTCGAAGACCTTGTCCTCGCGTATATGGGGCGAGGCGCACATGGCGAGGGCGCACGCTCATCTCCCTCGGAGGTGCGGCCATGATGCACCTTGCCTGGCGCCAGTTCAGAAGTCAGGCCGCTGTTGGCACCGTCGGTCTCGTGCTCGTCGCCATCGTCGCGGCAATCACCGGTCCGCATCTCGTCCACCTCTACGACACGACCGTCGCGGCCTGTAGCGCGCACGGTGACTGCTCGTCCGCTTCGACGGCGTTCCTTGGAAATGACAGCACGCTTCGCACCTGGCTCGGCATTCTCGTCGTCGTCGTGCCCGGCATCATTGGACTCTTCTGGGGCGCACCCCTCGTCGCCCGAGAGCTGGAGGCCGGCACCCACCGCCTCGTCTGGACCCAGAGCATCACCCGCACCCGCTGGCTGGCCGTCAAATTCGCAGTGATATGCCTCGCAAGCATGATCGTCGCCGGCGTGCTCAGCCTCCTCGTCACCTGGTGGGCGAGCCCGCTCGATCGAACCAAGGCGAGCGTCTTTTCAACCTTCGATCAACGCGACATCGTTCCGATCGGCTACGCCGCGTTCGCGCTCGGCCTCGGCGTCACCGCCGGTCTGCTGATCCGACGCACCGTTCCCGCAATGGCGGCCACTTTGGTCGTGTTCGTCGCCACGCTGCTAGCAGTGGCGCACTGGGTACGGCCGCACCTCATCTCCCCCATGAGCCGAGTCTTCGGGCTGAACCAAACGACTGCCGGCTTCGGCAGTGCGAACGGAGCTCCGTTCACCCTCCTGCCGAATTCGCCCAGTCTCCCCAATGGCTGGATCTATTCGGCACAACTCGTCGACAAAGCAGGCCATGCCCTGTCACCGACGTATGTGGCAAGCGCCTGCCCGACCCTGATCGCCGGTGCTCAAGCGACAGCTGGAAGCGGGCCGACATCGGGGCACGTCTCCAGAGTTCCGACACCCGCGGGTGTCGACGCGGAGCTCCAAGCCTGCTTTGCCAAGGTGGGGGCGAGATTTCACGAAGTCGTGGCATACCAACCGGGTAGCCGCTACTGGGCATTGCAGTGGTACGAACTGACGATTTACCTCGGTGCCGCGCTCATCCTTGTGGGCATCTCCGCCTGGTGGGTACGACACCGACTCACCTGACGATCGGGAAGAGACTGGGCGGGCCCCATCTTGGAGAGGTGATGCTCAAGCACTTGAGCATCAGGCGTGCTGCCCAATACGCCCCTTTCGCGGAGGACGACGAGAGCCGTTGTCCAGGTCGCGGACGTAGCGCGAAGCGTGGCCCGACCACCGACCCCTTCCTCGTGCCTCAAACGTGCCTCACCCACGGTATCGGAGGTGCGGGCTGAGCGTTGCTGAGGCATCGCGGGAGGCGGCGACCTCACGCCGCCTCCGATTGAAGGACCTCGACGATCGACTGCATCGAACCGATGCGGGCCGGGACGACAGTGAGCGCTGCCATCGCTACAAGCGTCCCGATCACGGTTGCGATGAGCCAGAGCGGTGACGGCAGGGCGCCGCTCTTCACGGTCGCCTTGAAGAGGCCGAGACCAAGCGGGATGCCAACGATCGCGCCGGGAAGCGCTGAGAGCGTCTGCGCGACGACGAGCCCGGAGCTCACCTGCCTCGCGCGTGCACCGAGCGCGCGCATCAGCGCCGAAGATCGCCGCGCGTCGAGCACGCTGGCCCAGGTCGTGAAGAGAGCGTTCAGCACTGCGAGCGCGACGAGCATGATCGTGATGACGGCGAGCATCTGCTCGTCCCGGTTGACCACTGGGTCGGACAAACCCCCGGCGGTGAGTCCGCTTGCGGTGGAGACCCTGCTGTTCACATCGGCGTGGAACGCAATCACAGCGACGATGCCCATCACGGTCACCGCAACATTCGCCGCGCTGAGCAGCGCACGACGAGGTCGCCGCGCGACCAACCGGAGGCCGAACAGAGCCGGGATCGGCAGCTTTCTCGACATCCGGATGAGGATGCCCCTCCGCCGCGGCGGGCGCGCCATGTCGTTCATCGCGTCGACCGTGCTGCTCCTCGCCGCCCGGACCGCAGGGACGAGGCTCGCGACCAGCGCGACCACGATCGCCAAGCCGACGACCTCAAGGATCGTGCTCGGCGAGATCGCCGGTGCGCCCGCAGTACCGATGAGGGCCGCACCGGGGTTTGTGAGGAGCGGCGAGGCCAGCCATCCGACTACGAGGCCGACCACCGCGGCGAAGAGCGCGAGCGCGAGGTTCTCGACGAGGAAGGTCGCCGCGACAACGCTTGGCGTCCCGCCGACCGCCTTCAGGAGACCGACGCGCCGCGCATACTCCGACAGCCGGCGCCCGACGAGGACCGCCACGCTCGCGATCGCGAGCAGCGCGAGGAGCAACGCTCCTGGCTTCAGCACCCCCTGCTCGTCGTGGACCAGTAGGGCGTCTGCGGTGGCGATGCCCTCCCAGGTCGAGAGCACGGGGCCATTGGATACGAAGGTGTGGGTGTCCGCGAACGCCTGCGCCTCGGCCGGGTCGTCGAGCTTGATGTTGAGCGCGTAGTCGAGGATCGGGTTGGCCTTGGAGGCCAGTCCGAGGAGGTTGGACTCAGTCATCCAAACCAGGCCGACGTCCCTCGGTCCTTCTGCTGAGAAGTTGAGGTTCACACATGCGCCCTGCACACTGGTTTCATAGCCACCCTTGATCGGCAGCGACGCGATGGCGGTGGCCCAGCAGAGGTTGGGATACGGCGGCTGCGCGGCCGTGACGGCGATCCCGGCGACCTCGAACGAACGGCTGTTCAAGGTCACTCGTCCCCCGACACCGACACCGAGCGCCTCGGCGAAGGTCCGCTCGAGCACGACTCCCCCCGGCCGCACCCAGCTGCCCGAGAGCACCTCTGGCCGGTCTATGCCAGCCAGCGCCTCACTGCGCCCCTCGATGAGAGCACCGGCGGTGTGCCCGTCGAAATGAAGAACGGCAGAGTTGATGGGATACGGGCCATTCGACGCCGCGACCTCCGACGCTTGGATCAAGGGTTTTGCTTGGGAGGGCGACGTCAGGTAGGCGACCACGTCCGGCCCTTTGGTCGCCGCGCGCGTCGCGGCGTAGGGATGGTTGGTCACGCCGTTGAGCGCCAGTGCCATCGTGAGCGTTGCGGTCGCGACGGCGATTGCGACGACGAGCAGAATTGCTTGAGCGAGGTGGAGCCGAATGTCTCGCCTCACGAGACGCGTGAGCAATAGGGCGCGTCCCCTCACGCTGCGTCCTCGGCGCGCATGGCGCGGTTGATCTATGACGCTCTCCTTCGAACTCACGAGAGACGCTCCCATTCCGCGAAGGTGCTGAGGTTCCCTCGTGAACCGCCGGTCAGCCGCGTCTCGTCGACAAACGCTCCGTCGCGCATTGAGATCAACCGGTCCGCAGTTGTGGCAATCCGCTCGTCGTGGGTGACGATCACCAAGGTCAGCCCCTTGGCGTGCAGGCCCTCCAATAGCCCAAGCACTTCGAACGCCGAGGCGCTGTCCAAGTTGCCCGTCGGCTCGTCGGCGAGGACTATCTCCGGATCGTTTGCCAGTGCTCGCGCGATCGCCACGCGTTGGCGTTGACCCCCCGACAGCATCGAGGGAAGGTGCCGGGCGCGATCGGCGAGGTCGACCTCTTCGAGGAGCGCGGTGGCGCGAGCACGAGCCTCGCTCGGCGTGCAACCCGCGAGAAGGGCGGGCAGCTCGACGTTCTCCTGCGCGGTGAGCTCGTCCATCAAGTGGAACGCCTGGAAGACGAAGCCGATTTCGTCGCGACGCAGGTGCGCGAGGGCGCGTTCTGAGAGTTCGTCGACGCGTTGTCCCGCGACCGACAGCACACCGGCACTCGGGCGGTCGAGCCCCCCGATCAGGTGGAGCAGCGTTGATTTGCCACAGCCGCTCGGACCGATGACTGCTACGGCCTCGCCACGGTTGATGTCGAGGTCGACCGCGTCGAGTGCGCGTACCAAGCCTTCCCCGCTGCCGTACTCCTTGCGCAAACCCTTGGCGTGCACGAGCACGGTGGGCGAGGCGTTCATTGCGGGGTACTCCGTTTCGTCCAGGCGATCTCGCAGGCTTGCAACCACCGCAGGTCGGCTTGCAGACGCAGCACGATGCCTTCGAGAAGCAACGCTGCGTTGGAATCCTTTTCCTCTTCCATCACCGCGCGCCCCACTTCTCGCAGACGGCGCAAGAGGTCGCGACGTTGCGCGTCGATGAGGCTGACCGGGTCGGCGAGTGCCCCCTGCGCGGCGGCGATGAGCTTCATGTGGAACTCGGCGAGGTCGGGCCGTGGCCAGCTCACGTCCGACATCCACTCCGTCACCCGCTCCTGACCAGCGGGAGTGAGGCAGTACACCTTGCGATCGGAGCGCTGTGTCGGCGCGTCGAGCCGTGCGACGAAGCCCCCTTTCTCCAGCCGGGTGAGCGTGACGTACATCTGGGCTTCGTTGATCCCCTCGGCCACCGGTCCGAGCGCCCGAGCCAGACGAGCGCGCAGCTCGTACCCGTGGGACGGCTCCTTCGCCAGCATCGCCAGCACGACTTCCTGCTGCACGCTCGACCTCCCTTAACGGTTCAGTATCCTAAACCGTTAGGGGAAGTTGGGTCAAGGCCCGTCTCAGACATCCCCACCTGCGGTCGGATTCGGTGCCACCTTCTGGCCCAACTACGTAACGCGAGCCGTATCGCAGCACGAACGGCTTCAAGCTTGGTCGCCGCCTGTTTGTCCACTTCCGGCAGGAGGTGCCCGTAGCGGTCGTAGGTGAAGACCAATGGATCGCAAAACGTCATCACTTGACACCGGCGCCCGAGCGCGGCCTCGTGATCGAACTTTTGGGCGGCTGCCTGCCGGGTCGTCGATCGGCATGCGAAGCCGAATCTCCACCTGCCAGCCCTGCACGGCGACATCTTCCACGACCGTACGTAGGAGCTGCTGGCGCTGCTCGAAGTCGAGCTGCGGTAGTGCGGCGGCGACCCGGTCAGCAAAGCCGGCGATGCGGCGGCGCAGCTCATTGTGCTTGAGCAGCGCCTCGCGTTGTTCGAGAAGGGCGATGCGCTCGGTCTCCAGCCGGCGGCGACGAGCATCGAGCTCGGTGGCCCGGCGGGTGAGCTCCTCGAGCTCGAGCAGACCAGCCTGGTAGAGGTCGGCAAGCCGGCGGCGCTCGCCGTTGGCTGTCTCGCCGCGCCGCTCGAGACGGGCGAGCTGCGCGTCAAGTAGCTCGTCGTCGTGAGCGGGACTCCTCGACACCAGTGCAGCCTCGCCGGCGGCGAGCACGGAGGGCTCGAGCAGGGCAGCGTGAACCTGCTCGAATACGAAGGCATCGAGCTCGTCGGCGCGTACGCGATGTTCGGGGCAGTACCCGCCGGCGCCCGCGGCGCGAAGCGCGTCGTGGTTGGGGCAGGAGTAGTAGCGGATGAAGCCTCCGGAGCGGCGTCGGGCACGGTGGGCGACGAGGTGCACGTGGCAGGTGCCGCAGCTGACGAGACGACGCAGCAGCCAGGTGCCTGGCTCTGAACGACGCGGGCTCCAGTTGCTGTTGTCCCGCGAGACGCGTCCGGCGGCTTCAAAGAGGTCCTCGCTCACGATCGCCGGGCAGGCGATCGTCACCCATTCCTCTCTCGGTCGAGGTGCCTGATGGGTGACACCGGGTCGCGCCGCGTCGGGGACCTGCATGGTGCGGTTGACGAGGAATCGCCCGACGTAGGCCTCGTTGCGCAACATGCGCGACACGGTGGGCTGGTTCCAGTGCGACTGACCAGAGGGTGAGGGGTGGCCCGACTGACCGAGGGCCTTGGTGAGCTGACGGATCGAGTACCGCCCGCTCACGTAATCCTCGAAGGCCGACGCCACCACTGCCGCCTCTTGTTCGTGGATCACGAGATGCGGCCCACGTTCTGCTGTCCGTGGCACTCGCCGATAGCCGTAGGGGACCTTCCAGCCGAGCACCTCGCCGACCCGTGCTCGGTAGAGCTTGCCCCGCCGGTTGCGCTCGGCGATCTTGGCCCGTTCGTACTCGCTGACCACGCCCTGGATCTGGGTGAGCAGCCGGGCCTGGGGATCGTCGAGGTCGGGCGTGTCGACGAATCGGACGAGCACGCCGCGGCGCGCCAACTCGTCGAGGATCACGACCTGCAGGGCGTAGACACGGGCGAGGCGGTCAGGTGACAGGCACCACAGCCCCTCGATCGCCCCGGCTGCGGCCGCGTCGCGCAGCGCGTCGAGTGCCGGGCGGTCAAGGCGTGCACCGGAGTACCCGTCGTCGCAGAACTCCTCGATCACCTCGTCACCTTCGACCAGAGCCCGCTCCCGAAGCGCCGCCAGCTGGGAGGCGACGGTCCCCTTGGCTTCTTGAGCCTCAGTCGATACCCGAGCGTAGATTCCGATCCTCATGCTCGAATCTCCCTCTGTTCGCCTGACAATCCATCCTCGAGCGCGGAGAGCACCAGCCCGTAGCCCTCGGCGAGGGCGACCCGCACAGGATCGACGCGTCCGCTCCAGCCCCGGTCTCTGGCAGTCACAAGGCACGCCGAGAAGGCCGGCTCGGAGACCGGCCAGGCGACCAACCCTGCCAGTCCTCGACGTAAAAAGCGCGCCGCGGCGAGGTCAGCGGGCAGTCCCGAAGCGCCCACCACAGCGGCGCGAAGCGACTCGTAGTCGATCTGGGCGGGCTCACCTGCAGGCCAGAAGCTTCTCATTCGCTCAGGATCCGCTCGAGGGTCCGGCGGTGCAGGCTCACGCCGAAGCGCTCCTGGACGCGTGCCGCTGCCTTGGCCCCGGAGATCTCGCCGAGTCCCTCGACGAACCCACGGATCTCCTCAGTCACCTTGAGCGGTCCCTTGCGTCCCCGCTTCTTCTCGAGCAGCCCGACCATACCCGCCTCGGAAAAGGCGTCCGCCACGAGATAGAACTCGGCGCGGGAGTAACCGTGCAGGCGTGACGCGTCAGTGACGCTTACCCCGTCGACGACATGGGCACGGAGCATCTCGTACTTCACTTGCACCTTGTCCTCGGCCAAAAAGAAGGGATCCGACCCGAACAGCGTTGCCACCACGGCATCAGGTCGGGGGTGCACAAGGCCAGCGGTCAACAGGGTCTCTCTTCGTCGGTCATTGCTCATCTCGCTCACCTCCACCGCCGACTGTATGAACCAGCCGAGCATATGTCAAGCATTTAAGAGCGCACAGACTCTCACGATGGACTTATGCATCGCCAATCCAGTTGAATTACAAGAACTACTCGTTTCGCTGCACTCAGCGAGGCACATATTGCGGCATACATGACTAACGCATGCGACGGCTCGGACTGGACACCCGAGCCAGGAGAGGACGTCATCGTTCGCTTGGACCCCGCAGCTCACGGCTGCGATAGAAGCCCGCCGCGTGACCGTCGAAGTGCAGAGTGCAACAAAAGGTCAGTTTTGCGTTGCGCCCGTCAA
>Ga0224555_1003756_pt1 | contig 14956 bp, 14 predicted proteins | sample 714S23034metaG_FD_180687 | JGI IMG/M metagenome (GOLD analysis project Ga0224555, IMG submission 180687) | Peat soil microbial communities from Stordalen Mire, Sweden - 717 S2 30-34 | ecosystem: Environmental > Terrestrial > Soil > Wetlands > Peat | place: Sweden: Norrbotten County, Stordalen...
TTCTCGCTCGCGTCGCCCGCCGTCTCGTCAAAATACTCGCCGACACCACGAAACTCAGCCCCCCTCAAAAATAGGCGAAGATTGGCCAGTTAAGTCCCGATCTGGGAAGCTTCGGGGCGGTGCGGGCGATTACTCCCGTGACACGCCGTTCCGTGAAAATCGGCATACACGCCTGGTTCCAGCACTTTGCCGCGGGGGTAGGCAAAACGCAAACATGGCCGAACTCCCCCAGAATCCGCAGGCAGGGCGTTCCAGGCGTATGCGTGCCCTTGATTCCCGTGGTTCCCTGCGGGCGTACCGATGCGAGACGCGGCGGGGGGTACGCTGATGAATTCAACTTTGCTTTGGAGAGCGGTTTCGGCCATGACGGCTTGCTGACGCCGGATTGAGTTACCTCAGCGGATGCTTTCAGAAGGTCGGCAACGTTGACAATCTCGTCACAGAGCAGCATAGCGGCTACCATAAAGAGGCGGCCTGGGACGCCGCCGGGTGCCAGAGGGCACCACCGAGGGCCTGCCCCGCAGAGCAGCACAGCCGCAACCGATGGACTGGAGTGAACTTCGCTGACGAAGCCGGCTACAAGCCTGTTCACAACAGGCTAAAGCCTGTTCGCTAAAGCCTGTTCCACCATGGACAGGCCAGGAGGCCTGTCCCACAAAAGGCCAAACTCCAGAGCCGGCTAAAAGCCGGCTGCGGGCATGATTGCCCGCCCTCCAATTTCCGTCTAAGTCAGGTCGATGGCTTTGGCCAGGGCCAGCAGCGCATCTGAGATACCGGGCGAATCCTGGTAGGCGGTGAGGCGCACGAAATACCGGCCGCGGCGAAAGGTGAGGCTCTGGCCGTATAGCCGCGCCGCGTCGCCTATCGCAGCAGGACGGCTGCCGGCGGCGGACTCGGATTCGAAGATCGCGCGGGCACCTTCTGGCCCGGCCATTTCGTGGATGTCCACGACCGCCTCCGCGCCGTCCTGGTATCGATAGCCGGTGGTGAAGGTCCGCCGGATGCCCACGCGCAGGTAGCGCTCCGCATCGCCATCGACATAGCGCCAGAGATCGGACGCGGCAAAGGTGCGCGCCTCGCCTATGCGCACCCAACCCGCGGCGCGGTCCGGAAACAGGCTGCGCGCCGGCGCGGCGGCGGCCGGGGCGAGCAGCATCTGGTTGGTGGGCGAGCGGCTCTCCCCAACGCTGGTCACATAGATGGCCGGCTGACCCCGCACGGGACAGGCAAATTCGCAGGCACCGCAACCCACGCACTGGCGCGGGTCCAGATAAGGCTGGCGCACCGTTTGCATGCTGCCGTCCGGCGCGGCGACTTCCGCGGGGCGCAGATAAATCGCTTTGGGCGATGTGGGGCACCACTCCTCGCAGACGATGCACTCGGTCGCCATGGCCCAGGGCAGGCACCGCCCATGATCGTAAAAAGCCGTGCCGACGCGGATGGGGGCCGCATCGTGCTTCAGGCCAGGGCTTCGGCCGCCCGACCAGCCTTTCTCGCGCGCGGTGAATTCCCAAATCGCGCCGGTGGGGCAGACCGCGCCGCACAGCGTACAACTGGCCGCACAGTAGCCGGTGCGCGGGACCAGCACAGGGGTCCAAAGGCCCTCCACACCGGCTTCGCTCCAGGCGGGCTGGAGCGCGTTGTTGGGACACACCTTCAGGCACTCGCCGCAGCGGATGCAGCGCGCCAGGAAAGCGGATTCCTCCAGCGCGCCGGGGGGACGCAGCGGGCGAGCCTGGCGTTCGGCGCGCAGCACGGGGGCCAGCGCGAACCCCGCCAGCGCGCCGGTGACCAACTGGCGGCGGCGCAGATCGGGCGCGGCGAGGTTGTCACGCTGGTGGGGAAACAACCGGAAGCGGAGGCCACCGTGCGGACAATCGGCCACGCAGTTGAGGCACAAGTGGCATTCGGCCTTGCGCCATTTGGCGCCGGGGATGGGATCGTCGCCGCCCTGGCAGTGGAGCAGGCAGCGGTTGCAGTCGCCGCACTCCGCCGGATTCTTCTCGAGCCCCAGAATGGACCAGCGCGAGGCCAGCCCCAACAGCGCGCCGAGCGGGCAAAGGGCACGGCACCAGAAGCGGGTCACCACCAGGTTGGCCAGCAGGAGCGCCGTCAGGATCAGGGCCAACAGGAAGGCCTGCTGGAAATGCGGCGGACGGAGGGACCAGCGGTCGAGCGCGGGCAATACGGAAGCGCCCAAGGAGCGGACCAAAATGGAAATGGGATCAAGGGCCAGGAGCAGCGTGATCCCGCATAATGCCGACGCCAGCAGCATGAGAAGCAGCCAGTACTTGGCGATCTGCCACGGATGGTAGCGATTCGCGGCCAACAGCCGCGGGCCCCGTTTCCAAGGGGATTTCCAGCTTCCGGCGAAGTGCAGCAGCGTACCAAGCGGGCAGATCCAGCCACAGAAGAAGCGCCCGAGAAACAGTGTGGGGATGAGGATCGCCAGGCTCCACAAGAGGCCGTGGTAGAGTGCCCGGGTGGCCAGAGCGTTGCCTACGGCCACCAGCGGATCGGCTTCGAGAAACAGGCGGGCGGCGGAATCCGTGCGCCAGACGAGTAAGCCGGCGAACAGGGTTAGAAAGGCGATCTGTGAACAGCGCCGGAGTGTCGTCCATCGCGTGGGCTTGTCGTCAGCCACGGAATGACCTCATTGCGAGCGGCCGCTCCCTTCGTTCCGGGGTGTTGGCGGGCGCTGGCGACTGCGGGCGTTATCGATCGTCTGTTGAACCGCCGGGGAGTTCAAGGCGTCCAGTGATATTTCCCAAGGTGCGCAAGGCACAGCCTGCGTGGCCGGAAGCACCTTCCGGTCGATCGTCCGTTTGACGTTCCACTCGCTGACGCACAATCGATGGGCTGCTTGCTGCAACGTCATCATCCAATTGTCCGCCTGGCCGGCAACATTCGGCAACTCATGCCGGCGACGCAAGCCCTAAACGCGCTGCGATTTCCAACTGTTGCCGGCACCGGTGCGCGATCCTCTGCTTCAGACAGACTTGCCGCGATCCCCGGAGTGCCCAGGATGGCGGTACCGACGTAGAACGTGATTTTTCCGGTGGCGCCCGGCGGGCTCACGGAGGCGGTTAAGGCGACGGCTTGGCCAAAAATGGCGGATGACGGCGCAGCCGCGAGAGCCGTGACAGTCTGCGTCGCGGCTTGTGCGGCTGCGACGGCGGCCGAGAGAAATCTTAAGACGAGGGATGGGCGCTGCACATATTCCTTGCTTAATCCGTCAGACGCGGGTTAAGAGCAATGCTGTTCACTTAATGATGTTTCGGTGGGGCAGGCGATCGTTTTATGTCGCCTGCCAACGCTCCCCGCAGGCGGCAGACCACAAAGTGCGATGGTCTGCCCCACCAAAGTGAACAGTATTGGGGTTAAGCGGCACTATTGTCGCACGATGGGGGAGGCGGGAGTCAGGTGACAGGAGTCAGTGAGCGCGCGGGTGTTTCGAGGGCGGCTGCGTCCGCAGGCTCAGACGGACATTGCGAGACAAATACGACGGATTGGCTGCACGGCCGACTTCTGGTCGGAAACCAGCGCCTGCCGGATGCTGGCCATCTCCATGCCGAGCCGTTGGGCCCGGTCGATGCACTGTTCGCAGATCAGTAGATGCTCTTCAATCATGGCCAGTTCGGACTCGTCGGTCACGCACCCAAGGAGGTATTGCTCCAGATCGCTATCGCACATGCCATTTCCTTTTTACCATTAAGTTCATTGGGGAATCAATGGATTTTCCGTATCGTGAACCAGGGGAAATCGAGGCAGACTGGAATCAAGCACTTGGCTGGAGGCGCGGGTCGGAATCGAACCGACGAATAAGGGCTTTGCAGACCCTTACAACACGTTCAGCAGAAAGGCCTTACGCTGACTCGTCCGATGACTTGTCCGTTTTGAAAGTATTTGCGTTCGGGTTTGGTCCCGAAGTTGGCGTCGCCTTCGCGTTTAAGGTACCCCCGAAGCAGGGGCAACTCGATCTGCCGAATCGCCAATCAGAAGAGCCGCCAGCCCAAACCGCGCGTCCTCGAACACGTTTGTTAAGCCTTGTCTCGCAAGAGCGGATTGCGAACTGGCCTTCGCCATGCGCTCCTTTTAGTTTAGGCTGCATCCGGCTACGTAGGCGTGATATGCCTACGTCAGAGAATGACGCATCGAAGGTCGACGTTCGTGGATACGGAGCACGAAAATGGTCGTGGCCGGTCGACGCCGCGCAGACCATGGATGCGGTGCCCTCCCTCCGCGCCGCGCATGCCCATCCGCGCGCCGGCGATCGCGGCGACGGACCACGCGCGGCGGGTGCCGGAACGGTTAGCCGGCATCGGGCGGCGCGAAGCGCGTTATGCCACCAAACCGGGCACCTGGGCGTTATCGCCAGGCGCAACACCGCCACGGGCGTGCAGGCTGCGCGTCGCATCCCGGCGAGGTGGCCTTCCGCCGCCGTTCCCGGTTTCATGGCACACCAGGAAGCTGCGCTGCCCCCCGGGCCGTGCGCATCCCCATCCGCACGCTGGCGGTCGCGGCGACGGACGGCGGGCGGCGGAACGGCGGCCGGCATCGGGCTGCGGAAGCGCGTTATGGCGACACTCGCTCGCGGACTTCGGGCATCGGAAGGCGATCGCCCGGCGCAACCGCGCGACCGGCGGGCAGGCACACGACGGCGCGTCGGCGCGTCGGCGAAAGTGCGCGCGCGTGTCAAGGCGAACTGATCTTCGCACCCGCGCAGAAGGAGATGGCGGCGCGCAGTGCCGCCCCGCAAAAACTAACTGCGAGCGCGCGACTTTAAAGCCTCGATTGCAGTGTACCCCGCTGCCACCAGAGTGAGTACGGCGCAAAGGTAAGTCAACGTCAACCGGCACACCACCACCAGTGAGGCCGGCATCACATCGACCGTGCCCGCCAGCACAATCAGCAGCAGTGCGATCGATAAACCGACTACGCTCCAGATAAGGACGCCCTCAAAGACGCGCCTGGCAGGCGTGCCATTGGAACTCTCCTCGTGAGACGGCATTGAATTATCCTGAGACATTTGTTTTAGTTGCCCCCAACGAACATTGGCGTTGTTGCCTATAAGGCCGGACCGACACTGCGCCGCCAACTTTCATGGTGGCAAGAATAGTCAAGGATCGCAAGGTATCTTTAGTTATCGTGGGACAGGCATTCAGCCAGGCATTCAGCCTGTTACCGGAGATCGTCCCTTTTGCGCGTGAGGGCAGGCTGGCAGTCTGCGGCGGACTGGTAGTCCACCTCCTGGTGCGCTCGGTGAAGTCGGCGCGCGGCGACGCTGCTGGATGACGGCGTGCTCGTAAAATGGGGCTCCTCCACTGGCCGGCGCAGATCGCGGATGCGGACGCCCTCCGCGCGGCGTGTACCCATCCACGCGGTCGCGGCGACGGAACGCGGGCGGCGGCGGAACTGGCGGCCGACAGCGGGCTGCGCGAAGCGCGTCATCGCACCCGAACCGGGCCAGCCGGAAGTATCGCCCGGCGCACCCGCGCCGCGGGCGTGCCGGCTTGCGCGTCGCCGTCCCGCTGAAGTGGCCGCCCGCCGACGTTCCCGGTTTCATGGCACGCCCGGAGCTGCGCCGCCTTCCGCCCGCCGGGCACCCGGAAGTAATCGTCCCGCGCCACTGCGCCACGGGCGTGCAGGCTGGCGCCGGCATCCCGGCAAAGAACGATGTGCCACCCGCCGACCGGCCCGCGCAAACCATGGATGCGGTGCCTTCCGCGCCCCGCATCCCCGTCCGCACGCCGGCGGTCACGGCGACGGAACCATGGGCGGCGGGCGCGGAACGGGCCGCCGGCATCAGGCGCGTGAAACTCGTTATTGCACGCAACCCGGGCACCGGGAAGTAATCGCCCTTCGCACCTGCGCCACAGGCGTGCAGGCTGCGCGTCGCCATCCCGGTGAAGTGGCGGCTCGCCGACGTTCGTGGACGCGGGCGGCCAGAAGCACGTTATGCCACCGAACCCACGCACACGGAGGTTATCCCCCGGCGCAACTGCGCCATGGGCGCGCAGGCTGCGCGTCGGCGTCCCGATGAAGTGGGGGCGCGACGACGTTGCTGCATACCGGCGCAACGGTGCGCCGTCCGCCTGGCTGGCCGCGCGCTGACGTTCGTGGATGCAACGCCCCCCGGCGCCGCGCGCATCCCCATCCGCCCGCGGCGGGCGGCGGAACGGGCCGCTGGGGATCGGGGCTGGGGGAAGCGCGTTGTACACCCTCCCAAGAATGTGTTTTGCATTGCGTTCACGCACGCAACGAACGGCGGTTTTGGTGGGCTGAACGTTGGCTTCTTCCCTTGATCTATAGCGCCCGTTCTTTGTGATACATCATGTCTTTCAGGTTGAATTTGGTCTTGACCTCCAACCTTCCCAGTTGCGTGGTGAAGCTGACTTCTTTGTCCGCGGGCGTCAACTGCAGCAATTCATGGGAGAACCCGAACAACAACACGTTACTCTCGAAACCGGCCGATCCCTGCTGCACTGTGCCGGGCTGCGCTGGAGACTTGCCCTTCGGCTCCAGGTACGTCAGGCTCTTGATTCGGTCCAGCACGTCCTGGCTGGGCCCCTTCTCTCCCGTCGTGTCGGAATCGCCACCGTTGGTGCGAAGCCGGTCCGCGGTGACAATCGGGATGCCGCTCACGCTGATGACGTAAGCGTTCGCCAGACCCTCTGGAACGGGCGATTTCAGGGCTTCCTGAATCGGCTTGGCGCTAACCCATCGCACCACGCCGTGGTACTGGATTGGCGCTGGACCGCCCATACCGCCGCCGCGTCTACCGCGGCCCATACCGCCGCCGCCCATCCCGCCACCTGGGTATCCCCCACCGCCGCCGGGGTACCCTACCCCGCCGCCATTGCCGCCGCTGCTCGATTGGCGCAACGAGATGGTGACCGACTTTGCCCACGGCGACTTCGTCTTCAACTTCTCGATTTCATCGCTGGACCACTGCGACGGATCTTTCTTATTCCAGAATTCCGATTCTCCGGCGTATAGTCGAAACCAGGACTGGGCGACTGCCCCCGAAGCGAGCAGCAGGAGTCCGCGGCGGGTGAGTCCGCATGTTTGAGCCATAAACGGTGGTGTCCTAACCTTCGTGAGACGTCGCCTGGGGTCCCAACGGTTGCAATATTAACACCCGCGTTCAGTTGGCCTTTCCCGATCCTCCCGTTAACGGAAACGCCCTGCGCGGTCTGAAGCGATATGATGGGTGCGGATGTGTGTGGGAGTGGCGAAAAGCGGGAGGTAAGATGAATCCGAATGATGCGATCACTCGCCGCGGGCTGCTCGGCCAGGCGCTGGGAGCGGCCGCTCTGATTTCCGCGGTCGACTCGGCCAGCCAGTTGTTTGCCCAGACGCCGGAACCGCCCGCGCGTATCCGCGAATCCCTGGACTTCGGTTGGAAGTTCTTCAAGGGCGATGCTCCCGGCGCGCAGCAACCGGGTTTCGCGGACGCGAGTTGGAGAAGCCTGGACCTGCCGCACGACTGGAGCATCGAGGGTCCATTCGCCCAGAATGAGCCCAGTGGCGGCGCGGGTGGCTACGCCCCGGCCGGCATCGGCTGGTACCGGAAGCGCTTTCGCCTCCCGGCATCGTACGGCGACCGCAAGGTATCGGTTGAATTCGATGGCGTCTACCAGAACAGCGAGGTGTGGATCAACGGGCAATATCTCGGCAAGCGGCCATTTGGGTACATCAGCTTCGCCTACGACCTCACCCCACGCTTGAATGCCGGGGGCGAGAATGTGTTGGCCGTAAAAGTGGACAACTCCCGCCAGCCCGGCTCGCGCTGGTATTCCGGCTCGGGCATCTACCGGCATACGTGGCTGGTTGCCGTGAATCCGGTCCACGTTGCCCAATGGGGGACGTTCGTGACCACGCCACGGGTTTCCAAGGACTCCGCAACCGTTCACGTCCGGACGCGGGTGCGCAACGAAACAGCGACGGCCGCGTCTTGCTCGCTGGCGACCGCGGTGGTCAACCGCGAAGGCCTCGTCGTCCAAACCGAGGAGACTGCTCAGGAGATCGGCCCTCACGCCGAATACGAGTTCGGGCAGTCTCTCACGGTCGATAGGCCCATGCTCTGGAATGTAGCCGCACCATATCTCTACCGGGTGCGCAGCACGGTCCACGTGGGCCGGGAGTTGGTGGACGAGTACGAGACTGCCATCGGTATTCGGGAAGCGATCTTCGATGCGGACCGTGGGTTCCTGCTGAATGGAGAGCACGTTAAGCTGAATGGAGTCTGCCTGCACCACGACGGAGGAGCCGTCGGTGCCGCAGTGCCGGAGCGCGTTTGGGAGCGGCGTTTCGAGGTCCTGCGCGAGATGGGGTGCAACGCCATTCGTACGAGCCACAATCCGCCGGCGCCCGAGTTTTTGGACCTCTGCGACCGCATGGGCTTTCTCGTCATGAACGAAGCTTTTGACGAATGGAAGGCGGGCAAGGGACAGGTGCGCGGCAATGGCTATTCGAGGGTCTACGACGAGTGGCACGAACGCGATGTGACGGACTTCGTCCGCCGGGACCGCAATCATCCTTCCGTCGTGCTGTGGAGTTGCGGCAATGAAATCGGCGATCAGCTCAGCGAGCATGGTGTGGAGATTTTGCGAGAATTGCTCGCTATCTTCCATCGAGAAGACGCCACGCGCCCGGTCACGGCTGGCTGTGACCAGATTGCGGCCGAACCGAAATCGGCGCCAGTGGAGTTTCTGAGCCTGCTGGATGTCGTGGGATATAACTACGCCGACCGCTGGCGTGAGCGGCGCGAATTGTCCTATAGCCTCGATAAGGCCGCGCATCCCAACTGGCGCATGATCGGAACGGAGAGTACCGGCATGGGCGGCCAACGCGGTGACTATCGGGGCATTGTCCCGGCATCCTCAGGGCAGGCCGCGGGGCTCGCGGCGTCGCCCGGAGTCTCATCGGCAGCCGGAGGGGGACGGGGCTTTGGCGGCGGTGCCGGCCGCAGGCTGGATACGGAGCAACTCTGGAAGTTCGTGCGCACTCACGATTATGTCGCCGGCGACTTCATGTGGACCGGCATCGATTACCTCGGCGAAGCTTTCGGCGCATCCAGGGGAGCAAGTTCCGGGGTCATCGATAGCTGCGGGTTTCCCAAGGACGGCTACTACTTTTATCAGAGCCAATGGAGCGAGAAGCCGGTGCTGCACCTGTTCCCGCACTGGAACTGGAAGGGGCGCGAGGGCGTATTTGTGCCGGTCACTTGCTACACCAATTGCGATAGCGTCGAGTTGTTTCTCAACGGCAGATCGGTGGGAGTCAAGGGCTACATGTTCCCGCGATACGGCATGCAGGGGCGCTACGGCCAGTACGCACCGACGGCGCCGGGCGCCGTCCGGACCACGAACGATCTCCACCTCACCTGGGACGTGCCCTACGACCCCGGCACTCTCAAGGCGGTCGGGATGAAGGGTGGAAGGGTCGTCGCAGAGGTGGAGGTCTCGACGACAGGCGACCCGGCCGCCCTCGGCCTTTCCGTGGACCGCAACGCGATCCGCGCTGACCGGAGCGACGTGGCCCACGTCACCGTGAAGGTATTGGACGCTCAGGGTCGTTTGCATCCGGATGCGGACAACGAGATCACGTTCGAAGTGCAAGGGGCAGGCAGGCTGATCGGCGTGGACAACGGCAACATGGGTGACATGGCAGCCGACTTCAAAGGCAAAATCAGAAAGGCTTACCAGGGCATGTGCCTGGGGATAGTGCAATCCACCGCTAGCGCCGGGCAGATTCGCCTGACAGCCACATCGCCCGACCTCATGTCGGCCACCGTAACGATCGCGTCGAAGGCGTGAGCCAAAAGTGGCCGCTCGCCGACGCTGCTGGATGCGCCGCCGCGCATCCCCATCCGCATGCTGTCGGTCGCGGCAACGGACAACGCGCTGACGGCGTCTACGGCTCGCACACCTCCAACGCCAGTCGCTTGGGCGCGGTGATCGCTTGAGCGCGGGCGCCCTCGCGGCGGATGAAGGCCCTGGTCTTCGACAGCGTCTCGTCGCCGAATCGCGTCGCCCATCCGCACGCCGGCGGTCGCGGCGACGGACCACGGCGCGGCGGCGGGCGCCGGAACGGGCGGGCGGGCATCGAGGTGCGCGAAGCGCGTTATTTTCAAACTTGGGATTTTGAAGCCGTGAGGAGAGTTGTGGCGGCGATCGGATTTCCCCACCAAAACCTCCACCCCAACCGGTGGCGCTCGACGTTCGACGCGCCAAGCGTCCGCAGGGCATCCGCATATATCGCCGTGGCACGGATATCCGCGATCACCATCCTGCCTCCGGGTTTAAGGACGCGGAACCCTTCGCCGATCGCCCGCTTCCGATCGGCATTCGATCGGATGTTGTGTATCGCGAGGCTCGAAACTACCAGATCAAAAGTAGCGTCTGGAAATGGGAGCGCTCGCATGTCGGCGGTCTCAATGTGCACGCGATCGCCGACCCCTTCCAGCGCCGTGTTGCGCAGGGCGGCGTGCATCGCGTTCCCCGACTGGTCCGTTGTACTCCAGATATCCACGCCTGTCACTCGGCCTGTCATCAGCCTGCGTGCTACGGCCGTCAGCACTGCGCCTCGACCGCACCCCATATCGAGCACCATCTCGTCGCCGCGCATGTGAGTTCGGTCCAGAATGCGGTCCCACTCGAGGAACTTGCCGCGTCTGGTGGTGTAGAAAAAGCTGGTGGTGTTCACCAGGAACAGGACAAAATACAGCGTGATCGGCGCGGCCTGACTTGGCATTCGCCACCAGGAGATCGCCGCTCCAAGGCCGCTGAGTACCGCCAAAGATCCGAAGGTCACCAGCGCGTAAGGTGCATCGTAGCCGTATTCGCCGTGTCGCATTGCGATCCGAGGGGAGGCTTACATCCTCAGCCAGCAGCGGCAGGGGTGGACGGCGCTGCCACGCGCTCAGCACCGCTCGCTGGCTGGGCCAAGATCGCCCGAACCCTCGCCTTCAGGGTCTCTCCATCGAACGGCTTCGGCAGGAACGGCATGTTGGCATTTTGGCTGACGATCTCGCGCATGTCCGCACCAGACATTACCAACACCCTGACACCCTGATTCCGGGTCGCTCTTCGATCAGATGCGCGCACAGGTCGGTGCCATTCAGCCTGGGCATCTGCACGTCGGTAATCACCAAATCTATTGGTCCGGGGTACTTGCGCGATACCTCCAGCCCTTCGTGACCATCGGCAGCGGAAAGAACGAAATACCCCTCGTGCTGCAATAGCAGAGTGACCAGATTTCGGATTAGGGCTTCGTCATCAGCGACAAGGATGACAGGCTGGTGTAGCCCCCGGGGGCCGCCCGGGGTCCGCCCAGGCCAGGGGTCCGCCCGGGGCGGCCCCCAATAGGCGTTAACTTTAGGATCGGCCGTCCAGAACCCTCCACACTGAATGGTAGTCGCATAAGTCGAGTTGCCAACATTTTGTGCCATAAATGTTTTAAGTTAACGCTTATTGGGCGGCCCCCTGGGCGGCCCCCCTGGTCCGCGCGGGTTCCCCTGGACCCGCTCCTTCGTTCGAAGAATCAAGGCTTTCGACGCTGGCGACAGGCCGACGGGGGCGTCGGCCGCGGTCCAGGGGGACCGCCCCACAACTAATGCAGGTGTTCGGTCGTGGGAAAACTATGCGGCATTGGGCTCTCAGCCTGCGGCGGCCTCTCAGGCCGCCTGCCCCTACTTCTTCTCATCGCTAGTGCACGCCGCGCTGAGCCACTTACTGGTGCCCGCCGTATTGATCTTCATGCTGTGGGAACCATCGCCCGAAGTAACTTGCACGGAGAACTTCACATGTTCCGGGTCGATAGCTTCGACGTGAATCGTTCCCGTCGCTTTAATCCCGGAGTTGGCGCATTCAATGCGGATCTCCTGCTTGCGGGAAGACCCGTTCACCACGGTGCGCTGGCACGCTCCGTGATCGTCGCCGAACATCAGCCCCTTGTTCAGTTCTTCCTTGGTGATGCAATGCTTCCGGACAGTGGTCTTGGGGCCCGCCTTCATGCGCGCCTCCAGCATGGCCTTCTGTTCGGGCGTCATCTTCGCCAGGATTTCCGGCGGGATAGCCGGTGTGCCGGTCGTCTCAGTGGTGGTCGTGCCCTCCCACATTCCGGGCCTTATATCGAGCGGCGGAGGCGTGTCGGCGGCGCAGGCCGCGCCTGCCAGAAGGACAAATCCAAGGGCGTATCTTGCGGTCATGTTGGTCATATTATCAACCTTCCATTCTACCGGAAACCCGGCCCGCGAATCGGCGCCATCGCTGCCAGGGGTACGCGACATGAATCCGGAAGCGCTCCGCCAGGCACGAACTTCTCCACTAACTGTTCGGAATAGACAACCGTGCGCACATTCGTTTATCCAGCGAGCTTTGAAAGGGGAGACAAGCCGGGAGTCCTGGTGATCGGGTTCCGGGATGTCCCAAAGGCCATCACCCAAGGAAACGGGGAGAGGGATGCGCTCTGGCAGGCGGCGGATTGCCTGGAGGAGGCCATCGCCGGAAGGATTGCCGACGGAGGTGAAATCCCGAAGCCCTCCAGAGCGGCGCGGGGCGAACGGCTGATTCCCGTCTCGTCGCCGATGGCTGCGAAGGCGGCACTCTATCTCGCCATGAGAGAGGCCGGAATAACCAATGCGCAGTTGGCGCGGAAGCTTGGATGCGGCGAGAAGGAAGTGCGGCGCATGCTGGATCCCCGCCACCCCACCAAGTTGCCCCGCATCACTAGCTAGCTAGCGGTCCGTGAATGGATCGGCCCCTATCGTCCCCACCAATTCCGCCAGGTAAGCCGTCGCGCTCACTCGCGCCATCTGCGCGCGAGCCTCCCCAAGCAGGCTTCGCACGTCGAACTGCCGCGAGCCGGGGCCGGAGACAAACGCCTCCAGCGCCGCGATGTGGCGGCTCCACAGTGCGATGTCGCGCTCTTGTTTGGCGTGCAAGCGTTGCTTGTACCAATCGCTCTCCAGCACCGATTCCCGCGTGAACATCGCCCGGAATCGCGGGTCGCCAATTCCCTTCCCTTCCCACTCCCCGCGCGCCATGATGTGCAGCAGCGCCCGCAGCGGCGGACAGGCCGCCTCCACGCTGCCGTCATAGAAATAGTTTTGCGCCACCCGCGTCTGCGCCGCCGCAATGGCCTCCACGCCCGCCGCGAACGCATCCATATCCTGCTTCTCCGGCCTCAGAATCTCCTCGGGAAAGACGGCGTCGGGGGTCTCGAAAATTCGCCCCAGGAAACGCTCCGCGAACAGCGCCGTAATGCGGTAACCCAAGCGGCTCGCCTCCACCGTGCGTCCGCGCCATTCAAAGTCGGTCATCCTCTCCAGGAAGCCATTGTCGATCAGGAACCGCGGATCCCGCTCGGGCACCCGCACCCGGCACCAGACCTCCGGCGCCAGCATACTGATGTCGTGATCCACCCGGTACTGCGGACCGACGTATCCGGCCGCGGTGGTGAAGCCGGCGTACTCCGTCAGCGCCGCCGCCACCAGCGCATTGTTCAGATCCACCACCGGCGAAACCGCATTGAATGGGCCTTTGGTCAGCGCGCCTTCGCTTCCGAATCCCGTAGTGGACGGAGACTTGCCGGTTAGGCTGCAAATGAAATCCATGAACAGCTCCGGCAGCTCCTGATAGTGGATCGGGTTGTAGACGGCCAGGGGCGGCAGCCCGATTTTGGGATCGGCGGGATTGCCGCGGCGTCCCGCGAGCACCACATTTACCGGGAAACGCACCGGCTGGTCCGCCGGAATCCCGCGATCCAGCCGCGCGCACACTTCGGCCAGATAGCGACCTAGCTAGCTAGCGGGTCCACCAGATCGGGCCGCTTTTGCAGATAGCGCGGATTCTTCGAAGGGCGGCCGTCCACCATGCGGGGGTACGCGGAAGAGACGGCGTAAGCCACCTTCGCTTCGCTCACAAAACTCCGCAGCAGCGCCTGCATGGGCTCGGTGTATTGGTCGAACTCGACCACATGATCCACCATCGCCTTGGCCTGCGCCTTGGTCAGCGGCTCGAAGTTCGATAGAAACGTCCCCGGCGTAGCGATGTCGGCCGCCGCCTGCGCGTCAAAGCCGCGGTGAATGGCGTCGTCCGGGCGCTGGAACAGGAACGCCTCGCAGTTCTCCACCAGTTTGGCGCTGCGGTTGGGGTACTTGGTGTCGAAATCCTTCAATCCCTGCCGCGGGACCACCACCGAAACGGCGATATCGTCCTCCACCTGGACCTTGCCGGCGGGATGGAAGTCGGGCCGCAGCTTGTAAATCCGCCACGACCCTTGCGGATCGAAACCCACCCGCAGATAATTGCCCACCAGCTTCTGGTTGTCGTATTTCAGTTCATGGCCGAGGAACCCATTGATCCGGTCGACCGTGAAATGCTCCCGCCAGTTCTCGCCCCATTCCGGCCGGTAATACCGCTTGACTGTGAACACAAGCTGGCGGATGGTCTGCGGCAGGTTGCGCAGCCACTCGTTGTACTCTTCGTTGTAGTCGGAGGAAACGGTCAGCAGCTTGATCACCGACCCCAGCGACCGCTCCGGGCTCAAGATGGGCCTGCCGGAGCGCTCAGCCGGCTGCTTGTAGGCCGTCGAGAAATCCCTGGCCAGGATCTCGGCCACCTGGTCCATGTCGCGGTAGTAATCCCTGACGAACACCGGACCCTGCAACAGAACGTTGGAGATGGACTTGGATATCTCCGACTTGCCGCCGCCCGAGACGGTCGAAGGTTTGTGACCAGCGCATCGTAGTGCGCCTGCCGCGCCAGGCTTTCCTCCAGTTGCACCACGCGCACCGCCGAGCGCATGCGCGCGCGCAGTTCCCCGGCGTGAAACGGCTTGGTGATATAGTCGTCGGCCCCCGCCTCCAGCGCCTGCACAATGTCTTCCTGCTCGGCCCGCGCCGACAGCAGAATCACGTACACGTAGCGGTTCCCCGGCTGCGCCCGCA
>Ga0224555_1003759_pt1 | contig 14946 bp, 16 predicted proteins | sample 714S23034metaG_FD_180687 | JGI IMG/M metagenome (GOLD analysis project Ga0224555, IMG submission 180687) | Peat soil microbial communities from Stordalen Mire, Sweden - 717 S2 30-34 | ecosystem: Environmental > Terrestrial > Soil > Wetlands > Peat | place: Sweden: Norrbotten County, Stordalen...
GGTACCTACCGTTCGGGCCGAACAGCCACGAGCTTCTGGGCCTGACTGCGGTGGTGCGCGAGGGTGGCGCTCCGTCCGCCATCGCCTCGGTGGAGGGCGAGCTTTGGCGAGTGGTGTCCCGGGACAGCGAGCCCCTGCAGGCCGGGACCGAAGTGGTGGTGCTAGCCCAAGACGGGCTTACCCTGATCGTGGAGGCGTTGCCGGGGCCAATGCCGGTCGGCAGGAATAGCGCGGGACCCGGAGCGGTCGCCGGGTCCCCTAGCAAGTAAGGAGGACGAGGCAGTGGGCAGCGCAGCTCTGTTGTTGGTGGTGGTGGTGGTGATCCTTCTCCTAACCACCTTTGCCACCGGTTTCCGAGTCATCAACGAGTACGAGCGGGGCGTGGTCTTCCGCTTGGGCCGCCTCATCGACGTCAAGGGGCCGGGTCCGCGCTTGATCATCCCGTTCGGCATCGACCGCCTCTACAAGATCGACCTCCGAATCAACGTCCATCAGGTGCCGGCGCAGGACATCATCACCAAGGACAACGTCACCGTTCGCGTCACCGCGGTGGTGTTCTTCCGGGTCGTCGATGCTCGTGATGCCTATGTCAAGGTCAACAACTACCTGGGCAGCATCTCGACCGCCGCCCAGACCACCCTCCGTTCGATCCTGGGACAGTCCACCCTGGATGAGCTGCTGAGCCAGCGAGACAAGGTCAACGCCGAGCTGCAGACGGTGATCGACGAGCAGACCGAGCCTTGGGGGGTGAAGGTGACCGCGGTCGAGGTCAAGGACGTCGACCTGCCCCAGTCGATGCAGCGCGCCATGGCCATGCAGGCGGAGGCGGAACGCGAGAAGCGCGCCAAGATAATCCGGGCCGAGGGCGAATTCCAGGCGGCCCAACAGTTGTCAGACGCCGCGGAGGTGATCGGCAGGGAGCCGGCCACCCTCCAGCTGCGCTATCTGCAGACCCTCACTGAGATCGGCACCGAGCAGAGCACGGTCGTGGTCTTCCCCCTGCCCCTCGACCTGATTCAGCCCTTCATGGAGATCAATTCAAGGGCTGGCCAGCGCAACGGACAGAGTGCCAAGCCACTGGACGAGCTCCAAGCCAAGGTCACCGCCGCTGAACGCCCCAGGCCGCCGCGGCCCAAGTGCGAATGACCCGGCGCCCGACCGGGGCAGATGGAGTCTGAGGGAGAGAAGGCGTCATATGGAACTCCCCGGTGCCTGCTGCTGGGCTCCGGGGAGTTCCTGCCCTGGGTCGGCGAGGGCGAGCTCGAGGCCCTGAGGGGGGCCGGCGGAGATGGATCGGTGGTCGTGCTCGCGACCGCTAGCGCTCCGGAGGGTGAGACCGTCTTCGCGCGCTGGAACCGCATGGGGCGGGACCACTACGCGGCTCTGGGCCTGCACGCCCGCGCGCTGCCGGTGCGCACCCGTGAGGATGCGGCCGTCGAGGAGTACGCGGAGGCTGCGCGCCGAGCCAGCCTGATCTTCTTCTCCGGCGGCAACCCCCAGTACCTCGCTCGCTCCGTCGAGCGGACCCCCCTCTGGACCGCGATCGTGGAGGCTCTGCACGCCGGGTCGGTCTACGCAGGATGCAGCGCCGGTGCCATGGTGGCGGGAAGTTCCGAGCGATCCGGGCCTGCTCGAGGGCGGTTTCAGTTCAGTGGCGGCCTCGGCCTGTGCCCCGGAACGGTGTTCGGAGTCCACTGGGACTCCACCTTCATGCGACTCTTAGCGCCGGCAATCATTCGCAGCGTCCCGGCCGGCCACCGCCTGATCGGCATCTCCGAGCGGACGGCCATCCTGAGTACCGACCAGGGCTGGAAGGTGTTTGGGGCCGGGACCGTCGAGGTGCGCGATGGCGCGGGGCGCCGACGGTACCGGGCGGGAGAGCTGATTCCGGGCCAGTCGTCCGGCTGGTCGCCATGAAGACGTCAAGGTGTTTCACGTGAAACATCCTCCCGCTCCTATACTGCCGCTCATGTCCCGTCCCATGGTCATCGCCGTGTGCAACCAGAAGGGGGGCGTGGGCAAGACCACGACCGCGGTCAACCTGGGTGCAGCCTTGGCTGAGCGGGGGCTCCAGGTCCTCCTCGTCGACTGCGACCCTCAAGCCAACGCGACCTCGGGGCTCGGTGTCCGTCCGTCAGAGCTCGTCAGCTCCATCTATGACGTCATCGTTCTTGGCCAGCCCATTTCCGAGCTAGCCCGCAAGATCGACGACGTTCCCGGATTGACCCTGGTTCCCTCCAACGTCTCCCTGGCCGGCTCCGAGCTGGAGCTCGCCGAGCTACCCCTCCGCGAGTCTCGGCTGAGGCTGGCGCTGGACGGCCTGCAGAACTACGACTACGTCCTGCTCGACACGCCCCCGTCGCTGGGATTGCTCACCGTCAACTGCCTGGTCGCGGCGGACTCGATGCTGGTCCCTCTCCAGTGCGAGTACTACGCGCTGGAGGGGCTGAGTCTCCTGACCCAGTCCCAGTCACTGGTCAGGCAGTCGCTGAACCCAGGCCTATCGCTGGCCGGGATTGTGCTGACCCTCTTCGACCCGAGAACCATCCTCAGTTCGCAGGTGGTCAGCGAAGTCCGCCGCCAATTTGGAGACCAAGCCTTCAACACGGTCATCCCGCGATCCGTCCGTCTCAGCGAGGCTCCCAGCCACGGACTGCCGATCACCCTCTACGATCCCACCGGGCGTGGAGCGGCGGCCTACCGAGCCCTGGCTGAGGAGTTGCTCCTGCGCACAGCCGCCGTGGCCGCATGACCAAGAGGCGAGGCCTCGGGCGAGGCCTTGAGCAGCTCATCCCCACCGGCGCCCCCGGCTTCAGTGGGCCCCTGGTAGGGCCAGGGCCCCGCGATGTCCCCATCTCCCTGATCGACCCCAACCCGGAACAGCCCCGAACCAGCTTTGATGAGGGCCCCCTCCAGACCCTGTCCGAGTCCATCGCCGCCTTCGGGGTCCTGCAGCCGCTCGTCGTGGAGACCAGCGGAGAGCGCTTTCAGTTGGTAGCTGGTGAGCGCCGCCTCAGGGCGGCCCAGATGGCCGGGCTGGCGCGGGTACCGGCGGTGGTCCGGCCAGTGGGACCCGACCGAGAGAAGCTGGAACTATCGCTCGTCGAGAACCTGCAACGAAGCGACATCTCCGCCCTCGACGAGGCGCGCGCCTTCGCCCGCCTCTGCGACGTCTTCGACATGACCCAAGAACAGGTGGCACACCGCGTTGGTCGCAGCCGCTCGGCCGTCGCCAACACCATGCGGCTCCTTCAGGCCGCCCCGCAGGTTCAGCTGGCCATTCAGAGCGGCCAGATCTCACCGGCCCATGGGAGGGCGCTCCTATCGCTGGCGGACCCCGGACAGCAGGTAAAGATGCTGCAACGGATCCTTGCCCACAACCTCTCGGTTCGGGACACGGAGCGTTTGGTGAGCGAGGCGGAGGCGCCCCCGGTGCGGCGGCGGGCTGCGACAGCAGGCCGCCTTGACGTCCAGCTAGCCGCCGTCGAAAGCGCGTTGACCGAGCGGCTCAGCACCCGCGTCAGAATCGTGCCTGGGTCCAAGGGCCGGGGCCGGATCGTAATCGACTACTTTTCCGAAGAGGAGTTGAACGGTCTCGTCGACCGTCTGGGTGTCGCACTCTAACCCTTCGCCGCCCAGTTTTTCCGGCTCTTCGATTTTCAGTGGGGCCTGCTCGTACCGAGTAGGTCCCAGCCGGGCTTGCCGACCCGGAGCAGTGAGCGGATGCGGTAGTTTCGGAAGCTGGTGAACCCTAAGGCAGCGCCCTTCACCCGCTTGATCAATTTCTTGGCCGCCTCGGTCGGTCCCTGTCTGACGTGGGCCTGCTGCCGGGCGGCGATGTGGCGCTTCCAGCGAAGGAGCCTCGGCTCGGGCGAACAGGCCCCGATCGGATAGTCGGCATCCTGCAGATCGCGTCCGAGCTGCCTCGCCCCTCCAGGGCTCGTGATCACCTCCAACGTGGATTTCGGAGCGTGGAACTCCCTATTGAACGCCGCCGCCCGCCCGGCCTCCGCCCTGCTGGACCGGCTCACCCACGCCCAAGCGCCCGCATGCCCCAGCCTGACGTCAACGGTTTGGGACTCCGCGTGCCGTGCTCAACAACAGAGCCTCATGTCACGAGCCAGGCGGTCGCATCCACGAGCAAGCCAACTGAAGATCACGCCGTGAGCCAGGCGCAGGTTGTTCAGCTGACAGTGCGCGTCAGCGCCACGGGCGACTGACAACTGCTCCACCGAAACCGGAACGCTGCGCTTGGGGAAATCGTCACCCAGGGCCAGCGCTTGGCGCTTGACTTGCGGGCTCTCCCCTCGCTGACCAAGAACAGCGAGGGCAGGTCGCCGCCGGTCAAGTCAATGGGCCGTACCGTGTCGATGATCTCGCCGATGCCGGTGACGATATTCTCGGTCCCGAACGGCGACGCGTACTTGTTCAAGTTGATCTGCGAGGCCGTGTTGAAGCGTTGGCTTAGTCGGAGGTACGACGTGAGGGCCCAGCCGGGGGCCCTAAGCACTGCTCCCATGTCTCGCAGGAACATCTTCGCGATATCGACGATCGGCGTTGCTGCCACCCAGGCCTTGATGCCCGGATCCGCCGCGACAGCCTGTGCCGAGATCCAGCCTCCCCCGCTGACGCCGTAGATCGTGAGTTCTCCGGTCGGCACGGCAGCGTTGGTTTCCAACCACTGCACGGCAGCCGAGACCGAATCGTGCATCTTCGCTCTGAAGGGGAGGCCGCCGTTGAGCATCGCTCCCTGGCCGGGCAGATCGACCATGATCACGTTGTATCCCCGCTTCCAACCGGGGAAGCCAGCGAAGTAGAAGAGGTTTTTTCGGGCCGTATCGCCGCCCCCGACCATCACGATCGTCGGGCGCTCCTGGTGGTCGTGCTCGAGGAAGTAGCCCGCCAGTGTCGTGTGCTCGAAGGGGACTTCGATGGGACGGATCGGGATGCCGAGTAGCTCGGTCCCCCGCGCAAACGTCCGCTCCATCCTCTCCAGGACGGTTGCGAAGTCATTCGACAGCGGATTCGTGTACTGGAGCGCCGCCCGGTACCCGTACAAAGCGACCAGACTGAACTGGCCGGCGACTTCGGAGTTGCCACTCTCGGCGAAGGAAGCCGCCCGTGCCGCGTTGTACTCCCCATGCAGTCGGAAACCGTTCCCCCAGCCGACGGGGTCCCCATCCTTCACGTCACGCAGAGCGTGGAAGGCCTGGGACGGTGCCATCCCGACGCTCTGGCTCACGTCGATGGTCCAGTTCAAGACGAAGTCCATGTCGCCGTTCTGGAAGCGGACCTTCGACGCTTCGCGAGCTACGATCAATTGGGAGCTATCCATCGGCGCTTTATACTACGATCGTAGTATAAAGTGCCGATGGAGTCGCGGACGTGCCTCGAAGAACGACCCGACCCGAACAGCTAGCCGATGCCGCACTCGAGGTGCTCGGTTCATCTGGTTCTCACGGGCTGACGCATCGCAGAGTCGATGCCGCAGCTGGAGTGCCCGCCGGGACGACTTCCAACTACTTTGGCAGCAGGGATGCGCTCCTACGGGCAGCTGCGAATCGCTTGCTGGAGCTTCAGCTGGCCGATCTGAATCAGACGTCGGATGGTGGGAGGCCGGGAAGCCGCGATGATCTTGAGAAGGTGATTGCCGCGCTTGCGGTTGTTGCTGAGGGTGCTGGCCGGGCGCGATATCTGGCCCGGGAGGAGCTCGCCTTGGAATCGAGCCGTCGACCGGAGCTGGCCCACCTCATGCGAGAGCTGCGAGCAGTGACCGTGAGACAGCAGACGCTGTTACTCCGGGCAGCCGGTCTTGATGTCAGTGAGGAGCGTGTTGACTGGCTCGGTTCGCTACTCACCGGCGTTGCGCTCGACCGACTCACCCTCGGAGTCCCAGGCGGCGATCTCACCGCTCTGATCAGAATCGTCTGTGCTGCCCTCCTCACCCCCGGGGAATGAACAATCCCCTCGAGCAAGGAATGGTGAACACCGGCAGTTTGGCAGGGCCCCTGCTGCGCTCCGGGAACCCCCACACCCCACTCATTGCCCAAGCGCCGTTTTTCCCTTCTCTATACTTCCCAAGTGCCCGCCGACCGATCCCCTGAGCCCGGGCCTTCCGTTGCGCCTGGCCCAATCGCCGAACCGGAGAGCCCGCCCCGGCGGTCCCTGCTCCGAGATGTGGTCGAGGTTGTTGTCTTGGCGGCGCTCATCTACCTGCTGATCGCGGTCGCCGTCAGGCCGGTGCACGTCGAAGGGACCAGCATGTACCCGACCCTCGATAACAACAACCTGCTGGTCGCCCAGAGCGTCTCGCTTTACGTCGAGGGGCCTTCCCGGGGCAACATCGTGGTCATCAAGCCACCGATCCCCTCTTCAGACGACTTCATCAAGCGGGTGATCGGGCTACCCGGCGAATGGATCCGGATAGCTCCCGACAAACACGGGGTGGGTCACGTCTACATCAGCGAAACCAAGCCCACCTCCGCGACGGGAGGTCGCCAGCTGCATGAGCCCTATATCAACGGAGTCTGGCAGGACGAGGTGGTGTGTTGCACCGCCGCGGGCACCTCTTCTCCGCTACTGCCCACAACCGGCCGGTGGCAGCGGATACCGGCCGACGACTACTTCGTGATGGGCGACAATCGCAACGTCTCCGAGGACTCCCGCACCTTCGGCTGGGAGCCCCGAAAGGGCATCGCGGCCATCGCCATCGCCCGATTCTGGCCCCTCAACAAACTGGGACCGCTGCCCGGAGGGGCACCCACATTCACTCTGATCCTGGGGGTCGGCCTGCTCCTACCGCTCCAGCCCCAGCGCGCGACTAAGGGTAGATCCAGCCGCCGCCGTCACGCTCCCAGCTGATCATTTCCTCGTCGCCGAAGAACAGCTCGATCTCCTGAACCGCGCGCGCCGGGCTGTCGGAGCCGTGGACCACGTTCTGCCCGATGTCGATCCCGAAGTCACCGCGGATAGTGCCGGCAGGGGCCGCCGCGGGATTGGTCGGACCCATCATCGATCGCACGATGCTGACGGCGTTGGGTCCCTCCCAGACCATCGCCACCACCGGCGACGAGGTGATGAACTCGATCAATGACTCGAAGAAGGGCCTTCCCTGGTGTTCGGAATAGTGCCGCTCCGCCAGGTCGCGGCTGACCAAGGTCAACTTCAGAGCCACCAGGTGCAAGCCTCGGCGCTCGAACCTGCCCACCAACTCCCCGACGAGGCCGCGCTGGACGCCGTCGGGCTTGATCAGTATCAGGGTCCTCTCCACAGTCAATGCCTCCCTGCCTCCGCGGTGGCGTGAGCACTGGGAGCGGCCATCATGCCGCTCCCCCGTCCGAGATCGAAGACACGAGGTCGGTGAGGCCGCCCACCGGCCCGACAGCCGCCAGCCGCCAGCCCACCCCCGCGAACAGCCGCCGCGCCAGCTCCTGTACCTCTTCAGCCGACACCGCGCACACCGCGGCGATCACCTGCTCCGAGGACATCACCGATCCGGTGAGAGCGGCCTGCTGCCCGAGGAACTCGGCCATGGAGCTGGTCCCCTCGAGCTGGAGGCGGAGTCTGCCCTCGATCCTCGTCTTGGTCGTCGCCAACTCGTCTGGCCCGATCGGCTCGTGCATCAGCCGGCGGACTTCGGCGAGGGCGCCGCGAACTGCCGTCTGGAGCTGGTGCGGCTGGGTGGCCATGTAGACCGCGAAAGAGCCCGAGTCGCGGTGGCGGGAGACCAAGGAATGGACATCGTAGGCAAGCGCCTGATTCTCTCGCAGTTCGAGGAAAAGCCGGCTGCTCATCCCCTCCCCAAGGGCCGTGTTGAGTACCTCCAGCGCCCACCGATCGGGGTCCAGGTACGAAGGACAGCGCACCCCGAGGAGGATGTGCACCTGCTCACCGCGCCGCCTTCGTAGCTTCACCTCGGGCTGGTCGCTGAGGCTGGCCGGGGCTCCGCCGTCAGTGCGATGCCCATACGGTGCCACCTCGCCCGGGTCCTGCTCGGCGAAGCAACGCTCCACCAGCCCCCGGGCCTCTCCCGGATCGAACCCTCCAGCGACCACCACCACCACCCGGTCCGGGATGTAAAAGGCGCTGCGGTACCCGCTCAGCTCTGCCGCACCGATCCGGAACAGCGAGGCTCTGCTGCCGGCCGGGTCGCGTCCCAGTGGGTGGTCTCCCCAGAGGAGCCGGTCGAAGATCATCTGCACCAATTCCCCGGGCTGGTCGAGGTACATGTGCAGCTCCTCGAGCACGACCTTTCGCTCCCGCTCCACCTCGACCTCGTCAATGGTGGGCGCGAACGCCAAGTCGAACAGGAGCCGCAATGCCTCCTCCAGGTGGCCCCCGGGAACCTTGACCCAGAAGTTGGTTAGCTCCTTGTCGGTGCTGGCGTTGAGGATCCCGCCGATCCCCTCTATCGACTCCGACACACTCCGACTGGTGGGGAACCGCCGTGTCCCCTTGAACACGATGTGCTCGAGAAAGTGCGACACCCCCGCCAGCCGCCTCGACTCCCAGCGGGAGCCGACCCGGAGCAGCACCGACGCGGCCACCGACTGCCGGTCTGGCATAGGTGCCAATACCAGCTGGGCGCCGTTGCTCAGCTGGATCAGCTCCCAGTTGGCGTCAGCCCTTCCTGAAGCGCGGTGGCCTGTCCGCTCACGGCGCTCCATCTATCGGCGGACCTCGCCCCGCTGCTGCGCCCGCGCGATGGTAAGCGCGTAGTTGAGGTCAAGAGTGGCCGCGTTGCCGGCGATCCGGACCTCATTGACGACATTCTCCTGGCGCCAACTGACCGCGAATGATTGGTACTCGGTCCCGTCGGCCTCCTTGGTCTGGGTGAATGCGGCCGCTTCCTGCCCCAGGGCACCGGTTGAGACCTCCAGCCAGCCGCCCCGGGCCAGATCGCCCTTACCGACAGCGAACCCCTCCGCCGCCCCGGCCGCCGAGCCGTAGACAACGGCCGAGCTCTCGACCACCACCGGACCGATGACCTGCTGCGGACTCACCTCCCTCACGAAGGTGGCGAGGTAGGCGTTCTTGCGCCCCTCCTGCCGGTAGCGGTGCAGCAGGGAGGCGCTCCCGGCTGCTGCCTGGGTGTTGCTGATGAAGCCCGTGTTCTTGGATCCAATCTCAACAACGAAGCCCGGATACGGCAACTGCGACAAGGTCAGCACCAGATTCCTGGGCGAGGCGGCGATCGGGGACACAGACGTGGCGCAGGCGACCAGCCCGGTGGATAGGGCTCCGGCCATCAGGGGGCCGGCCCAGGTCCGCCAAGACGGGCGGGTCAGGGCCTGGCCTCTCCCGCCGGGCGAATCGTCACTCGACGCTCCGCGTCGGTGCCGGAGCTCTCGCTCACCACGGAGGAGTCTCCCGCCAGGGCCAAGTGCACCGCCCGTCGCTCGTATGGCGGCATCGGCTCAAGGGTGACCGAGCGCCCGCTCCGGCTCACCGCCGCGGCCATGCGGACCGCCAGAGTGGCGACCGTGCGTTCCCGACGCTGGCGATAGCGGGCGATGTCCACGATCAGGTGGGGCGCTCCCGGCGCCAGCCCTGCCTGGCCCAGCATCAGGTTGAGGACCGTCTGCAGCGCCCGCAGGGACTCTCCCCTCCACCCGATGAGGATCCCCAGGTCCGCCCCCTCGACCTCGAGCAGCAGCAGCGGTCCGCTCGGCTCCGAGCCCCGCGATGGTTCGGCGGGATGGGGTCGGCGCACCTGAACCTGCGCCTCGATCTCCATCAACTCCAGGAGGGCCTCCAGCTGCCGCTTGCCTTTCAGCCCCTCCGCTGGAGTCGCCTCCACCCTCACCCGTGCTCTGGACCCCGACATGTGCTCGCCCGGCACGGCCACCCCCCCCTCGCTCACGACCTCAACCAGAGCGGCGTCCACGTCCAACCCGCCAGCCGCGCAGGCGGCGCGGGTGGCCTCCTCGACGGTCCCGCCTTCACCCTCGAACGTCTCCGGACTAGCGACCATCTCCGATCAGCGGCCGCGCCGCCCCCTCCCCGCTGCCCGCCCCGCCGCCGAGCTGCCGGGACTGCGCCGGCCGGTAGAGCTGCCGGGATTGCGCCGGCCGGTGGGGCTCCCGGGCTTGCGCGGGGCGCTCTCGCCAGGGCCCTTCGTGCCACTCGGAACCGCGCCACCCCCCGCCGCGACGACAGCGGGGGCTGCGGGGCCCAGGCCCAGCTGGTAGATCCTCGGCCTCCAACCGGCACCGGGGAACCACGGGGGAACCTTGAGGCCGCCCCAACCCATCATCGAGAAGATCTGCAGCACCATCACCGCGCTCTGGGTGATCCAGTAGAGCCCGATCCCCTGGTTGAAGCTGAGCGCGAAGAAGGCGATCATGATCGGCATCAGGTAGGTCGTCTGACTCATGACCCGGTACATCTGTCGTTCCTGGTCGGTCATGTCCGGCCGCATCTGCTGCATCATCATCTTGGACTGCATGAAGGTCAGCACCCCAGCCAAGATCGGCACTATCAGCATGGCGGGATGGGCAGCAATCCCCACTTTGAATGCAGTCTTGTCCAGGTTGGGGATCCAGAGAAAGCTGGTGTGCCCGTGCAGGTCCTTGGAGAGCTTGTTGATGGCCCCGAAAAGCGCATAAATGAAGGGCATCTGGATGAGGAGAGGGAAGCATCCCGACAGCTGGCTGAGGGGGTTGATCTCATGGCGTTTGTAGAGGGCCATGGTCTCTTCCTGGAGCTTGCGCCGGTCCTTCTTGTACTTGGCCTGGAGCTCGCGTAGCTCCGGTCCCATCTTTCGCTGGTCAGCCTGGATCTTCCACTGAGTGCGGATCTGCCACCGGAAGAGGGGGAAGAGCAGGCCGCGGATGGCCAGGGTCAGCACTATCACCGCCAGCCCGAACGAGCCGATGAGCTTGGTCGGGCCCAAGTCGTTGAAGACGCTGTTGAGAAACTGCAGGACCAGAGCGACCGGGGTCAGAAGGACATAGAAGAAGACGGCCAGGAACGGATTCGCGGGCGGCGGTGCTGCTGGGTTGACGAACGCGAGCAGCTCAGCGCTCATGGGCTAACTGCTCCGGAAGCGGAACCGGGTCGTAGCCGCCTGCATGGAACGGGTTGCAGCGCAGGATCCGGCGGATCCCCATCCACCAGCCCCGGCGAACCCCATAGAGCTGGATCGCCTCATAGGTGTAGTGGGAGCAGCTTGGCTCATAGCGGCACCCTGAGACCAGCCCGAAGACCGGGCTGAAGGTGGCCTGGTAGACGGAGATGGCCACCAGGGAGACTCTTCTCACCGGGTCACCCCCGCCTGGGCCAGGCAGCGGTCCAGGGAGGCGTCGAGCGCTCTGCCCCCGGCGCATACCGCCGCCGGCTGGGGCATGAGGACGACATCGAAGCCGGTCATGGTCGGGAGCCGTTCGGCCACAGCGGCCCGCAGCTGGCGCCGCAGCCGGTTGCGCTGCACTGCACCTCCGACTCTCTTGGTCACGGAGATGCCGATGCGGGGAGCCCCTGTGGAGTTGGCCCGGATCCGGACGCGAAGGACCTGGTCTCCCGCACCTGTCCGCTCCGCGCTCACGGCCCGAAAGTCAGCGGAGCGGCGGAGTCGGTACTTCGCCTTCACCGCACCGGCGCTGGGGTCAGGCGCCAACGGCCCTTGAGCCGGCGGCGCTTGAGGACGCGAACCCCTCCGGGGGTCGACATGCGCGCACGGAAGCCGTGCACCTTCCTCCGGTAGCGCTTCTTGGGCTGGAATGTTCTCTTGATGACCGAATTCCTTGACAGCCGAGCATCTCGGCCCGAAGTCGGACGCCGTCCCCGCTCCTAGGCGCGCTGGCTCGATATGGGTCGGCGCTGAGGATAGCAGACAGCGCATCCTCAGCCCAGATCTCGGATCGATCATGGCGGGTCCGGGGTTGGCGAGCTGAGCTCCCACGGGGACGCTCCCTCGGAGCCGGTCCCGCTGCGGCCGATCCGGATCCCTCGTTCCCGCCCATTCCCGCTGGGCTCCATCCTGCGCACCCGACTCCGCCTTGGCCGCCGGGGCACCCCCCGTACCCTCCGCGGCGGCGCCACAAATCGGACGCCCTGGCCCCGCGGCCCGGGCCTCGACCAGATTCCCGAGCCACCCTGGAGCTGAACAAGACCCCTGGGGTGGTGCGAGGGCTTCTGTGACCTCGGTTCCACTCTCCAGCACGGCGCCTTCCGGCGACGCACGGCCCCGGGGGAGCACGTTCCGGCGCGTCCCCCTTGGGCTCGGTGCCCCTGGCTGCCGGCGTCCCCGGACCGGGCGGCCATCCGGGCTCCCCACCCGCGCGGCTCCCCGACCAACCGCCCATCGGGCCGACCCTTGCCTCAACTCCCCGACTCCACCCCGCCGAGCTCACCTCCGTTGCGCCCCAGTGTGGTCGGTGCTACCATCCGGGAGCGACCGCGGGGGTGGGCTAGACCCGGTCCGAGTTCCTCTCTTCCACAGGGTGACTCTGCCCCTCAGGTGGGTTATCCACTTCTGTGCATAAGGTGTGAATTGCTCTCCATTCCCGGGGCCCTGGAGTCGGTGAGAGGCCCCGGGTGAGTCTCGCGCCAGATCAGCTCTGGTCGGCGGCCCAGGAGGAGCTCCGCTTCCAGGTGAGCCGCCCGGGGTACGAAGCCTGGCTCAAGAATGCCCGGCTCCTGGCCTTTGACGAGAGCGAGGCCCGGGCGACAATCGCCGTGCCCACCCCTCTGGCCCGCGACTGGGTGAGCGACCGCTACTCGGCGGTGATCCGCGAGACCCTCTCCGCCATCCTCAACCGGGACATCAAGGTAGAGTTCGCCGTCCAGCCGGCCCCGGGGGCCACGGCGAGCGCCCCGGGGAACAGCCTGCCCTCGGCGGCCCTCCCCGACGAGCGCGCTCAGGGCATTGCCGAGACCGTTCCCGGGCTCAACCCGCGCTACACGTTCACCGCATTCGTTGACGGGAACAACTCCCGCTTCGCCTACGCCGCCTGCCGAGCGGTGGCCGACTCCCCCAGCCGTGCCTACAACCCGCTGTTCCTGTACGGCGGCGTGGGACTGGGGAAGACCCACCTCATGCACGCGGTGGGTCACGCGGTCTGGCAGACCCACCGCCTCCGGGTCGCATACGTAACGTCCGAGAGCTTCCTGAACCAGATGATCACCTCGATCCAGGAGAACCGGATGGCGCAGTTCCGGGACCGCTACCGGACCGTGGACGTGCTCTTGGTCGACGACATCCAATTCCTCGCCGGCAAGGACCGAACCCAGGAGGAGTTCTTTCACACCTTCAACGCCCTTCAGGAGGTTAACCGCCAGATCGTGATCACCTCTGACCGGCCTCCTCGGGAGATCCCCACCCTGGAGGATCGCCTGCGAACCCGGTTTGAGGGTGGCCTCATGGCGGACATCCAGCCGCCCGACTTCGAGACCCGGCTGGCGATCCTCCGGAGCAAGCTCGACCCCCAGCAACCCTCCATCAGCGAGGAGGTTCTCTCCTTCATAGCGTTCAAGATCCAGAAGAACATCAGGGAGTTGGAGGGGGCCCTCATCCGGGTCCTCGCCCACGCCTCGCTCTCTGGCGGCGAGAGCCCGTCGCTCAGCGAGGTCTCAGAGATCCTGCGCGACATCATCCCGGCGGCGGATAGCAAGCCCCTGTCAGTGGATCTGGTCCAACAGGTGGTGGCCGAGTACTACGGGATCTCAGTTGACGAGATGCGGAGTAAGCGCCGCGACAAGCACATCGTCTTCCCCCGCCAGGTGGCCATGTTCCTCATCCGCGAGGAGATCGCCATGAGCCTGCCCGCGATCGGGCAGGCCTTCGGAGGGCGTGACCACACCACCGTCCTCCACTCCTACGAGAAGATCGCCACCGATGCCAAGGAGGACCAGAAGGTCTCCGAGGACATCCGCTGCCTCCGCGAGTTGCTCCACTCCCGGTAGCGACTCAGCACACCTTTTCCAGTGTCCCTGTGGTCGGGCGCCGGTTCCTGTCAGCAACCCCTTGCCCCACCATTCGCTCCCGGAGGGGTGGGTCCCGGGAGCCCGGCTTTCCACAGGATGTGCACCGGCAGGGCGAGATCAGCTTCGATCGGTTTCCCCACGCTTCACTCCCCTACTATGACTACGGTTTTACATATCGGACCCAAGAACTCCAAGGGGCTGTTGACAATGAGGGCCGGGTGCCCTTGAAGCCAGGGAGGCCAATCCAGTGAAGTGCACAGTCTCGCCCCAGCAATTGGGCGCTGGTCTCAACTCGGTGAGCCGCGCGGTCTCCAACCGGGTGACCCTGCCGATTCTCAACCACGTGTTGGTAGAGGCCAGGGGAGGCCTTCTGGAACTCACCGCCACCAACCTTGACCTGACCATCCACCACGAGCTGGCAGCCGAGGTGGAGGAGGAGGGTCAGGTGGCGGTCCCCGCTCGGATCCTCTCCGAGTTCGTGTCGGCATTGCCGGAGCAGCCGCTTCGCTGGCAGCTCGATGCCGCCAGCCAGACTGTTGAACTCCAGAGCGGGCGCTTCGATGCCCACATTCGGGGAGTCGCCGCCAACGAGTTCCCCCCACTCCCCGACGTCTCCGATGGGGACACCATCGAGCTGGACCCCCAAACCCTTCTGGCGGCGATCGAGCAGACGGTGGTGGCGGCCAGCTCGGACGACGGGAGGCCGATCTACACCGGCGTCCTCACCGAGATCGTCGGCTCCGAGGTGACCCTGGTTGCCACCGACGGGCACCGGCTCGCCATCCGGGTGATTCGCGCCGCTGAGGGCGGGGTCCCGATCGAGAGGCTTGGGGTGATCATCCCCGCCAGGGCTCTCTCCGAGCTCGCAAGGCTGCTCAAGCCGGTCTCCTCCGGCCCCGCCACTGTGAGCCTCACGGTGGGGGCATCACGGGCTCAGGTGAAGTTTCAACTGCCCGGGTACGAGCTGACAGCCCGATTGATCGACGGAATCTACCCTAGCTACGAGAAGGTCATCCCGGG
>Ga0224555_1003760_pt1 | contig 14944 bp, 11 predicted proteins | sample 714S23034metaG_FD_180687 | JGI IMG/M metagenome (GOLD analysis project Ga0224555, IMG submission 180687) | Peat soil microbial communities from Stordalen Mire, Sweden - 717 S2 30-34 | ecosystem: Environmental > Terrestrial > Soil > Wetlands > Peat | place: Sweden: Norrbotten County, Stordalen...
CTGCTCCAGCTTCCGCCGGACGTCTTCACTCAGATCAATGGGGGGCGCCACACGCATATCGAGGTCTCCTCATCATAAGATGACCCTCGATGTATAACTGATTCTATTAATGAGACACTACACTAGATTCCCGCGGAACGGTCGTTCCCGCGCACTGCACCCGGCCACTATGTCTTATTCCCTGGTCCCTGCCTTTTCACCTCCCCACCTGCACCGCGACTCCGCCCATGATCGTCCGTGGTGGCATGTTCACGCCGCTGATCTCCTGGTAGCCGGTATTGCTCGCATTGGTGATTCGCAGATAAGGCCGTACCTTCCATGCATCGCGCGTCAGCGTCGCGTTCCATACCGGATACACCGTCTGTTGATACCGCTGCGCAAGTTGCACGGCATTTGTCAGAACAATCTCGCGTCCCATCTCCCAACTCCACGACGCGTGAATGTTTTCGACCGGGTAATTGAACACATATTCCGACTCAAGCCCGTGCAGAGCGGTCTGTGCCCCATGCAGAGCAGTCCACTCCACGCGCACCGTCTGCGACTGATTCGGAATCCACGCAAAACTCGCCTCAACTCCCGCAAAATGCAGCCCGTTCAGGTTATCCGCGCACCAGATGTTCGCCGGGCACCCCGCCGGAAGATACGGATTCGGCGTCGCGCTCTTCACATAGTCGATCGTGTCGTGCTGCTGCGAATAGAATCCCGTCGCTGAAAGCGTCACCTTCGCCGACGGCGTCCAATCCGCGCCTCCATCCCCGGTCCACGCCGACTCCGCCTTCAAAGTCGCATTTCCCAGCGTCGACGGATCCGAGTAATAGAGATCGGTGTAGGTCGGAATTCTGAATCCGTATCCTCCGGTCGCGCGCAGCTTCAGGCTGCTCGCCACGCGTAGGCTCCCCGCCACTTCTGGAGAAAACACTCCCCTGCCTCCGCCCGAAAAAACCTCCTCGCGCGCACCTGCCGACAAACTCCAGCGTTTCTTCGCCGGCCGCAGGTCCACATCCACGTAGCCCGCGCCCCGATTCCGCGCATGAAGGCCGAGCGCGAATGTGGTCACTCCATTGGAATAGTTGTAGCTGCGAATACTGTCCCCATCCGCCTCCAGCCCCATCAGCAGCATCGTTCCCGCCGGCAAATTCTCCGTGCGCCGCAGCGATCCCTGCCATGAACCATCAATATGGTTGTTCTCATAAATCGCGGGATCGTCGCGGAGCAGCACGAACTCATCCGTATGCCGCCTGTACGCGAACGCCGCCTCGGTCTGGCTTCCCAGTTCCTGCCGCACCCCGCCAAACCAACCCTTCGTTCGCTCCCACGAGTTGTAGGGACCATAAAACTGGTTCGCCCCAAACGACCTATCACTCACAGCAAAAATCAAGTCCAAAAGGCCAAAGCGCGGAGCGCACCAGCTCTCTGCAGAAGAATCTTCATTCCGATAATCGCGGTCCGTCATAAATCCCGTCGAAAAATTGCGCTCCGCGGTCACACGGCCGCTCCATCGTCCGTGCGTCGCCCCCGCCAGCAGAGTCTCCTCGTTCGACTCAAAGCTTCCATCGCCGCCGCGTAGAAAAATCGAATCGTGATCCGGCGCCGCTGTAAGAAAATCCACTACCCCGCTCAGCGCGTCCACGCCGTGCAGGGTCGATCCCGCGCCTTCCAGCACCTGGATCGAGTCCATCGCCTCCAGCGGAACCGGCAGGTCGAGATTGTGGTGCGAAGTCTGCGCGTCGTTAATGCGAAATCCGTTCAGCAGCACCAGCGTCTGTTCAAAACTGCCGCCGCGCAGCACCAGGTCCGTCTGGCCCCCGCCCGCACCGCGCTCCTCAAGGAATACCGAGGAGTCCTGGCGCAAAAAATCCTGCGGAGACTCTGAGGCAAGCGATTCTCCCTTCACCGGCAGAATCGCCACCGATCGTTGCGACTCTGCCAGCGGCACCGGCGCCGCCGTCCCCAGCACGACCATGGTTTCGGAATTCCCCTTCACGAGCGCGACGGGCGGAGCCGCCGCAATCTGCGCAACCGCAGTTCGCAGAGCCCCCGCCAGCAGCAGCAACCACAAAACTCGGCGGAGATGGATCAATTGCATTCGGCGCATTGAATCACTCGGTTAGAGAATCGCCGTCAGAACCGGCGCTGCGCAAGAACGATTTTGTATCATATTGAATAGTTGAGGTGCTAAACTAACTCCATCCACCATGCGCATCGACGCTTTTCTCCGTGAAAGCCCCATGTTCGCCGTCAACCGCGCGGCGCGCCGCTTTGAGGCGCTCGCCTCGCGGGTCCTGGCGGCCGACAGTCTCGGCTTCCTCGAAGCTCTTGTTCTCGCGGCTCTCTTTTTTGAGGCGCCCAGGCAGGTCAAGCCCTCGCAACTGGCCGAAACTTTTGCCACCACTCGCGGCAACCTCAGCCACTGCATCTCGTCGCTCGAAGCCAAGGGCCTCCTGCAGCGCAAAATCGATCCCCAGGACGCGCGCGCCTATCTCCTTACGCTCAAGCCGCACGGCAAGCGCTGCGCCCTGCGCGTCATCGCCGCTCTCGATCGCATGCAAAAGGAATTCGAGAGCGAAATCGGCAAGTCCAACCTCGCCGAAATGCTCAAATCCATCCGCAAGCTTGAGGCCCGCGCCGCGGTTCGGTAAAAGATTCCGAACTCTCCATGCTTGCCGAGGCCCGAGCTACACCGTTTCCCAATGTACCGGCTCAACACGCCGTACCAGCAATGCCCACGACAGCGCCCCAACCAGCGCCACTCCGCCCGTAACCACAAATGCCAGCCGCGCGCTCCCTCGTGTCTGCACAATTAGCCCCGCAAGCCACGGTGCGGCGATTCCCGCGAAATTTGCCACGCCATTCTGCAGGCTCGACCATCGCCCCGCCATCGCCGGACCCGCCAGGGTCTGCGCAATCGCCCAGTGGTTGGACGCGTATCCGCCGTGCCCCACGCAGGCGATTACCAGCAATCCCAGCGCTACGAGTGGGTGTCCGTGAACCAGTGTCAGCGCAAGCAGGCTCGAAGCCATGGCCTGTCCGCCCACCACGAGCGTGAGCCGCACCGACGTCGCCGAAACGCCACGCGCGATCAGTCGGTCGGAGATCCAGCCTGACAAAAGCGTTGTGCAGGCAATCAACAGGAATATCGCCGCGGTCAGCCTCGACATCGATCGAATCGAGAGATGCTCCTCCTGCACGAGGTACGTTGGCAGCCACGCCAGCAGGAAATAGTAAAAGTAATTCCCGCTAAAATGCCCAATCGTCGTTCCCCACGCGCACCGCAAACGCACCATCTTCGCGATCGACCCCGTCGCCCCAGTTGTCCCCGTCGCCTCGGTTGCCCCCGTCGATCCAGAGCCCACAGCCGCGCTCGCTTCGCCGTCGCACCTCATCGCGCTCCGCTCTCCGCCCGCCCCCTCAACTCGCTCCTCTTCCACCCTCCGCCCGCCGCGCGGCATTGCAAAAAACCACGGCGCCATCCACGTAAGCGCGCCTACCCCGAACACCAGGAACAGCATCCGCCATCCCCAGTGCACCAGCACCAGACCGCCCACAAACGCGCCCGCCGCCGGCCCCAGCTTGGTTCCCGCGTCGATGAATGAGTTCGCCCGCCCGCGATGCTCCTGCGGCATGGCAGCGAAAATGCGCGAATAACATGGATACGCAACCGACTCGCCAAGTCCCAGCACAAGTTGCAGCGCGAACAGCGCCGCATAGCTGGTTGTCAGACCCATGAAGGCGGTGGCGGTCGACCACAGCAGGTACCCAAGCATCAGCACCCAGCCCACGGGAAATCGATCGGTCAACGCGCCCGCCAGCCCAAACAACTGCACCAGAGCATAGGTCCAGAAGAATGCTGACAGCAGCTTTCCCGCCCGCAACGACGAGAACGAAAACTGCCGCTCGAGCAGCGGCATCGCCAGCCCCAGGTTGCTGCGGTCAACGTAATTGATCACCACCGAGAGAACGAGGAGGAGAATGACGATCCATTCCCGGCGCGTAATGCGGACATGAATCGGAGCAGCTTCCGGCATCAACTCCTCGCAGTCTCCGCAAATCCTACCACGCACCCAGATGTCCGACTTCGTCGTCCGACCTGATCGCCTGGCTCGCGGCACCGGCCGTCGTCACGGCGCAGGTGGTTTCACCGTCGAGCCGCCCACATTGGTGATGCCGGTAATCAACCTTTCGCGCGCGATGTTAAGAACGTTCGTCAGCGATTGCGCAGTAAACGGTTGGTTCAGGAACCCAGGTTGTCCCGCCACGTCCAGCGCATAATTCAAAACGCCCCTGGGGACAGAGTCCGGCGCCACATTCCTGATCTCGTCCGGCGTCATCACCATGTCAGGATCGTGAATGATCGCCTTCATTGCATTGCCGAGATTCTGCAGCGAGAAGTTGCCCGGATTCACGTCGAGCAGCGCATAGCCGCGGCCTGACACTCCGCAGTCCCACCGTTCCTCCATCGCCATCATGGGATACTGTTGGGACACGATTGGACGGAAATCGCCCCGAAGGAAACTCCCAATGGCTTCTGAATTCTCTGAGAAAGTTGTCCTCGTTGCCGGCGGTACCGGAGGTCTCGGCCGCTCCGTGACTCTTGCGTTTCTTGAGCAAGGTGCAAACGTGGCCGTCACCTGGCGTCACGAAAATGAACTCCAGTCCCTCAAAGACGCAGCCTCGAATCACTCCACTCGCCTCTCGGGATTCAACGTCGACGTCACCGACCCGGTTCAGACAGACGACCTCGTCCATCAGATCGTGTCGCAAGAAAATCGTCTCGACGTACTCGTGAACACTGTCGGCGGCTACGCGGGCGGCACGCCGCTCTGGGAGCTCGATCCCGAAGTCTTCGCGCGCATGATCGACTTGAATCTCCGCGCAACTTACGCGCTCGCCAAATCTGCAGTGCCTCCCATGCTCGCCCGCAGGAGCGGCGCCATCGTCAACATTGCCTCGAAAGCCGCGTGGGATCACGCCGCCGGAGCTTCAGCTTATACATCCTCAAAGGCCGCTGCCGTCGCCCTCATCGATTCGCTCGCCGCCGACCTCATCGGCACCGGCGTCCGCGCCAACTCCGTGCTGCCCAGCATCATTGACACCGAGGCCAACCGCAAAGCCATGCCCAACGCCGATTTCTCCAAATGGCCCAAGGCCGAAGACATCGCTGAAGTCGTGCTCTTCCTCTCCAGCGACCGCTCGCGCGTCATCCACGGTGCGGCGATTCCCGTATTTGGCAACGGATGAACCCCGTCTTCGGCAACGTCTGAATTCGATCGAGTCGCGCCGCGCATCGAGCTTCAGCGCCCACCCTTTGCGTCCCCGCGCAATTGCTCAAAACAAAAAAGGCCAGGGGATTGTCTCCTGGCCTTCACTGTCCTCGGCACCGCACCCAATCTAAGGCCTTCGCCACTCGTCCGGCCGCCCGCGATTCGTGTAGCGTTGCCTTTCCACATGAACCGCAGAGTTAGGCGCGATTTCGCGACCTCTCTCGATTGCTTCCCGCTGCGTCGGCTCAACTGCGCTCGCCCTCTCAGACCCGGGCCTTCGCACCGCATAGTCGCCCTCGGGCAGGGCAATCGCATTTGGAAATCCGCAGCCAGCAGAATCATCGGTCGTGCGGCACGATCAAGGAACGGTCGCGGATCAGAGGCGAAATATACAGATGTCGCAGGGCCGAGATTACTCGCTTGGTTCATCCCGGTGATGCCTCGGGAGATTTGGCAATCAAAATCAAGTGTGTTCTGGTCGAAAAACGCTCCTGCATCTCAGCCCTGTTTTCAAATGCGATTGCCCTGCGCCCTCGGGCCTCCGCTCTATGTAAATCTCTCGCTTTGCCATATCCTTCTAACCTGTGGGTTGACGCATAAGGTGAAATCGACTCCCTATGTATTTCAACGATATACACGACTGTAGCCCCCATAAAGTGAAATCAATGGACAGCATTAGGTGAAAGTTTCGCCGTCAATTTACGCATAAACTGAAATCTCCACCAAGCCACATCTCTGGAAGACAATAAGATATTTATAATCAGTTACTTATAGAAATATAAGGCTGCAGTCGAATCGCCGACGCGCGGGTGGTCCCATGCGAATTTGGAGGGAGATCTGACTATACGGACACGAACTAATAACCGATCAGGGTCGCGTCATCAAGGCCGGTTGCAACGCATGCGCGTGCGTCCGCCGATCTTTCGCAGTTCACTCCGTGCTGTTCCCGTAACGATCCGTGGTTACATAACACCTTTTCTTGCAGCAGAAATCGGCCTCAGGATTATCTCCGCACCAGAGAATCAGACATCCTTTGTGCCCGGATGGCGAAGCGCAGGGTAATCAGCGGCTCAATCGTCTGGCCGCTGGCTCCCTCTGAATTATGTAAAAATGCGGCACGTCACGGCGCAATTCCTGTTCAAGCGCCTTTTGCATTGCCTGTTTACATTTGTACGCCATAGCTCCTGTCTGTCACCGCGAGCTGGACCATGCGGTGTGCGATCATTTTGGTGTCAAGACCCTGGTGTATGCGGACGGGACCCAGCGTGAACACAGTCGATAGCGAACTTTCGAACTCCGGCGCGTCCGTCGCGGAAGTGCGTCGGCTGCTAGAAGAGAACGCCCGTCTACGAAGCCTCTTGATCACGCACGGCATACGAATTCCGGAAGCTGCAAAATCCACTGCTCAGCCCACTCACGTCTCCGATCCTGCACCCGAAGGCCGGAATCCGGGAGTGGCCACGGCGGAACAGCGAATCGCTTTGTTCCGCAGTCTCTTCCGTGGACGTGACGATGTCTATGCCATTCGCTGGGAGAGCGATGACGGACGATCTGGGTACATGCCCAAGGCGGACCGCGACTGGAAATCGTATCTACGTGCCAAAGACGAGGATCGCAAGAAGGTTGATCGCCTAACCCGAAAGTATAGGCAGCTTACCGATGGCGCTGTTCGCGGACATCTTGTTGGCGAGCACACGATCGGGCTCTACCCGCTCCTACAAGATGAGACATGCTGGCTGCTGGCGGCCGATTTTGACAAAAAGACATGGCAGCAAGATGCTACTGCGTTTCTCGCGACCTGCCGCGAACTCAACGTGCCAGCGGCACTGGAACGCTCACGCTCAGGAAACGGTGGCCATGTGTGGGTATTCTTTGAGCGAGCAATCCCTGCCTCAGCCGCGCGAAAACTTGGCTGTGCAATCCTCACCCGAACCATGGAATCTCGCCACCAGCTTGGGCTGGATTCATATGACCGATTATTCCCCAACCAGGACACGATGCCCAAGGGCGGATTTGGCAACCTCATTGCCCTTCCGCTGCAAAAGTTTCCGCGCGCAAACGGGAACAGCGTTTTCATTGATGTAGAGTTCTGCCCATATCCTGATCAATGGGAGTTTCTGGCAAGTGTTAAAAGAATGTCCGCCGACGCCGTCGAAGCCGTAGTTTTTGAAGCGCAAAGGCGCGGAGACCTCATCGGTGTCAGAATCAGCATTGCCGAAGACGAAGACGTTGATCCCTGGATGCTACCGCCGTCACGAACTAGTGCGGAGCGGCAAATACCTGGGCCGTTCCCAACGCAGGCACAACTTGTTCGGTCGAATCTTGTGTATGTCGAGAAAAATGGACTACCTTCCGCAATGTTGAACCGGCTACTGCGCCTGGCTGCATTTCAAAATCCGGAGTTCTATAAAGCCCAGGCTATGCGGCTTCCCATATTCAACAAGCCGCGAGTAATCGCATGTGGCCAAGATCTTGCCAACTACATCGCATTGCCGCGCGGCTGTATCGCCGAGGTCGTGCAACTACTTGAAACGCACCACATCAAGGTGGTAATGCGTGATGAGCGCTTTGCAGGCCATCCGATTGACGTGGGGTTCTCCGGCCAGTTGCGTCCGGCGCAACTCGATGCCGCCGCTATGATCGCCGAACACGACGAAGGGATTCTCTGCGCTCCAACCGCTTTCGGAAAAACCGCTTTGGCAGCATGGATGATCACCGCGAGAAAAGTAAATACCCTCGTGCTGGTACACCGTCAGCAATTGCTTGATCAATGGCACGCAAGGTTGGCAATGTTCCTCAACCTCCCCGCCAAGTCAATAGGTCAGGTTGGCGGCGGAAAGAACGAGCGTAGTGGTTTAGTAGACATTGCCATCATCCAAAGCACTCACGACAAAGCAGGAGTGAAAGACTTTGTCGCAGAATATGGTCAGGTCATTGTCGATGAATGCCACCATCTATCTGCATTCACCTTTGAGCAGGTCATGAAACAGGTAAAGGCAAAGTACGTCCTCGGCCTGACGGCAACTCCTGAGCGCAAAGATGGACACCATCCCATCATTTATATGCAGTGCGGCCCAATACGATACAAGCTCAGTGCACGCTCGATGACAGCTGCCTCACCGTTCGAGCATGAGGTAATCCTGCGATTGACAGAATTTTGCTTGCCGCCCGAACAGACTGATACGACGATTCAGGAACTGTACGCCGCGCTTGTGGATGACAACACCCGTAATGAAATGATCGCCGGCGATCTGCTGCGTGCAGTCCAAGATGGAAGCTCACCGCTGCTCCTCACCGCCAGGACCGAGCACCTGAAGTATTTCGAGACAGCTCTCGCGGGTAAAGTAGAAAGCGTATTTGTACTGAAAGGGGGCATGGGGAAGAAGCAACGGCGGTCGATAGCAGAGGCAATTGCAGCCGTGCCGGAGGACGCGCCAAGAGTCATCCTGGCAACCGGCAGTTACATTGGTGAAGGCTTTGACGATGCTCGGCTGGACACGCTGTTCCTGGCAATGCCAATTTCATGGAAGGGCACGTTGCAGCAGTACGTCGGACGCCTTCATCGGCTTCACGACGCGAAGCGCGTTGTCAGAGTTTACGACTATGTCGATTCCAATGTCCCCATGCTGGCGAGGATGTACGCGCGGCGATTAAAGGGTTACAACGTCATCGGCTACCGGATTTCTAATATTCCCGATGAGGTATATGGAACGCAACGGCAAGCTGCCGGCCTGGAGAAACCGAATGCGGCACTTCTCGGCTGAAATGGAGGAATATGACAGAGGAACGGAGTAAGCCCATGGTAGTCCACTTGGATATTCGCAAGCTGAAACCTGAGCTCGAGACCAACCTGCCGTCACTGAGCAAGGCGAAGCTGGAAGCACTGATTGAGGAAGCAGTGGTGGATGCTTACAACGAAGACGAACAGAAAGTTGGTTTGCTCACCATGATGCAGGAACATCTTGCATTACCATTTTCGGTGAGTATCCTCGGCGTTGAGGCCACCGTGGAGAAGGTGGATATGACGCGCGATGGCCGGATTGTAGCGGTTTGCCGGCGAGATGGAGTCAAGCAGAGAATTGAAATCCTTGATCTGCCGCTGCCGAAGCCCGCACCAGCAGGGGCGGAATGGATTGCGGCATACAGCCATTGGCGCAAAGGGTTCTGAGTGAGCGAATACCAGTACTACGACTTCAAAGCAATTGATCGTGCGCTGACAAAAGCAGAAATGACCGCGCTGCGGTCTATTTCCACGCGCGCCGTAATTACGTCGACGAGTTTTACGAATCACTACGAATGGGGCGACCTGAAAGCCGATCCGCTCAAACTTCTGGCAGAATATTTCGACGTCTTTGTCTATGTGGCAAATTGGGGGACGCGGGAGTTATGCTTTCGCTTGCCGCAGGAGTTGGTTGACTCGAAACAGCTCAAGGCGATGCTCCCAGGCAAGACCGTGAGCGTACGAAGTTCTGGGAAATTCGTGATTGTTGCGTTTGAAAGTGAAGTGGAGTCCGACGACTGGGACAATGACGCTGGCTCGATGGGCTCGTTGATGTCTTTGCGCTCCGACCTGCTTCGTGGCGATTTTCGCTGTCTCTATCTCGGATGGCTTCTTTGCGTGCAGAATGAGGAATTCTCAGGAGATGCATTGGAACCTCTGGTGCCTGATGGTCTGCGCAAACTGTCAGCGCCGCTCGATTCGCTGGTCGAGTTCCTTGGAATCGATGAGGACCTCGTGGAGGTTGCCGCCGCCGTTTCAGCTCCGCTGAGTGCAGGCACATCACGCAAAGAGCTTGCGGCCTGGATTCGAGACCTGCCCGGAAAGGATAAGGATGACCTACTCGTTGCTGCGGTATCGGACCCCGGCGAACGATGGAGGAACGAACTTCTGCACCGCTTTCACCATCAAAACGCCCTTGTATCCTCTTACGGCGCAATACCGCGGCGTACTGCCGAAGACCTTCTGACGGCAACTCGTGCGCGCGCGGATGAGAGAGCGCGGCTATTGGGCATAAGGCGAGCGGCGGATGTAGCGCGGCAAAAAGCGAAGGACGAGGCTGATCGCACACAGTATCTAAACCATCTGGCGAAGCGTGAAGATGCGGTCTGGAGTCAAGTAGCGGCGCATATCCAGAAACGGCAACCGAAAGAGTACGACAGGGCCGTCATTCTGCTGACTGACCTGCGTGACCTCGCTGTTCGTCGAGGGCATGAATCAGTATTTCAGTCGGCACTGGCGAAGCTCCGCAAGACCCACGCAGCCAAAGACACGTTTCTTCGCAGGCTGACAAAAGCGAAGCTATAGCCGGGGGCCGCAGACCCTTGTTTATATTTTAGGACAATGCAAAATATGCGAATAGATCGTATATTTTGCAAATGTGGATTCCGCGTGCTATTGAGCTTTGTTTGCCTTTTCTCGATGTAGAGTCGAATATCAGCAAGCAAATTCCCGCTGTCCGCCAAAGAGACTTGTATCCCTACAGCATAGTGTACTTGTAATTGCACGTCAGTATATACTTGTCATTGCACGGCTCTATAAACTTGTATTCGTCCGCAAGGGGCAGGCGCAAATGGCGACACCGAACGAAAAATTGGCGGCATCTCTGGGCGTTCTCCAGGAACTGCAGAAAGGCGGGCGTCGTGTCTTTCAATCGAGCGAACTGAGCCGGGTTCATCGGGACCGGCTGCTGAAACATGGATTCATGCAAGCGGTCATGAAAGGCTGGCTGATCTCAGCCAGTCCTGGCGTGCGGCCCGGAGACAGCACGCCGTGGTTTGCGTCCTTCTGGGAGTTTTGCGCCCGATATTGCAACGAACGTTTCGGGAAAGACTGGCATCTTTCACCGGAACAATCGCTCCTGCTCCACGCTGAAAACACCATCGTTCCGTCTCAGGCAATCATTTACAGCCCGAAAGGCCATAACAACACGGTCGAGCTGCTCTTTCGGACGTCGCTTTACGACCTGAAGGAGCAGCAATTCCCATCACGCAATGACTTGATCGTCCGCAATGGCCTGCGGATGTTTTCTCCTGCCGTAGCGTTGATCCGTGTGCCGGAATCCTTTTTTATTCGCAATCCGATTGAAACCCAAGTTGTCTTGGCGGGCATCCGCGATGCATCTGAACTGCTCAGACTGCTGCTGGATGGTGGCCACTCTGCTATTGCTGGCCGTCTGGCAGGTGCTTTGCGACGTGTCGGGCGCGCGGAACAGGCTGGCGAGATTCTTTCGGCGATGAAGGCGGCAGGGTATGACGTTCGAGAAACAGACCCGTTTGAAGTTGCGCAGCGCGTATTCGCAATAGGCGGGGCTACGGAAGCGCCCATCGTGGGAAGGCTTCAGGCTATCTGGTCAGCATCGCGGGATGCCGTGCTTGAGAGTTTTCCTAAACCACCTGGGTTGCCCAAAAATCAGACGGCATATCTGGATTTTATCAATGGGATTTACCAGAGCGATGCCTATCATTCGCTGTCTATCGAAGGTTACCGCGTCAGCCCTGAGTTGATCGAGAGGGTCATGTCCGGGGCATGGGACCCGGCGCATCACGAAGCAGACCGGCAAAGCCGAGATGCACTGGCTGCGCGTGGGTATTGGCAAGCTTTTCAAAAAGTGAAGGGAACCGTGTCCAAAGTGCTCGCTGGCGAGAATGCGGGAGCGATTGCCAGAATGGATCACAGGGAATGGTACAGAGAACTTTTTGAGCCATGCGTTGTTTCCGGTCTGATCCCGGCATCCGCCCTAGCTGGTTATCGGAATGACGCCGTTTACCTACGAAATTCCAGGTACGTTCCACCGCGTTGGGAAGCTGTGCGCGATGCCATGCCCGCACTGTTCGATTTGATCGAAGCGGAACCGGAGCCATCTGTTCGTGCTGTGCTCGGTCATTGGCTCTTTGGATATATTCATCCGTATCCCGATGGCAATGGCCGCATGGCCCGCTTCCTGATGAATGTATTGCTCGCTTCGGGCGGGTATCCGTGGACGGTGGTTCGCGTTGAAGACCGCACAGAGTATTTGAAGGCTCTGGATCGTGCGAGCATTGAGGTGGACGCAAGACCCTTTGCAAGTTTCATTGCAGAACGGGTCCGGTGGTCGCTCAAGAAAACGAAGCGTTCCGTTAGAGCATGGGCACAGGATAACCGTCTCTCTGATGGGCCCGACGGCGCGGGCATTCCCAATGCACATCGCTGCATCTGGTAGACAATCTTAGCTCAGTTCTATGAGCGCGGGCGACATCCTCAGTTTCGAGCGGTCGGAGATTGCAAGCGTCTTGCCTGATAGACAACAACTTCTTAGGGAACCTCTGCACAAGTCTGCAACCTGCATGGTATTTGAATAAACTGGAAGCATGAAGCGAATGGCGCAGATTCAGCAGACGTTGGCATCGCAGGGGAGTTTTGAGAGGTTTGGCCGCAAGAGCAAGCGTGAACTGTTTCTGGAGCAGATGAACCAGGTGGTTCCGTGGTCTGAGTTATTGGCACTTGTTGAGCCTCATTATCCCAAGGCGGGCAATGGCCGACAGCCAGTGGGCTTGGCGATCATGCTGCGGACGTATTTTCTGCAGCAGTGGTTCGGCCTGTCGGACCCCGGCATGGAGGAGGCATTCTACGAGTCGGCGGTGCTGCGGCGCTTCGCCGGAGTGGATCTTGGTGCGGCCGCCGCGCCGGACGAGACGACGATCCTTCGCTTTCGCCGCCTGCTGGAGCAGCACGATCTGTGCGGCGAAATGCTGATGACGGTGAACCGCTATCTGGAAAGCAGGGGCATCCGCATCTCGACCGGCACGATTGTAGACGCGACGATCATCCATGCGCCCTCGTCGACGAAGAACTCAAGCGGTCAGCGCGACCCCGAGATGCATCAGACCAAGAAGGGGAACCAGTGGTACTTCGGCGCCAAGGCGCACATCGGCGTGGACAGCAAGGAGACAGTGGTGCATACGGTGATCACCTCGGCGGCCAGCGTGGCGGATAAACATATGCTGCCCGACTTATTGCACGGCGAAGAGCGCAAGGTGTGGGGCGACGGCGCTTATCAGGGCCAGACCGAGGCCATCCATGCTGCCGCGCCGCAAGCGCAAGACATGACTTCGCGCCGGACCAAATACAAGAACTATGTGGATGAGGAAGCCAAGCGCAAGAACACCACCAAGGCCCGCGTGAGAGCCAAAGTCGAACATCCTTTCCGCATCCTCAAACGGGTCTTCGGATTTACCAAGGTGCGATACCGGGGCATCTGGAAGAATCACCAGTGGCTGTGCGCGGCCTTCGCGCTGGTCAATCTCTACATGCATCGCAACCGGCTGGCCCCGCAAGGGGCGTAGTGTCTCCGGAGGCCGGAAAACGGCCTCAAGAGGCCAAACACACAACCGTAAACCAGCACTTTGCGACAGAAAACTACTTCATAAACCAGAGAACCACCAGAAGCCGCGCCGTCGCTAAGAAATCATGCACCTGCGCAGAGGTTCCTTAGAGCTTTCACACTTCCGCGTGTGCAGTTGTGGGTTCCGCCGCGGTGAGGAGAATGTCTGTTATGACAGAACAGGATTCCCACAAACCGACCTTCAGCAGAAAGCTAACGCCCATTGTCGCTACGTTTTTCGCAATTGCCATCCTCTGCGTGCATGCCCCTGCCCAGGCCGCAGCGGCGGCGCAAACCTTCGACGTTGCCTCGATCCACATTAACAACACGGAAACCGACGGCCACCACCACATTATCAACGACCCGGCCGAGAGCCACTTCCGCATCGTCAACCTCGCACTCCGCGACCTCATTCAGTTCGCCTACGGCCTGTCCGACTCGCAGATTCTGGGCGGTCCGACTTGGCTCGACTCCATCATGTTCGACATCGACGCGAAGTCCGACCCCTTGGTTGATGCGCAGTTTCGCGCACTGCCAACCGAGCAGGCGCGACACCAGAAGCAACTGATGGTGGAGGCGCTGCTGGCCGATAGATTCCAGCTCAAGGCCCACCAGGAGACGCGACAGCTTCCTGTCTATGCGCTGGTTGTCACTAAAGACGGCCCCAAGTTCAAGCCGTCGAAGATCAATGGCACCACCGTCGATACCGGCCGGACGCGCTTGCATATCGCGGGCAGCGACGACACCATTAGCATTCTGGCGCGCGAGTTGGCTCAGGTGCTGGGCCGCGTGGTGCTGAACCAGACCGGACTCAGCGGCCGCTACGACCTCAGTCTGCGGTGGACCCCGGACGATGCCGCTGCCTTGGCTCCTTCCTCTCCCGACGTCCCGCCTGGCATCTTTACCGCCATCCAGGAGCTGTGCCTCGACAAAATGCCATCCGGTTGCCAAATGAGCCCAATTCCCGAGCTCGGGGGCGGTCGTGGCAGCAATTTTGACTGGGAGGGGGCGCCTCAGTGACCTCCGGGCACAACGAGAAACGCGGCGAAGTAGACAGTTCCGCGCCGGGAGGCACACATCTCCCGTCGGTCACCCTCAAGCTTTTGAGAGTTGATTGAAGTGCAGAATCAGGCTGCTAGGTCGTAGCGGTGATGTGGGCCGCCGAGTCTGGGCATCGACACAACTCTTTGTCCGCCGCCGGATTGTTTGTCTTCCTCGCGACCGGTGGGGGTGCTCTTCCCCAGCGCGAGATGTGTCCGGTCCTCGTGGTAGTAACGGACGTACTCGTTCATCAGACGTTTCAAATGCCGCTCGTTCAAGACG
>Ga0224555_1003761_pt1 | contig 14940 bp, 16 predicted proteins | sample 714S23034metaG_FD_180687 | JGI IMG/M metagenome (GOLD analysis project Ga0224555, IMG submission 180687) | Peat soil microbial communities from Stordalen Mire, Sweden - 717 S2 30-34 | ecosystem: Environmental > Terrestrial > Soil > Wetlands > Peat | place: Sweden: Norrbotten County, Stordalen...
CGATCTGGCGTCGAGTGGGTTGATGAAACTGTTTGGATGAGACTTACTTCGTATTCATAGTTGGTGTATACCTCACCGTCGGCAATCCCTCAGGGGCTACCCACATTTCTGGCGGTTGTTGGCGGCACGGCTGAAGCCGTGCCCTACCCAAGAGCAGACCGCAGTCTACGGCAATCATGAAAACGGGCTAGTGTGGTGTCCCGGAAATACGCGAATAACATCGGACGTCGTTTTCGAGCCGGGGCAACGATTTACGTGGTGCAAACAAGATACATAGGTCCTTCGCTTCGCTCAGGATGACAGAGGCAGTTATGCTACGAACTTACGGGACACATCACTAGTTCGACGACTTCAATTACTTCGGTTCCAATCCTGCATTACCTTGATGCCAGTCTCAAGAATTCTCGCGCGACATACGATCTTAATAGGTATGCCTGAGCGCACCAGCCCTGAGCGCACCAGCGAGGAGAAAGACCGCGGAGACAAAGAACGCCGTCGTGCGCCTCGATTCAACTGCGGTGGTTACGTGGAGCTCAATTGGCTCCCGTCAAACGGGGTTTATGTTCCGGGCAAGGTCCGCGACCTCAGCCTTCACGGTTGCTGCGTTGATACAAAGGCCCTCATCGATTGCGGCATGCGGGCTGAAATCGTGGTGCGGGTCAAGGGCAATTCTTTCCGCGCGGTGAGTGAGGTGCGGGGGATTCGCGGCGGTTCCGGAGCGGGCATAGAGTTTGTTCGTTTGAGTGCTGGTGGAAAAGGCCTGCTCGATGACTTGGTCGGAGAATTAGCGAGGTTACAGGCCGCTATAGACAAACTCAAAGCCGCCGGCGAGGAACAGGGTGAGGAGTCATTCCGCAGCGAACTGAACTATCGAAGACTGCAGGCGGAGATGTTGAGCACGCGCTTTCCGTACCTCGAGACGCTTGCGCTGGAAGAGAGTGCAGAACGGGCCCGAGCTGCATCCACCGACAAGAGTGTGCTGGTGAGGGCGCGGCCGCTTGTGATTCCCGTCGACTTATTCGGCTAGCGTAATTCAGATCGCCATCAGCACTACGCCACCCGCTACCAGCAATGCCGCAATCCAGCGCCGGCGGCCCACGCGCTCGTGCAGGAATATGCGTGCGGCGACTGCATTGGCCACAAAGGTGAGCGAGGCGGAAGCAGGCACGACCAGACTGAGATTGCCCCACGAAAGGCCAAAGAGCAGGCTGTAGAACGCGACCCCCATCGCCATCAAGCCGAGAGCAAACGTGGGGGTTCGGAGCACGCGCCCAACCACGGCCAGTATTCCGCGCCGCTTCCAGAGTTCACCGACGTCACCCACCCGTTTCATGGAGTAGGAGAGCAGCACGTCCCCGGTGGTCGAGGCCAGAATGATGAGGCCAATTGCGGCCCAGGCGTAGAGTTCACTCATGACTCCATCTCCTGGGATACGGGGTTGCGGTCGGCGTCCCGGGGTTGGTGACTGGTAAGCGAGGGGCCGGCGGCTACGAAACCTACGCCGGCGGCGATCAGCGCGATGCCAAGCCAGCGTGTCGGCGAGATTACCTCATGAAGACGGAAGTGACCAACCAAAGCGACGAGCACATAGGCGAGCGATGTGGCAGGCAGAACATAGGTGAGGTCAGCCCACGAAAGCGCGGACATGTAACAAGCGAAAAACGCCAGCAGAAATAGGATTCCCGCAGTTACCCAGGGATGGGCGACGGCCAGCAGCAGGCCGGAAAGATTGTGCAGGGAAACATTGCCGAGTTCTTTCATGCCGCGAGCCAGCAGGGAATCGCCCGCGGTGCTGAATACGGTGATTCCCGCCAGGACGAGGTATTTTCGAAAGGTCACCTATTCTCCATACTGACTTATGATTGTGTGCAAAGTAACCTCAATAAATACATTAGTTTACAGATTCCGGTTTGGTGGCAGAATCCAGAGTTAGTGTCCTATCGCTGTCCTGAAGGCGTGTAAGAGACATTTTATCATCGACTTCCGCCTCGTTTAGTTCTACAAGGCGAAGACCCAAGCCACATAGAAACCCCGCCCAGGCGCAGTTGGGCGGGGTAGGGTCGAACCGCACGATTCTAATATCGCGCACCTTGTGAGGCTAAGGTGCGCAAGTTGACGAGTATCCTACGGAGTCACTCCGAACGCAACACCGTAGCCTCTCGATCCGCCGTGGCGCCAGGGCCGCCGTAATGGTCACAGCCTGCCCAGAGACTCGGCGGATTCGCGAGGAAGCGAGGTCAGTTCAGGGCTTTGTCACCACCTGCTCCACCACATTCGACGTGCTGGCGGCGAAGTTCTGGTCGCCGCCGTATGCCGCCGTGATCGCGTGGGTGCCGTTCGGCAGCGTCGAGATAGTAAAGCTCGCCGAGCCGCCGCTTAACGTGCCCGTGCCCAGCACCGTTTTGCCTTTCATGAATGAGATCGTCTCTCCATCGGGCGGCGCGCACGCACTTGAAGTGACCACCGCGGTAAAGGTCACCGCCTGGCCGTGAGTGGAGGGATTCGGCGAAGACGCGAGCGTAGTCGTGGTCACTGGAGCCGTCGTGACCTCGTAAACAACGCCCTGACCATAAGCGCCGCCATAATTTGTCGTGCCGTAGAGGTTCCCAGCATTGTCGAGCACAACGCTGCCTGTGGGAGCGCTCCCGTCAGTCCCGCCGCTGAAGTTATACAGCACGGTTAGGGACCACTTGTTGTTTGCAACCGGCGTCAGCTGGAAAACGGTCCCGGAATTTTCTGTGCCCCCTTCCTTGGTCGTGCCGTAGAGGGCCCCTGTGGGGCCAAGGACGACGCCGCCAAACGGGTACGTCCCCTCGGAACCGGAAAAGCTATGCAGCAGGGAGACAGTCCATTCGTCATGTGGAGGGTAGGTGGATGGCTTTTGCGCGAGCTGGTAAATGGTGCCTTGGTTACTGCTCCCTCCTGCTAAATTGGCGCCGTAGATGACCCGCACTCCATTCTCATTAACCTGCGTGGCCAAGTCGCCAAAAGGAATGCCGCCATCGTTACCGCCGTTAAAGTAATGCACTGGTCGTACTCTGTTGTTACGAAGCGTTTCGAAGACGTTGCCTTGGCTTGTCTTCCCGTAGCTGGAGGTGCCGTAGACCGCGCCCTCGAAGGTAACCAAGCCTCCGGCCGGAAACATACCGTTGCTTCCCGCCAGAGCCCAGATGTCGTATCCCCCGCTGCCGTAGTAGAAGGCCGCGCCCGTGTCACTGTTGCCACCGCCGTCGAAGGTCGTTCCCCAAATGCCGCCGCCCCAGTACTTCACGTTGGCTAGGGGCGCACAGGCATCTAGAAGGTATTTGTCCCAATACGCCATGTCATCAAAGGTATGGAGGACGCTGAATTGCAACTCGCTGTTTATCTCGAAGAGCGTGCCGCACGAGTCGTTGTTCGTGCCGCCAGCATTGGTGGTGCCGTAGAAATCGCCAGCCCCGTCGGTGGCCAAACCTCCTTGGGGGTTTGCTCCGTCCGCGCCCCCGGTGAAATTATAAAGAACGGTTTCGGTCCAGGTGCCGCCCGGGGAAGGGGTGAGCTTAAATACCGTCCCCTGGTTATAGGCGCCGCCATATTGTGTAACGCCGTAGAGATTGCCTGCTGAATCAAAGATTACGCCCGCAAGGGAAGGTTGCGCACCGTCGGTGCCGCCCTTGAAGGAGTACAAGACTGTTTCGGTCCCGGCGAAGCCACTACCGACCGAAAAGAGTAGGAACGTGAGAACTACAATTACTTTCGCTCGCATGATTCTTTCCCCCTGGGTTGATATCGCAGAGAGGAACCCCGGTTTGAGGGTAGAGCGGTCTGCCGAGGCAAGCATAGGCACAAGGCCAGGAGAATTGCAGTAACGTAGTTCTCAGGTGCGTGTGACGAGCGACTGTTCTGTCAGTGCGCTTCGTCACCCGAAGGCGTGACTGCCGGATTCACGCTTTTGCGAATGGGGTTTTGGGCGGCTGAGGCATTGAATCATTGAGACATTGAGGCATTGAATCATTTAAGAGTCAAAGGCTTTGTTTTTTCAAATGTCTCAATGCCTCAATGATTGAATGCCTCAATGGTTTTCTAGGCCTTGGCTGGCGCTGGGGCAGGCGCTTCTTCCTTGCGGTTATCCTTGACCCACTTGTGGCGCTGGGCGCGCAGTTTCAGGAAGGTTCGCGCCTCTTTGTACAAGCGCTTGCGTTCGGAGTTGTTAAACACGGCTTTCCGCAAAATGCGGTACGCAGCCTTGGGACGGAAATAATACGCGTCGTAGAAGTGATGGACTGCCTCAAGAATTTCCGCGGCGGGCAGGCCGGGATACTCGATCTGCACCATCTGGTGTCCGCCATCGTCGACCATTTTTGTATCGCTGGTCATAAAGCCATTTTTCATCGCGAATTCGTGCAGTTCAGTTCCAGGGTAAGCATGCGCCACCGAAACCTGGATCGTCTCCACGTCGAGTTCCTTGGCGAAGTTGATGGTGTTCTTGATGGTCTCGCGACTTTCTCCCGGCAGGCCGAGAATGAAATCTCCGTGGACGACCAGTCCCAGCTTGTGGCAATCCTTGGTGAACTGGCGGGCGCGTTCGACCGTCGCGCCTTTCTTGATGTTCTTCAGAATCTGCTGATCGCCCGATTCGTAGCCCACAATCAGGAGCCGGCATCCAGCGTCTTTCATGGCCTTGAGGGTTTCGAAGTCGGTGGTGACTCGCGACGTGCACGACCAGGTCAGGCCCAGCGGTTTCAACTTTGAGCACAATTCTATGGTGCGGGCCTTCTGCAGGTTGAAAGTGTCGTCGTCGAAGAAAAATTCCTTCACGTACGGCCAGTAGTCTTTCGCCTTGTCCATTTCGCGCGCCACGTCGTCGGTGGAGCGTTTGCGCCAGGGGTGTCCGCTGAGGGTTTGGGGCCAGAGGCAGAAGGTGCACTGCGCCGGGCATCCGCGCGTCGTGTACAGGGACACAAAGGGGTGGAGCAGGAAAGGCACGTTGTAGCGGCGGACATCGAGGTCGCGCCGGTAAACGTCGGTCACATGCGGCAGGGCGTCCAGATTCTCGATGGTCGGCCGGTCGGGATTATGCACGACGTGTCCATTCTTACGATAGGAAATGCCGAGAATGTCTTCGATCGGTTTGCCCTGGGCGTATTCGACGATGGAGTAGTCGAATTCCTTACGGCAGGCGACGTCAATGACTTTCGCTTCCATCAAAGACTTCTCGGGCAGCACGCTAACGTGGGGTCCGACGAAAGCGATCTTGATGTGAGGATTGCTGTCTTTGATGGCCTCGGCTATGCGCACGTCGCCGGGAAAGCCCGGAGTGCTGGTGAACAGGACGAGCAGTTCGTAATCCTGACAGGTGCGGATCGTTTCTTCCGCCGTGATGTGATGCGGCGGGGCGTCCAGCAGGCGCGCGCCTTCGAGCATTCCGGTGGGATAGGCGAGCCACACCGGATACCAGTACGATTCAATCTCACGCGTGGCGGGCCAGCGCGAACCTGCGCCCCCATCGAAATTCTCAAACGAAGGCGGATTCAAAAACAGTGTTTTTAATGGCATATTGTGAGTCTCTATTTTAGCATTCTTATGGGCGCAGACACCCCAGCTGACGCTACCATTCAGGTACGTGTCGAACCTGCGCCGAGAACGTGGAAACCTTTGTCTAAGTGTGCCTTAGCGGGGCTCAAACGGCAAAAGAAGCTCGCCGAACGTCGTTTCTGCGCATTAAGGCGCGAGAATCGGGTACCGGCTGGGTGAGGTATTTTATGCGTCATTTTGAAGCCGGGTTGGTTGAAGCGGCGCCGGGCAGCGCCCATTGCTCCAAGTCTCCGGTAGCCCGCAGCAGGTTCAGGCGAACGCGCTGATACTCAAAATCGGCATCCTGGAAAAGCAGATAGCGTTCGGCTGCCTGCACCCGTGCATCGGCCAATTCGTGCAAGGTGCCAGTCTTCGCGTCGATTCGGGTTTGGGCCGCTTCAAGGGCCGACTGCGCGAGTTGATATTCCAACTGCGCCACCTCGCGGGCAGCATCGAGTTGCTCGGCGGCGCGCTGGAGTCTTAACGTTTCCTCCGCCACCTGGTTGCGAGTCGCTTCGGCTTGCTTCTTTGCCTTGAGGGCCTCGGCCTCGGCCGCGCTGGCTCGGGCGCGCTGGCTGGCGTTGAACAGCGGAATGCGCAGGGCAAGGCCGATGGTGGCGTTGTCCGGCTGAAAGGTTCCTTTCGGGAGGTACTCGGCATAGTGATTGAAGTTGGAGAACCGCGCATACTGGGCGGAGAAATCGATTGAGGGCAATAAGGAGCGATGCTCGCCCGAAGCCCGCATCGATTCCGCCAGAGAATGTTGCTCGGCAATCTTGATGGCGGGGCTGGAGGCAATCGCTTTCTCCGAAAGATCTTCCTCCGCAGCGACGGGCGGCAAGGCGGGAATGGTTTCGGGCTCAATTTCAATGGAGGAAACCGGCAGACCGGTCAGCGTCGAAAGATGGCGCCGCAGGACGTCGGCGGAGCCATGCGCCTCGGCCCGGTGCAGGCGTACGCGCGCTGCGGTGAGCTTTGCTTTATTCAGGTCCACGGCGCTGTCCACGCCTTCCTGCAAGCGCTCGGACACTGCTTGTTCCATTTGCTGCGCCTGGGCCTCGTCCTGCTGCAGACGTAGAAGTCGCGCCTCCCACTTCGCCAGTTCAGCGTAGGTCAAGGCGACGTCCTGGATGAGGGCGTTGCGCTGATCTTTTTCCTGAAACTCGGCAGCGTGCCACTCCGTTTTCGCCGCACCCAGGAACTGGCGCTGCGCCGGGTTGAAGATCGAACTTTGCGCGACAGCATTTGCCAGTGCCGGCGCCGACCCTTCGATGCTGAGGGGGTATCCATAGGTCCAGCCGAGGCCCGAACCGAGAATCAGCTGGGGCACGAAGTTGTTGCGGATTTCGCGGTAGGAGGCGAAGGCGCGCTGGACGTCGGCATCCGCAATCGCCGAGCTCGTGCTGTGCGTGAGCGCGAGCCGAATGGCGCGCTCGAGAGGCAGCGGTTCAGCCTGGCCGCGCGTTGTGAAAATCAGTACGGCCGCAAGTAAGGCGAGCAGATTTGTGCAGTGCAAGCGCGGTAATCGGAGGTTCATCTCGTCACCTTCATCTCGTCACCCGTGGGTCAAGCAGGCATGGATCGGCACATATGGAGCAGCACAATATGGAGCAGAGCACGGCTCCGCCGCGACGCACAAATTGTAGTGCGCCAGGCGCGAGCCGGGCAGTAACTTTTGAAGTTATTTGGGACGCTGCGATGTGCGGAAGGAATCTCGCCATCCTCAGTGGGCAACTCGGTTGAGTGCTTGCTGGGCCATGCCGAAGTTTCGGACCAATGACAGGGAAGCGCGGTATTCCTGCGCCGCGCCTGCTTTGTCTCCTTGCTTTTCCAGCAGCAGGCCCAGCAGATAGCGGGCTTTGAACGCGGGCGCTGCCTCTACCGGACCCGAGGCAAGGTAGCGGTGCAGCAGTTCGATGGCGAAGGGATAGTTTCGATCGGCGCGATACAGCATCTGGGACGCCTCCACCAGAACATCGAGTTTGGGCATGGGCGACTGGCTGAGGTTGACGATGGCTTGCTCCATTTCGTCGAAGCGTTTCTGGCGCCGGAGAAAAAGAGCAAGGTTGAGCCACGCTTCCGCGTCGCCCTTGCTGAGGTCGATGTACTGGTGATACTCCCGTTCGGCGGTAGCGGCGTCTTTTTTCTGTTCGGCGATGCGCGCGTAGACCCAGTGTGCGCGGGCAGGATTCATAGTTGCAATGGACTGCGCTTGCTCGCGGGCCTTCTGCTCGCCGCCGCCAACGATGCCGGGCGCCATCAGATAGAACTCCGCCAGGTCGAGGCGGGCATCGACGTCTTTCGGATTCAGTTGCACCGCGCGCTCGAATTCTCCGCGGACCTTTGCGGCCAGGGGCGCCGCAAGCACAAAATTTGCGCGATCCGCCTTTTCGCCGTACACGCGCCCCAGCCATAGATGGAAACGGCTGTTGTCCGGATCGAGCGCGACCGCTTTTCTGCACGACGATTCCGCCCGATCCCAATCTTCGAGCGCGAAGTAGGCACGGCAGAGCAGGTTAGACGATTCCGCGTCCGCCGGAGCCGAAGAGAGACGGTCATTCAACTCGGTGATGGCTTCATCGATGCGGCCGGCCGTCAGCTTGTCCTGGGCAGAGTCCACCACGCTGGCGAGCATCGTGGCACTGACCGTGAGCAAGATGAGCAAGATTCTGGAAGCGCGTGTGATCATCTAAAATTTGACCTTCGTGAGGTCGCCAATCGGTTTGCCGTTCCACGAACTGATTGCAACCACGTCCTTGGCAGAAAGGCCGCGGGTTATTTCAACCTGCGTGAGATTGGAAAGGGAAGTCTCCACATCCCGGCGTTTGAGTTCGTGGCCGGCAACCAGCAAAACATAAGACTTGGCGTCGTCGGTGCGGAGAGCCTCTCGCGGCACCACCAGCACATTGTCGCGCTCGGCAGTGACGATCGCGACGCCGACGTTTATATTGGGCAAGAGTTTCAAATCCTTGTTATCTACGATGCTGGTGGTCTCACCGACGTTGCGCGAGCCGTGCAATTTCACGGTCGATGGGACGTCCGTCACGGTGGCTCGCCAAATGCGTCCAGGGACGGCGTCCCACGTAATCTCAATCGGGTCTCCCGCAGCCAGTCGGGCCACGTCGGGTTCGTCGACGAAAGCGCGGACCAACACTTTTCGCAGATCCGCCACTTGCAGCAGAAGATCTCCGGCCGCGACGAAGCCGCCTTGCTTCGCGGGCAGCGCGTACACGATGCCAGCAAAAGGGGCGCGGACATTCGATTTCGACAGAACGTCCTGCGCGGCATCGTAGGTGGCCTGCGCTTCCGGTTGCTGTGCTTCGACGCGCGCCAACTCCGCATTCGAATATCGTTGCGTCTGCTTTTGCCGGAGAAAGGTGAGTTGGGCGTCGGCACGGGCCAGAGCGTTTTCCGCTTCCCGCACTTCTCCCACCGAGGCCGCGCCCTCCTGCTCAAGTCTCTTCAGCGCATCTAAATTGCGCTGTGCGGAATCACGGTCAGTGCCAGCTTTCACCAGTTGGGCTTCGAGGCTCAACACTTCTTCCTGGTTCCCGCCTCGTTTCACGGCGCTCAGGTCGGCCTGAGCTGTCCGCAATTGTGTCTCGGCACGAGCTGCTTGCGCACGAGCGCCGGCGTCATCCAGAACAAGAAGCAATTGCCCCTGCTTGACGGAGTCACCTTCCTTGACAAAAACGCGGCGTACAGTCGTCGCGACGGGAGCGTGGGCTTCGAAGTTGTTGACGGGCTCAATTTTTCCGTTCGTGGAAACCAGGCTGCGGATGGAGCTCTGCTCGACGACGGCGGTTCGCACGGGAACTGAGTCGTCGCGGTGGGAGACGAAAGCAGCGAGCACGATCACCGCCGCGAGAATCGCAAGCGCCGTTACCCACCAACGCCGCGGCTGGCCTCCCGAACTGTTTGCATTCAATGGCATGTAGAGAAAAGCGCAAGCTTCAATGTATATCATCCGCCCGCTGCAGGGAGCAGGCAAGTGCGCGCTTCGGACTTAGCTAATTAGATGCATCGCGCAGGCCGTTTGCGTCAGTCACAGCCCGGGAATTGTCAAGCCGGCGTGCGTGGATTTTGTTGAGGTAGATAGTGGAGGGACGGGCGTCTCGCCCGTCCAGCCGGGCGGGGACGCCCGGCTCTCCACCGGTAAGCTTGCGTCGACAACAGCAACAATCACAAGGTCGCGGCTCTCGGTACAATAGCCACATGCGAAAGTCTCCCCGTTCCACCTCTCCCCGCTACACCGCGGAGCACGCCAGCGCCGGGCTCGATCACGATTTTCCGGAAATCGAAACCTGGCCTAACCAGTTTCCAGGCTACGAAATTGTTGTGGATGATCCCGAATTCACGTCCGTCTGCCCGAAGACGGGTTTGCCGGACTTTGGCAACATTGTGATTCGGTACGAGCCCGATCGCCTGTGTCTGGAATTGAAATCGCTAAAGGAATATCTCCAGTCGTATCGCAACCTCGGCATCTTCCAGGAGAACATTGTCAATCAGGTGTTGGAAGATATTGTGCGCTGGGCCAAGCCGGTGTGGGCCGAGGTGAAGGGCGAGTTTCGACCGCGCGGCGGGATTTCGACGGTCGTGATCGCGAGGTGGCCGCGGGGGAAGAAAAATCAGAAGTGATCTGACGTTTGGAACTTTGTGGAACTGTTGCGCCGGCGATCTAGCGCGAGGCGGACGCCGCCCGTGGTTCGATGAGCGCAATTTCCGCCGCGCATTCGGCCTTGACGCGGCTTATTTCGTAGGCTCCCTGCAAGTTCAGCCAAAACTGTTCGGTCGTGCCGAAGAAGCGGGACAAACGGACCGCCGTGTCGGCGCTGATGCCACGGCGTTCGAGAACGATGTCGTTCACGCGAGGCGCGGGCACATGCAGCCGCTTGGCTAATTCGTAAGCGGAGATTCCCATCGGTTCCAGGAACTCTTCCCGCAGGATTTCGCCGGGGTGAACTCTCCAGTTGGGTGTGCCTTTTCTGGCAATGCTCATGCTCTAATGATAGCCGCGATCCCGCATTTCTCCCATTCGCCATGCTATATTCGCTCGACCTGTGACCCCGGCGAAACTCTATCCTCGAACCGCACTGGCTCTTCTGACGGCGCTCAATCTGCTCAATTACATCGATCGCTCCGTGCTGTTTGCGGTACAGGATCTCGTCAAAGCGGAGTTCCATCGCAGCGACGCGGCGTTCGGCCTGCTCACCAGCGTCTTTTTCATCTTTTACATGTGCGCGGCGCCTTTCATGGGACCGCTTTCGCTGCGCTTCTCGCGCAAGCGCGTCATCGTCGCCGGGGCCCTGGTGTGGAGCGTGGCCACGCTGCTCACCGCCCTCACCAAAAACTTTAATGAACTGCTCATCCGTCATACCCTGGTGGGCATTGGCGAAGCCAGCTTTGTCATCCTCTCTCCAACTTTTGTCGCGGACATGTTTCCGGTCGAAAAGCGCGGACGGGTGATGGGGGTGTTTTATCTCGCGATCCCGGTTGGAACCGCTCTGGGCTATCTGCTGGGCGGAGTTATGGGTCCAAAGTACGGCTGGCGCGCTCCATTTTACGTTGGAGCTGCGCCCGGAGTGCTGCTGGCACTGCTGCTTCTGTTGCTTCCGGAGCCGCCCCTCGGCCAGTTCGATGCGCCCGAAAGCAAGGCTCCAGAGCGGGACACGTTGAAAGGGTTGATCCACAATCCCGCATTCCTCACGGCGACCCTCGGCATGGCGATGATGACGTTCGCGCTGGGAGGACTCCAGGTCTGGATGCCGACGTTTCTGCATCGCGCCCATGGTTACAGCCTGCTCGATGCCAACGTCATTTTTGGGTTGAGCACCATCGTTAACGGCGTGGTTGCGTCTCTCGCCGGCGGCTGGATCTCCGATTGGTTGTTGCGGCGAACCAAATCCGCCCACTACCTCGTGTCCGCCGTCAGTCTGGGGTTGGGCATTCCGGCCATGTGCGTCGCTTTGTTTGCGAGCGGCCGCCCCATGATTGTGGGCATCTTCGTGGCCGAGTTTTTGCTGCTGTTGAACACCGGTCCGCTGAACGCCGCCGTGATCAATTCGGTCGGACCCCATGTGCGCGCGGCTGCCCTGGCGGTAAACATCTTTGTCTTCCACCTGCTCGGGGATGTGCCATCTCCTGTTCTCATCGGCTATATCTCGGACAAGTATTCACTGCGCCTCGCCTTTCTGGGGCCGGTCGTCGCGATCGCACTGTCTTCTGCCATACTGTTTTACGGCATGAGATTTGCGCCGCGATTATGGGTACAGGGTGAATCGGCGGCATCGCAAGTTCCCCCAGGAGCATCTTCCTAAGCAGAATGCATTGGCAAACCATTTATTGGATTGCAGGAGGCATCCTCGCACTGGCGTGGTTCTCGCGCATCGTGGAAGCGGCATTCGGTATGCCGCATGTTGCCGACATCGCGCGGCCCGAATGGGACCGCAGGCCGGTGACGCCAAACGGCGAGCCTAGAGTCAGCATTATTGTTCCGGCGCGCAACGAGGAAGAAGATATTCGCGAGATGCTCGCGCAGTTGCTCGCCCTTGATTATTCAAACTACGAAATTATTGCTGTCAACGACCGGTCGACAGACCGCACCGGCCAGATCATGGATGAGGTTGCCGCCTCAAAGAGTCCGTGTGGCGCGGGCGCCTCCGCCCGCGTGTCAGCAGAACCCGAACTGCAAACAGAAGCGGACAAGAGTGTCCGCTCCACACGGCTCAAGGTAATCCACGTTTCTGAATTGCCATCGGGGTGGTTGGGCAAAACGCACGCCATGTTTACCGCTGGCCAACAGGCGACTGGGGACTGGTTGCTCTTCACCGATGCCGATGTATTCTTCAAGCCCGATTCGCTGCGGCGAGCCGTTGCCTATGCTGAAGCGGAGCGCGCCGATCACGTCGTCCTTTTCCCGCGCATGATCATGAAGGGCTGGGGCGAGAGAATGATGATCGCTTTCTTCCAGGTGCTTTTCGTTTTCGGACACCGGCCGTGGAAAGTTGCCGATCCCAAAGCGCGGGACCACATGGGGGTAGGCGCTTTCAACATGGTCCGGCGGTCAGTCTATGAAGCGGTCGGTACGTATCGCGCCTTGCGCATGGAAGTGATCGACGACATGAAGTTGGGCAAGGTAGTCAAGAACGCGGGGTTCGCTCAGCGCAATATTTCCGGGGAGGATCTCATTTCGCTCCATTGGGCCAAGGGCGCTTTCGGCATCGTCAACAATCTCACCAAGAATTTTTTTGCCGTGCTTTCTTTTCAGTGGCCGCGAACCGTGGTCACCGTAGTCGGCTTGGGTTGTCTGAATCTCGGACCATTTCTTGGCGTCTGGCTGGCCCAGGGATGGGCGCGCGTTCCTTACGTCATCGCGCTGGGTTCGCTGTTTCTGATTTATTACGGAATCTCGCTCAGGTCGGCAGTGCCGCCATATTATTTTTTTCTGCATCCGGTCAGCACCAGCCTGTTCATGTATATACTGCTTCGCTCCATGTTCCACGCCCTGTGGAACGACGGCATCGTGTGGCGGGGGACGAAGTATCCCCTGGAAGAGTTGCGCAAGGGGATGGTGTGAAGCTGGTGGGTCGTGACGGACGACGACCCGTTGCTATGGCTCTCCTGGATCCTCTATCGACATCGGATCTTTTTGCTTGGTATCCGACTTCTTGGCGGCTTTGGGATGACTGAACTTCCCGGCACTGTTGTGGCCCGGACGCTCGACATCGTAGTCGGTGGGCACCCGGGGGAATAATAGGAAGGCGGCGTCACCCTGTAGTTGTTGAGTACGGCGCAGGACGATCTCTGCGCGTCCGTCGTGGTCCTGGACGGTTCCCTTGATTTCAACCTGTCGGCCTTCGAGCTGGCGAATGTCGCCCACCTTTTTGAGATCGGCTGGGAACACGACCACGGTGAAGGGACACGTCTTGTCTTTGCAGAAGTTGAGGAGCTTGGCGCCGTTGCGGCCATCTTCCACGTGCACCACGGTCCCGCGGATGCACTGGGTGGTGCCCACATGCTGGCGCGCTTCGGCGAAGGAGACGCAGTCCGGCTTGGAAGTATTGCGCGCGGAGCAAACCCCGCTGATCGCAAGAACGCTGCCGAGCAAAAAAGTCAGATTCAGAAAACGCATGATGGCTGAGGCGCAGAGAAGTGCATCCTCAGTTTTTATTGTAGGCGTGGAGGAGAAATCCTACGGGAAGCAGGGCGAAAATTTTCGCAGCTACTTCCCGAAAGGGGAACTTGCAACGCCGGGGCGCCAGCACGCCTGGTTTCGGCGTGATGGGGTGGAGCGCCGGGGCCGGGCCCCGGCCTGCCACAGTTTTCGCGGCGACAAGCACTACGCGCCCCGCTACGAGCTGAAAGACTTTATGCCCGCTGCTTCGTCCTCCTTGACATCGAAGACGGTGTAGAGCTTCGTGATCTGCAGCAGGTCGTGCACTTTCTTGGTGAGGTGGAGCAGTTTGAGGTCGCCGCCCTGGTTTTTGCACGTAGTGAAAGCGCTGACCAGCTCGCCGATACCTGAGCTGTCGATATAGTTAACGTCGGCGAGGTTCAGCAGGATCTTCTTCTGCCCTTTGGAAAGCAGGTCGCGCACCGTATCGCGCAGAACTACGCTGCCTTCGCCGAGGGTGATCCGGCCGCTGAGGTCGACAATCGTGACGCCATCCACCTGACGAGTACTGGACTTCATGCTCACTGGGGAGCCTCCTTAGGAGTCCGCGGGGTTGCCGTGGACGTGCTTGATCATTATAAGTTCGGTGCCCGTTTGGGAGGGGTGGATTTCCACCACATCCATGAACGAGCGTATCAGGAAAATGCCCCGCCCCGATGTCTTCAGCAGGTTGTCCGGCGCCAATGGATCCGGAATCTTGCTGGCGTCGAGCCCTTTGCCTTGATCGCGGATGACGATGACAAGGTCGTGAGCTGTACGCTCAAACGCGAGCGTAACCTTCTTGCTCGGGTCGTAGGCATTACCATGCAAAACTGCGTTAACCGCGGCTTCGCGTACCGCCATGGAGATCTTCATGATCTCCTCGTCGTCAAAGCCGGCTGCGGCGGCCATGCGGCTGGCCGTCTCTTCGGCGTTGTTCACCGTCTCCAGCGTCGAATCGAGCGTGTAGGAGACTCGGTCTGCGGACATAGAGCGAACGGTTCCTGAGCTAGCCTTTGCCGCGCTTGCAGCGGTGACGCCGGGCTCTTGGTGCCCGTCCGAATGCGCGGAACGGGCGAATTGAGAGTTTGCCTGTAGGGCTCGCAAAAGTCAACGCGATAGCCCAAGCATGTCATACCACAATAGAAATGTCCCCGTCTTGACCACAATAGAAATGTCCCCAGGTTTTGGTTTCATGCTGCCCCGGAAAACAGGGCGCGTGCCTTTGCGGAAAA
>Ga0224555_1003763_pt1 | contig 14935 bp, 10 predicted proteins | sample 714S23034metaG_FD_180687 | JGI IMG/M metagenome (GOLD analysis project Ga0224555, IMG submission 180687) | Peat soil microbial communities from Stordalen Mire, Sweden - 717 S2 30-34 | ecosystem: Environmental > Terrestrial > Soil > Wetlands > Peat | place: Sweden: Norrbotten County, Stordalen...
CCATGTTGCTGCGGGCGACCAGGTCCGTGAGCTCGAAGCGCCCGTCGAGGAGCATCCCAGGCGCGGGCTCGCTGGTGCCGGTCGCGACGGCCGCCGCCGCGACCACGGCCTTGCTCGGCTTGGCGTCCGCACCGAGGGCGACCCGGGCCGACTGGGCCACCTCCTCCCAGTTGCGCACCTCGATCAGCTGGAGCGAGATGTTGTCGTCGCTTCCGCGCTTCTCCGCAAGGGCGACGAGCTCCTTGCACGCGTCGTAGGGGTGCGAGCGGCCGATGATCTCTCGAAACTCCTCGTCAAGGACCCAGGCGTGGAGGCCGTCCGTGCACTGCAGGATGAAGTCGCCGTGGTGCAGGAGCTGCGTTGCGAAGTCCGGCTGGCAGAAGGGTTCGCTGCCTATGCTCCGCGTGAGCTCGCTGCGGTGCGGGCTCGCCATGGCCTTGCGCTCAAGCAGCAGGCCCAGCTTCACGGGCACCGAGGTCGCGACGTGGTCCACAGTCAGCCGGCGGATCGTCTTCTGCCGGATGAAGTACGCCCGGGTGTCGCCCACGTTCGCGACGCAGACGGCGCCGTCGCGAAACACCGAGGCGGCGAGTGTCGTGGCCATGCGGCTTCCCGGGTGCTCCGTCGTCGCCTTGTCGTGGACGGCCGAGCACGCCGCTGTGAACATGCGCCGCAGGAGCGCGTAGGGCTTGATGTCTCCCCCGGGCGCGAACTGGAACTCCTTGAGCGCCGTCTCAACCGCCAGGCGGCTGGCGACCTCGCCGCACTCGTAGCCCCCCACCCCGTCGGCCAGGAGCGCGACGCTGCCCTGCTTCTCCCGCGTCAGCGGATCAGGTGACTCCCAGAAGTCCAGCCAGTCCTCGTTCACGGGCCTGACGGAGCCCGCGGTCGAGAGGCGTGCGTAGCGCAGTCGCATGGATCGGTCTGAAAAAAATGGCCCCGTCCCAGAGGGGGCGGAGCCATGGAGTGTTATGCAGTGCGGGGCCGCGTCAACGAGATCTAGGCGGGCTTCCCGGTGAGGATCATCGCCTTGCCCGTCGCCTTGCTGCCGCTTGCGAAGTACCACAGCCCGTAGACGCCCCAGAGGAAGGCGACGCCGAGGGCGATGTACGACTCGTGCCAGCTCATCCCGGCCACGGAGAACGGACCGATAAGGTAAAATAGCATGCACAGGAGGTTCGCCAGGAACCCGAACACCGGAATGAGAAAATGCTTAATCCCGTTGAACATGTGGTGCTCCTTGAAGGCGACGATCGAGACTATGCAGGTCGTCATGTAGAGCAGGAACGTGCCGAAGTTGCTGATCAGCGTGATGATCAGGAAGGAATTCGGGATCCAGGTGTAGACGTGCGGGCCGAATATCCCGAAGCTGTACCAGATGTTGTGCTTGTCCAGGGACGCCATGTCGGAGGACTGGCCGCCCAGGTATGTCGTCACCGTGATCATGCCGATGACGACCGAAAGGATGCCGAGCGTCCATATCGAGCGGTGCGGCGTCAGGGTCCTGCCGTGAAGCAGTCCGAAGTGGGCGCCGACCTCCTTGTCGCGGCCCATGGCATAGGTCACGCGGGCCCCCGTGTTCAGGCACGCGAGCGTCGTGCCGACCAAGGCAAGGAACACCGTGAACGCCTGCACGAGCATGAAGGCCTTGCCCGCGGCGTAGCTGCCGAAGACCCATGTGCCCGCGAGGACCATCATGTCGCCTATGGGTGCTCCTGAGGCGCCCGCCGAGGACAGCGTGTAGCCGTTGTTCAGGAAGTAACTCGCCGCAAAGTACTCGAACAGGTAGCAGATGGCTCCCTGGATCGTCAGCGAGAGGAGGATGGCCCAGGGAAGATGCTTCTTCGGGTTCTTGGCCTCCTCGCCCATCGACGTGACGGATTCAAAGCCGACGAGGATGAGGATCGCGACGCAGGCCTGGACGATGACGTAGCTGAACTTGTGGGGCCCGATGACCGACTTCGCGGTCGGGTGGTAGTTGAAGGTCATGGCCCCGGTGGAGTCCGTGGTGTAGGCGCCGTCCTTGTAGTCGATCGTGAACGGCGCCGCCTTGTCCACGGTCGTGGGCTTGCCGTCGGCGTCCGCGGGCAGCGGGTTGCCGTCTTTGTCCGTCCCGTCCTGCATCTGGTATGCGGGGGTGCCGTCGGCGTTCTTGGTCGGCTTGCCGTTGGCGTCGAGCGCCGGGACCGGATTGCCCTTGTCGTCTGTGACCGGGACCTGGGCGACTTGGTAGTTCACCGCAATTCCATTCGAGAGGTGGAACGCCTTTGATCCCTGCGGATGCGAGCCGCGGTAGGCCAGCGCAATGACCGCGAACACCACGAGTGCCGTGATCTGGATGATGTTGATTGCGATGTTCACCGCGGTGCTTCCGTTCACCCCGCGGTACGCGATGTAGGAGACGCCTATCGCGAAAATGATGCAGAACAGGTACATCTCGAGCGGGCTGTTGTAGACGCCGCTGAACGTGTCGGGGAACAGGTAGCCCGAGAGGTACCCTATCAGCATCGCCGTGACCCCGACCATGCACCCCGGATAGACCCAGTAGTACAGATGGCTTGCCCAGCCCGTGAAGAACTTGGCCACGCGGGCGAACTTAAATGCGTGGGTCTTCGCGAGAAACGCCTGCTCGGCGTAGAAATAGGAGGAACCCGCCCCGGGGTAGAGTTTCGAGAGCTCCGCGTAGCTGACCGCCGTGGCGTAGCAAAGGAGCAGCGCCATCAGAATGCCGAACCACATGGAGGCGCCCGCCATGGGCGCCCCGTAGAGCGCCTGTTCCTGGAAGGTGAGCCAAAGGAAGGCGCCCGGCGCAATCAGGGCCATGGCGTTGACGGTCAGACCGGTGAGGCCCAGGGTGGGCTTCATCGTCGGGGTAGCGGGTGCTGTGGTGCTGGTTGGTTCGGACATAGGGAGTGGGATTTCTCCAGGCGGGAGCTGGCGCGGTTGTTGTGTTGAAGCGGCTGGTCTAGGGTTGGATGGCGAACGAGGCGTTAATGCGGATTTAATGTCCGCGCCCGCTTATCAGCGGCTTGCATGCCAATTCCGCTAAAACTTTGTTTAGCGGATCAGGCCCGGCGCTTAACAGGGCCCGCGCGGGACGCCGCGCACGGGGTCAGACAGGCCGGGGCGGGCCCTAAAGCACCTGGCCCACGCCCAGTTGCGGCTCCGCGGCCCCTCGCCACTCGGTGCGCGTCAGCTCGATCGCCCCATCTCCGGTCGCGACAACCAGCGGGGCGAGGCTGAGCACCTCGCCCGGCCCCCCTCTCCCCTTACTTGCAGCCGGCGAGTCGGGCTCGGCCCACCAAACCATGAGGCGGGCGCCGCCCACGTCGGTGAACGCCCCGGGATAGGGATCGGTCACCGCGCGAACGAGGTTGAAGATCTGCGCCGTCGGCCGGCCCCAGTCGATGCGGCCGTCCTCGGGCTTTCGCCCCCCGAAATACGTGGCCTGCGACGGGTCCTGGGGCGTCTCGCGCGCCGTGCCGGCCAGCAGCGCGTCGATCTGGCGCGCGAGGACGCGCCGGGCGCAGGGGAGCACCTTGCGCAACGCCTGCTCGGCGGTGTCGCGCGGCCCGATGTCGACACCCTCCTGGTCCACGATGGCCCCCGCGTCGGGCTCCCTGACCATGCGATGGAGAGTCATTCCGATCCTCGGCTCGCCGTTAAGGACCGCCCAATTGATGGGCGCCCTGCCCCTGTACCGGGGCAGGAGCGAGCCGTGCATGTTGAAGGCCCCGAGCCGGGCGAGGCCCAGGATCTTCGTGCTGATCATGCTGCGGTAGTAGACCGACAGGATCAGGTCCGGGCGCATCTGGGCGATCCGCTCGACCCACTCCGGGGTTCCCACCTTCTCGGGCGTGTGGACGGGGATCCCCTTCTCTCGGGCGGCGAGGGCGGGCGTCTTGAACCAGATCTTCTCGTTCGGGTTGTCCTCGTGGGTTATGAGCGCGACGACGTTGTCGCCGCGCTCGAGGAGCAGCGACAGGCAATCGTGGCCCACCTCGCTGTAGCCGAAGAAGAGTATGCGCGGGGCGGGCATTCGAGGGGCCGGCCCTTCCCTAGTCCCCGGCCTCGATTATCTCCCGCACGAAGTAGCGGTGGCGCACGCGCACGACCTGGTACGTCCGCCCGACGTACTCGCCGATGAGCCCGATGCCGACCATCGTGACGCTGATCAGGAAGAAGAGTATCCCGAAAAGCGTGAACGTTCCGCCCTCCTCGGGGCCCACGAAGACGAACCGGCGCAGGGCCAGAACGACCACGAGCAGGAAGCTGCCCGCCGCGCAGGCCAACGAGACCATCGTGAAGAGCTGCAGCGGCGCCAGCGAGAAGCCCGTGATCAGGTCGAAGTTCAGGCGGATCAGCATGTAGAGGGAGTAGTTTGAGACCCCCGCGTGCCTCTCCTCGTGCCTCACGCCCACCTCGGTCGGCTTGGAGGAGTAGCTGTAGGCGAGCGCCGGTATGAACGTGTTGACGGCGCCACTCTGGACTATGGCTTCGATGATCGGCCGCCTGTAGGCGCGCAGCATGCAGCCCTGGTCGGTCATCTCGATCGCGGTCGTGCGGCTCCGCACGACGTTGATCATCCGAGACGCCATCGTGCGGAAGAGGCTGTCCTTGCGGTTGATCCGGAAGCCGCCGACGTAGTCGTGCCCGGCGTCGATGAGTGCCAGGAGCTTCGGGATCTCCTCCGGGGGGTTCTGCAGGTCGGCGTCCAGGGTCACGATGACCTGGCCCCGCACCCGCTCGAAGGCCGCCATGATGGCCATGTGCTGGCCGTAGTTGCCGTTGAAGTCGATGATCCGGGTGACGCCGGGCCGCGCCGAGTGCTGGGCCTTCAGGAGCTCGAGGGAGCGGTCCATGCTCCCGTCGTTCGTGAAGATGACCTCGTACGGCCGGCCCAGCCCGTCCAGCACCGGATAGAGCCGCGAGAAGAGCAGCGGAAGGTTGAGCTCCTCGTTGAAGACGGGGATGACGACGGAGATCTCGGGCGTGGCACTCATGCTTTTCGGTGGGTTTCCAGGATCCTGGCGAGGGCCCGGACGACGCGCGGCACGTCCGAGCGCTCCATCAGCGGGAAGAGGGGCAGCGTGAGGATGTTGCGCCCGGCGTACTCCGCGTTCGGGAAGTCGCCGTCCTTCCATCCCATGCGCCGGTAGAGGGCGAAGAGGTGGATCGCCGGGTAGTGGACGCCCGAGCCGATCCCGGCCTGCCTGAGTTCCTCCATGACGACCGAGCGCCTGACCGCGAGGCGCTCCTCGGGGAGGACCACCTGGAACATGTGCCAGTTGCAGTCCGCGAAGTCGGCGACGGGCAGGCCGAGCCCCAGCGCGCGGTAGGCGGCCTTGGCGAGCTCCTCGAAGTACGCGCGGGCGATCTCGCGCCGCTTCGCGGTGAACTCCGCCAGGTGGGGCAGCTGCCCCAGCCCGATGCGCGCCGCGATGTCGGTCAGGTTGAACTTCCCGCCGGCAACCTCGACCTCCATGCCGTCGTGCCCCGAGCGAACGACGCCCTGCAGCCGGTACTGCTCGGCGAGCGCCGCCTCGCGCTCGTCGTTCAGGACCAGGCAGCCGCCCTCGGAGGTCGTGATGTTCTTGTTCGAGTGGAAGCTGAACGAGACGAAGTCGCCGAACGACCCGATGGGCCTTCCCTTCCAGGTGCTCCCGAAGGACTGCGCCGCATCCTCGACGACGCGAAGCCCCCTCGCCTTCGCCAGCGCGTTCAGCCGGTCGCGGTCGACCGGAAGCCCCGCCAGGTCCACGGGGATGATGGCACGGGTGCGCCCGGTGACGGCCGCCTCGGCGCGGTCGAGGTCGATCTCCCGGGTCGCCGGGTCTATGTCGACGAAGACGGGCCTGGCGCCCACCTCGAGTATCACGTTGCTCGTCGCCACCCACGTGAGCGGCGTCGTGATCACCTCGTCGCCCGGGCCGACGCCCGCGATGCGCAGGGCGATCTCCATCGTGCACGTGCCCGAGTTGAAGGCGCGCACGGGCCTGCCGAAGCGCTCCGAGAGCCTGGCCTCGAAGGCCTTCACCTGCGGGCCCGAGGTGATCCAGCCCGAGCGCAGCACCTCGGCCACGCCGGCTATGGTCGCCTCGTCTATGGTCGGGCGGGTGAAGGGCAGGAACGGCTCGGCCGGCTTGGGTGCGGCGGCGGCTGGCGTTGGCATTGCGGCTGGCATTCTGGGGGCTGACAGCGATTCCTCAAGGCTGGTTGCTGAAAAGATAGTGGTGCGGGCCGGCCGCCACGATGTGGTAGTGGAAGCTCCCGTCGGCAAAGAGCGCCGCCGCGTCCCTTATCCGCGCCACGAGGAACACGCGGCCGGGCCCGGCCCATTCCCGCCGGAACTCTTGGTCGTCGATGAACCGGGCGTCGCGCTCGCCGGGGTCGAGGAACTGCAGCTCGAGCTCGTCGCGGTAGTCCACGAGGCCGACCGTGCGGCCCGCGTAGTAGGTGAAATCGTGGAAGAACGCGTGGTAGTGGTACACCCTGTCCCCCGGGCGCGCGCGCGCCGCGGCCGCGGCCGCGAGCTCCTTCGTGCTCCTCTGGTCGACGATGGGCATCGCGTACGTGAGAACGCCGATCATGAAGGCCAGTGTGGCCGTCATCGCCACCGCCGCGCCCCTGCCTCCGGTGTCCCCGCGCGGAACGAGCGCGCGGATCCCGCCCATGACGAGGATCGCGGCGATCACGAAGGCGTAGGGCGCCAGGGCCTGGGCCTGGTCGGAGTCCCGGATGACGCCCGGGCGCAGGACCGAGACGCAAAGCGCCGCGGCGAGGAGCCCGCACAGGAAGCCGAACGTGCGCAGGCCGACCTTCATCCGCGCGAAGGCGTCCGGCATCTGGAAGGTCGCGGCGAGCCAGCGTCCCGTGAGCACGGCCAGCGGCGGGAAAAGCGGCAGGATGTAGGGGATGAGCTTGGACTGGGACGCGCTGAAGAAGAGGAAGATGAACGCGGCCCACGTGGCGAAGAACCAGGCCTGTGCGTTCTCCCGGCGCCGCGCCCACCCCCCGGCGAGCGCGTCGCGCAGCGACGACCACAGGAAGCCGGTCCACGGGAAGAAGCCGAGGATCACGATCGGTGCGTAAATCCAGAACGGCAGGACGCGCCCGTGATCCTTGTCGGTGAAGCGCTCCCAGTGTTCGTAGATGAAGTAGAAGTGCGCCCATCCGGGGTTCCTCGACGCCACCAGGAGGTGCCAGGGCGCCGCGACGGCCAGGAACAGGGCGATGCCGCTCGGCAGGTAGAGCGGGCGCAGCCTCCCCCACTGGTTGAAGGCGAGCAGCCACAGGAACATCACCGCCCCCGTCACGAGGAAGCCCTCGAGCCCCTTCGTGAGCGTCGCGAGCGCCGAGCTCGCGTAGAGCCCGTAGAAGAACAGCCTGCGCGCGGCGCCGGGCCTCTCTCGGACGCCGAGGATGAAGCAGAACAGGGTGGCGCTCATCAGCACCGACAGGGCCATGTCGAGCAGGACGATGCGCCCAAGCGCCAGGTACAGGAGCGAGGTCCCGAGCACCACCGCTGCCCAGAACCCCGCGTCGCGCCCGTAGATCCTGCGCGCGGTCCCATAGGTCGCGAGGATCCCGCCCAGCGCGAACAGCGCCGGGGCCAGCCGCACCGCCCATTCGCTCGGGCCCAGGGCCCTCTCGCAGGCCGCCACGATCCAGTACATGAGCGGCGGCTTCTCGAAGTACGGGACGCCATTCAGGCGCGGGGTCACCCAGTCGCCGCTGGCGACCATCTCGCGCGGGACCTCCGAGTAGCGGCCCTCGTCCGGGTTGGCGAGCGGCGCGCTCCCGAGGCGGAAGGCCAGGAGCCCCCCGAATATGAGGACCAGGACAAGGACGTCCCGCTGCCACGGGTATGGCCCGGCGGTCTGGGGCGGGGCGCTCGAGCTCACACGGGGGAAGTAGGCATTATGGCGCAGCCACGCAAGTCTGCGGCGGACGGCAATCTATGCGTCTTTGCGGATTTCCCGGCGGACAATGATTGCCGCCAAGGGAACGACAACGGCCGCGACGAAGAGGCACTGCCCGGGGATGCCCGCGCGGCCGTGCAGCGATGTCGTCACAACGAAGCCCCACCAACAGTAGGCCAGGAGGGCCCCGACGGCCGCCGCGTCGGCACAGGCGTCGCTCCACCCGGGCGAACGCCGCACGTACGCCAGGACCGCCATCGGGATGGCCAAGGCCGCGAGCTCGCCCACCTCGACAGCCGCGGGCGGCAGCGCGGCCGTCATGCCCGTCATGAGGAGAAGGGCGGACCCGAATGCGAACGCGAGGGATCCAAGCCACAGCGGAAGGCGCGGCCCCGCCGGGCCGGCCGCGGGCGCCGGCCCGCTGCTACCCCCCGCGGGCCGAAACAGCGCGAACGCCAGGGCGGCGACGGCCGCGGCCGCGAAGGCGCCGGAGGCGAGCTGGGCTCTGGAGGCCATGAAGTGCTCGCGCTTCGCGGTCCCCGCGACCACGACGGCCACGCCCAGGGCGTAGAGCAGGCCGGCGGCGGCGAGTCCCTTCCGGCCGACCCAGGGATCCCTCCTTCGCTCCGGCACAAGAGCCTCGACCAGGGCGATCGGCACGCCGATGCTCCAGACCACGTGGATCGCGAGCACGTAGGTCGTCCACGGCGCCGAGATGCCCAGGGCCGGGATGTACCCGTATTCGATGAGCCGTAGCCCGAGGAAGTGGGGGTTGAAGAGCGACTGGTCCGCCAGGACTTCCTCGACGATGCCGTAGGCGAGCCCGAGGAGAAAGATCGTCGGCCAGCCCCGGCCCGAGCGGCGCGCCGCCTCGCGGATCAGCACCGCGCCGCCCCCGTAGATCGGCAGCATGATCGGGTAAATCCACAGCTGGCGCAGCGTGAAGTCCCCAAGTAGGAACTCGCCGATGAACGGCGCCAGGAGGAGGAGGGCGAGAACGGGCCGGATTCGCATGCTCATAGCGGGCTCCCTCCGGGCGGCCGGCCGGGCGCCCCCGCCGACCGCCAGCGTCGTATCGCGACGGCGGCCCAGACCGCCTCGACGACCCCGAACGGCCAGGCTCCCTGGAGGAACCCGTAAACCGACCCGAGGGCGCACGCGCCGGCGAATGCCAGGATGAACCCGCGGCCGCGGGACTCGAGGGCGTAGAAGATGAGCATCGCCGTAACGGCGAAGAGGCCGAAGAGCGTCAGCGGGTTCATGAGGTCGTCGCCCCGAAAGTTGGAGGCCGGCGCGGCCGGGCCGGATCCGGCCGCCGGTCTCGGTTTTAAATTGAGCCGTCACTCGCTTGCGTCCAAAGCTCCCCGCGATGCCCGCATCGCCCCCACCGACCTTCTCCTTTATATGCGGGCAGGACGACTTCCTCGTCTCCAGGGCGGGCCAGAGGCGCTTCGAGGAGCTCGGGGGCAAGGGCGCGGACGAGTTCTCCAGGGAGGTCCTGAGCGGCTTCGCCGCGAACGTGGACGAGGTGGAGGCCGCCGTGGCCAGGTTCCGGGAGTCGGTGCAGACCCTGCCGATGTTCGGCGGCCGCAGGATCGTGTGGCTTAAGGACGTGAACTTCCTCTCCGACACCGTCACAGGGAAGGCCGAGACCACGCTGAGGCTGGTCGAGGACCTCCAGCAGCTCCTGCAGTCGGTCGACCCCGCCGAGACAGCCGTGCTCATCACGGCAGCGCCGGTCGATCGCAGGCGATCGTTCCCCAAGTGGTGCGAGAAGAACTCCTCCTTCGAGCTCGCGGACGGCGGCGAGGACGGCGACACGCTCGCCGGGGTGGTTGCGGCCGAGGCGCAGGCGGTCGGCGCGCAGTTCGGGCCCGGGGCGGTCGAGCTCCTCCTGGCGAGGATCGGGGCGAACGCGCGGCTGCTCGTCGAGGAGGTCCACAAGCTCGCGGACCACGCGGACGGCGCGCTGATCGAGGAGTCGGCGGTGGCCGCCCTGACCCCCAACGCAGCTCAGGGCGACTTCTTCGAGACGGCCGACGCGTTCTTCAGCGGCGACCTCCAATGGACCCTGGCTGCCCTGAGGAGGCACTTCTTCGCGGGCGGCGACGCCCGGCCCGTGCTCTCGGCGCTCCAGAACCGCAACCGGATCCTCATCCAGGTCAGGGCGCTCGTCGACGCCGGGGACGCCAGGGTCGGCCCGAGGGGCGTCGACGGCCTGCAGAAGGCCGCCGCAACCTACGGACCGCTGTTCGGCGACGCCGTCTCCGAGAAAAGCTCGTTCAACGTGTTCACCCAGAACCCCTGGTACGTCGGCAAGCTGGCAGGGTCGTCCCCCCTGCCGACCCTGCGCCGCCTGATAGACAACCAGCGGGAGTTCGTCGGCGCCTTCGAGGAGATCATCCGGCGCCCGGCCGAGCAGGAGGACGTGCTGCGGGACATGGCCGTGCGCTGCCTCACGGGCTAGCGGCCGGGCCCTTTTGCGGTAGCGTTCGACGCCCCGCGCCGTTTAATAGGCGCCTCTCGTGAACGACCCCAAGGAGCCCCTCCCAAGCGAGCCCGTGCTCAACGTCCTCGCCGAGCGCTACGCGTCCGCCGCGGTGAGGGACGTGTGGTCGCGCCGGGGAAAGGTGCTGCTCGAGCGCGACTTCTGGATAGCGGTCATGAAGGCCCAGAGGGACCTGGGCGTCCCTATCCCGTCCGAGGCGATCAGGGACTACGAGCGCGTGAAGGCGAAGATCGACCTCGAGTCCATCGCGAAGCGGGAGCGGGTCACGCTCCACGACGTCAAGTCGAGGATCGAGGAGTTCTCCGAGCTGGCGCAGCGCCAGTTCATCCACCTGGGGCTCACCAGCCGCGACCTGACCGAGAACGTCGAACAGCTGCAGATCTTCCGCTCGCTCAAGATCGTGCAGCGCAAGGTCGCCTCGGCGCTCCTGGCGCTCTCGAGGCGCGCGGAGGAGTTCAGGGACCTGATGATAACGGGGCGCACGCACAACGTCCCCGCGCAGCCGACCACGCTCGGCAAGCGCATCGCGATGTTCGGCCAGGAGATGCTGCTCGCGCTCGACCGCCTCGACCACCTGATCGAGAGCTACCCGGTGCGGGGCCTGAAGGGCGCCGTCGGCACCCAGCTCGACCAGCTGACGCTTCTCGGCGGGAGGGCCGACAAGGTCGCGGAACTCGAGAGCCGGGTCCTGAAGCACCTCGGCATACCCGCGTCGCTGCGTTGCGTCGGGCAGGTCTATCCCAGGGGCCTTGATTTCGACGTCGTGTCGGCCCTCCACCAGACGGGCAGCGCCGCGGCCAGCTTCGCGACGACCATGCGCCTCATGGCGGGGGCCGGCCTCGTGACCGAGGGCTTCCAGGAGGGCCAGGTCGGATCGTCCGCGATGCCCCACAAGGCCAACGCGCGCAACTGCGAGCGCATCTGCGGGTTCTCGACGGTGCTCTCGGGCTACGTGGCGATGACCGCCTCGATGGCCGGCGACCAGTGGAACGAGGGCGATGTCTCCTGCTCGGTCGTGCGCCGCGTCGCCCTTCCCGACGCGTTCTTCGCGATCGACGGCTCGCTCGAGACCCTGCTGACGGTGCTTGTGCAGATGGAGCCCTTCCCCTCGGCGATCGCGCTCGAGAACGAGCGCAACCTGCCTTTCCTCGCCTCGACGACCATCCTCATGGAGGCCGTCAAGCGCGGGGCCGGGCGCGAGACGGCGCACGAGGCCATCAAGGAGCATTCGCTTGCTGCCGCGAAGGCCATGCGATCGGGGACGCCCGGGCCGGACCTGCTGGACCGGCTCGCGGCCGACCGGCGCATCGGCCTCTCCAGGAAGGCCCTTCAGGGAATCCTTGCGGACAGCGCGCGGTTCGTGGGGTCAGCCCCCAACCAGGTCGACGCCTTCGTGGCCGAGGTTGCCCCGCTCTCGAGGCGGTTCAAGGGCGCGGCCGAGTACAGGCCCGCGCGCCTTCTTTAGGCCGCAGGGAGGCCTTTTCGGAAATTTTCGTTTGCTTAACCCATGGGTGATGCGCTTGCTTTGACCCTCATGGTCCTCAACAACCACTCCCCCCTTTCACATGGCTGAACTCATCGGCAACGTACTCATAGGCCAATCTGGCGGCCCTACTTCTGTTACCAACGCGAGCGTTTCCGGCCTAATCGCCGAAGCGCTGAACCATGAGGTGATTGAGGAGATCTACGGCAGCCTCAATGGCGTCCTCGGCATCCTCCAGGAGGACCTCGTCGACTTGGCGGCCGAGTCCCAGCAGCAGATCCGGGCCCTCAGGCACACCCCGGGGGCGGCCTTGGGGACCTGCCGCTACAAGCTCAAGAAGCAGCAGGACTTCGAGCGCGTCCTCGAGGTGTTCAAGGCGCACAACATCAGGTACTTCTTCTACATCGGCGGCAACGACTCGCAGGACACCGCGGACAAGATATCGAAGCTCGCGGCGGAGCAGGGCTACGAACTGCGCGTCATCGGCGTGCCCAAGACGATCGACAACGACCTTTCGGGCACGGACCACTGCCCGGGCTACGGGAGCGTGATCAAGTACCTTGCCATGACGGTGCGCGAGATCGCGTGCGACAACGAGGCCATGGGACAGGGCGACCTGGTCTCAATCGTCGAGGTGATGGGCCGCGGCGCCGGTTGGATCGCCGCGGGCACCGCCTTGGCGAAAAGGCGCGACCACCCGCACGACCCGCCGCACCTGATTCTCCTTCCCGAGGTGCCCTTCCAGCAGGAGAAGGTCCTCGAGGACGTGAGGCGCGTCCTCAAGCGCGAGCGCTACTGCCTGATCGTCGTAGCCGAGGGTCTTGTCGACGCGGACGGCAACTACCTGGCGGCCGACGCCGCGACCGATGCCTTCGGGCACGCGAGGCTCGGCGGGGCCGGCGAGGCCCTGGCCGACATCGTTGAGGCGGGGATCCCGAACGCCAAGGTACGCGTCGCCCGGCCCGGGCTGATCCAGCGCGCGGCGGCCCACGCGGCCAGCAAGACGGACGTCGACGAGGCCTTCCTGGCGGGCCAGGCGGCGGTGCGCGCGGCGATCGCCGGCGAGACGGACAAGATGGTGACCCTCGTGCGAGGCGAGACCGAGCACTACACGGTCGAGACCGGCCTTGCGCCCCTCTCCGAGATCGCGAACGGCATCAAGAAGCTTCCCCGCGAGTGGGTGAACGAGGACTTGGTCAGCATGAACTTCCAGTTCCTGCGCTACGCGCAGCCCCTGATCCAGGGGGAGGTCACCGTGCCCTACGACAGCGGCGTGCCGACCTACGCCAAGCTCGACAAGGTGCGGGTCGACAAGGTCCTGCCGGCCTACGAGGTCTGATCGGCCCCGCGCGCGGCCACGAAGGGCTCCTCTCGCAGGTCGGCCTCCCGCCTTCCCGAGAGGAGGAGGCGCCATGCGCGCGCGTTCGCCAGCACCACCACGGCCACGAGCACGAGGAACACGGCCGTCACGGCTGCGTCGACGTGGGCGTTGAAGGCCTGGCGCGGCGAGGAGGCCGCCGCCGCGCCGGCCAGGAAGCCCAGGCGCGGGTCGGGGCTGAAGATCTTCATCAGCCCCGCGCTCATCGTGACGGCGAGCAGCCAGCCGAGCGGCAGGAGGGTCACCCAGACATGCCGCGCGCGGCCCATCTTGATCAGCACCGTCGTGCCCAGCGACAGCGCGATGACGGCGAGGAGCTGGTTCGCGACGCCGAAGATCGGCCATAGCGAGTTGATCCCGCCGAGCGGGTCGACGACGCCCTGGTACAGGAACCAGCCCCACGCGGCAACGAACAGGGCCGTCGCCCCGATGTTGCCCGCGAGGGAGCGCGTGTCGCCGAGCGGCCGCCAGGCCAGGCCAAGGATGTCCTGAACAAGGAAGCGCCCGATGCGCGTCCCGGCGTCGATCGTCGTCAGGATGAAGAGGGCCTCGAACATGATCGCGAAGTGGTACCACACCGCGAGGGCGGCGCCTTTCCCAAGCACCCCCGAGAGCATCCTCGCCATGCCTAGCGCGAAGGTGGGCGCGCCCCCGGCGCGCCCGATCATCGTCTTCTCCCCTACGCTCGACGCCACGGCCGCCATGTCGGCCGGCGTGACGGCGAACCCGAGCTCCGTGATGTGCCGGGTCACGGCGGCCGCTTTGCCCGTCATGTTGATCGCGAAGTACTCCCCGGGGTTCATAGAGCAGGCCGCGATCACCGCCATGACGCCGACGCACATCTCGGCCATCATGGCGCCGTAGCCTATCGCGCGGATGTCGCTCTCGCGCGACAGGAGCTTGGGGGTCGTCCCCGACGACACGATAGCGTGGAAGCCCGACACGGCGGCGCAGGCGATCGTGATGAAGCAGAACGGGAAGACCGGGCCGGCAAAGACGGGGCCCGAGCCGTCGATGAACCGCGTGACGGCCGGCATGCGCAGGTGCGGCCCCAGGACCCCGATCGCCGCCCCGAGGGCGACGATCGTGCCGATCTTCATGAACGTGCTCAGGTAGTCGCGCGGCGCCAGCAGCATCCAGACGGGGATGATCGAGGCGACGAGCCCGTAGCCCATGATCCACCAGGCGAGCGTCGTCCCCTTGAGCGTCAGGAGCTCCTCCAGGGGCGTGTCCCGGATGAACTGCCCGCCCCAGACCGCGGCCAGGAGGCCCGCCACGGCCGCGGCGGTCACCCAGTGCAGCCTGCGTCCGCCCCCGGCGCCCGGCCGCATGGCCACCCCCATGGAGAGCCCGATGGGCAGCGTCGCGGCGATCGTGAAGACGCCCCACGGCGACTCGGCGAGCGCGTTCACGACGACCAGGGCCAGGACCGCCAGCAGGATCATGCTTATCGCCGTCACGCTCACGAGCGCGGCGAGGCCCGCGAAGGGCCCCACCTCCTCGCGCACCATCTGTCCGAGCGACTTTCCGCGCCGCCTCACCGAGCAGAACAGGATCACGCTGTCGTGGACGGCCCCCCCGAAGACGGCCCCGATCAGTATCCACAGGAAGCCCGGCAGGTATCCGAACTGGGCGGCGAGCAC
>Ga0224555_1003764_pt1 | contig 14931 bp, 9 predicted proteins | sample 714S23034metaG_FD_180687 | JGI IMG/M metagenome (GOLD analysis project Ga0224555, IMG submission 180687) | Peat soil microbial communities from Stordalen Mire, Sweden - 717 S2 30-34 | ecosystem: Environmental > Terrestrial > Soil > Wetlands > Peat | place: Sweden: Norrbotten County, Stordalen...
CGTCGAAGACATAGTCGACAATCACGCCAAAGTTCCCGCCGCCGCCGCCGCGGCAGGCGCGAAGTAGATCCGCATCCTGTTTCGCGGTACAAGTGCGAAGGTTAACCTTTCCGCTCCCGTCAACCGTAAGGATGTCGACCCCGGTCACCCAATCCGCTGCTGTCCCAAACAACCGTGACACAGCTCCATATCCCCCTCCGGTGATATGTCCACCCGCACCCACTGAACCGCAGGTACCGCCGGGAAGCGTCACGTTATGCAGCTTGTAAAGTTCCTGATAGGTCTTACCCAGCGTGGCTCCCGCGGCCACGCGATAGCTGCCATCGCTCGGCGAGACGGCAACGCGGTCCATCAAGGATGTGTCCATCAGCATGCCGCTGGGATTGTTGGCATAGAAATCTTCATAGCAATGGCCGCCAGAACGAATTGTCGGCCGTTGCCCTGCGCCAATAACTTGTTGCAGCACTTCGGCGGCGTCTTGGGAGTTGAGGCAGAGTGCAACGCTGCCAACTCCATCGGCGGGGTTTACCGGCCAGCGGCCGTTTCTGGCTTGTCTCAGGGTATCGAAGCGCGGATCGGTACGAGGTATTAGAATCGCCAATTCTCTATTCACCTCAAAGCTCAGCTATTAGAACGCAGAGAGAAATGCGATTGCTCGCATTTCTCTCTGCGTTGGTCGTACGAATTGTACACTGCGGGTTGATTTAGAAGATGAACTTGCCGCTTATCTGACCCACGCGGCCAGGCGCCGTATTGGTTGCCTCGCCGAACTGGCCACTGTTAGCGTCGCCGCTCACACTGTTGAAGTTGGCATGGTTGAAAACATTGAACATTTCGATGCGCAGGTTGAGTGTCATTCCCCCTCTGATTTTCGTGTCTTTTTCAACACCCGCATCGGTGGAGATTTGTCCGGGACCGGAGAAGGCGTAATTCCTCACGTTGCCCGTCACGCCACAAGTTTCGTAGCCTGGAATAGGGTTGGTTGGAGTACTACCACACGTGAGGAGGTTATTGGCGAAGGCTGACGTGTCGAAGTAGGCATGATTCGTCGCATTAGAGTGGGGATTGAGTTTCTTGATTGAACCCACCTGGTTGGGATAATCGATCCCGAGGTTGGTGAGAGCAAAGTCGCCTCCGCTCGCCATGCTGATCGGGAAACCGCTGTTGAAGTGGCTGACGCCCGTAATTTGCCATCCCTCGCTAGCTCGGTTGTGGCCGAGAACCCGTTGGAACGGAACAGCCCAGGAGTAGCTGGCCACCAGGTTCTGCCGCATGTCCCATGACGACAAGCCGTAGGCACGATGCTGCTCGCCGGGGCGGGGATCCCAATGGGCAGCAACGTCGTCCAACGATTTGGCGTATGTATAGGCGAGCAGGAAGGTGAGGTCGGACGCGCGGCGTTCCAGCGAAGCCTGCAGTGCGTGGTAGTTGGAGTTATGCGCGTTCTTCAAGTAAGTCGCCGAGGCGAAGGCCACCACCGGGCCTCCAGCGGAATTGGTGTAGTTCGGGCTGATGGTCTGGTTGTCGATCAACCCAACGAGGGTACCGTAGGTCGTAGTGCCACCCGACGTGTAGACGCCACCTTCACCATACGGCCCGCAGCCTGGAGTCGACAGGCAGAGCGCCCCATCGCCCCAGATCAGGTCTTCGCCATGCTCAATGTGGTGTCCAACGGTTCCCACGTACTCCGCCGTAGCTATAGTCGATCTGCCGAGCTGCCGCTGAAGAGAAAGGTTCCAATGTTCGGCGGTATCTGTCTTGTTGTGGTTGTAGTAGCCGGGCACATAAAGAGGCATCAGATTACCGAAATCAAAGTTCGGAAACGGTCCAGAGCCCGAGGGAAAGACAAACGGGAATTTCTGCCCTTGCGAGACGCCGTTCGCGCGTGTGATGTATGGGCTTCCGAAGTCCGTCGGCTGTGGCGATGCCCAGTAGAGGCCCCAGGGAGCATCACCCAGAATGCCGAAGTTGCCGTTATCCGCAGCCCCCAGGTAGTAGATTCCGTATGCTGCGCGAATGCTGGTCTGACCCATAGGGCCAAAGATTCCGCCCGAAGGCGCCCAGGCAATACCAATGCGCGGTCCAATGTCATTCCACCGGATGGGAGAAATCGTGCTCGGAACTCCCGGATCTCCCGGAACGACGTTGCCCGGAGGTGAGTTGGGGAACTTGACGGACTGCTCGCCCGGAACAGGCGTGGTCAGACGGCCATAGGCATCGCTCCAGGGCCGCGGAACATCCCAGCGTACGCCGTAATTGATGGTGAGGCTGGGGGTTGCCTTCCAGGAATCCTGGGCGAAGGCCCCGAGGTACCAGGTACGGTTGTCGAGCAGCTGAACGGAGCATTGGACGAATCCGGACGGAGCGCCAATATAGTAGTCCGAAACATCGGCATGCGTCTCGTTACCGTTAAAGTTGAAATATCCATCGGGCGCGCAGGTGTTTCGGGCAACTAACGAGTACTTCTTGAAGGTGCCACCAAAGCTCATCGAGTGACTGCCCTTCGTCTTGCTGAACGTGTCCTCAACACCGTAGTTCGTTTCAGGCTGATAGAGATTCAGCCAGTTGGTGCCGATCGAAAATGTGTTGAAGAACATGGACGGCATAGACGATGGGTATCCGGGAGGTCCGGAGTTGACGATACCACCGGTCGTGGGATCTGTATTGTAGCCGTACTTGGCATAGGTACTAATTGACGAGCTGGCAGCCTGGTTTGCCGTGTGCTCCAGCCAGCGGAAAAATTGCAGCCGAGCAACGTTAACCGAATTAGTGCCGATGGTCTTGGTATTGCTCATGACAAATAGCTGGCTGCGTGATGGGTTGTTGATTGGAAAACCGGGCAATGTCTCCCCACCGTTGTCGCCATAAACCGGTTTGTTCGCGAGCGCACTGTCGAAGTGATAATAGAACGACCAGTCACCCGTCTTCACATTATCGAAGTCGATGCGCTGGGCCCAGTTGGTATCGACGATGCTTCCCACCGCGGCCGAATTATCGTAACCGTAGCCGTCGGGTTCAGTTGCCGCGGGAATCGTCGATATTGTCAACTTGCTGACCGGGTCCATATAGGCGGAGATATTGTGGGCGGGCACGGAATTGCCTTTGATGTCTTGGGTCGTCGTCGCCGTGCCGAGTTGGTTGTACAAGGTAGTCCCGGGGACGATCGTTCCGCCACCGCGGCTCTCGAGGGTTGCGGCCCAGGCCGCACCATTAACCGGGGTGCCGAGTATCGCATCCGAAAAAATGCCATTGCGTTCGTCGTTACTTAGAACCTGCACCACCCCCGTGCTGACTCCGGCAACCTGACGCGACATCTGATAGTCGCTGAACGTGAAGAGCCGGTTTCTCCAGATCGGACCGCCAACCACACCACCGAATTGGTGGCGCTTCAATTCCGCCTTTGTGGTGTCGAAGTAGTTAATCGCATCCATGTTCTGGTTGCGGTAGAACTCGAAGAGAGTTCCATGGAAGCTATTGGTTCCGGACTTCGTCACCGTGTTCATGACTGCACCGGTGAACTTGCCGTACTCTGCGCTGTAGCTGTTGGTGAGGAGACGAAACTCGGCAACCGAGTCAGCGTCCGGAATTATTCCGGCGCCCATGTTCTTCGTCTCGTCGACCTCTGCGCCGTTCACCAGGAAGGCGTTGGCCCACTCAGGCTGACCGTCGGTGGAGACGTTGCCGGCCGAGCCGTAAAGGCCGGAGGCGGGGGCGCGATCGTTGTAGCCTGAGTTCGTATTCGAAGGAGCAACACCTGGCTGGAGCGAGAGTAGATCGAGGTAGGAACGGCCGTTGAGGGGCATCGCCAGGATCTGATTGGTGCTAATCGTGGTGCCCGTCGACGTGCTCACGGTATCCACCTGCAGAGCGTCCGCATTGACTGAGACGGTCGTGTTCACGTTACCGACTTTGAGCGAGAAATCAAAGGTCAGCACATCGTTGACGTTGAGAGTGATCTGCTGAATGGCTCCCTGGTCGAAACCGGTGGCCGAGGCAGTCAGGCTGTAAACCCCGGGCGGGAGAGCCATAAACGCGTAGTGGCCGCCCGCATCGGTGGTGATCTTACGCGTATATCCGGTGGTAACCTGAGTGGCAGTTACAGATCCGTTAGGAATTACTGCCCCAGAGATGTCACGGACATAACCGGAAAGGGACCCGGTTACGTCTGCCCAAGCGTACGTGATGCCAATCAGCATCATCAAACTGAGACATAAGTATCGACAGAATCGATATGTCATGGTTGAAGCCTCCAAAAACTTTACAACAGTATTGGTGAACGTATACAGGATTTTAATAACCCCACACAAGCGAAATGGTGCGAAATCGGGAAAAATCACTTACCGGCCAGAATGCACGATTTACGGGATTAAGTACCGGTATCCAAAAGGGATAGAATGTCCTTCACGACAACGAAAGGTTCGCTGGCGGCGGTCGGTTCGTCCCTATTTTGCTATGTTGTTCACAGGTTCCCGAGTGCGTTCTGATCTTCTATTTTGTAAAGAAACGGTAGTTGACGCGCCACGTCTGGGTCTGGCCTGGCAAGACATGAATGCCGACGAAACCTTCCGGGCACACTGTCGTAGGAATCGTCCAGAAGAAAACGCTCGCGAGGGGTGAATCGGAGGTCTCTTCTACACCGATGCCAATGTCCGTATCTTCAAAGGTGAAGTCGAAGTCCGAAACTTTATCGGAGAAGCCCGTCACCGGGCCGCCGGGGTATTTGTGGGGCTGCATTTGCGACAACCATACGATCGTGGAGCCTTCGAGGCGTACCGAATCGGGGTAGAGCTTGGACAGCACTGGAACAAATGGGAAATGAAGCTGCATCCCCGGCCCGGTCGTCTTGTTATCCAGCATAAAGAAGTCATGGGAGTAAACCGTTGTATCAACGGGCTTGCTTCCGATGTTCTTCAAACTGTGTGTCAGATGCAATATGTTCGCATTCTTATCCAGCGACACCACCTTCTCGTAGATATAGGCATAGCCGAGCGGCGAGTGAAGCTGCTGGCGGAAGGTAATCGAGTCTTTACGAACCTTTACCGTCCATTTTCCATGGTCCAGTATCGGGAAGGGCGTGCCAATCTGATAGGGTTGGTCATCGATTCGCTTCAATACTCCGACGCCGACCTTGACGAATGCATCTCCTGGTTTCGCGTCGTCATAACCAAGCGGCTCCCGAAACTCCTCGGAGGGCCCGGTTACCGCATCGTTGGCCATCGGATCATAGTGATGGAACCACTCGCCGAAGAAGGTATGTCCGTTGAGCGAGGCGCAGGCCATAATACCGGACCAGTCGAAGCGCGCTGCACGATAGTAGCCGTTATTCTGGTCGGGGAGGAAGAGAACGGCATTCATTCGGCCATTCGTAATCCGGGTGTGCGGATGATCGGAGTGAGGCACATTCTCGCAAGTGGGCGAAGCAGGCGGCATCGAAGACGACTCCGGCGGCTCCGTCTGTGCTGCTGCAACGTAGCTGATAAGAGCGATTGAAACCATGACCCCATAACGCCGCCACACCAGATGAGAAAAAGACATATCGTAGACTCCTGACTGAAGAATATAAACTAGGCTCCCTGATCGGCTTCATCGGCTTCCCTTCTGCAACCGATCAAAGCCGCGCCTACTGGCGCCTAGCAAGCCCTTGCAACCTCACGGATTGCGAGTCTGCAAAGCTAATCTGTGAAAAGTTGAGAGGAAAAGTTCGCGTGGATCGTGTTGTAGTATCATCGACAGCTGAGTTAGGGGGATGGCTTTATGTTTTCTCGGCGCCTTCTTGTCTTTTACTCCCTGCTGTTCCTGTTGGGATCTCCGGCAGCCCATTCGCAGTTCGTGCACACCCAAGGAACTGAGATCGTGGACGCTTCAGGTGCGCCACTCCAGATCCGCGGGATCAGCATAGGAAACTGGTTTGTGCTGGAAGGCTATTTCTGGGGTTTCAGCGGCATCAGCCAGTCGCAAACTGATGTTGAGATGGTCTTCACTGATCTCCTGGGGCCCACGCATGCTCAGGAGTTTCTATACAACTGGCGCCAGAATTTCATGTCTAAGGCGGACGTTGATCGCATTAAAGAAGACGGATTCAACACCATCCGGATCCCATTGCATAGCAAATACTTCAAGACCGACGACGACGAGGGCTTCAAACTCATCGACCTGCTATCTAAGTGGTGCCGCGAAGATCATATCTACATCATCTTGATGCTGGAGTCAGGCATCGGCGGCTTCACTGGCGAGGCAAGTGACGATGGTCCTGGATATCCGTGGCTGCTGATGGATGCCGGCATGCAGAAATTTGTAAACGAAGCTTGGCAACGGATTGCGAACCACTATAAAGACGATCCCGCCATCCTGGGCTACGATCTTATGAATGAGCCCTTGCTCTGGAGGGGATATCTTCCTTTTGAAAATCTTATCGAGCCGGAGTACCGTCGCGTAACGTCGGCCATCCGCGAGGTCGATACCCATCACATGATCATTTTGCAACCAGCACTTGGGCGCTTTAGCGAGTTTGGCAAGCCGTTCGATAACAACACCGTTTACAGCTTCCACAGCTACGGCGCTGATCCGAATCTTCATTGGCTTCAACAATACCTCGATTATCGCGAAAAGTGGCAGGTGCCGGTCTTCGATGATGAGATCTACGCCGAGCGGACGCCTGACTGGGAAATCGCCCATGTCGATCTGGCCGAGAAGTACAAGATGGGCTGGATGATCTGGCCCTACAAAAAGATGGCGGGGTACTCTTCTGGACCGTATACTTTTCCTTCTCCCGCTGATTGGTCAAAGATCGTCCTCTTTGCTCATCAAGCGCCAGATGATCGAGGCGTCGAAGACAAGAATGCAACCCGGCCGCCCCAGAAAGACATCGATGCCATGTTCGCCGAGGTCCTCGAGAACGAAAAGAACGAGCATCTTAATGTGCATCCCGAGTATCTGAATCTTTCGGGTATTTCTGCGCACTGATGTATGTCTAAAACCGCAAACGCTGTTGGAGGATCGACTTTGAGCAAAGCTGGTAACAGAAAGAAGCTTATGGCCGTTTGTGCGGCTGCGATCGCATTGTTCTTCGTTGCCGCTATTCGGCCGGTCTCCGCGCAAGCCCCTACACCGCCTCGATCCAAGCCCTCAACGTCCACACACATTGGCGGCAATAGCTTTCTGGGACCGAGAGATATCATCTATGTCCCCACTCGCCCCGTGTCGGATACCCTCGCCGACATGTACTTCGGCGACTGGCGCAACTCTGAACCAAAGGTAATGTTCGGCTCGCTGATCGTGCGCGACATTCTCACTCAGGGCGACAACTTCAGTCCACCCTTCCCTGGCGCTGTACTCCAGTTTGCAAAGTTCCTCTCCTACGGCAAGCTCGAACCGGGAGCACGGACCCTCCCCAGCACATTGCAGGGCTTGCAGGTGTTTTTCTATGTAAGCGACGGCGAGGGTGAGGTCTCGGCCGGCGGCAGGACGGAGCCGCTTCACAAGGGAAGCGCGCTCCTCGTTCCGGAGGGTCTGGAGTTCACGCTCCACAATACCGGCACAACAGAGCTGACCGCTTACATGGTCGGCGATCCCACCTATCCAGGATTCAAACCTCTTCCGTCCTTCGCGATTAAAGACGAAGATACGCTCCGGCGCGGGCCTCACCATGCGCCCTCACCTTCACCCTTTACCAATCAAGGAGCCACCGCTCACTGGGCCCACATTGAAGCCGGCTTCTTCGGCAAAAATAATGGCCTGGCCACAGTCGGAGGCATCAGCACCGTGGCAATCCTCCCCATGCAGATGGGTGAGCCGCACCCGCACTATCCCGGCCATGAAGAGGTCTGGTGTGCGGTTGAGGGCAAGAGTCTCGCGTTTTACGGCTCTCAGCTGCGTATCCAGCAGCCCGGACAGGCATTTATGTTGCGACCGGATAATGTGACGACCCACTCCAGCATCAACTTCGAAGAACCCGGAGACAAACCGGTCAATTTCCTTTGGTTTGCAGAGGGTTTGAAGACGGCGTCGCACTAGACCTTGGTATTGGAGGAGGAACTACTTTGAGCAAACTTACTAACGGGATGAAGTTAAAAGCCATTTGCGCGGTTTCGATCGCATTGTTCTTCGTTGCCGCCATTCGGCCGGTCTCCGCGCAAACCCCTGTCCCGCCTCCATACAAACCAGGAAAGGCCCCCCACGTTGGCGGTAATAGCTTTCTTGGCCCGAGAGATATCATCTATCTCCCCACCCGCCCCGTGTCGGATACCCTCGCCAACATGTTCTTCGGCGACTGGCGTAAATCTGAGCCAAATGTGATGTTTGGCTCGCTGATCGTGCGCGATATTCTCACGCGGGGCGACAACTTCCGCCCACCCTTCCCTGGCGCTGTACTCGAGCATGCCAAGTTCCTCTCCTATGGCCAGCTCGAACCGGGAGCACAGACTGTCCCCAGCACATTGCTGGGCTTGCAGGTGTTTTTCTACATAGAAGACGGCGAAGGTGAGATATCGGCCGGCGCCAGGACGGAGCCGCTTCACCATGGGAACGCGCTTCTCGTTCCGGAGGGTCTGGAGTTCACGCTGCGCAATACCGGCACAACCCAGCTGACTGCTTACATGGTCGGCGATCCAACCTATCCAGGATTCAAACCTCTTCCCTCTTTCGTGGTTAAAGACGAAGCTCACCTCCCGACTCACCCACCGGAAGACGCTTCACCGTTTACTAATCCAGGAGCGAGCGGTCACTGGGCCCACATCACTCACGGCTTCTTCAACACAGGGAACGGCCTGGCCACAATCGGAGGCATCATCACCGTGGAAATTCTCCCCATGCAGATGGGCGAGCCTCACCCGCACTTTTACGGCCATGAAGAGATCTGGTGTGAAATTAAGGGCAAGAGTCTGGCGTTTTATGGCTCGCAGGTGCGTATGCAGCACCCCGGAGAGGCATATATGTTGCGTCCGGATAACCTCACCACCCACTCCAACATCAACTTCGAAGAACCCGGCAGCCCAACAACTGAATTTTTGTGGTTCAGCACCAGCACGCACGTATCTACGGAACATCACTAAAAATTCGTGTCGAAGTCTTCCTGCAGGGTTTTGAAAGTCCCAGCACCGTTTCGCTGGGACTTCCTCTTTGCGCATTGGTAATGTAATCACCTTGGCCCATCGACGACACCCACTTTACCGGCGCATCGATTGGCACATTCGCTTCTCGGGTATTTCTGTGCACTGACGTGTGTCTACAACTGCATTGTCAGGCGCCGGCGCCGCTGAAAAGGAAGAGCAGTTTCCTCCTACCTTTTCGTCTCCAGCTAGGGCAACCGTCTCGATGCTGGTGATGTTCATCGCACTTTCAACACCTTGTCGAAACAGATCGGCATGCGCGGCCCATCGGATACGGTTCTTCATCTGCACAGATGAATCACCATTGATGAATGACCTCGGCATTGACGCCGCCAATCCCATCCGTATCCATATAGTCGTATTGCCCTGAATCCTTATGCCCGACGTCTCCCCATGCGCCAGACTGCCTGGCGGGATATCCGAGCGCCGTGTAGCGGTCGACCGTCTGCTGGAGATTCTCAACGAGCATTCCGATGTGCTGGACTCCTTCGCCATGGTTGTCGAGAAAATCTGCGTAGACATTCTTCGGCTCCGTTGGGGGAATGATCCACTCCAATGTGAACTGGCTGAGACGCTGCCAGCCTACATCGAAGTAGAGCGAAAGCGGCTTCCCGCGATACCGTGAGTCATCCCTGGGTGTTGCATGTTCCATCTCCATAGCTGGAAATCCGATCTTCTCCCAGAATGCCGAGACTTCCACAGGGTGGCGGATCACCAGCGCAAGATGGGATACGTTCACCGTTGCGTCACTGGCCGGGACAGCCTCCGGGCCGTATACCAGACCCAGCACGTACTTACCTTGCGGCTCTGTATCGAAATAAGTGTAAGTAGACGGACCATTTGGAGTTGGAAGAGTGATCTTTTCAAGAGTCTTCACGCCGAGTCCGTTCATCCGGCTCACTTCTTTCGCGATTTCGTCCCGGCTCGACACCTGGTACACCATGGCGAAGATGCCGTCGCCGTGAACCTTGAGGAACTCAGTGAATACATTCGGCCCTTCGGTGGGTTGAACCATGTCGATCGCGAGATTTCCAATGCGGCCAGAGATCTCCTTCGCATGAATTGTCTGGGCCTTACCCAGGTGGGTGCCTTTTAGCTGGACGTCCCCGTAATCGTGAAAATCTTCGAGGCCGAGACTCTTCCAACCGTCACGCGGGCGACGAATATCCTTCACCACCCAAGTTATCCGGCTCACGTGTGTGTAAAACTGCGGCAACTGTGCGGGAGGTTGAGCTCCGGCAGTTGCTAAAAGCATGGAAAGGCAGCTTGCTAACATAAACACTCCGTTCCTCTCAAAAGAAAATGGTAGAAACCTTTCAGCAGCATGGACGACTTTGATGGGAGCGGGCCTCTGGTTATCTCCTGCCCCAGTCATGCTGAGCTGTGGACGCGATGGACAAAGGCAAGACCCCACTGGCAAATCAATTCACGAAGTGGAAGCTGCCTGCAGATTCTCGGCGTTTGGTTCTAAGGAGCTAGACCCGCGCCGCGGTTTTCCTGATCTGGATAATACTTTATTACTTCTCATTAGCAACCAGCCCAGGTGAGATTGTCAAGTGGATAATCGCCCTGAAGAGAATCTGGCAGAATTTCCAACGATAGTGTGCAAAGGACTCTGGTGCAAATAGCAACTGCGAGTGGGCTACTCTAGTGATTTGGAAGAAATGGGCCGACGATGAGCGGGTTAAGGGGCATGAAGGATCTGTTTGCAGGGCGCCATTTCGACCGGAATGCGTTCTTACCTAACGAGCTAAAGCGGAGCTGAAGAGATTGATTGGCTCGTGAAGGGCATCCGGCAAAGAGTGACTCGTATAATGTGACGGGATTCGTGCAGCATCACTCCGTCGCCGCCCGTGGTGAAGCCGATTTCCACTGCCTCAATTGCAGCCAACGGGACCGACTGAACCACGGACTATGCGCGCCAATGCAAAACTAGGCCACAGTGCGCCGCTTACGCGGCGCACTGTGGCCTAGTTTTACTCCGCCCTTGACAAAGCTCGACGGTGCCATTCCAAAAAAGCACCGTCGAGTATCTTATTCCTCGGTCAGAAAATGTATTTCAGACTGAATTGGATGATTCTTGGATCCGCTGCACTGAGCACCTCTCCAAACGTAGTATCCAGCACCGTGGCGTCGGGATTGTAGAAGTTCGGCTTGTTAGGCACATTGAAGAACTCAGCCCGGAAGTCTACCTTCTGCGATTCGGCGAAGTGCCCAAGCCTGATGGGAAATGACTTCACTACACCAAGGTCGAAATCCGCAAAGCCAGGACCGACGAAGGAATTTCTCCTTGAGTCGCCAAACGTTCCAGCAGCATTGTAGGTAAAAGCAGCTGTGTTAAACCACTCGTTTAGTTTCGCAGACTCGGGCCTGCCACCTGACAGATTGGGGTTTCCGATAACATCAGCACGCTCCTTACCGCTCGCGTTTCCAATGAAAGAGTTCTCCAGTCCCGATAACACGGTATATGGGAAACCAGAATGGGTACTGAAAATTCCATTGAGGCTCCAGTCACCGAGAACATGTTGGCCTACCATTCCCAGCCTTTGAAAAGCGGGCAACTGCCAAACATAGGACAAGGTGAACTGTTTGCGTAGGTCGAAATCGGATGGCCCACGATCGAACCCCTTGTCGTTGGGCTTCGTATAATCCACGTGGCTGACATCCGTTTGCGAAATTTCATCCAGTGACTTCGACCAGCGAAACCCGCCTGTCACTGATAGGCCGCGTGAGAGACGTTTTTCCAGTGTAAGCACCACGGCATTGAAGCTGGATGTCCCAGCAGTCTGAACGGAAACAATATTTGTGAACTGCTGCTCTGGCCGCCGTGCCTGTACGTTTTCAAAGGTCGAATTCCCGGGTATGTAGGTCGCTGGATTTGCTTCGTCGCCACCGTACAAGTGATACGCCTCCGAAGCTTCATACGCCGCCCTCGCCACTAAATTGGAGGCCAGTTGTCTTTCCGCCGTAACGTTCCACTGCATTATCGTCGGGGGCACCATGCTTGGCGAAAAACCCGTGGGTGACATCGGAAGGGGGAACATCTGGGTCGACGGTAACGGAAATGTACCTGGGAATGGATCTGTCTGGCCGCTATACGGATTGCCAAAGCTCCCTGGAAATGGAACGGATACGAAAAGATTGAAAGGCGCCTCATCCGCCATATTGTTATAACCGACTCCAATCGGCTGATCTTGATATATCCCGAAGCCGGCGCGGATGCTCGTTTTGCCGTCTCCAAACGGATCGTAGGCGACTCCCACTCGTGGATCGAATAGGTCATAAAATGACCTTATTCCCGCTTTCGGTACTCCAGGGTCTCCACCAACCAGTAAACCCGGAGGCAAGGTCGGATACCTGGTTGAAACAGTTCCTGCGTTGTACGCGCTCTGGCTGTATACAACTGTCTGGTCTGCGGTCTGCTCTTGGAAGGGCAGCCATGGGCTCCAACGAACGCCCAAAGATAAGCTCAGCCGTCGCGATACCTTCCATTCGTCGTTTACAAATAGGGCGGGTGATACTCGTACGAGTTTGTAGGCAAAAGGAGCACCTTGCTCGAAGAAGTCTGGCTTACCAAGCAAAAAATCTACCAGGTTATTTCCTGATTGTTGAGATCCAAAAGAGAAATAGCCATCAGACATATATGATGCATATTTATGGATCACTTGATCTTTATTTTGATGTATTATATTGTATTTATTATGACATTTGATTCAAATAAATTCGTCAAACCTTTGCGACAGAACGCGCTGCCCGCCGAGATGCGCCACGCCCTGATAGAGGCACGAAAGAAGCGTGACTGGAGCCAGAGGGACCTAGCAAGCCGCCTCGGCATCGGCCAGCGGCATATCTCCGGCATCGAGTCGGGCAAGATTGTGCCGCGTTATGACACGCTCCTTGAGATTGTCCGAATGCTCGACTGCGACCTCATCATGGTACCCCGCGCCTTGGTGCCCATCGTTGGGTCGCTCGTGCGTGACCACCTGAAGGACGAGCAGGGCGAAGGAGAGGAACGGTCCCTCTATGCCGCCGATCGCGACGAAAACAACTCGCAGGAGCCGCGCTATGAAGTTTGACCCGAAGAAACTAAACGCGCTTTCGGTACGCTTGCACGGAAAGCAGATCGGCGTTATCACCCGCCTCGCGGGCGACCGGCAGCTTTTCGCCTTCGAGCAGGACTATATCGACGATCAACAGCGCCCAACCTTAAGCCTCTCCTTCAAGGGCAGCACTGGCGGGCTCGTGACGAGCTTCCGCCCAGTGGGGCGCCGTGTTCCGGTCTTCTTCTCCAACCTTCTGCCTGAAGGCCACCTGCGCGACTATCTCGCTGCGCGTGCGGACGTGAATCCCGAGCGCGAATTCTTCCTCCTCGCCGTCCTCGGGGCAGACCTGCCCGGGGCGCTTGTCGTTGCGCCACTTGAGGGCGGCGAACAACCACACGAACCACACCACGATGATCATGATGACGGCCGTAACAACGGCCAGAGTAACGAAGGGCCGCTGCGTTTTTCGCTCGCCGGCGTGCAGTTGAAATTCTCCGCCGTCATGGAAACATCCGGTGGCCTGACCATCCCCGTCGGCGGTTCGGGTGGTTCATGGATCGTCAAGCTTCCTTCCGCACGTTACAAAGCGGTTCCCGAGAATGAATTCGCCATGCTGGAGCTGGCCCGGCGCGCCGGCATCCCCGTCTCTGAAAACAAGCTCGTCGATCTCGCCAGCATCAAAGGATTACCCGAACAGGCCCATACGTTGGAAAGCAAGGCCTTAGCGGTGGAGCGGTTCGACCGATTGCCGGACGGCAAGCTCGTCCACATGGAGGATTTCGCGCAGGTTTTCGGGGAGTTTCCAAACAACAAGTACAAGTTCCACAGCTACGCAAATATCGCCACGGTGCTGTGGGCGGAAATCGGCGAAGACGCCGTGATCGAATTCGTCCGCCGCCTGGTCTTTTCTGTCGTCATCGGCAACGCCGATATGCACCTCAAGAACTGGTCGCTCCTCTATCCGGACCGACGAACTCCCGCCCTCTCGCCGGGTTACGACTTCGTGGCGACGCTTCCTTATATTCCCGGCGACAAGCTGGCCTTGAGTTTCGGCGACAGCCGCAGTCTTTCCGAAATCACACCTGATCAGATGCGCCGCTTTGCCGATACGGCGCGCATTCCGGCGAGCCCCCTTTGGAAGATCGCGGTCGAAACCGCCGAGCGCACTGCTGAATCTTGGAAAACACTTGAACAGGCGGACGCCCTGCCCAAAGAACTTAAGGACTCAATCGGTAGGCAGATTCTCGGTGTCGCAGCCAACGTCAAATGACCGGGCAATTTCCGCACAAGGACTTCGGGTTACGGCCGGCTCGCGATGAGCGACGAGATGATCAAGCTAAGCTTGAGGAAGCGGTAGGGGGCCCCGGCGGCGACAGGTTGCGATAGGGGCCCCCCTGGATTCTGCCGGATGCGACTGATTAGCTGGGATTCGATGAATCGAACCAGAGATTTGGGGTTTGAACGCCCAAAATTCGTGCTCGCCCGGATTGGTCTCGTCTGCCTTCGAGTTACACCGGCGGCTCGCTGGCCCGCTGGAATCGACGGCGATGCTGCCGTAAGCCGCGAGTTATGATCACATCCGCGGCTCTGAGGAGCCTTCGCGCCTACAGCCGGGCGGCGTTGTTGCATGGATCGAGCGAAGGCCGAGCTTCCCTCTCCGACATCGTTCCCGGTCAGGGTAGAGGCCATGATCATTCCGGTGTCGGCATCCACGGCCAGGTGTAGCTTCTTCCAAGTGCGACGCGCTTTTGCGCCATGCTTCTCCTGAAGCCATTCACCTG
>Ga0224555_1003765_pt1 | contig 14930 bp, 11 predicted proteins | sample 714S23034metaG_FD_180687 | JGI IMG/M metagenome (GOLD analysis project Ga0224555, IMG submission 180687) | Peat soil microbial communities from Stordalen Mire, Sweden - 717 S2 30-34 | ecosystem: Environmental > Terrestrial > Soil > Wetlands > Peat | place: Sweden: Norrbotten County, Stordalen...
TCTGAGCCCCCAAGGGTGCGCGCCATTCTTGGAGCCATTAGCGAACAGCTCGGAAAGAAGTCTGCCGTGGTCCAGCGGCTACGGGACTCTCTGAATCCATTTTCTAAATTCGACTTCGGACTTTTGACCGGTCTGCCTGGCGCGCGCCACTGGCAGGCCAAGGGCATCGCCAAGAAGAAATAGAACCTAAGCGAGTACGACGAGTTTTTGTCCCATGCGGGTCGGAAACTTCGGTGGAGGACAGAAATGAAGCTGTATGAACATCGTGTGCCAAGAATGCGTTTGATCTAAACGCAATGCTTTACCTGAGATGGTGGATGGCCCACCGGAATCGACTTGCAGGAGTTGATTTCAAACAGCCGTATGCTGCTGACTGGGCGACTATGAGGTAGTGAACGATACGGTCAAAAGGCGGTCCTAACCGTCATGTAAGAGTCAGAGAGACGAATGCGAGTGAACCACTGATTACGCATCGAAAGACAGTCAGATGACATCAAAACTGGGGTCGGTTGTTTATCCCAGGATAAGCTTGGAAGGTGCCTGTTTATGGTCCATGCGGTGTCCGGTGTAGAGGTGGCGTGAATCTGATTCAGGCTTGGGTATGGAACTTGGGAAGTCTCGAAGTGATGTTAAGGGAAAAACTATAAGCGTAGCCCGCGAAATGTGAAATACCGATGTACTTCGAGATGTCAGATCATCCAATAGTAGTGTTGAAGCGGCTGTAATCGCCGTGGAGCGAAGGGGATGACATAGCCAGATGGGTGGTTCTGGTCAACTGGGTAACCAGGAGGAACCGCACAATCACTACAGAAAGAGGTTGTTTTCGCGAGAAAACAACCTGATCGCTATGAAGAGCCGTATGAATCGAGAGGTTCACGTACGGATCCGTGAGAGGCTGGAGGTGAAAATCCTCTGGCCTACTCGATCCGATTTCGAGCAGGCGATTCTCAGAGCCGCGGAGCATTTTGGGGAGCGCGGATTGCGCGCCGCAGTCATTGAGAAGGATTACTACGTCACGGAGGCACTACGGATCATCTCCGTCACCGCTGGCGACAAAGTGATCTTCAAGGGTGGCACGAGTCTGTCGAAAGGTTGGAATCTGATCCAGAGGTTTTCAGAAGATATAGACATCTTCCTTGATCCGCTCGCGTTCAAACCAGCATTGGGAAAGAACGGCATTGATCGCGAACTCAAGAAACTCCGTGATGCCGTCGGTGCGCACCCGACGCTCACGTTTGTAGAGAACGAGAGCCAAACGATTGGCGGATTCGGGCGAAACGACCGCTTCTCGTATGCGCAGCGTTTCGGCGGACCAGGCGAAGTCGCCAATCGTGTTTTCCTCGAAGCCGGCGCAGCAAGTGGCCGCGAGCCCACCAGTGTTGTCGAGCTGCGTTCATATATCGGCCAGTTCCTGGAAGAAACCGGGACCTCGCTCGGCGCAGAGGATGAGGGTCGATTCTCATTGCGACTGTTGCACTTCCGGCGGACATTCGTCGAGAAGATGTTCGCCATCCACGGCAAGGTGGAATTGTTCAAGCGCGACCGGCAGCCGATTGGAACATACGCCAGGCACTATTACGACCTATTTCAACTGTCCGGACAGGAAGAAGTAGTCGCCATGCTAAAGTCTGCCGAATATGCGGCAATCAAAGTGGACTACGATCAGATCAGCCGTAACCATTTTTCGAGAAGCTATTTTCATCCCGACGACATGAGCTTTGCGAAGAGTGATGCGCTCTTCCCGCCGGAGGAACTCGTCGCGGCCATCGCCGCAGAATATGATGGGCAGTGCAAGGTGCTTTGTTACGGCCAGTATCCCTCGTGGGAAGAAATTCAGGCTCGCCTGCTGGACCTACGACATCTCCTATAGCAACGGATGTTAACCGATGCGCATGTTCCCCTGATGCTTGGGAATGAGAAAATTGCGGTATGCTTCCAGTTAACCTGAACGACTTGAGACCTTCCCATATCCAGAACCTCATAGACTCGGAGGTTGCTGAAGGCTTGACGCTGGAATATAAGCAGGAATTGCCGAGCAACCAAAGTGAAAAGAAAAAGGATTTTCTCTATGAAGTTGCGGCAATGGCAAATGCCGGAGGGGGAGATATTGTTTTCGGCATTGTGGATAGACCAGGGGCTGACAATCAATCCACCGGGATAGCAGACAGCCTTTCAGGAATCAAACTGCTCAATGAGCAAGTTGAGAAGGATCGGCTTTCAAACCTCATCAGAGACGGCATCGATCCACGTCTGACCGGGATTGCGATGCGTTCGGTCAAATGCGAGGACGGAGACGTGTTGGTGCTCCGCATTCCTCGCAGTTGGAACAAGCCTCACATGGTCACCATAGATGGAGTAAACAGGTTCTATCTACGCGGAGGGACAACGAAATTTCCGATGAGAGTAAACGAAATCAGGAGGGCGTTTTCAGAGCAGAGCGAACTTGGGGAAACCATCGAAAAATGGCGGGAGCATCGGGCGGAACTCGCAAGCAAAGGAAGAGGACCAGTCAGACTCGCGGGCGATGTCAAATGGTTATTCCACGTCATCCCAGCTTCTGCCTTTAGCAGAGACGTACTTCGTGAAAGCTGGACAGTTGCAGAACAGGAGAAGCGTCAGGTGTATGTTCCGCATGAGCTGCGCTCGTGCCGCTACAACGCGGACGGTTTTTTGTGCCTGGCGGATACCGGCGCTCAATTCACAGCCTACGGCTACACCCAACTTTTTCGTTCCGGCATTGTGGAGTATGCGGACGGGTTTTGCTGCAACCCGCCACCAACTGGTGGGCATCCGATGATCTTCGGTCAGGAGCTTGAAAAACACATGGTCAACTGCTATACAGACGCAATCAACCGATTTCGGATAGATGGGCGCAGAGAGCCATTGTACGTTGGTTTTTCGCTAATCGGAATTGCGGGAAGAGCGTTTTTCGTCACGACAAGTGGATACGATGTGGCAGGTGGGCGGACGCCAAGGAACGCCCTTTAGGCCCAACGGAGAATGGAAACCGTTTGGGCGGTATGACTGACTGTTGCGCGAAATCTGCCCTATTGGGCGAAGATTTGACAGGTGTTGTGACCGCGACATGTCTTTGAGTGCGTCATCGACAGGCTGATGGTCAAATGAAACGGGCTATCTGAAAGAATCTGCGACAATCGCCGTTTGCCGACCCGGTGTGCAGTCCTATTCCGTCGTATCGGCGGTTCGCAGGTAGCTGTAAAGGCACTGGCGGCTGATACCGAATTCCACCGCTAGAGCAGCCTTGTTTACTCCGGCTGCTGCCCGCTTGTGGAGGTCCGCGACATTTTTCGGGGTCAGTTTGAACCGCCCGCCCCGGTACTTGCCCGCTGCTTCCGCAATCTAGATTCATCCCCACTGCTGCTCCAGAATGAGGGAGCGTTCAAATTCGACGACCCCAAGCATTAGCACTATCCAATTCCCCCGGCCGGAGGATAAAGCCTCCCGTGGTACGCCAGATACCGGCAGGTCCATCGATAATGATTCGAACTGTCGCGATGTGCGAAAATCGACTAGAAAGGCACGGCCAGTGTCTACCCTTTTCTTTTCCTATTCACATGTTGATGAGGATCTCCGAGATCAGTTGGAGGTGCATCTTTCTGCCCTAAAGCGTCAGGGGCTCATCAGTTCATGGCATGATCGCCGTATAACCGCTGGATCCGAATTTGCGGCGCAAATAGATCAGCATCTGGACGCAGCCGATCTGATTCTCTTGCTTATCAGCCCCAATTTCATCGCTTCGGAATATTGCTACGATCTCGAAATGACGCGGGCCATGGAGAGGCACAGGAATGGAGAAGCGCGAGTGATCCCAGTGATTGTGCGTCCCTGCGATTGGCACGATCTCCCGTTCGGAAAGCTTCAGGCCGTACCGAAGGACGGCAAAGCAATCAAGACATGGCCCGACATCGATGAAGCGTTCTTGGATGTCGTGAGAGCAATCAAAACCGCTCTACAGTCGGTGCGCATAGATGCGACTGCTGTACCAGCGACCGCAGCGATCCCGGAAGCGCCTTTTTCCACCACTCCAGTAATCCGCTCCAGCAATCTCCGCATCCGGAAAAAGTTTTCGGACTTCGACAAGGATCGCTTCAGGCATGAGGGATTTGAGTACATCGCGAAATTCTTTGAAGGCTCCCTGCAGGAACTTGTGACCCGCAATTCCAACCTCGATCAAACGTTTCGAAGAATCGACGCAAACCAATTCAGCGCTGCCGTGTACCTGGACGGTGATAAGGTCTGCCAAGGTTCAGCGTCGATCTCGGGCGGCGTCATGGGGAGCAACAGTATTGAGTACGCTATGACGGATGACGCGAGGTTCGGTGGCATGAATGAAGCCGTCTCTGTCAAAGCCGACGATCAGATGCTCTACTTCGAAGCATTGGGCATGCAATCCTATGGGCGCCATAAGGAAAAGCTCACCTTTCAGGGTGCCGCGGAATTCTTCTGGGGGTTGTTCATTCAGCCACTTCAGCCGTGACCGTTGCCATCTGTCAGGAAGACTACGAGCGCAGGGAAAAGCCTTTCCAGACCCTAATCATCGGGTCCCGACAAGGGCGTATCTGCGGATGAGCTACAATCCCGCTTATGACACTGACTGGCGACAAATCGGCCGCGTTGGATGAACTTTACCGCCGCATCACGCGATTTGCCGAAGTGATGGGCGGTACTGCATCCCGGACAGTCCTGAGTGTGTCGGTTCCCGTCGCAATGGTCTCAGCCCCACGGAGCGAGGATGCCCCGGCCTTGGTTGCAGAGATGCCTGGTAACTTTCGGGTGGACTTCGCCCCGTCTTTTCCGTTGAGCATCGGGAATGCTTTGTCCGTGCGAGCCGTGCGTACCCACGCCGGTTTGCGGAAGAACGACTGGACCCTCAACTTTGGGCCGGACGGTTGGCGAAGGACTCAGGCCCCACTATCGGACGATGAGATACGCGCATGTCTGACGCCAGAAGGACCGCGACAGGCCGCATACTAGGGCTAGGGCTGCCGACGAAATAGAGTAAGCTATTCCGCCCTCGATTCGTGCGGGCCACTGAACTCGGCCGCCAACGCGATTAGTCGGTGTTCTCGATGTGCTTCCGGGAGTACCTTAGCTTCTCGTCGGCGTATACTCGTCCTCTGGGCGGGGGCGAGGGAATGGGAGACTTTGCGAAACGGCAGGCAGCTCAAATCAGGTATGCGGAAGAGCAACGCGAGAACACAATGAAACAAGCCAATACTGAGAGTCAAGCATTTGTCGAGCGGGAGAATCTCAAAAGGAGACTCGGACCCGATTTGTGGCTCAGTTTTCGAGAGCTGGTCGTCGCCAAGTGTCAAGCAGTAAACAAAGAGCTTGGTAAAGAGCACTATCGGTGTCATGATGAATTGCCCAACAAGTTGCGTGTAATCAGACTCAATCCCGTTGCGAATTTGCGTCTTGAGTTCTTCCCGGATGGCAGCCGAATCCACTATGACTCGGGCGAATGCGTTGGGGATTATCTCATCGGATTAGATGAAAGTTCTGGCCAAGCGACCCTCTCCGATGCATATCAGCGCGTTTTTGAACCGGAATTGACGGCAGAGCATCTTCTCGAAAACTGTTTGGAGAAAGCCCATTTCTGAGCGAGACGCCGGCGTACCATTTGTGTTTTATGCAATCTGCGCTACGGGCAGACGCTGATCCCCGGCATGTGGAAGGTGATCGCCTAATCATCCCCGGCAAGAATGAATTCTCTGTACGATCCCACTGTATCGAGTACCGCCTTGTGTTTCAGTATGAAGGCCGCGAATTCCTTGCCCTCCGTAGGTGCAACGAGAGGCTCCTCGCTTGGCGGCAATGTTGGGCGAGCGTGCAGCCTCATCTGATCCAGGGCGTACAGGTATCCGCCTCCGTTCTTAGGGATCATGCCCGGCCACAAAGAAAGGTCTACTGCACCCGTAATGTTCGGGTTCGGCCAGGTCATGCTTTTGAATCGCGCGTCATAAACGACTTTGAAGCCCATCCTTTTCGCGAGTGAAACTGTGCGCTCAAGCGGTTCGAAGGCATAGCCATCGCGTGGGCGAGTGAAATTCTCCTGCGTCACCCACTGCTGAATGAGGGTGTTGGCCCTTTCCCTTGTCTCGTATTCAGTGTCTGTTAGGAGAAGGGATTCTACACCGTCAGATATCTGGACAAGCTGGGTTTCGCGGGAGCCGTCTACAAAGAAAACCAGCAAGTGCCGCACTGATTTCTCTGCCGCATTCGTAAGCGTTGCGTAGAGTTGTGGCTTATCTGTATGCATATCCGCTCCTAGTTCCGGTCAAAGTCAGGAAGCCAACCAAGATAAATCGCATCGTCATCACTGAGCGCGTGATTCAAAAGCGTTTGATGTTTGTCTTCGTTGTCGAAGAACCGCTCCACTGCGGCTTCCGTGTAGCGAAGTCGCTGCTGGAGATCAACCGAAAGATTCTCCTTGGTCGAATAGCTCTTCGTCGCCATCGCGCTGCCGCTTCGGCTGGAAGGCGCGAGCGCAATCATGTAGGACGGTTGGGCGGCTGGCTGCCTCCTGTCCGTCATTTCATCTACGAAAACGGTAAAGCTCCGCATAAAACTAACCTCACATCATACAATACACCCAAATAAACCAGAAAACCCGGTAGTAGTGCCGTTTGAAATCCACGGAGGCCGCTTCTGTGGTTACGCTTTTCGCTTCCCGATAAGGAAATGAGCTTTACAACCAGCAGGCAGGATAAGGAGACTAGGCATATCCACAAAGCTCCATTTTCTGCCGGCTTGTGGGCCAAGATGATTCTGACGGCACCTGACGTTTCGGACCTGTCCAATGCGCTTTCTTGGTGGGAGCGAGGCGAATACTTTTTTTCATTCGTCGTGGCTGCTGCCTGTTTTGGCGAGTACGTCGCCGACTTTAAGCCCCAGTGGTATCGAACAGGAGACGCAGAGCGTGACGAGAAACGCAAGGAATCAATCTCAAAGCGATCTACTTTGGTTCTAGTAGCCGCGCTTGTTCTTGAGCTGCTCTGCGTAGCCAGATCGAACACTCTAGCAGGAGAGGTAATCGGATCGATCAATGATCTAGCAACAAACGCGGCAGGACAGGCAACGGCGGCGCTCGATAAGGCCAAAAAGGCCAATGAGCTCGCGCAGAGCGCATCAGATACGGCTGGACCTGCGAAAACGATCGCAGACGAAGCCAAGAGTGAGGCTGACACGGCTGCCTTGAAAGTAAATGCGGTATCCAAGAAAGCCAGCCAGATCGATACCGGATTGCGCGAGACACAGTGGGCATTTTCGGCGCGCACTCTGCAAACTCTATCGGAACGCGACAAGATAATCGAACAACTAAAACAATTCCAAGGTAAGACAGTTTTCGTGCGGTCATACAGATACATGGGTGATGTTGACGGATTCCGTGTCTGCAAGATGGTGATCGACTTGGCCCATTCGGCAGGGATGAATCCGGTTGACCAATGCTCGACGTTGCTGCTCGGAGGAATGCCCGCCACTGGAATTCAGGTATGCGGCCCGAACGACCAGGAAATGCTGTCTCTTTCAAAGGCATTGACCCCCATAGACATGGGCGGCACGTGTCCGTGGGGAAACGCCCAACATTCTCCTGAGCTGATGATCTCCGTCGGCTCAAAAGCCTTAGTCGGGATCGGAGAAACATTCCAAACGGAGGATTCCGCAAGAAGGGCTGCTGCAATGAAGAAAACCAGCAAGTCAAATGCCAAACGGTAACGCCGTGGAAACGAAACGGCGCCACTACCGAGCAGTCTAATCCGCTTGCGAAACGCTGGCGCAAATCTGCCAAGGGGTACGTATAGCGGCGGAGTTTAGCGTCCACGATCTGATGTTTGCCTTCTTTTGAATTGCGGAGTCTGCATCGCGGGTACTTCGAGGGTTTCGCCGGGGGCATCATCGACAGCGACCTGAGCTGGAGATCGGTCCTCAATAGCTTCCGCGTAGACGTGCTCTTCGCTTTCCGTGGATTCACGTGCGACCGGAACGGCTTTTGCAGACGGCAGTTCTTCTGTTTCAGCATCGACAAGCTCCTCGACCTCTTCTGTCTTGCCAAGCAGCTCCTTGTCGATTTCCGCAAGGCGCTGCTCGTACTCTTTGAGCTTCGTCTCGTAGGGACTTTGGTAGCCGAGCGCGTTGTGCAAGCGGGTCAGAGTGGACTCGTTTTCGAGAATGGATGCCTCCGTTTCGTGGATCTTCGACGGCAAGTCGCTGCCACGGCGCAAGACGGAAGTGAGTAGGGATTGGGCTGATGGCAACCCCATGTTGGCTTCCGGGCGCGGCACATCGAACCACTCGCCGGCCAAATTGTAGCGGACAGCCGTGATGTCCGTGATCGTGCCGAGTTCATCCTTGATAAGGGCGTCGCTGACTGCCAGGGGAATGTCGAGGCCGTTCACTCTGAGTTGGGTGGTGCTGTCGAGGGAAACCGTTCGCAGGTACTCGTTGGCGTCTTTGAGCCGAGTGAATTCGAGGTCGTTGAAGCGTACCTGGAGACTGAGGAGCTTGCCCTCATCGTCGCGGCGTTCATGCGATTTGAAAACCTCGCTGGCCTTCTTGAGTTGGGGCAGCTTGTCCTTGAGATGCGCGATCCGGTACTCGACGTTGAGCAGTTGCTGGCGGTTGTTGTAGTGGTCCAGCCGGTTGGAGCGGGCGAGGAGGGTCAGGTTCTTGATCTCGTACTCCAGCTTAATCTTTTCGAGCGCCAAGGGGTTGCCGGTGGCCTGGGCCTTGGCCAGAGCGAATATCTGGGGACTCAACCGCGTCTCGCCGGCAATATCCTCGATCTTTCTGCCCATCCGTCCTCCTGATTTGAACTGCGACAGAAACGTCTGCTTGCGCTCAAGGAGCTGGGCACGTTGAAGATCGTGCGCCTTGGGCGACGCAACATCGCGCGGCTCTGAGATCATCCGGTAGAACTCAACTTCGGAGAAGGTGTTGCCTGAGCGGCGCATTCGACCGTGGCGCTGCTCCAACTGGTCGGGCCGTTGCGGGAGATCGAGGTCGATCAGCGCCTTGAGGCGCGTCTGAATGTTGACGCCGATGCCGCATTTTTCCGTGGTCCCAAGCAGGACGCGAACGCGGCCCGCGCGCACCGCCTGTTGAAGGCCGAAGAACTCCTTGCCCTTCTTGTAGTCGTGAACGATGGCGACCTGTTCTCGGGGAACGCCGGCCGCAATGAGTTTCTTCTTCATGTCCTCGAAGAGGTTGAATTCGCCGCGCTGGTAGCGGTCGGCAAACAGAATGACGGTCCCGCGCTCGGTTTCCGTGCGGTGCAAGACATCGAGAGCGGTACGCACGGCGGTGTTGGCTTTGCTGTCGGGATCGTCCGGGCAGGTTGGATCGTAGAGGCGGGCGTCGAGCGAGATTGCGCAGGCATCTGAATCGAGTTTGAGCCAGTTATCTTCCGTTGGGTCGGGCCGGTCTGGATCGCTCATTGGGAGGCTCAGGAGTTCGCCGCGCTCGGCGATGCTCTGGAGCAATGGCTCCTGAGCTGGGGTCACCTTGACAAGAAGATCCTTGCGGACGGCCTTGGGAAGGGTGATGTAGCCGGCTTCCTCAGCTTCGTCCTGCATCATTACATCGGCAAACTGAGACCAGATGGACTGGAGTTCCGGGACGTTGACGTAGTTTGCCAGAGCTGTCTTCGGCTTGATGGTGACGCCATCGGTGGCGTACTCCATGCGCGTGACCGGCTCGGCGAAGTTGGCCGCCCAGTCGTCGAAATTGTTGATGCTGCACTTGTTGAGAATGTCGCGGGCCAGGTATCGCGTCATCACGAATTGTTCGCCGAGCGTGTTCGTGATCGGCGTGGCTGTGGTGAAGATTACGCCTGCGCCGTTGTGCGTCTCCTGCATGAACTCGATTTTAGCGAGGATGCGCTGTGCCCGCTGGGACTCGCGGGTGCTGATACCGGCGATGTTCCCCATCTTTGTGACGATGGCCAGAGCCTTGTATGCGTGGGCCTCATCAACAAACAGACGATCCACTCCCAGATCGTCGAAGTAGATGGTATCGTCTTTCCGGCCCTGGGAAAGCTCTTTCAGCTTCTCCTTGTACTTCTGAATCTTGTTCTCGATCTGGCGCGTGGTCCGCTTCTCCGCTCTGGTCTTGGTGCGACCGTTTTCAGAGCCTTCGCGCAACAGGTCTTTCATCTCTTGCATCTGAGCGTTGACAGTCTTTGCTTCCCGCTCGGGCGAGATAGGGAGCATATCGAACTGGGAATGAGGAACAATGACGGCGTCCCATTCGTTGGTGGCGACACGGCTGAATAGACGCTTGCGGCTGAGCGGAGAATCGAAGTCGCGTTCGGTAACGGCCAGGACGTTGGCGGAAGGATAGGCTTTCTTGAACTCTTCGCGCCATTGTTGAATCATGTTGTTGGGGACGACATAGAGGTTCTTGCGCGAGATTCCGATTCGCCGCGACTCCATGCCGGCAATAATCACGGAGAGGGATTTCCCGGAACCCACGAAGTGGTCGAGGAGAGCACGGCCTTCGACCATGACGCGCCATGCTCCCCGCATTTGATATGGCCGCGGAACGATGGTTGGATTCAGCCCTGGGAACGTCAGATGCCCGCCGTCGTAAACGCGGAGGCGGTTGGCGTTGAAGGTCTCGTTGTAGATGCGCTCGATCTGCGGATGGATGTCGGCCTGCTTGTCGTCTTTGATCCACTCAGAGAAGGCGTCTTTGATTTCGCGCAGTCTGGCGCGCGCCGCGATGCTTCGTACCGTGTCGATGACCGGCTTACCATCGGCATTGTTTTCGTAGAGCGTCGGCTCCTGGAGGTTGAGACCATACTCGAAGAGCTTGTGTCCAGACATTCCTCCGCCCGCCCACTTGTGAGTCAACTCGAACGTGTTGTAGCAGGAAGGCAGATCGACGCTCCACCGGCCATTGATGTCTCTGGTGATAGAGGGCGCGCGGTCGCCGGATGCTGTGCGTTGTTCGGCCAGATGCCGGTTGAGGAACGCAGCGTAAACCTCGGTGGGAACCCAGGTCTGTCCGAGACGCACATCAATGTCGATGAAGGGCACGATCTCCGGCTGAACAGCTTCGAGCGCCTTGACGTTGCGCTCATAGGCCGGGTCAAGCAGGGTGGCGCCTTGAGCGTCTTTCAACTTCTTCCGCACATTTCCGGAGAGGTATTCGTCGGCAGTATGGTATTGCTGAGAATTTGGTTCCTTGTAGATCAGGTCAGCGGCGACGAGTTGGGCGATAACGTCTGCCTCGGGTTTGTCGAGGAGACGGGACATCAAGCCGGTGTCCAAACGGCCGCATTCGGCCAGCACCTGGAGCATGGCGGCCTTTGGATCACTCGGTAATTCCCGCAGTGGTTCGTAGGGACGGATCGTGCGCTTGGTAAAGATGTCGGCGAGCGAGATTCTCGAAGTCTCTGGGTCGATGTTTTCGAGCGCCGTCAGGAGCGGATATTCGGGATCGTCCTCGAAGAGTTTTGCTGTACTGATATTGTTGAGCGGGCCAAAGTTCGCGCGGTAGCTTTCATAGTGCTGTAGAAGCTGCTCCTGGCATTCCGCAAGCTGGCCTTCATTCGAGGACTGGAGCTGAAGCCGAATCACTTCCTTCAACGTGTCCCGGAGCGCAATCAGCGATTTCAGTTGAAAGAGAACGCGCCCGCTCGACAAAGCGCGCGGCAGCGGGGTTCTGGCGCCGTTGTCATTGAACCAGACGGTGCCTTCGTCGATGAAGTACGAATGGTTCTTGACGGTATCTGGCGAAGGAACAAGCGAGGAGGCGCTTCGGCTGTTCCGTGAATCCTTGGAGACAGACGGATCGTAAGGTGTGAAGATGTTTTCCGGCAATGTCTCGATTGTTGTCTGAAGACGTTTGACGATGCTTGTGTCACCTTCAAAGGGCTTGAGCGTATAGTCCTTCCGCCCGTACATCCGGCTTTCCGCACTGTGAACTCCGAGGACCATGTCTGGGTGCTTGTCGAAGTAGGCGTTGTAGTTGACTGTCGCCGGGTCACCATAGCCTGGAACCACGTGCGATACACTGTCGATCCAGACCGGATGTTCCGGTTGGGGTTCGTTGGGGAGCCGCTTGCGGAAGAGCAGGATGTCGGTGGTGACGGACGTGTTGGCATTTTTTTGAAAGGTGTCGTCGGGCAGACGGATTGCGGCGACGAGATCGGCCCTGGCGGCCATCGCGCGGCGGGCGCGCACGTCAAGAGAATCAAGCGTGTAGTGCGAGCTAATACAGACGGCAATCCCGCCCGGCTTGAGCTTGTCGAGCGACTTGACGAGAAAATAGTTGTGAAGGGAGAGCTTCGGGTCGGAGTATTCAGGGTCGGCAATCTTGATGTCGGCGAATGGGGGATTGCCGATTATCAGGTCGAACGAGTTGTTCGGTAGACGGGTGTCTTCAAAGGGCTGGGCGAGAATCTTGGCGTCCGGATAGAGCATGGAAGCGAGCGCCCCGCTGAGGGGGTTCTTCTCGACTCCGAAGAGTTCGGACTCATGGAGAAGCTGGTCGGGAATGCGGCCAAAGAAATTGCCAACTCCCATACCCGGTTCGAGGATGCGCCCGCCGGCGAAGCCGAGACGGTTTGCTGCCGCCCACATCTGGTCCACGACCTCTATGGCTGTGTAGTGGGTATTGAGGGATGTTTCCTTGACCGCATCAATTTCCTCCTCGGTGAGGATTTCGGCAAGGCGGTTGCGCTCCTCATAGTAGCGGTAGCCCTGATCCCAAAGCTCGCGCAATCCGCCGAAGTCGATGTATTGCGCGATGCGATTCTGTTCGTCGGTGGTCGCAGTGCGCTGCTCCGCCTGAATGAACTTGAGCAGCTCAAGGATTGCGAGATTGTTCTGAATGCGTGCTTTTGACCCACCCTCGGCGATATGCGAGGCGACTTCGTCGCTGAGCCGGAAGTTCCGGCTGTTGCGGAGAGAGTCGGGCGGAAGAATCGGCTTGGATGCCGCGGCTTCGACGGGGCTATCGGAAGCGACACCAAAGTTCAACTGGGGGGCTTTGGTGTCGCTTTCCAGAATCAATTGCCGTCTGACTCCAACGGCGGGTAGATCAGTTCGGAGATCAGTTCCTGGGCCTGGTCCATCGGAAGGCCCGCCGAGCGCGCCTTGGCGAGAATCTCCCACGACTGGGCCGCGCGTTCCTGAAGGGTAAATCGAATCGTCCCCTCCAATTCCAGATCCGCCGCTTCCTTGGGGCGATTCCGGTAGAAGTTCGTCTCCACCTTGGCGAGCAGGTTCTGGAAGGCCGGAAGTTTCATCAACTCCAAAATGGAGTCGGGGTTGCTGGGGATGGTGCTGGATACTTCGTTGGGAGCCATGTCGTGCCTCCTGATTCAATGTAGTGAAGGACTCGGATTCCTGGAACGTGCCGGACAGCTCCGGGAATAAGGACTGTTGAAAAGGCCGTACTTGTGGCATTTCCACCTCGTGGTAGTGAGGGTATACGCCACTATAATACATCTCTGATATATTATCTGTATACGTACCTGCACTTCTGGTTGTTCTCGATCATGGCTGAGAAGCGTTGATCAAGACGCTCGATTTCGGGCAATTCCGCTGGATTAAGGTCTGGGAATGGTTTGCGGAGTTCGCCGAAGGCGAATCCGGCGCGGTCTTCGTCTTGGGTTACTTTCGTGTTGCCAAGTACACAGGCGTTGGTCAGACCAGGGTTACATTGGCTGAGACGCCCCAGTGAGGGAACTAGGATCTTGGAAACAAGGCGAGCAATTCCTGTGCTAATCCGAACCAAGGATCAGGGAGATCATTACTTAGGAAATGGAACTGAAAACCAGTTGAGTGCTCCCCGCAGATTTCTTGGACCATCTGCGTTCGACTGCGCACGGCCAATTCTTCACTTGAGTGGCATCCTCGAATTCATCCGAGATAATCACGTGTTCCGTCAATTTCACAAAGAACGGGGGCACGAGGCGAGCCCGCATCGAAACGCTATATTGGGAGGTGTTTTCAGCAGCGTCCAGAGTGCGTTCGACGATGGCCGTTACTTGTGACGCTCCAACCTTGCGTCCGCTCACAAGATTACGAAGCGATCCAAGTGCGATTCGGCGATCAGAGGAGACCATGCGCAGCGGCTGTTCGCTATAGCACACGAGGGCATAATGCGACCGACGAGGGTGCGACGGGACGAATCTGCTCGTGACAAGAACAGTCTCCGGCAACTCGTAACGGTCACCACAGATCGTGCTGCCTGCCGTCCACGCGACGACTGCCGGTGGGGAAACATCCTCCTCGCGGGGAGCGGACTTGATGGGGCTGAATATAACCTCCGGGACGCTTGCCCTTCTGACAAGTTCCAGAATAGAAGGCCCAACCGCATTGCCAATCCCCCAAAGGAAGAGGCCGTGATTAGCCTGCCGCTCTTCTTCTTTCCGGACGAGAATCTGGTCTATCGACTGAGCAGCCTCAGTGCCGAACCGGGTCCAACAAAACTGCAAAGGAATATTCATCGTAAACAAAAATACTACGCATCTATGAATATGCATTAAACTTGTGAATTATGCAACAACTTTCGCAAAGAATCCGGGCATTCATGGAGGCGCATAACCTTACTCAATCCGAGCTCGCGAAAGTAGCAAAGGTAAATCAGTCAACAGTCTCAAGGATTCTCAGTGGGAATCCACAGAGGAGCGGAAAGGCACTCAAAGCACTATGCAATTATGCAGGTATTGAGGTCGAGAAAGCAGCGTCTTCCACAACGGATCCGAAAAAGCTCATTATGGATACGTTCATCAGGATATGGGATGGCAGCAACCTCCATGCGGAAACCGTTGCTCGGATAATCGATGCACTACGAAACGTTCGCCTACAATCAACTCGCACAGGGAGGAGACCATCATGACTGAGCCAGCGCTAGTCCTTAAGCGTCGCCTCCAAGACGTTGGCTTGAGCGGACCAGCT
>Ga0224555_1003766_pt1 | contig 14928 bp, 7 predicted proteins | sample 714S23034metaG_FD_180687 | JGI IMG/M metagenome (GOLD analysis project Ga0224555, IMG submission 180687) | Peat soil microbial communities from Stordalen Mire, Sweden - 717 S2 30-34 | ecosystem: Environmental > Terrestrial > Soil > Wetlands > Peat | place: Sweden: Norrbotten County, Stordalen...
TATTACCAACAACAGAAATGAAGTTGCCGGTCCTTTTGCAAAGAAGGCGCTTCCCCGCACAATTACTCGCACGCCTGAATTCCGACAGCGAATCTCCCCTCAAGGGTAAGATTCGAACTCCAACAACTCCTGCCGGCGTCGTGCAGGACAATAGCATATTGAAGATGCTAGAAAACAGTCTAAGCGATGGCCTCCTTTATAGATTTCGCGATTTGGCGACTAACGAGCCTGATGTCGAATCAATGCTGCAGGTTGTGAAATCCTTTTGGGAGGCAGCAGCGTCGGTCTTTCCAAAGGCGTGGGGCCTTCCTCCGGCAAGATCGCGATTGATGCATGGAGCAGGAATTGTCGCAATGGGATACCTGATGGACGCGATTGGGGAACGCTTTAGGGATGTTGGATCGCCCCAGGAAGAACACTTTCGCCAAGACCTGCTCCCACTTGTTGAGGTTTGCCGATGGACTGACGGGTATTGGGACTTTGGCCCGGGAGTGCAGCGCAAGTGGAACGAAGTACAAAACACTCCAAAGGATATACAGATGCTGACCAATTACCTGATGGTTCAATACAAGGGTTTGGTGTGGAGTCGGCCTCGCGGAAATTCTTAATCGGGAGACTCGTTGATTTTGTGGCCTGTTTGGAACGGATAAGGCGATTTGGCTCGGGAGACAACGTGTTTCGCAACTTTGTCTTCAAGCAAAGTCGCTTTTCCTCTTTTTTAGGTCACTTTTGAGGGCGGCGCTTGCATATTCAAGCGTTTCGGGGTCGTACTTGGCGGCTTCCAGAAAAAAGTCGCGGTCACTTTTGAGCTTCGTGCTTGCATGTGCAAGCACTAAAACGTCTAACTTCATTGCATCCAAAAGAAAGTTGCGGTCATTCTTAAGCATCGCGCTTGCGTATGCAAGTCCCCGCGCATCCTGCTCAACTACTCTCAAGAAGAATATTCTGTCGTTCTTCAATGTGTCACTTGCGTATTCAATTGCCCAGACATCCTGCTTTACGGCTTCTAAGAAAAACTCGGCGTCAGATTTTAGAGAGTCACCTGCGTATTCAAGTGCAGTTACATCCTGCTTTGCCGCCTCAAGGACAACTTCAGGGTCGTTCCGAAACTCTGCGCTGGCATATCGAAGTGCACCACCAAAAGTGCCTCCGCAGTCCTTCACCGCTTCTAAAACAATCTCGCGGTCTTTCTTGAGCCTTCTGCTTGCGTACTGAAGCGCTTCTCCGCAATCCGCCACTGCCATCAAGACAAGTCTACTGTCGTCTTTGAGTCTCTCGCTTGCGTATTGAAGTGCTCTCCCGCAATCCCCGACGGCCTCCAAGACAATATCCCGGTCGTCTTTGAGTCTCTCGCTCGCGTGTTGAAGTGCTTGGCCGCAGTCCATGACTGCCATTAAGACAACTCCACGGTCATCTTGGAGTCTCTCGCTCGCGTATTGAAGTGCTTCGCCGCAACTCTCGACAGCCTCCAGGACAATATCACTGTCATCTTTCAGTCTCTCACTTGCGTCTCCAAGCTTTTCACCGCGAACCCTTACCGCCGCTAAGACTGTTTCGCGCTCTCTCCTGAGCATACCGTTTGCGTATTCATCTGCCAGGGCTCTCTGTTTCAATGCATTCAGAGATCTATTGCGTTCATCCTTCAAGTCGTCACTCGCGCAATCGTGAGACAGGACTTCCTGTTTCAATGCGTTCAGAAACCAGCTGCGTTCACTCTTCAAGTCGTCGCTCGCGTATTCCAGTGCGGCGACATCTTGCTTCATAGCCTCTAGAACAATCGCACGATCGTTCTTCAGTCTCTCGCTTGCGTATTGAAGTGCCTCATCGCGTTGTTTTACAGCTATTAGAACAATCTCACGATCATTCTTAAGCCTCGCACTGGCGTGGGATAGTGCTTTGCCTTTACGGCTCACCGCCTCCAAAACAATCTCCCGGTCGTCTTTGAGAGTCTTGCTAGCATCGGCAAGCGCATAGCTATTGTTCTTCACTGCTTCTAAAACGATCTCACGATCGTTCTTGAAAAGTGCAGGTGCATAATGAAGTGCGATGCCATCCTTCTTAACAGCGGCTAAGACCGCGTCGCGTCCTTCACATACAGTGCCAGGATTGAGTGTTTTTGTTGTATCGCGCTGATTCGGTTTCGAGGATGTCATCGGAGTGTCTCGGTAAACAGTCTGTTCTCTCATTGGTTACTGGTTGGTGCTTTCCGTCCTGCGATACATGATTCGCTTCCGAGAGCGAAATCACACGTGGAGACTTGCGCGGGAGACCGCCCAACGTTCCAGAGCCATTACAATACTGCTTGGTCCTGTCCCTTGTACATACGCGAGTTTATCTCTGACTCTGTCGAAAGCTCGGTAAACCGAGTGTTTTGTAGCCGCCCAAACTAGAAGCACGACATCTGCTGTCTGCGCAGTTTGGGTTGCCTGGCCCGCGACATGCTCACTCACGACAATGACCTCTGCACCAGAGCGCTCTTTGATGATCTCCGCAGCGGCTTTGGCAGACTTTTCGTGCAATGACACGATTGCAACCCGTTTTAGCTGATGGCCGGCCAGAATGTCGGTTTGAGGTTCATTACTCGCGGCCGACTTTCCCACCGGAAGATATTCCGTTACCGTCCTTCGATCAAATCCAAGATGACTTCCGATTCTTTGCCACAGACTTCGCTCCATCTGCGTGAGCTCAACCGCCTTTTCCCTGATGAAGGTTGCCCCTTCAATCCAAAGCCCTTGTGCGGTCGAGTGATCAGATGAGAAATCGGTTAGTAACTCCAACGCCGCTAGTAGGTATGGAAGCGTGGCCCTTACAGGTCGGTGCTCCCACCAGGCCTTCAACTGTACCGTTACATCGGCCTCCGCACTACCTCGGCACTGAAGGATTCCGGCGGCTAAACTTAGGACGACATTCGATTCTCCTGGCGCCGCCCTACCGCTTCGACTTCCGACCCATACGGTGAGCAGGCCGAGGTAGGCGGGAACGATACTACAACGCGGAAAATCGAGATCGCCAACCATGTCTTCAACGAGAACAGGGAGCAGTTGATTGGCAATGAGGCTGTAACGCGCGCTTGATTCACCGCTGGGGGTCGTCATAATCTCCTCGACCTCCGAAAGGATCGAGTCGATCAACTCCGAATCGGCCGTGTCTAGAAGAGGACGCTGCTCCGAGGACAAGAACGCCTCTGCATCGTGAGGATGTGACGTTGAAATGCTCGTCAGGAAAGCACGCCAGTCGGCAGGCGGCAACGGACGGTCCGCAACAGGAAGCAGAATTTTGGAGAGTGCAGGATTTGCTAAGTATCGAAGGCTCTCAACCAAGCTAGATTTAATGAACTGCCGAACCAGTTCGGGTGTTCCCTCTTTTGCCTGCAACGACAAACCAATATCCTGGACAGTGCGCCAATTATTCTTGCGAAGCGCGTTGATAAATGACTGCTCTGCGTCCTCAATGGCAGGGACCGTCGGTGTTGCCGCGGCTTTCGCGGAAAGTTGCTGCAGGAACCACGACGCCCCTTCGCCGTCCTCAGTCTGCGCGAGCGACAATAATCTCGCTAGCTTCGGAAGGATATCGATTCGGTACACTTCGACCGCATTGGTTTCCTGTCCTACCTCAAGGAGAGGGCGGATCGAAACCTCGTAGAACGCTTCGACGATCGAATTCGCGATAATGCGTGGCAATCGAAGTGCCAACATTCTATCCAAATTTGGATCATGAACGATCTCTGCATGGGACCCAAAGCGAGCGCGAATCCGCGTGCGCATGAACGATGTGTTCGCTGCTGTGTCCAATTGCCGATCATCAATAGCCTGAACGGCTTCTTCTGCGACATTCCTATCGCCAGTTGTGAGCGCGAGGTAGAACTGTTCTCTCAGTTCAAACAGACCGCGGTTCCTGCCCGCTGTCGTTGTCGGCCTTAGTGACTGAAGTTGCCTCCACGCAGCAAGCCTCGCTGCGATCGCGTTGGTTACCTGCGCAGTAGTGGAATGCCAGCGGTAATATCCGGCGGGAGAAATGGAGGCGAGCGGCCCAGCGAGCGGCCCAGTATAGTTCGATGGAGATACGACCGGTCTCGTCGGATCCTCCCATCCCAAGCTTGGAATGATCCAGGCTCGCAAGCCGGTCATCGCACTGCGCAGACTGGCGGAGTCGGGGGCCACAGTAATCCAAATCGTTTCCGCGCTATTTCGCACGAAGGGGAGATGAGCGACTTTGCCAGCACGAAATGCGTTAACTTCCAATTCGAGAGAACTGGCAAAGTTGGTTGTTGCGCTTGGCGCAACTCGTAGCCACGACGTTTGAAGGTGGGCGAGCACCTCCTCATATTGCGCACTATCTCGCATCCAGTGTTCTCCAGTAACGGTCGAATTCTAGGTATGCACGCGCAATCTTTTCCCGTCCCTCATCCGACGAAGCAGTGTGGTATGTGATCTTTTCTCCCCGAATATGCACACCATGGAATGTAATGTTCATTGAACCCTCAATGTAAAACCAATTTGTGAGAATTCCTTTCTCATGGTGCACCTCTGGCGCGAACCGCGTTGAAATACCCGGGCAGATCCGCAGTTGGGTCGCCCCGACAAAACCATTGGACACTTCGTTGGACACCGTGACGATTCTCACCGGCATCCGTTCCGAGATTGCTTGAATGACATCCGAAAAGCGTATGTCTGCCCTCGCGTCCAAATGCGGAAAGAGCGAGCTAAACTGCTTGAACTGATTCCGTAACAGGGGAAAGTCCGAAATCCACGGACTGCTCAGATAGATGGGTTTCTCGGTCTTCGGCAAGAGCAGAAGAGTACTTAGGCTGGAGCCGACAAGGTCAGACAACTGCGTTCCGCTCCCATGAGACCAGATGTCACGACTTGCTGAGTAGTGAATCATGCAACAACGCCTCTCAACTGCATCTGAATGATCCAACTGTTTCCATTGCGTCGAATTGCACTGATGGTTGGCGGGATGAGTACAGAGTCAACTTCAAGTTCTTCGGCGAGTAATTGTTGCGATTCGAGCATTGCTTGGGCCAGCGCAGATTGTTTACTTACGAGTTCTGCAATACCTGCCTCCCTGAGAGCGTCGCGAAAGGCCACCTGCCAGTTTTCATCGGCGTCAATCAAGATCTGCGCAGGACGCATGCCGAGCCAAGTTGAAGCCAACTCCCGTGACGCCAGCCCGGCGTCATTGAAACGATTAGTATCGGATAAGCATTCTGGGCAGGAATGACGACATCCTTCCACCAGCATTTGCTGGACAAGTCGATAGACCTGCCCTGGAGCAATGGTGCCTCCACCGGACAATCTTTGAAGCACCTGCCCGAACCTTCTGGACGCCGCCTTAGATGCGGAACACACATAGGCCCAAACCGATGCATCAATATCAACCCCAAGACGGGCAGATCGACGTCTCCATAGTGCGTTAACGAGATATGCGATGCGATCTGTTTCTTCGTTACTTCCGGGGCGAAGCAAGCGTGAAAGTACAGAGACGACGAACGACCGGCTTGCTTCGAGGCCTGAATCGAGAAGCGCCTGCCGGAATGTGTGGCTCGCACTCTCGACGGCCTTGAAGTCGGTGGCTTCTCTAATCCTGGCCACGGCGGTGCGGAGGGGACCTTGTTCAGTTTCTCGATTGAGGGTCCTGAGAAACTCGAACATCGATTCCGACAGTTGCTCGCGAGGACAGAAGTTCAGGGCCTGGCGCACTCCCTCAGGAAACGATTCTGGCGATTCAACAATGGTTCTGACCAACGCCTCGACATGTCCAAGGCCGCCTGCGGATGCTTCCGCTAAAAAGAATTCAGCATCTGCCTCGCCATCCCAAAAGACATCCAGGGACAAATCGTCTTCAGACACTCCGTCAGTGCTGGTCAAAGCGGAGTTCTGGAAAGCTTGGGCAATTGCGGAAAGAAATCTCCTCTTGCACCAAGTGAACAACTCAGGGGTGATCTCTTCTTCCCACAGTGTTTGCTCAAGCCGTTCAACCTCTGCTTGGACTGTCGGGTTAGACCAGAGAATTGTAAGCTTATCCCTCAACTTTGCAGGAGTCGTAGGAGAGGAGTCGTCGTCGAAAGCAACGGGAATGATCTGCGCAAGAACCCTATTCAGCGCATCAACGCGGCGACCATGAAGTAATTGCTGCGCTTGGGCGAGGCCGCAATGGTTGCGGAGCGACGTTGCCAGGAGCATTGCGAGACTCGTTCGATGGAGCCACTCGACGGAGAACCGGTCAACATGACTTGCCAACGCTGCGCTGGTTCGCAAACAGTCGAGATAAAAATGGCTTCGCAATCCGCGTAGGCTGTCGGCCGATGGTTGAGGCAACCCCTGAAGAAAACCTGCAGAGATCTGCCACAGAATTCCATCTGCCTTGAGACGGAAACCAATCGCTTCCCGAATGACTCCGTCATTGTCTTTTGCTGAGAGAGTTGCCACTCCACTTTTCGACTGACCTCTCGAACGCGAAAGCTGGATATCAAATTGCCAACATTCAGAAAAACGAAGAATGCCAACACCAGAATTCTCTCGATGCAGGTGTACCTGAGCACTCTTGATCGCCCTCCCCCAACTCCCGCCGCGCCTCATCGGCAACTGATGGCCCTTGCCGGTTGGATTGATCTGAGATCGCCACATCCAGAAAGCATTGCTTCGTTCCGTAGTACTAGGATCATGAGCTGCGACAAGAAACGTCGTGGGTTGATAAATGCTGACCGGACCATCTATGTCTATTTGATCGATGAGCAAGGCGCCATCGAAGAGACTTGTCACCGGCAGGTTCGTTTCGTCATTCAAGAGTCTTCCAGAGGATTGAAGCCAATACCCGCTCTCTCCATCTCGAACCGAATATCGCTTCGAAACTCGACCGGGACAGAATTCGGTCAATGCATGCGGGACGCTCATGGCCTGCTCATCTTTGTCTATCCCAACAAAACGGATCGTTGCTTCAGCTACATCCAATTCGCCAAACGTTGCAGCAGGTATGAACGCCGGCAAGGGACGCTTATAGTCAGCATCTTCCCGCTCTTTGGACCTGGCAGGATCAGCTAGTCCCCAGTTTGCCTCGATCTTTCTCAAAAGCGACGGAACGACTTCATACAGGAGCGGCTTTGGTTCGTTCCAAAACACGGAGTCCACGTCTGAAGTCGACAATGCCTGGTCGCCCGCTCCAGGATCACAGAAAAAGCGCTCGCAATCTTGGCGAAACCGCTGCGCAACGGTGCCCCCGGCTAGGAGATCCTTCAACAAACGGATCACTGCCGTCCTCACGGACGGGGGAACTTTATTCGGTCGAAGTTCAAATGGACTGAAGTTGCCAACCTGATTTCCGATCCATTCGAGCAAGTAGTAGACGGCTTGTTGACGCAAGACGTACGCATTTCGAAACGGGAGGAACAGAGACTTGATCTCAGGACTGAATAGTTGCTCAGAATTCTGAAACGCGAAACGATCCGCTCCATAGTCCGATAGCACAACTACTGTCCATGGCCGCATACCTCTGCGTCGCCCAGCACGTCCCTTGCGCTGAACGAATGAAGCCATCGAAGACGGACGCTTATGATGAATGATGGCCCCAACTTCTGGATCATCAAATCCCACTTCAAGGCTGCTGGTTGCAATTACTAGATCAGAGGACGCATTCAAACCTGGTCGCTGGGAACTGCAACCGCTAATTCTTAGCGCTGTTCCCAAGTTGTGCCCAATTAATGAGCAAAGTTCCCATAGTTGGCCATCGGAACGCAGACGGTCACGCTCGGAAGCCGTGATCGTTGTCGGGGTGTCTCGCAAGCTCGACAAATGATTTCGCTCGGCATCCTTCATGTCGCTCAACCATCGGTTTAACGTATCCAAGATGTCAGTAAAGCCAAACGTTTTGCGGCCAAAGAATGCATTACCGTGGATCTCGGACTCGGCAGCGTTTTGGCCGTGAGAGGGTGCCAAGAGTCGAGTAATCAGCATGCCAGTTTGGATCGACGTCGCCAGAATGGATGCGCCTGCTGGGTTTCCCTTCACGGCAACGTTGTATTCCATTCCTTCAGCCGTGATTTCGGCGGGGTCTGGACGAAACTCCGAAATACTCGATACTGGAATCCCGGCGACTCTTGCCAGATGCGCAGGGCCGTCTGACAATGTCGCGGATAGCGCCACATAATGGACTTTTCGATTTCGAGCCCAATGACGCCATCGACGCAGGAGCCACGCCGTTTGTGCGCCGGAGACGCCTTCGTAAGTATGTACTTCGTCCAAGAGAACCAAACGGGGCGCGTGGTCTTTTGCACCGATACCAAAAGTTTTCAGCCATGCAGGATTTCCTAGTTCGCGATTCATCATCTCCGTGGAAACAAAGAGCACATCCGGCGGTTCGGTCTGCAATTCCTCTCTTGTCAGACGCAATACACCGTCAGGGACTTCGGCTTTCCCGTCGCTACCCTCTTGGTATAGATCTGCCCTCCCAGCCAACCGATCATGATCTCTCCAAATTAGATTCTTTCGGGCATCGCGGGGCGACTTGGTGAAGGGAACAACAAATCCGGACCCTGCTCTAGTCCAATGACGTACTTCCGCCCACAGTTTCGAAGAATCTCCGACCCTGTTTTCAAAGTCGCTCTTGTGAGGTGTGTCACCCAACAGAGCTCCAAAAGTGACTCGCCTGAGTCCATTTGAGTGCAACGCTGGCACCAACTTCTCAGCTTCTGACAGTGCCTCCCGCAACTGATCTGCCAAGAGCACCGTGCGCGGATAGATGGCAATAATCTTGGTAAAGGCCGAACTGTCCTGGGCAATGTCGTCGACCACCCGCAGGAGTGCTGGAACATAGAAAGCCTTGGTCTTGCCTGAACCGGTGCCGGCGCTGACAATAGAACCACTCGGACGAGACTTGCCATACGAAGCGAAGATGTGCGAAAAGGCCCGATTTTGGAAGCCAGCAAAGCTGATTGTTTGATCCTGAGAGCCCGACAGCCTTGTGAAACAGTCGCGTAACAACCCGCCGCGGGTGGGATTTACGTGATGAGACAAGGCCTCCCAGCAGTCTTCGGGAGAAACGTCCCGCTTTGGATACAAGCGAGGCTTCAGATCAATTCGGATATCTGAGACAAGTCTGGGAGCGACGGTCCAAGACCGACGTGGAAAGAGTTGACGGAGACTTGCCAGGAGTCGGATACCTTCGGCAAAGCGAGACCGGTAATGTCGTGGCCTATTAGGCAGTTCAAAGAGGAGCCTCTCAAGTGCAAGACGCTCCAGGAAACTCTCAATCGTTTCACCTTGGCTTTGCAATTCGCTCCAGAAGACGATGAGGTCTTCGCCAGCGAGATTAAGCCATTCTTCTGCTTGCGCAGCGTCGAAACTGCTGCCAAAGAAGCCCCAGGACAACAACCGGGATTCTTGCAACTCTATCAGCGATAAAAACTCACCTGTGAAGGACTTGAAGTTCACTTCGAATCCCCCAGTGAAACCCTTAGGGCTCCCCACAGATCGTAACGATTCAGAAATAGCCTGATTTCCTCATCATCAAGGTCTTTCGCCGACCCGTTGCGCTCTGCCACGGCTACAAGGAATTTTCCTGCTTTTCCCGTCAGGCCAAGCCCTCCGACGATGGATGGCAACGATTCGAGTCGTTGCTTGATCACTAAGGCTTTCGAAGACGAATCTGGGATGCCGGCACGTGCAGCTTGCAAAGCAGTAACGTGCTCTTGCAGGACGCTTGCTCCGGTTAGTTTAAGATCTGCAACTACTTGAGAGATGCGAATGAAAGGCGTTATTGCCTCATCGATCCGCCGCTGCCACAATTCCAACAATGGCTTGGCAGTACCGTTAGCAATTTCAACCATTTCAATCATCTTGTTCTCGAAGACCTGTTTTGCGACTACGTCGACGCCGCCGGCTAAATCGCGAGAAGTCGCTTTGGCCTTTTTCCGGATATCTGAAAGTTTGGGCGCGAGGATTGCTAGTTCCGCGCCAGGAAACACAGTCCGCATCTGCTTGGAATTTTCGATCGAGAGTGCGACTGAAGATTTCACACTTACAGCATTCTGAGAAAACTGACGGAGTCTTCCCACAAGACTCTTGTTTTTCGTCTTTGCGGGTAGCGAGACAAGAGTGTCGTTGATCCACTGCCGCGTGTTCCGATCACTCATTCCGCAGCTCCGTTCTGGGTGAGGCCGACAATCTCAGTGAGCGTGGTCAAGAGGGCATTGCCGAACTCGTCCGGGTCGCCATCTTCAGTTGCTGCAGCAATACGAAGTTTCAGATGCGCCTCAAGGCCGTCCAGGTAGTGCTCTGCTGCGACCAGTGCACCCTTTAGTTCCTGAAGAACTTCTGGTGTGTAAACCAAAAGATCTCCCATGGAGTCGGACGACACCACTTTTTGAGATCTGCGCAACTCAACATCCCATGCTTCGACACGTGTTTGGAATAACCGATCCCGCCAAACAGGATCGAATTCAGCGTCTGGAAACACGAAGCCGATATCCTTACGTTCCTGAGTGGCCTTTATCGCGAGCAAATCCTTGCTATAAAGAGTGATCGCGTCTGCACTGTCCCTGTCGTCTCCCAGGAATGAGATGACCGCGTTGCGAAGATCAAATAACGCTGTCCTTTCGTTTTCCCCAAATTCATCGAGTGGTGGTAGGCCTGCGAGAGGAGCATACCGGGACGCCGCAATGTCGCGTGCATAGGCTTCATCTAGTCTCTTCAATCCAAATGTCTCGTCGAAAGCGCGAAAAAACTTCAAGATCGGCCGAGGATCGATGAACACGCAATTCGTTGAGTCTCCCTGAGGCGAACTAAGCTCATGCGCGAGCCAGTCACGGATCTGCTGTTGCTTCTCGGCCAACTTGGCAACAATCTGCTGTCCGTAGGTTGAGACACGCCTAAGACCAGCGACGTCGATACTGGAGAAAAGGGCCTCTATAAGGTCTGCATATCGCTCGACCGGCAGTCGCTTTCGCTGGCTCGCCATGAAAAGAAAGGCTAGGTATTGACCAGCAATCTGAATGGGCGCTTCGAGATCTTCGACATTCGGCACAAGGCATGCGACGACGCGGTCTCGGTTTCTCCTAAGCCAAGATGCGACGATCCGTTTGTATCGCTCCCCCTCCTCGAATGCCCAAGACTTGGATCCCATATACTCGAAATGCAACAGGGCGCGCAAGAGATCCGCAGTTTCTTCTGACCGGGGAAACTTGACAACTGCACCGCTAGCCGAAACGCGCTGCCCTTCAATAAGGATGATGTCTTTGGCCTTGAGCAATCTCGCACGCTCGCGAGGAGGCACCTCCCTGACATCCGGCCATACAATTGACGTCTTGATGAGCGCAAATAATAGATCTCTAGGCGTCGTGTCTTGCAATAGGGGTTTGCCCGCTTTCCACTCCTCAATGTTGCCCAACTGTTGCATCAGTGCGGAAGGTGTTATTGGCGCCTGTGGTGCCTGAGGATTCGGTGTGGGAGTTGGCGATTGGGAGGCTGGAATTCTAGGTAGGCTCACCGCACTGCTGAAAGAAGGAAACGCCAGTGCCCCCCTGAGGCGCTCAATAGCCTGGGCAGCATCTCCTGCGTTGGCCGCATTTACCCACACTGATGCCAATCGCTGAACTCTTTCACGGTCCTCTGAAGTCCAACCTCCACAGTATTGCTGTAAGAATGCAGTCCAATAGGGCAGCGCCGTGGGTGGGATTGCGATAGACGCTGGAGGGAACTGCGCCGGCAGGGTGTCAGGATGCTCTAGACCACGGAATACGAGTTGCATCAAAAGATTGCGCGGGGTCTTGGAGACGTCCGACTGCCCCCGAAGACGTTGCAGTTCAAACCACCGTGAAGGTGCGACTTCCGTGAATGGGAAGAGTCCAACGCGGGTCCCAGTCGCAAGTTCAACTGACCCGAACGTCTCATGACATTCCTTAGTAACGCCCAGTGGGCAATTGTCACAGGCGCTTACATTCACGTCCGACCCGCTGGCCCTCAATCCCGCCAGTTCCCGCACTTTTCCTTCATCGAGTCTGACAGTGTTTAGATATCGGGCTGTGAAACGTGCCAGTTCGAGGGGGTCATCACCCCACTTCGTCTCCGATCTTGAAATGGAATGTATATAAGTGATTCTTTGAACCTGATTGTCGGGTAGCGATTTAATAGCGTCCAGGCCTGGCCCCGTCATGCCGAAAACGACTCGGAGGTCGCATAAGCCTTCGCGTTTCTGGGGTTCAAAGGCGATCACAAGCTCGCGGTCGAGCGACGCGTATACAGATACATCTTCAACCAAAAGAACAAGTCGCCTTTTGCTACGAGCCAATTCACGTCTGATATCAAAAAACACGTTCTGTAGGTCCGATGCGGACAGCCCAGTCATCCCCAGCACTGCTTCTCTCGACATGTCATTTGCGAATGCGCAGGCCTGCCGACAAAGTTCGTCGTCCTCGGCAAATTGATCAATCAGTTCACGAACAATTGGGGGATTCTGGCGCTGGAAGTCGCCTGTCGGAAGAAAGTCGGCCACCGAAAACTGTGGCATTGACTGTCTCTCTTCTACAGTGCTGGACTCGGTCAATCGCGACACCAAACGCGCGATCGCGCCCTCTTGACGAGTTAACCAGTCGCCAAAACCAGGTGCCACAAAGCATTCAGACAAGTGTCGGAGGTCGGCAGGCAACAGAGGCAGACCACGATCCGCACGACGCGAACTCAACTCCAGTCTGAACTCCCCAGCAAGGCTCTTGCGGGCAGTCTCACTGGAGATTTGCCGAATTGCAACGTGAATCTTCTCCAAATAAGAGTTAAAGGAGGGTCCGAGTTGATCAACGATCTGTTCCAGCGCATCCTTGAAACTTCCGTTCCTTCGCTCGATGAGGACGCAAGTGATGTCTTGCAAATCATCATCGGTGTTGACTAGTTCATCGCACCTCAGCTTCAACCAATGAATCAGGTGTGACTTTCCGGTTCCAGGTTCACCGTAAACAATTGCCTGCACATTCCGGTGAGCCGACCGAAAGACCAGATCGAAGTACCTCGCTTCTCCGATCTTCTCTTTTGTCCGTTCATCGACAATCCGGTCAATGGGCGCGTGCGAGGCCAGGAAGTAGTGTCGGCCCTCTTGGGTGAGGTCCGCCGTGTTCTGGATTGCTCGCCCAACCTGGGGAGAAGTCCAGCAGGCCCGCATTGGCGAGGCTACTCCATTACCTGACGTATTCGACATGATCGATCCTCGATGAACGCATTAAATTGCCGTCCGTTGGAGGCTGCGCTGCCTCGATGCTCCAGCCTCTGCTGTCAACGGGGCAATTGAGCTGGATTATGTTATCCAAATGAAGATCAACCAAGGCGTGGCTGAGGCCCAGAGTCAACTTCTTAAGTTTGGGATCGTATTGGGGCGAGGCATTCATGAATATTGAGCCGCCGTCGAGCTCTGGACAGTGCAAAGCCAGATTTGCCATGAAGTCATCCGCACTGAGCTTTGACTTCCGCCCAAAGATATCGGGCAGCGAGCGCTTGACCCGGCCACATGGATTGGGCTGGAAAGTGTCTGAAGGATCCTCCCAGCCATGACCGCAATAGCTGTACCAGCGGTTTAGTCCGGTGTACTTTGTCTTATTGAATGGATTGCCCGCCTTGGCAACCAGAGGGCATTCCTGATTGAACCTGATCGCCCAATCATCGCCATCCCTGCCCTTCGCGTCTTGATTATCGTTTTGAAGGAGGTATGAAAAGAACGGGGCATAATATGGCTCGATATCCGTGGAAGACGCAACTTTCTTATCAAGGATGTCAAGAAGAAACTCTTTCGTTGATGTGCCCTTGTCGACGGCCACTAGGCGAACGGAGTCCTTGTCCTCTGCAAGGAGGCCTAATTCTCGCGCAGCCGCAACGGTCTCTTTTGCCTGATCGCTATTTGGCGTGACATCAGGGAGTCCTCTCGGTTGCAGCACGGAGATAAGATCAGTACGACTCCATTCCTTACGGCTGAAATCTCGAAGGACATCGATCAGAATCTCCAGACGGCATGGAGTTACGGGCGAATCAGTGAACATTGAGTCCTCCGGTGGCAATCCAGGCGTCAGGTGTCAAATGAGGGTACAGGCCCGGGTAATCTATCCAGTTCCGTCCTCTAGAATCCGTAGGAACGCATCCTTTGCAAATCCAATGCGTGATTTGTCGTCCGCACTTGAGATTCCACGCGCCCAAATGCACGTTGTGCGAATGAATGACGATCAGATCCTCGGTGGGTTCCAGGCGAAACGGAAGGTTCCAATATTGATCCCATCTTCCCAATGAGTCGATACGATAAGGCTGCGGATTGCCTCCGAACGCCTCCTTGACAAGGCCGACGAAGACTCCTAGCTCTTCGTCAGCGCATGCGAATCGAACAGTTCCTAGAATCTGAGCGGCCCGCCTGATCCATTGAACCAATGGATGCAATTCACTTCTGCTCACGATCGATGGCAAGCCGAGCACAATTTCATTGATTGGGGAGGTAACAATCGATGGAGGCATAGGCAGATCTCGACAATCGTCAACTGGGCGATCATCGACGCGACAACCGGGACATCCACCGCAAATCCTCAAAGTACCTTTACCGTACATCTTAGATAGCATGACGCACAATCTCTGATCATGGCCAACACACAGTCGCATCATGTTCAGGCCCTTTTCGAGAGACTTGACTTCGGCACTTCGTTCTACCTCGATCAGTGTGGCCACATTGGGCGTATCTGGGGTGAACCTTAGCTCAATAGTTGCCCATTCAGTCCGAATCTCCTCTTTCGTCTCGACTTCTAGTTTGAGCAGTTGAATCAGGCCCGCCCGATACAACTGCAAGAGTAAGCGCTTATTCCACCTGACATTCTCTTCATACGTCCGAGTGCCGATGAGTTCATCTCGCTTCGTTCTGACATTCACTCGATAAGTGTGCGACCTTCTGTCAACAACTTCGGCCGTGCGCCAC
>Ga0224555_1003768_pt1 | contig 14927 bp, 14 predicted proteins | sample 714S23034metaG_FD_180687 | JGI IMG/M metagenome (GOLD analysis project Ga0224555, IMG submission 180687) | Peat soil microbial communities from Stordalen Mire, Sweden - 717 S2 30-34 | ecosystem: Environmental > Terrestrial > Soil > Wetlands > Peat | place: Sweden: Norrbotten County, Stordalen...
CCTCTCCGGCAGGTTAATTGTAGCACAAACTGTATTCACTTAAATTAGAAACGATCTAATGAGCGCCTGACGGCGCGCTTCCTCGGGGCTGAGGCCGGCGCGGATGCCGTCGTCGGTGTGCATGGCCACATGGCTTTCCAGTTCCGCCGCGAAATCTTCATCGCTGCGGCGCGCGCCGAAGAGGCCGCGGAGGCGAATCCACAATGCTCTGAGCTTGCGTGGCATCATCGCCTCAGGCCTCCTCGGCCGGAGCCAGAAACCGCGCCAGAATCGCAGTGGCCTGCTCCCACTCGGCGGCGGCCTTCTTCACCTGGCGCTGGCCGGCCTTGGTCAACTCATAGAACTTGGCGCGGCGATTGTTGTCTGAGAGGCCCCAGCGCGAGCGGATGAACCCCTCCTGCTCCAGCTTGAGCAGCGCCGGATAAAGCGTGCCATAGTTCAACTGCAACAGATCGCCGCTGGTCTGCTCGATGCGCCGCGCCAGGCCGTAGCCGTGCTGCGGCCCCATGGTTTCCAGCGTGCGCAGCGCCATCAGCGCCAGCGTGCCCTGCCAAACATCGGTCTTTCCGCCCATTTCGTCTCCTCTTGCCAACCAATAGAAGAACTATACAATCACCCCTATGGGAATGCAAGAGGAAGCGCCGGCAGTGGCCGGAAGACGCGCGGAAATTTACACGGCGGTTGCGCCGCTGCCTATTGTTTTTGCAGGGATACTTCTGGTTGCGTAGAGGTACCAGGCAAGCCATGCTGGCGCGGTCCACAGGTAGAAGGGCGAGGTGATCTGGACGACTGCCAGCACCTCGATCAGCGCCGCTCCGGCGATTATTGCGAGCGGCAGAAGCGAGCGTCCGGATTGAGCCGCGCGATAGAGGGCAACCAGAACGGCCGGCAGCAGAATGGTCTCATCGAAGAAAAATGCATAGGGCGCGCAGGCCACCGAGACGAGCAGCAGCAACAAGCCCTGATCCATCCAGTCCCAGCGGTTGCGGCGCGTCCAGAAATACCAGATGGCCCAAATGCAGCCGGCGGCCTCGGGAATGAATTGCAGACCCACAGCGTTGCGGTTGACGAGGAAACGGAAGGCAACGCTCAGGGTGGGAATAAACACATCCAGAACCCTGGTTGTGCGCATCATTTGCGCGTATTGCGGCCACGCATGGATGTCGAAACAGAGTGTAAGCGCGCAACTGGCGAGCAGAGCCGCGCTGAATCCGCCGAGGAGGCGGTACGCCTTGCGGCTGACCACCCACAACAGCAGCACGATAGCACAGGGCAGGAACAGATGAGGCTTCAAGGCGCAGGGCAGCAGAGCCGCGCCGGCAAGCCAGGGATGGGATACGCGGAGATAGAGAAACAGTACCACGCCAAGCAGGAGAAAAATGCTGAGCTGCCCGGCCATCAGGCAACAGAGTGCGGGCGCAAAGGCGTAGCCGAGCAGGTGATAACGGCTGTCTGGGCGGCCATTCAGTATCCAGAGAATCCAGATTGCCAGCGAGAGACAGCCAAGCAGCGCGAGCAGCCATAGAATAAGGCCGGTCTTTGCGCTGACGAAACCGAGCGGCAAAAAAAGGAAGAAGGCAACGGGCGGGCTGAATGTGACTTTCGGCTGGTTGCCATCGAGCCCTGCCGCGCGCTCTATGCGCAGGATGGCGGCGATATCGTAGGGATTTGCGCCGTGAACGAGCTGTTGGCCTGCCGCCCAATATTGGATGAAATCCCGTTCCGTGGCGCTTTTGTCGCTCAGGCCGGCGACATAAACGCCGGTCACGAAGCAAACCCCGGCAGCAACAATTGCGGCAGCGGCAAGGACGCGCCATGGATTTCTCTTCATCGGCTGGCTCCAGGCGTCAGAGCGCTTGCGGCTTCAAAGGGACGAGGCAGGTTGAGGAACGGCAGTCTCATCGGGGCTGATCCATTTTTCATTGCCACCAATGTATACGCAAGCAGGGCGGCGATCCAATTTTGGCGGTCGCCCCGCAGTTGGCAGATTGCCATGGAAGCCAATTGAGCGGAAAGTACGCAGGCCGGACCGAAAAGGGCGGCAAGAGCGCCGGCAACAAGCCAATTCTTCATTGTGTACTCCAAGCCAGAATAGTGCTGAGAGATCAAGTACAGGGAATGCTACTTGTTTTTGGGGCGCGAAGGCTATTTCAGCAGGAGAGAACTAGAAGGCGCGAAAAAATGACCGGCAAATTCGCCGGTGGATTTCCAAATCTGCTTGTGCCCCTCGCGAAGCCAGCATTTCGTTGACTCTGCGCCCTGTTTCGGGTATTCTGGAATCCTTGCGCGGTGTTGCGCCTGGGGTCTGTGTGTGTGTCGGGGCTCCCAACGACAAGTCTTCGTCGATGGGGTGATCCGCTCACCCGGATCCGGCCGGTCGATCTCCCACTGGGAGTGGGCTGGAACAGGCCACCGGCTGCTGGATGCGAGTTTTTCGCGTGAGTCCGGCAGAGCCAGAGCCCCTTGAGGGCCAGCCCCCGCAATCCTCACCCGAACAGACTTGTTTGGAAGTGGGTGAAAGAGGCCCGTGCGCTTTTTGCGTGGGGTCGAATGTGTTTTGTGCAAGAGTTTTGTTGCGGGGCAACCGGGAAACGATAGGCCGGGCGGGTTTCTGAAGGCCGGTTTTAGAGGGTAGGAGAGAAATGGGTACCTTTGTTCCGAGCGGCAAGGATATTGACCGCAAGTGGTTTGTAATCGATGCCAGCGGCGAGACGCTGGGCCGTCTGGCGACCAAGGCTGCCAGTGTGCTGAGCGGCAAGCTGAATCCCCAGTATGTGCCGTACATCGACATGGGTGACCATGTGATTGTCATCAACGCGGAGAAGGTGCGCCTGACCGGCCTCAAGGCCGAAAAGAAGCTCTATCGCCGCTACACCGGCTTCCCCGGCGGACTGCGCGAGGAGTCGTTTGTGCGCCTGCTCAACCGCAAGCCAGAAATGATTTTGGAGCAGGCCATCAAGGGCATGCTGCCCAAGAGCAAGATGGGCCGCCAGATGGCTACCAAGCTGAAGGTCTATCGCGGCGACCAGCATCCCCACCAAGCGCAACTGCCGGTGGCTTTGGAAGTGGCATAACGGATTTTGGCCGTGCCCTCGAAGAAGGCCGGCGGAGAGAGTCAAGAGAGAATGGCAGATCTGGTTCAATACTACGGAACGGGGCGCCGCAAGTCGGCGATCGCCCGCGTCTTTCTGCGTCCGGGAACCGGCGAGTGGAAGGTTAACGGCAAGGCATTCGAAGTGTATTTCGTGACCGAGCAGCAGCGTGTGGCGGCAAAGCGCACCCTGGCGCTGGTCGAGCTGGCTTCGAGCTTTGACGTGGTGACCACCGTGAAGAGCGGCGGCGTGGCCGCACAGGCCGATGCGGTCAAGATGGGCGTTGCCCGCGCATTGGTCGAGTTCAATCCCGAACTGCGCAAGACGCTCAAGGCCGAAGGCCTGCTGACCCGCGACTCGCGCATGAAGGAGCGCAAGAAGTACGGTCAGAAGGGCGCTCGCGCACGGTTCCAGTTCTCGAAACGCTAGTTGTCAGTGGTCAGTTATCAGTTTTCAGTTGTTGGCGTCCGGCTTTTCGGGCTTGCTGGCAACCGATCACTGATAACTGACAACTCTGTTTCACCATTTCCCGCGTTAGCGGGATCAATCCGGGACAGGGTAGGACCAGTCCGGATGCAATCCACGAAGGAGGCCAATGGCCACGATCACAATGAAGGAGCTGCTCGAAGCGGGTGTTCACTTCGGGCATCAGACCAAGCGCTGGAACCCCAAGATGAAGGAATACATCTTTGGCGAGCGCAACGGGATCTACATCATCGACTTGCAGAAGACGCTCAAGCTGTTCAAGGACGCGTCGAAGTTCGTCACTGAACTGTGCTCGGGGGGCAAGACGATTCTTTTCGTCGGCACCAAGCGCCAGGCGCAGGAAGCCGTGGCTGAAGAGGCCACCCGCGCGGGAATGCCCTACATCAACCAGCGCTGGCTGGGCGGTCTGTTGACCAACTGGGTGACGGTACAGAAGTCGGTGAAGCGCCTTCAGGAATTGGATGATATGGCCACGGACGGCCGCTATGAGCTGCTGACCAAGAAGGAAGTGATTCGTCTGGAGCGGGAGCGGAAGCACCTGCAGGCGAACCTGGCCGGCATCAAGAATATGAAGCGGCTGCCGGATGCGCTCTTTATCGTCGACTCGAACAACGAGGCGATTGCCGTGAAGGAAGCCCGCAAGCTGGGCATTCCGGTGGTGGCGGTGGTTGACACCAACTGCGACCCGACGGTAGTGGACTATGTGATTCCCGGCAACGACGACGCGCTGAGGGCTATTCGCCTGTTCACCTCGAAGATCGCCGACTCGGCGGTCGAGGGCGTGAACCTGGTGGGCGACAAGGCATTTGCCGATGAGCAGCCTGCTCCGGTAGCAGCCGTGGCCGAGGTTGAGGCGGTAGCCGCTGAGGCCGCGCCTGTCGAGGAAGTGGACTTGGAAGCTGCGCTGGGCGGCGGCATTCGCAAGGCTCCGGCGGCGGTTGCCGCTCCGGAGCCGGTTGAAGCGGCCGAGGGCGCCCTTTAATCATTTCCGCGCACTTCTGTGCGCATAATGAGACAAGCGTGGCCGCGAGCGTATAGCGCCACGCTTTTCTTATGTCGGCCACCTGCGGTGGGCAGACTCCTTGGGTTGAGCCGCGCCAGTAAAGAAGGCGAGGGATTCAGTGAGCAGAAGGGTCGCGCAAGGCAGGATAGGCGTAATTCAAAAAATGAGAGAGAGAAGACGACAGTGAGCGAAAAGATTGATGCCAAGTTGGTGAAAGAGCTTCGCGAGAAGTCCGGCGCGCCGATGGGCGACTGCCTGAAGGCTTTGCAGGAGGCCAAGGGCGACATCGAGGGCGCTTTTGTGGTGCTGCGCAAGCGGGGCATGGCCTCGGCGCAGAAGAAGGCTGCCCGCACTACCAACGAGGGCGCGGTGGGAACGTACATCCACGCCGGCGGCAAGATCGGCGTACTGCTCGAGATCAACTGCGAGAGCGACTTTGTGGCCCGCACCGACGACTTCCAGGAACTGTTGAAGGACATCGCGATGCACATTGCGGCCACCGATCCGCGCTATGTGAAGTCCGAGGACGTGAGTGCGGCGGATATGGAGCGCGAGAAGGAGATCTATCGCGCGCAGGCCACCGCCACCGGCAAGCCGGCCCCGGTGATCGAGAAGATCGTTGAAGGCAAGATGGCCAAGTTCTATGAGGAGGTTTGCCTTTTGGAGCAGCCCTTCATCAAGGACCAGGGCGTCACCATCAAGGAACTGATCGCGACCAAGGTGGGCAAGCTGGGCGAAAACATCACGGTGCGGCGGTTCGCGCGCTTCAAGGTGGGCGCGCCCGACTGGACCGTTTCGCAGACCAAGGCCGTGGAAGCGGCTGCGGAGTAATTCCTCCACCATTTCCGAATCAACCAAGGCCCAGGGCGCAAACCCTGGGCTTTTTCAGGCCCGCAAAGACCTGGCAAAGGGTAAGAGCCGTTCAGACGGCAGGTATGCGATACTCGAAAAGGTATGTATAAACGCATTGTCTTAAAGCTTTCAGGAGAGGCACTGGCCGGCCCGCGCGGATTCGGCCTGGATGCCGACAAGGTCGCTGGAATTACCGCTGAAATCATCGAAGTACACGCCCTGGGCGTGGAAATCGGCGTGGTCGTGGGCGGAGGTAACTTTTTCCGCGGCGTGGAGGAGCAGGCGAAGGAGATGGACCGGGTAAGCGCCGACAGCATGGGTATGCTCTCGACGGTCATCAACGCCATCGCCTTGCAGGACGCCATTGAAAAGCACGGCGTGCAGTGCCGGGTGATGAGCGCCGTATTCATGAACCAGTTGGCCGAGCCGTATATTCGCCGCCGGGCCGTGCGCCACCTGGAAAAGGGCCGCGTGGTGATCTTTGCCGCGGGCATCGGCAATCCCTTCTTCTCCTCTGACACGGCGGCCAGCCTGCGCGCCATGGAGATCAAGGCAGACGTGCTGCTGAAGGGCACCAAGGTGGAGGGCGTCTACAACGCCGATCCTGTGCTGTTCAAAGACGCCGTGAAGTACGACGAGATTACCTACATGGAGATCCTGCAGAAGGGCCTGAAGGTGATGGACCTGACTGCGGTGAGCCTGTGCAAGGACAACAACCTGCCGCTGATTATTTTCAACATGAACCAGCCGGGAAATATCAAGCGGGTGGTGCTGGGCGAAAAAGTCGGATCGCTGGTGACGGCGTAAAACAGAGACAAGGAATCAGGGAGCAGTGGCTGGGCGAAGTTCCGGCTTGCGCATCTGTACCGAGCGATTGACCGGAGCATCTAACAGCGAGTGGAGATTCCCAAACCAAAACGGCTGGATGCACTGACGGGTTTGCGCTGTTTTGCGGCTGTCAACATCGTCCTCTTCCATTTTTCCAACCCTCAGTGGTTTGGCTGGCTGGCGCCGGTGGTCAACGCCGGCTTCGTCTCGGTGAGCTACTTCATTCTGCTCTCGGGGTTCGTGCTCGGCTATAACTACAATGCGCGGGCGCGGGCCGGGGAACTGGACCGGGTGCGTTTCTTCAAGGCGCGGTTTACGCGCATCTATCCCATCTACCTGCTCAGCCTGCTGTTGAGCGTGGGGATGCTGGGCGCCGAATACCGGAGCCACACGCACGCGATGTTCTGGGCGGGCATTGTGCTCACGCCGCTGCTGGTGCAGGGCTGGATTCCGGCCATTGCCACTTTCCTCAACACACCGGCCTGGACCATGTCTGCCGAGGCCTTTTACTACGCGATCTTTCCCTGGCTGGCCCGCTGGAAGCGGCCGGAGCGGGTTGTTCCGCACCTTTGGAAGATGGGCGGCATCTGGGTGCTGGGCATGGTCCCCGGCGCGCTCTACATGGTCTTCAATCCGGACGGGATTGCGCATCCTGACCGCTATAGCTACGGGCACTGGCTGTGGGCGCTCAAATATACGCCGTATGCTCACGTGGCCAGCTTTATCTTTGGCGTGATGCTGGCCGAACTGGACGAACTGATGGCGCGCAACAGCCGTCTGCGTTTCTGGCTTGGGCTGGGCGGCTTTGCCGGCATCTACGGCCTGCTGACGCTGGGGCCGCTGGTGCCTTACGCCATCATCCACGACGGCTTGCTGATGCCGCTCTTTGCCTGCATCGTGCTGGGGCTGGCCGGGCAGAATCCGCTGGCCAGCGCGCTGGGCTGGCGGCCATTGGTTTTTGTCGGCGAGGCCAGCTACTGCCTCTATCTGCTCCACTTCAATATGTGGAACATGGTTCACAAGTCGCATGTGCTTGACCGGCTGGGAGTCGCCTGGATGGATCCCTGGATCAGCTATGTTGCGTTGATCGGGCTGGCCCTGCTGGCGCTGCACTTCATTGAGAAGCCGGCGCAACGGCAGTTGCGCAAGTGGATGAGCGCGTAGGTCTGGCAGAGGTTCGTAGCTTTCCACCCATGCGCCGAAAAAAGGCGCATGAGTGGAGTGCGGGACTTTGCGGATGAGGGAGACGCGGGAAGCTATTCTTGCGCAAACGCAACAAAGCTGTGCGGGGCCACCTCGATGTGGAACTCGATTCGCGGCGCTGCCTGCGTTCTCCGCCCATTGCCCGCGGTTGCGGGAGCCTTGCCTTCCACCACCTTGCCGGTGGCCAGATCGCGCAACCGCGTCGAGGGCCCAAGTGTGGAAACAGTGACCTGGGCGGGCGCGTTCAGATACGACTCAACGACGAAGCTGTTGTTGTCGTAGGCGAAAAGGCTCACCTGGCTGGGCGCGTCGATCTGAACCGGGAAGTCGGCCATCAGGTAGCGCTTGATGGATGTCAGCACCGGCTGCGGCAGCGAATAGAGATCGTTGGCGTTTTCAGGAATCGTGAGCACGTAGAGAATACCCTTGGAGTAGTGATCCATCAGCAGCAGCGGCGCGCCTCGGCCGTTGGCTGTGCCGCGCACGATGGGCCAGGCATCGTTGGTGAGGAAAGCGATCTCGGGCACCAGCACGTCAGAGGTTGCGCCCAGGTTTGCGCCGCCGCCCGCGCCGAATGCACCCCAGTAGTCCTGGATCTTGAGCACGTTGCCGGTTGCGTGAATCTCGGCAATCTGCTCGATTCCCTTGCCTTGAAGCGCCTTCAGCAGCCCGGAGGTGATGATGACGTTTCCGCCCTTCTGGAGCTTCGCTTTGATCTTGCCCACAATCGCTGGATCGAACTTGGCCGACTCGGTCAGCAGCACTGTCTTGGCGTCAGCCGGAAACTCCGGATGGAGATCGATGGGAATTCCAATCATGCCCAGGTAGTTGTGGAGAAAATCCTCGCCCGTGGATTGGTACGGCTTGTAGCTGGCCACACCCACCGGGTTGCCCAGCTTGCCCACCACCGCATTCACCTTGGAGAGGGAATAGCCCGCCGCGGTGGCGAAGTTGGCCGGCGCAGGCGAGTTCGATGCCGCGTGCCACTTATCCAACTCGGCTGAACTGAAGCTGGTGTCGAGGCCGCTCCACGCCTCGCGGCTGCCGAGCCGCGCCGGCCTGAGCAGGTCGGACCATTGGAAGAGCATGATCTCCGGGGTCTTGGCCAGCATCGTATCCCACAACTGCTCGGCATACCGGTCCAGGTAGCGGAGGTCGTAGGTGTCTACCCAGCCGCCGCCGTTGCCGCCCGGCCTGATGTTGTCGAAGTAGCGGATAATCTGGTAGCTCTCGTATTGCTGAAGGTGCTGATCGGTAGTGACCGGGTCGCGCGTCTCGGTGCCGGTGTAGATGCCGTCGAAGATCTTCGGCTCCCGGTCAAGATCGTAGCCCGAGCCCTGAAAGTGCTCATACCAGTTGGGGAACTTGATGATCGTCTTGACCTTGGGATTGACGGCGCGCGCCGGGCCCACCACCAAGTCGCGCGAAACCTCATCCATCAGCCGCAAGCGGAAATCGGTCCAGCTTGCCGGGCCTTTGGCTGCAATGTCGGAGTCGTACTTGGTGCTGTTGAAGAAGAAGTCGTCGAGAATGATCTCGTCGAAGTGGCGCGCCGTGACTTCGGAAATATGCTTCACATAGGCGCGGTCTTTGGGGTCGGTATAAGAAAACGAGGTAAACTGGCCCGAATCCACATCGGTAAAGGCTATGCCTCCGGCTACCTGGACGCCATGCGCGACAAAAAAGCTCTTCACGGTCTCCAGCAGCGCATCGTCGACAAGAACCCGGCTGCGATAGCTCTCGATGTAGACCTTGTCCACATGCACCTGGCTGTCGATCTGGTCCCAGGACTGCTGGAGATATGCCGGGTTCTTCATCTGCTGGACCACGCTGGCCGGGATGTAGACGGCGACGCGGAACTGGCTGTGAGCCGGGGGCGGAGCAGCGCTCAGCGAGAGGCAGGTGGAGGCAACCAGAAACAAAACAAACAGGCGTATGCGCAAAATCATGTTTGGAATCCTTTATCGAAGTGGTGCGGATCGATCCCCGGCCTCTGAGAGCCGAAAGGGACCGCCGTTTTCGCTCCGGACCAGTATATTCGCGCAATGCTCTTTGATAAAACGCTTTTACAGACAGTTGATTTTCACTTTGTTCCTCTCGATTCATGCGCGGCTTCGGAATGAGGGTGAGATTCCGAGGGCAACAAAAAGGCCCAGCCGGGTGGGCTGGGCCTTCTTGTTGCCTGAGCGTGCTTGCTGCTACGGGGTTACCGCCTCGGTGGAGTGGTTGCCGTGGGGAATCGCCACCAATGCGGTGGGCTGGGCGCCGGTGGGGTAAGGCGAGGCCTGGGTACTGGCTATCGTGCCCGTATCCGGGTTCATCTTGAAGCCTGAGATTGAGTTGCCCAGGTGGTTGGCGGTATAGACGAACCGACCCAGCGCCGGATCCACCAGAATGGCGACCGGTTGTGTGTCCGTACCGCTGGTTCCGGTGCCGCCGCCGATCACAGCGGCTGAGGGAGTGCCGGTAGCGAGATCGATGACGGAGCCCGTAACTGTGGAGTCCAGCGCGTTGGCGACGTAAATGTATTTGCCGCGCGGGTCAACCACGACGGCGGAGGGCTCGTTGCCGGTCTTGAAGGGGCCGTTGGCCAGGAAATCCAGAACGCTGCCGTCCTGAATTGTGTACCCGATCAACTGATTTGAGGCGAAGTCGGTGATATAGACAAAGCGGTTGGTCGGATCGGCGGCGATGGCGGAGGGCTTGACACCGGCCTTGTAGGGACTGCCGGTGGTCGCGGTCAGCGCACCTCCCGAGCCGACGGCATAGCCAAACACCCAGCCCGGGTTTGCTGTGCTGGGGGCGCTTCCGCCGGGATTGTAGGCGGTCTGGTCATAGGCCGTGACGTAGACTGCGTTGTTGTTGACCAGGGCAGTCACAGCGGTCGGGACAATGACATCGCTCGTGTAGCCGGGGACGGTCAAGGCCACAGGGGCAGACGCGGAGCCGATGGTGCCAGCGGACAAGGAATAGGCCGTCAGCGTGGCGGAACTGGTGCCGGAGACCACATACAGGAAGGTTCCGGCCTGGTTCACCGCCAGGGAGACCGGCGTGCTGCTCGTGGTGACCGTGTCTTTCTGCGTCAGAACACCATTGGAGGCGATGGCAAAGTGAATCACCGAGTTGTTTCCCTGGTTGGCGACGTAGAGATTCGCGTAGTCCGAGGTAACGGCCAGGGCTACCGGGGAGGTGCCGCCGGAGGAAACCGATGGCGCTCCCGTGCGCAGTGCGCCAGACTCGGAGTCCACCGCGTAGGTGTCGATCTGTCCAGCGCTGCCATTTCCCGCGCCCTTTGAGCTGGCTACGAAAACATAGTCGATGGTGACGATCTGGCAGGCAGTCAAGAGAGTGGCCAGCAGAAGGCCGGTGGTAGAGACCATAAAGAGCTGGCTCAATTTGCTGAACTTCATGCGCGTCCTTCGTCGTGGGCCATCAGGTTCAAGCCCCATGAATACTGGTTAAGTTGCCCCGCAGGTATTGTAAAAGTCCTGAACGGAGTGTTGCTACTGTGCATGGCCGCGCCTGCGCTCCTACTGCTTTGGACTGCCATGCGGAACCGCGGCAATGGCTGTCGGCAGGGCATTGGATGCGTAGGGAGTGTTTTGCGTATTGATGAGCGAACCGTCGGTTGCGCTCAACTGAAAACCGGAGACGTTGCTGCCAAGAAAGTTGGCCGTGTAGACAAAGTGATTAGTCGACGGATCGATTCCAATGGCCACCGGCTGCGAGCCTGTGGCGTAGGTGCCGATCCGGGTAAGCGCGCCGTTAGTGATGGAATATGCCGTAACTGTGGAGTCCTCGGCATTGGCTACGTAAGCGAAGCCGCCCGCCGGATCGACGGTGATTGAAGAGGGTTGGTTGCCGGCCGGGAACGGGCTGCCGCTCAGCGGACTCAAGGCGCCTGACTGAACTGCGAAGCCCCGGACATTGCCGTTTGTCGAGTCCGTTACGTAGACATACTTGCTGGAGGGATCGCCAGCGATTGCGGAGGGATGGGTTCCAGCGGCCACGGGTGGTGCGCCGCCATTCAGCGGAGTCAGCGTGCCGCCCGATCCGACAGCGAATCCAAAGACATATCCAACACTGGGCGTCACGGAGGAGTCGTAGGCTGTGACGTATGCATAGGAGCCGGAGGCCAGGACGCTGACCGCCGTGGGGACCATCACATCTGTAGATCCGCTGGCGTTGCAAACCCAACTGTTGCCCAAATAACTGTAGCCGGACAGACACAGCGGCAAATAGCTCAGGCTGCCGTTGGTGGCGGGCGTTCCCAGTTCGCTGACGGCATTGCTGGTGGCGGGAACAATGGGAAAGACTGCGATGGAGCCCGAGCACGGGGCAGCGGGGGAGCAGATGGGCAGAGGCTCGTATGTATCCACAACGAACAGGTTCGACCCCTGTACGGCGACGGCAAGCGGATAGATACCCGGCGTATTCACCGTGTTGTGCGGATAGAGCTTGCCGTCGTTGCCGATGACGAACTGCACGATGGTGTTGTCGTCCTGATTGACCACATAGAGGTCGGCGTAGTCGGTCGAAACGGCTTCAGCTATGGGGTTGCGTCCGCCTGAGGGGAAGGGTGAGGTGGGTATCTGGCGCATAGTGCCGGAGACGGAGTTCACCTCGAAAACATTCAATTGGCCGTAGTTGTCTGTTCCCGCGGCCTTGGAACTGGCCACGAAAACAAAGTCCACGGTAGACGTGCCACAGGCTGTCACAAGTCCAGCCACCAGAAGGCTGGCCGCTGAGACCAGCAGGAGCTGGCCCGATTTGTTGAACTTCATGCGCATCTTTCGTCAGCGGGCCAGAACCTCAGGCCCTGAAAAATCGGGTTTGGAATCGAAATTCAGGGCGCTCAGAAAGAAAACCGCGCCCTGCATTCGGCTACGTTCTTGAAGAATCCACTGGAAGCTGAGGCTGGGGCTGGCCTGGCCGGCCAGCGCCCCCTCAGCCGCAACTGCGTTCGGCGCCGCTCTAGCTTGTGCGCCCGTCGACCACGCACCAAGTGGCCGGACCGGTGAGCGAATATGTGCTTGCGACACGCATGCTCTTCAGCGTGCCGGAGTTCGGGTCAATCACCTCGCCGGTTACGGTCGAATCGTTGAAATTGGCGGTATAAATGAACTGGCTCGAAGGATCCGCAACCAGGCACTGGGGTCCGCCACCGGTGCCCCACGGCTCGCCGGGGATATAGGTGAGCTGGTAAGTGCTTGGGTTGATTACATAGCCGGCAATCCCGCTCTGTCCGTTGTTCGTGCTGGTGTTGTCCCCCTGGTTGGCCACGTAAAGGTACTTGCCCGACACAATGAGGTAGATCGGGTTGGAGAGTGTCGGATCGTCGGGTACGACTCCGGTTGTCTCAGCCAGTAGCGCGCCGTTGACTCCAACGGAGTAGGGCAGAAGCTGGCTGGGCGAAGTGACGCCGTTAGACGTGATCGGCTCGTCGTCGAGAATGTAGATCGCCCCGCCTCCAGCGACGATGGCCCTGGCCTGCTCCACCAATCCGCCAGTGTTCGCGGGTACGCCGGTGAGCGGCTGCGAGCTGTTCTGGTTTACCGTCAACTGCCCGCTGCTTGCGCTGAAGGTGTACGGGAAGACCGAGTCGCCAGTTGCGGGAGTTCCGCTCAGCGTAAAGATGTTTCCGCCGGAGAGCAGGAAGTCGATGGGATTGGCCGGAACCGGGAAGTAGGGCAGCGCCGAGCCGTTGGCCGCAGTGACCTGGGCATTGACGATCAGTTGCAGGCGACCGGTGGTCTGGTTGATCTGGTAGGCCTCGATGTCGCCACATGCGGTGGCCGAGGAGCCTAGCGCCAGCGCGCAGGCCGAGCTTGACGGGGAATCGTGGTCAAGCACGTACAAGAAGTTTCCCGTACTGTCGCCGATGAGCCGGAAAGGATTGCCGCCCGTGGGGTAGAAGGTCTCCTGCGGGGTGAGAATGCCGTTGGCGCCCACTGCGAACTGGGTGATATTGGCGTTTTCACACGGATCCGCCGTGGTGCAGTTGGAGCCGTTCGCGGAGTTTGCGCCCCGGTTCAGCACGTAAAGAAAGCGGCTGCCCGTAATCAGGACGGCTCGCACCGGGTTGGCGCCGCCGGAGGAGACGGGCAGTCCGGCGATGGGGGTCAGCTTGCCCGTATTGTGATCGATCTTGAAGCCGGTGATGATGCCGTTGCTGGAGTTCTGGGCCGTGACCGTACCCGTCACATACAAAAAGCCGACCGTATAACTCTGTACGCAAGACGTAACGCCGAGGACAACGCCAGCAGAGAGGGCCGTCATCAGAAGTGCCTTGCCGAAATTCCTGAACTTCATGCGATTCCTTCATCCTGGTCAGGCGTACGCCGCCAAGTTTGCTAGTTCCACAGCAGAGCTGGGTTGGGACGGGTCCCTGCTGCATTGTAAAAGCCAAGGGTTGGTTGTGCCTAGTCTTGGCTGAAAACCGCCTAAAACAGTGCATTTTTCCGGAGATGTTTTCGCCTCGGCGCCGGGGTGATCGGGAGGCCGCCCAGTGTGCGCTCCAATTTCTGACACAGTTGCCGTTTGGACTCCTGGTCGGCGTCAAACGTCAACCGGGCGGGCGCTGGGAAAGGTGCAATCTGGCCGGTGCGGCCAAGGCGGGCGCCCTGGAGCCATGGCTGGGTTCAGCCGTGGCTCCCGGCGCCGGTTGGATTTACCAGACGCGGCAGGAGTTCGCCGGATACATGGGCTGGCCCTTGGTGCAGCCAAATGCCTTGCCGAATCCGTCAAAGTTCTGTACCGAGCCGTTGACGCGCCATTTGCCGGGCGAGTGAGGGTCGGTCAGCGCCGATTGGCGAGCCGACTGCTCGGTCTGGTTCTGGCACCATACCTGGGCGAAGCCGATGAAGTAGCGCTGCGCCTCGGTGTAGCCGTCGATCTTGTCGCCGACGGTCTTGCCTTGCGCCGCCAGCGTGTCAAGCAAGGCCATGTAGGCGATGCGCAGGCCGCCGTTGTCGGCCGTGTTCTCGCCCAGGGTCAGCTTGCCGTTCAGGTTTTGCGCCGTGGCGTCGCCATGGGCTGGGGCGGCCTCAAAGCCGCTGTACTCGTTTGCCACGCAATCTTCGCGTTCAGAGAAGGCCTTGCGGTCCTCGGCGGTTTGCCACTCGCGCAGGTCGCCCTTGCCGTCGTACTGCGAGCCTTCGTCGTCGAATCCGTGCGTCATTTCGTGGCCGATGACCACGCCGATGCCGCCAAAGTTCACCGCCGCGTCGGTAGTGAAGTCGAAGAAAGGCGGCTGCAGGATGCCGGCGGGGAAGTTGATGTCGTTGAACGAGGGGTTGTAGTAGGCGTTGACCGTGGGCGGCGTCATGCCCCACTCTTTCTCGTCCACCGGCTGGCCCAGCTTGGCAAAGTTGTAGTTGCGCTCGTAGACGGCGCTGCGGTGCAGGTTGCCGATCAGGTCGTCGCGGTCCACCTTCACGCTGGAGTAGTCGCGCCACTTCTCC
>Ga0224555_1003770_pt1 | contig 14915 bp, 9 predicted proteins | sample 714S23034metaG_FD_180687 | JGI IMG/M metagenome (GOLD analysis project Ga0224555, IMG submission 180687) | Peat soil microbial communities from Stordalen Mire, Sweden - 717 S2 30-34 | ecosystem: Environmental > Terrestrial > Soil > Wetlands > Peat | place: Sweden: Norrbotten County, Stordalen...
AAGGTAGAACAGGTGGCTCACGCGCTGGCCGAGTCGCTCAACGGTAAAAACCCGACCGGGCGCTTGCATTCAGAGGCGCTCAGGCATATGCTATGGGCTGTCCCAAAATTGAAAATGGAAATTCCGGCTGGAACCAGCCTTCGTTGATCTCCGTGCGATGACCATAAGGCGGGATGTACCGTCTCTCCCTGGAACGGAACGCCAAACGCACCGGCGTGGGCCGGCCGGTGGCAGCGTCAACCACTTGGCCGTGCACCCAAGTGTGGTCTCGCTCCATGATTTCGACACGCGCGCCCGCCGGCTTGCCCTCGAGTTCCTTACCCATGACTGTCTGGGCGAGATCGAATTCATACTTCGCGCCTGTCTTAGTGTCACGCAACAGGAGCGTGGCATCATTATTGGCAGTCACGTCTGCGTAGAGATACCTTGCGCCTCGAAGAGGCTTGTTGCGTTCGCCCAAACCCTTGCCCGGCGCAGCCAGCCACGCATCGGGTCGCTCAGCTTCCTCGGTGCGTCTTGAAGATGAGGGAGTGCCGCATAACACAGGTGGCCCCACAGGATGGAAGGCGGGCTCACTTCGAAGCGGCGGCGAACTGGGAAGGCGTGTTCGGATCCGTCGTCGTGAACCAAGCGAGCTTCAGCAAGACGCTGGCCCATTTTCTCTACGACGTCTTTGCCAAGCGGTGGCTGCTCATTCGCGTCCCAGTCACAGAATGCCGCGAGGCAGACAAAGCTGGCGTTGTGGTTCAAGGGGATCTCGAGCGTGCGCGTTGCCCAGGGTTTGCTCTGCGTGCTCAGGACCGCCCACCCTTTTTGGTCCCATCCGCCAGAACTGAGATAGAAAGGAATTCCCCGCAGGTTTTGCCGGCCCGCGGGGGTGCGAATCAGCCCCGGCCGACCAGCATAGCCATTCAAGGATTTGGCTTGCTCGCGCGGCCCGAAGTCCACTGGAGAACAGTTGAAGAATGGGGATAAGTCGAGGGGCGTGAATTTCACTGAGTTAAAAGGTTGGCGTGATACCGAACGCGAGCTTGCTCCGGCGCCACCCTGCGCAGTCGCTGTACGACTCGCCAACTGTATGGTGGGAACGGCGGTTCCAACTGCCCTCAGGAAAGTCCGGCGAGAATAATGAATCTCTCGCTTGGGTCTCATATTTAGCCTCCCTGGTAAATCCTTCACGCACGCTCCGGCGTGGAGCGAAGCTTGGACCCTATCATTTCTTGAGCTCCTCAGTAACCACCAAAATCTCTTGCGGCGCGCGCCATGGCATCGACGTTCTCCGGGGGCGTGTCGCGACCCAGCGCGCAACCGCTGCTCAGGATGAAGGCGCCGCCTGGTCCGGCCGCCTTGATGGCGCAGCGGGCGTCCTCATAAACCTCTGCCGGGCTTGATTGCGCGAGCCTGGTGGTGTGCAAGTTTCCCTTCAGCGAAACCCGGGATCCGAGGCGAGCCTTGGCGGCCCCGAGATTAACTTGCCAGTCAATTTCGAGACAGTCTGCCCCGCTGCGAGCCATTTCATCCAGTAGGTTGTCGGACCTCCCGCATATGTGCAGCGCGACCGGAACACCCAGCTCTTGCAGTTTCCGCGTGACCTGTTGCTCGTACGGCAACACGAAGTTGACGTACTGCGCCGCGGAGATCAGGCTGCCGGACGCCAGACCTTCGCCGATCCAGACGCTCGGCGCACCCAATTCGGCTATCCGCTCGGCCCAGGTGGTTGCAAACGGCACACGGTACTCAATGGCCGCTTTCAATTTGTCGGGTTGCTCGATCATGGCGGTCATTACGCGCTCCACACCCATGAGGAAGGCGACTTGGGAGAACGGACCGGTCAGGCCGACCGAGATGTTGTGTCGAGCCACCACCGCTGTAGGGATGCGCCGCAACGTTTCGGTGATATGCGGGCGCAGAATGTCCAGCGACTGTAGCCGCTCATCATCGAAACGAGTAATATCGTGCCGGACCGGCGTGCCGATGTCGTTTAGTGGGACGCGCCACACGGAACCATCGAGGGTCGTGATCGACCAACCGTCGGTCGTCCGCGCACGCTCGCGGACCACTTCTGATGTGATGCCGATGTTGATCGAGAGACCGTCGAGATCCGGATGGCGTTCCAGGCAACTGACCAAGGCACACGCGTGTACCTCGGGGTTGAGAAAACATTCGGAGACCGGCACCCCGTAGCACGCCGCCGCATACGAGGTGTCGATCAACGGCACCATAGGAACACGATCGGGCCTTCGCCCTCGCATTGCTGCTTCGCTCCGTTCACGTGACGTCATTACTGTTCCACTGCCCGGCCCTGCGTTGCGCCGGGCCTCGATATCATGGTCGGCAGGCACTTGTTCACACACCGCGCTATCCGGCCGTTTCCTGTCAAATCCCAAAATGAAGAGGCATCGTTTGAGTTAGGAATTCTGACGCGATTCGGCTCGATCCCTTCTGCCGGCCTGCTCCCTATTTCCGGGAAGCGGGCAGCACGGCATGCAGCGCGAGCTGCAACACCTCGGCCAGATGGTAGGCGCGCCGGCCGGTGCTTTGCAGGATCTGTTCGCGGCAACTGAACCCATCCGTCACAATCAGGGTGTCAGGGGTGGCGGCGCGGACGGCAGGCAGCAGCACGCGCTCCCCGATCGCCTGGGCCACCTCGTATTTGTCGGCATCGAATCCAAATGGGCCCGCCATGCCGCAGCAACCGGAGTCCGGAATGCTCAGTTCGATTCCCATTTTGCGCAGCAAAGCCCCCGCGTCCGCCGATTTCATGAGCGCTTTCTGGTGGCAGTGACCGTGGAGGACCGCCCGGCGCGCGAGCTCTGGTGGAGCATATCCCGGGGCGTAGCGGTCGAGAAATTCGCTGAGAAGGAAGGTCTGGTGGTGAAGTTGCTCCGCCCGCGGATCTTCGGGAAACAAGTTGCGGATTTCGTCGCGGAACACCGAAGCGCAACTGGGTTCGAGAACGACCACTGGGGTACCCGCTTGGATTACGGTCTCGAGGGCGCCGAGGACGCGGCGCAAGTACCGCTTGGCATCATCCAGCATCCCGAAATCGTACAGGGGGCGGCCACAACACAGTTGGCGCGAGAGAATGCACGGCTCGAACCCGGCATGCTTCAACACTTCCACCGTGGCCTGACCGGCCTCCGGATGGAAATAATTGGTGAAGGTATCCGTCCAAAGAAGCACTCTCTTTCGTGATGATGCTTCCGCGGTAAGCTGTGGATGCACGGCTTGGCCTGTCAATGGGATCCTAAGGCCGTGGGCCCAACTTCGGAAAGTCTGCGGAGCTAACCGGGGAAACTGGCGAGCCGCGGGAATGTTTAAGAGCTTCTTGAACGCCTGCCGCAAGCCGGGCGCATTGACCAGCGCATTCGAAATGCCCGGTGCGATCGAACCCAGTCGCGCCCACTTGTCAATCCAGCCAAAAGCGTAGGCGCGGAGCGGTCGCAGCCGGTTTTCGTAGTAGTGGGAAAGGAATTCGGCCTTATACGTGGCAATATCCACGTTCACGGGGCACTCGCCCTTGCACGCTTTGCAGGAGAGGCACAATTCGAGTGACTCCTTCACGTGTTCGTCCTTCCAGCCGTCTTTCACGACCTCTCCCTGAAGTAACTCGAAAAGCATGCGCGCGCGGCCTCGCGTACTGTGTTCTTCTTCGAGGGTCGCCCGGTAGCTGGGGCACATCGTACCGGCGTCGCCCTTTCGACACGCACCGATGCCGATACAGCGCAGCATGGCCCTTGAAAACGAGCCCTCATCATCGGGGAACTTGAAGTGCGTGCTGGTTTGCAAGGGATGGTAATCGGCGCCGAGCCGCAGGTTCTCAGCCGGCAGATACGCATCCACGACTTTGTGCGGATTCATTTTTCCGTCCGGATCCCACAAGGTTTTGAACTTGCGAAAGGCCTGTACCAATTCGGGGCCGAACATTTTCGGCAGCAGACTGGCACGAGCCTGTCCATCTCCATGCTCTCCCGAGAGAGAACCGCCATAACTCAAGACCAAATCGGCGGCGCGCTCGATGAATTCGGTAAACTTGCGAATGCCCGGTTCACTGAGCAGATCGAAGCTCACTTGCATGTGGATGCAACCATGCCCAAAATGACCGTAGAAGCCGGCTTGGTAACGGAACTCGTCGAGAAGCTTTCGGAGGTCGCGAAGATAGGCGCCCAGCTTTTCGGGGGCCACCGCGGCGTCATCCCACCCTTCCCACAACAACGGTGCTCCGGGCATGAATTGCGCGCCGCGTGGTCCAGCCTCACGGACCTGCCAGACGGCTTTGGCTTCGCCCTTGCTATAAAGCCGCATGTTGGGCGTGCCCGCCCCCCGGCGAAGACCTTCCATCATCAGGCAAGCGCGGCGTTCTGCTTCACCCGCGTCGTTTGAGCCGAACTCGGCCAGGAGAATCCCACCTCCCTTCGGCATCAGCTCGACGCCCGCCGTGCCTTTCTTGGTTAGAATATCGACCATGTAGCCCTCGAGTCCTTCGAGCGCGATTGGGCCGAACTCGAGAATTTTCGGAACATCGTCGGCGGCAAGATAGGGGTCGTCATAGCCAAGCCCCACGAGCCAGCGCTCTTGGGGACTTTCAATAAGCTTCAGCCGGGCGGCGAGGACCGTAACGCACGTGCCCTCTGTCCCCACAAGCGCGCGCGCCACATGGAATCCATTTTCAGGTAAGAGCTCGTCGAGGTTGTAGCCGGAGACCCGCCGGGGAATTCGAGGATATCGTTCGCGCACCAGCGGCGCGTAGGCGTCTCGAATCTCCGTGAGACCCCGGTAAATCTCGGCGCGACGGCCACCCGCGCCGAGAATCACCTGGAGATCGCTCGGGCTCGTGCAACCCACCTTCATCCGGGTGCCGTCATAAAGCAAGATATCGAGCTCCTCGACGTTATCGACGGTCTTTCCTCCCATCAACGAGTGTGTACCGCAGGAATTGTTTCCGATCATGCCGCCCAGGGTGCAACGGCTGTGCGTAGCAGGGTCAGGGGCGAAGGTGAGCCGATGCGTTTCCGCATGGTTGCGCAAGACGTCAAGCACCACCCCGGGTTGCACGCGGGCATATCGCTGGCCCGGATCGAGCTCCAGGACCTCGTTCATGTACTTGCTGAAATCGAGCACCACGGCGACGTTACAGCACTGTCCAGCCAGGCTCGTCCCGGCTCCTCGCGGCAAGACGGGCGCCCCAAACTTTCGGGCGGCCGCGACGGCCGAGATAACGTCGTCGGCGTCTCGGGGTATGACCAGGCCAATGGGGATTTGACGGTAGTTCGACGCGTCGGTCGAGTAGAGCGCTCGGCTCCCGGCATCGAAGCGGACCTCTCCGCGAACGCATTTTCGCAGCTCACTTTCGAGAGCGCGAGCTTCTCGAAATGCGTCAACCGTCTTTCCATGTGAGCTCAGCGGTAGTTTGTCCATGGTATGAATCAGCAAGACCTTGGGTATCGCGAAGACGGCCGCACGGCGGGGGCTCTCCGCGAGTCGAGGCAATTCTAATCAGGTCGCAATAGGTTTCTGCTCCATGCCCGCCGCCGATGGCGCCAATCGTTCCAGCGCCGCCATCACACCGCCCTCTCGATGCGGCACACGGGCGAGGCGAAGGCCCATTTCGACTCCGCCGAGAGTTCCCAGCAGCATTAAGTCATTGAAGCTGCCGAGATGCCCAATCCGAAAAGCCCTGCCCTGCAGCTTCGAGAGCCCCGCGCCGAGTGACATATCGAAATTGTTGAGGATGATTTTTCTGAGGTTATCCGCGTTGTGGCCTTCCGGTGTGAACACCGCAGTCACGGTGCTGGAGTACTCTTCCGGCGCCTCGCAGACGATCTCAAGACCCCACCGAGAAACGGCAGCGCGTGTGGCCTGCGCGTGACGCTCATGGCGGCGAAACACATTCTCCAAGCCCTCTTCCTCGAGCATGTGAATGGATTCCCTCAAACCGTAGAGGAGATTGGTGGGCGGCGTGTAGGGGAAGAATCCAGCCTTGTTCTGTTTCAGAATGTCCTGCCAGTCCCAGTAAGCCCGCGCCATCCGGGCGCTTTCGTTGGCGCGCAGCGCCTTCTCGGAAACCGCGTTGAAGCTCAAGCCCGGCGGCAGCATCAGCCCTTTTTGCGAGCCGGCAATCGTAACGTCAATGCCCCACTCGTCGTGTCGAAGGTCTATCGCTCCCAACGACGAGATGGCGTCGACGATCAATAGAGCGGGGTGACGCGCTCCGTCCATGATGTTTCGGACCTCCGCAATGCGGCTGGTGGCGCCGGTGGAGGTTTCATTGTGGACGACCATCACGGCCTTAATCTGGTGCGCCGCATCGGCGGCGAGCCGCGCTTCGAGCTGCTGGAGATCCGCGCCCCTTCGCCAGTTTCCCGGCACGCAATCAACATCCAACCCGAGGCTTTGCGCCATGCGCCGCCAAAGATCCGCAAAGTGCCCCACATCAAACATCAGGACGCGGTCACCGGGGGACAACGCGTTGACGATGGCAGCCTCCCAGGCGCCCGTTCCTGAACCCGGATACATGATGACGGGACCGCTAGTCTTGAAAATGGGGCGAATCCCTTCCAGTACTTCCAAGGATAACTCAGCAAACTCCGGGCCGCGGTGGTCGATGACCGGGCGATCCATGGCTCGGAGGATCCGGTCAGGGCAATTGGTTGGACCCGGAATTTGCAGGAAATGACGCCCAGTGTGAATCATTGATCCTCACTTAAATCCAAGTTTCGTGCTTCCTGACTTTAGGGTTCTGATGAAGTTCTTTGCCGTTCGGAGCCCCACCGTCTGCCCTCTTTGAAAACTGGCCTAAATATAACACATCCACCATTTTTGACCAGCCGCAGGCGTGTGATTTCTTTTCGGTTTAGTTTCCTACTTCTCGGTTGGGAGTGGGCCTGGTGCTTTCGAGAACTAGGAGAGAGTATACCCGCACGGCAGGTAGCTTGAGTTCCGCCGGGCTGCCGGAGGGAGATACAAGCTGAACCTTTTCCGGCATGTCTGGCGAGATAAGCCAAATACTCCGGTATTTCTTACGCAAGACAACCTTGATTCCATCGGCCGGCTTGGGCGTATAGTTCAATAGATGCACTATGGTTCGGCCATTTTTCGGCTCTTGAACCAGGTTGTAACAAACCCCGCTTGGAGCCTCCACTTGCACAGGTCCCGCCCCGCCAGCCTGTAACAGAGTTTTCGCCAATTCATCCAGGGACGGGATCCGATCGTAATAGATGCATTCGCCTTTGCCTGCCTTTTGGCCAAACCACACGGGTCGTGGGCGCTTACGTGCTGTTTCATCGTACGCGGCCACGTCACCCACAGCAAACAGCCTGCCACCGGCCGTGACAAAGCTCTTGAGAGCGGAGAGCGCATTTTCGTGCACGGTTTGTGCCGTCAGAAGCGCCACTGCGTGGTACGGCGCGAGCCTTTCAGGCGATAGGTCGCGCTCGTAATTGACATCAAAAAGGACGCCGCGCCCGGCCAGGCCATTCAGCAGAGGGAGGCTCTCGCTCCGATTGTCCAGCACAACCGCTACTGGGGAAAGAGATCGCGTTCCGGTGTAAAACTGTTCGTGCTCCGCAAAGAATCGATTGTATTCCCCGATGGCATTCCAGATGACCATGGTTTTGGGGTCGTTATCACTTAGGCCTTGAGCGAACGCGCCTTCGACGAATAGCTCCATGCCGATGCCAAAGCTCATGGCCTCTGCCAAGGCCAATTGCTGTCGAGCCGGTGACATCGGCGTCGTCTCACGCACGCCGGTCTCTCGCCCGCCGTCCTCGATCATGGCCGGCTTCCAGCCATCCGAAAGAGCATTGTGAATACGAAAGAGACCTATGTTATTGACGAGCCATCCGCCCCGGACGGAGACCAGGCTGGACTTTTCCTGCGATATCCTTCCCTGCTGGACATGGGCCGCATCATAGAGGCCTGGTTCAACACCATCCTCGGTCGTCATGCTGTTCACAAGGCGATTGAGAACATAGGTGTCCTGATGGAAATTACCCATTAACAGGAAATCCTTCTTGCGCGCGGAACCGTGCCGATAAATGTCCTGATAAACATCCACCAGATGGTTGCTGAAATTATTGTCATAGATGACGCCGTCCGCGCCCGCATCGATCGCCAAATCCACCCGCTTCTCCAGGTATTTGACCCATTCAGGGTTGCCTAAATTGGCCATATAGCGGGTCACCCGCCCCATTTTTGTGTAGTCACCCGCGCCGTAGGGAACGGGTTTGCCATCGCCACCGATCTGAAGCCAATTGCGCGACTCGGGAACGCGCTCGAACATGTCTTCCCAGAACATATTCGCAATCGATTCGTACGCCATGACGTGGATCCCCTGGCGATGACACTCTTCAATGTATCGGCGCACTTGCTCCTGGTGGGCCTGCTCAGTCTGGATGGAGAAGCCGTTGCTGAAGGTGACCCACACCATGTTGATTCCGGCTTGGCGGAGCAGGGAGATGGTTCGCGTGTCGTACCAATTCGTCATGGCGAATAAGCGGTCGGGATCGGGCGGATTGAAACCCGGCCAGCCTGAGAGCATGGCCTTCGCCGTCTCGATTCGGCCACCGTCCCAACGCGCGAAATGTATGCGCCCCGGCGCTGCCCATTCCGGGACAGAATCCTTCGCAGGCCCAGCAGGCCATTCGGCTGGGTACTTGGCCCGTAAAGTTTCCTTGGCCGGTTCGGCGCCAACCTGAGCCGAAAGGAGCGTAGGCATTGTTGACAAAACAAGTGCCAATAAGAGCCGCTTACCGAGGACTGCCATGAAAGTTTCCCCTTTGTGGTAGCGCTTCCTTAGAGAAATGAGGCCGGCTACGCAGGACGACGCAATTGGACACCCGCGGTTGTGACATAGTATTTCGCGATCATATTAGGTCGCTCCCACGCCGGCATCGATTCTGGCGATTTCAAATACTTCAGGAACTGTGCCAGAACCTGGGCGAAGTGTGCCTCGTGGCCGAGTCGGTAGCGGTCCGGTATGCTCACGCGCAATTCATCGGCCAGGATTTCGCATCCGATACCGGGATAGACGCCCTGTAGCCGCTCGATATGGTCTCGCAATGCCTGCAAGACCGCAGCGTGGCGCTCAGGCCTGTTGGGCGCGACGTACAATTCGGGTCGATAGTTCTCTTTGTCGGTCTGGCGGACCTCGATGCGGGCGTTGGTCCCCCGGTATACGGCATGATAAAAGTCCACGCCGGCTGGCGACTCGTAATTCCACAGCACATTCAGCCGCACCTGGGCGCCCCGAATCTTGTAATCGACCTGATTGTTGCAGTAATAGTCGAATCGGTCTCCCTGGACGTAAGGGGTAAGAACCGCGGGAAAACTCGCGCCCCCGGTAACCTGCCGAAATTGAGGCGCCGTGATGGAGGTAGCCCACCGCTTGGCGCCTACTACCTTGATGTCTTCCCGATAATCGATGGCTTGATTTGGAAAAAGCGTCCACTGGATCAGGTCCACCAGGTGGGTGCCGACATCGGTGAGACCCTCTCCCTGCTCCCGGATATCAAAGAAAAACAGCGGGCGCAGGCTCGGGAGCCCTGCGACAGTCTTCATGATGTGATGGACGCTTTCCATGAAGACGCCGGGATGGTTATCCGAGGCCGGTACAATCGAGCCGAAGATCGCCGGGTCATTCACGAGTTCTCTCTGAATGATCGTGGTAATCTCGTACCGCTCGGTCATCATATCGTAGCCGACCAGGCCCTTATGACCGGCAACGTCCAGAGCGGACTCGAGAGCGTGAAGATCTTCGGCCCGGATAATCCAAGGCTTGTCAGCTAAGACATTCAAGCCCGCATCAAGAGACGCTTTGATCTTATCGATCTTGCCGCGATTACGGCCGGATAGCACCACGACATTGCCAGGCCGTGCGGAAAGCATCTCGTCGAGTGACCGAGGGCTACAGTGGACATCGAGTTCCCAGCTCGTCGGGTGGTCGGCTCTGCTGTTGAATTGTTCGATACGACTCAAGTGCGCCAGGAGATCCAGGCCGAGAGGAGCGTAGATAGAAACGCGTTTCGCGATCCCTGGCAGCATCTCTTTTTGGACCAGAGCCGCGTGAAAGTGAGCGGGATCGAGCGTGATGAGTCTAACCTCAGTTGAAGCTTCCACATGCTCGGCAACTTGCAAAGGCAGCCCCCCACGGCCGACTGTAGTCCGCAGTTGCGCCGCGGGCGGGGCAGAGGCCGTTGCAGAACCTGCGAGCAGAGCGGTTATTCCTGAACTCTTTAAGAATTCCCGCCGGTTAATTTGCTCATCCTGCATTATACCCTCCAGCGGGGGATTGATAGTTCAGCTTTGCCCGCCTTAACATTTCCCTGCATCTGGTCGCACGGTTTTGCATGATTCTTGAGTCTTAGTGGAGGCGGATGGTCGCGCCTACGTCGCGGATCTTCCGATTGTCCTCGTTCATGGCCGCTTCGATAGCACGTAGTCGGCGCCGTAGGGCGCGCGCTGCGGACGGGAAAGCAGGGCGTTCGCCTCCTCATCGTCGACGTAGCGTTCCGCCTGCGGGTCCCACTTGAGTTCGCGATTCAGTTTCATGGCCGCATGGGCCAGCAGGCAGGCAGTACAGGAACGATGGCCCACTTCCGCCGGCGCTGCCGGTGGCTGGCGCGTCTTGATGCTGGCGAGCCAGTCCAGGTGATGATCGTTCTTGGGGCTATGGTGCAGGTGGATTTCGTTGTCCTTGATGCCGGCCCGGAGCATCTTCAGGTCGCTCGCATCCAGCGCCGCGTTGCGTGACTTTTCCGTGGCCGGATCGCTGGCGGTGACGGACGCGCCGCGCGTGACCCAAATCCAGCCGTCTTCACCGATAAACTTGATGCCGGTCGGATACTTCTCGCTGATATATACATCGGCGCCGTTGGCGTAGCGCGCCCGCACGTGAAACGGGCCATGGACGTCCCACAACCCCTTCTTGGGAAACTCCGCGCTGGCGACGATCGCTACCGGTCCGGTGTATTCGGCGCCCATGGCCCAGTGTGCCGTGTCGATGTGATGCGCGCCCCAGCCGGTGATCATGCCGGCGCCGAACTGCTCGCAGCGCAGCCAGCCCGGACGGCTGTAACGTTCTTCCAGGTTCGCTGCCTGCGGGTGCACGCGTTTTTCCGTGTAGTAAACCAGGGGCGTGGAGCCGAGCCACCTGTCGTAGTTCAAGTTCGCCGGCACCGGCATTTCCGGTTCCACATCCCCGGCGGGATCCACCGGCAACCCGATCAAGACCTGTTGAACCTTGCCAATGCGGCCATTGCGAACCAACTCGCAGGCATAGCGAAAGCTATATTCCGATCGTTGCTGGCTTCCCTGCTGGAAAATGCGGCCCGTCCGCTTCATGGTATCCGCCATCTGGCGGCCTTCCTTGATGGTCAACGAAGCGGGCTTTTGGAGATAGATGTCTTTACCGGCCAACGCCGCTTCCATAGCGGGTTGCGCGTGCCAGTGATCGGGCGTGCTGATGCACACCGCATCGATGCTCTTGTCTTGGAGCATTTCGCGATAATCGGCGTAGGTTCTGAGCTCCGAGTACTTCCCTGTTCCGAACTTCTTCGCGTAGGCATGTTCGAGCAGATTCTTCGCGTCGGCAAGGCGGACCGTGTCCAGGTCGCACACGGCCACGTACCGGGCCACATCGCTATTTCTAAGGATGCCCCTGAATTCGGAGTCCCGGGCGATGCGGCCGCAGCCGATCTGCGCCACCTGGATCATGTTATTCGGTGCGCTCCGGCCGAAAACGCGGGCCGGGACAATGGTGGGAAATCCAATGGCCGCGGCTGCGCTTAGCGTGCCTTTCAGGAATCGTCGTCGCGATGTCGTCTTTTCGAAATGCATGACCTCACCTCCAAACTTCAGCGACAAGTGAAGAGTGACAGGAGACCGTTCCCTGTGTTCGACCGCAGAACCCGCTCACTCCGGACCCCTTTGTCGCCGCGTCAGCCGAGGGGGCGTTAATTTGAATTTACTACCCCCGCCCCGCCGGAGCAGAAGTTACGGACAACTGAAAACTGAGAACTGAAGACTTCCTATCTTTAGCGCGCCATCGTCTCGGGAAGCCCAACCCATCTCCGGAAATTGCCGGAGAACATCCGCGCCACATCGCGGTCGATTTGCTTTCGTGTGACGGGATAACCATCTGCAACCAAACGGGAATAGGATTCGTAGAGGGCACGGGAGATGGCGCGGCGGGAATGCGCCCATTTGTAGATCAATTGATCCAGAATCCGCGCGTCGGAGTGCTGCGGGATCACGGTGGCGCCGAGCATCTCCAGGCGTTCCGCGGTGATTTCCTCCACTATCGAGGGATTGTTGAGGAACCACCAGCACCCGAAGGGCATCAGGTTGCTGAACTTCCGAGCGGCAACACACAGTGCGTGCTGATTCTCTCGCGACAGCATGGTGACCAGGAAACGCACGCCCGGGTTCTCCACGCAGATTCGCTCCACTGAAGCCGTGTCCGCATACCCCACACTATCGCCAGCCTCACCCAAGGCGGGGTTTACTCGCCGCGACACTCCGATCATCAGAGCGAAAGGAATGCCGTGCTGCTGGCACGTAGGGAGAACGACCTCGCGGATCAAGCGGGTGCGCGGAGAGTCATCCGGATAAGTAAACGTGAAGGGCAGCGAAACCGCGAGATAAAGGGGGTGCATGCGGGCGATCCACAGGTCCAGGAAGCGGCGCGCCTCGCTAACGGTCTGCGGCCTCAAATCCGCGCTGGTTTTGAAGCCTGCCGCCGCCATCACGGCGTGCGCGGATTCCCAACCATTGAGGACCGGGTCCATCCGCAAGGCGCGATGGAAACGCTCCGGGCAAGGTTCGTTCCGCTCCCATGCCGCCCTTTCCAGGGGGTTGAAGGGATCGTTCGTCATCACCAATGCCGACACATGGGCGAGGTCCAGAACATGGTCAATGTGCTGTTCAACGGTGAAAGAGGCAAGATATTCGCGCGCCTGTTTCAGGTCCGGCTGGCAGGGATCCAGCCCCAGCTTGACCATGACCGCCACAACGCCGGCGGCCGCCTCCGAAAGCGGCGTGTTCTTGACGAAGAGAGCGTCCCAGATCAGGTCAGCCTGCTGAGACTTTGTAAGCGCCCAGAATTGCTGCGGGATCACCGGCGATGAGCGGAACAACTCCGCCACGAGATAGTGGTAATTCACCAGCTCATCGATTCCCCACAGACACAGGCCGCCGAAGCTGGGCGGGTAAAGGTGCGTGTGAATATCAATCACCGGAGTCCGCTGTACGGCCTCCTCGACATTTCGTTGCAGCTCCGCTGCTGTCACCACGTCGTCCACCTGGGTCATCGGTTGTCTCCTCAACGTTTCAAATTGGATGTTCGTTTACGATCATGCGCTCGTGGTACCTGGCGGTCGCCCCGCCTTGGAGTGCGGCAGCGTCAGCTACCGCCTTCCTCTCACGCCACAACCATTATGCACTTGAATTGCGATCGGGAAGAAGCTGCAGCTTCGCGGCCGTACTCCAAAGCGCCGGCGGCGCGGGGCAGGTCCCACCCCGTCCTCTCGGCCTCAGGATGACAGCAGAGGAGAGCTCTTCCTCTCTTTGCCGAACCCAATCGCAAACGATAAGAAGCGCGGCGACAGCGGCAGCTTTGTCGGCAGGAGGCGTTGGTCCATCTGTCGGAACGCCCTGGCAACTCCACGACGACGGCGCTAAAATGATCTCCATTTCACGCTGAACCGAGACATTACGCCATGCGCCGCGAACAGTGGGAAACATTCAAGCAAGCTGCAAAGTCACGCTCTGTCGATCGTGTGCCTGTGTCACTTATCATCGATAGTCCCTGGATCCCCGGCCACCTGGGGATCAGCCACCTTGACCCGCATTTCCAATATGAGTCTCGGCTACCGAATCTTTGCTGACCTCCGGCGCCTTTATTCATGTGGGTCTCAACGTGCTGGAGATGCTCCGGAGGTCAGTACCCTATGGGTGAGAAACAAAACCAGCCATTTCAGCTCTCTTTCAATGCCTCGTTGAAGGTGGATTTCCAAGGATCGCGAGTCACCTCGGACGGCGGTCTGATTCTGGTGCGGGAGTTGGACGAACGTTTGGGTTTGGGTGAACTGATCGAACGGCACTTGACCGATTCCCGTCGGGGGAAGAACACCCAGTTGCCTTTGGCCGATCTGCTGCGGCAGTCGGTCTACAGCCGCCTTGCAGGCTACGAGGACGTGAACGACGCCGAGCGCCTCTCCCAAGATCCCACCTTCCGCCTCATCGGCTCCGAGAAGATCTGGGAGCGGGGTGCGGCCTTGACTTCAAGGTTGCAGTCGTTCGAAACGGAACTGCTGACCCAAGAAGGGAACCTCAAGGGGCTGACCTTGATCAACCGGGAGTTGATCGCCAAGGCAGAAGCCGTCGATTCCCCGCAGCGGGTAGTGCTGGACATGGACAGTACCGAGATTCCGGTCTACGGCCAGCAGGAGCAGAGCGCCTACAACGGCCATTTCGAGTCCACCTGTTATCACCCGCTGCTGCTGTTCAACCGGGAGGGAGACTGTCTGGCGGCGAAGCTCCGGCCCGGCAACGTCCACAGCGCCGAGGGTTGGGAAGAACTCTTGCTGCCTGAGACCGAAAGGCAGCAGAAGCTGGGCAAGGAGGTGGTGTTTCGCGCCGATGCCGCCTTCGCCAAGCCGGAGATTTACGAGGCGCTGGAAGAGCGCGGCGTGAAGTATGCGATCCGCCTCCCGTCCAACGACAGCCTGGAGCGGGACATCGCTGAGTTGTTGACTCGACCGGTCGGGCGGCCCAGTCACAAGCCACTGGCACGGTACAAGAGCTTCCTGTACCAAGCGGCGAGTTGGAAGACGGCGCGGCGGGTGGTGGCGAAGGTGGAGTTCCACTCTGGGGAGTTGTTCCCTCGGGTCGGATTCATCGTGACCAACCTGGAGGCT